>Ga0115004_10004154_pt1 | contig 11610 bp, 10 predicted proteins | sample ArcticOcean_MG_C_10_FD_88737 | JGI IMG/M metagenome (GOLD analysis project Ga0115004, IMG submission 88737) | Marine microbial communities from western Arctic Ocean - ArcticOcean_MG_CB11_90 | ecosystem: Environmental > Aquatic > Marine > Oceanic | place: Arctic Ocean: Canada Basin | collected...
ATTTGTCCGTAAATTCTTTTTGTTTCTTCCGAGTTCCACTCAAAAATATCAGCTGCACCCCCAACTTCACCAGCAGATTCTGCTAAAGGCTTTCCAACTTCTAAGGTCAACCATTTTGACAAAATATCACTTCTCTCTCTCATAAGATCTGCAATTTTGCGAATAATTTTTGCTCTTTGCCAGGGTGGTGTTTTTCTCCACACTTCTAAACCTTTTTCAGCAGATTTAAGAGCCTTGTTGACATCGTTTTCAGAGGCTTTTGATGCCTTACCTAAAACTTCTTCCGTTGCTGGATTAACAACTTCATACGTTTCACCTTTTTCAGATTTATGCCATTTACCATCTATAAATTGTCCGAATTTTTCGTACATAAAATTGTTATTGCTTAATTGAAATTTATTAAATAGTTTTCAACTTAATAAAATTATGAAAACAATTCAACTAACTTGTGCTCACGCCTTAGTAAAATATCTAATAGCTCAAAAAATTCTAATTAATGGGAAAAAGGAGCCCTTATTCCCAGGTGTTTTTGGTATATTTGGTCATGGAAATGTAGCATGTTTAGGACAGGCCTTGGAAGAAAATAAAAGTGAACTGCCTACATGGAGAGGTCATCATGAACAAAATATGGCTCTTACTGGTATTGCATATTCAAGAGCAAAAAGAAGAAAACAAATTTTTATAGCTACGTCATCTGTAGGTCCTGGGTCTACAAATATGGTAACTGCTGCTGCTGTGGCAATGAGCAATCGTATTCCAATATTATTTTTACCAGGTGATACATTTGCAAATAGAATGCCAGATCCAGTTTTACAGCAAGTTGAAAATTTTAACAATCCTGGTATTACGGCGAACGATGCATTCAAACCTGTTACTAGATATTTTGATAGAATTACAAGACCTGAACAAATAATATCCAGTTTACCACATGCTGTTCAAGTCATGCTAGATCCTGCGGATTGTGGTCCAGCTTGTATTTCATTGAGTCAGGATATTCAGGGTGAAACTTTTAATTATCCTGAAGAATTTTTTCAAGAAAGATTACATACAATTAGAAGATCTAGACCAGATAGTCTTCAAGTTAAGGAAGCCGCTGATTTAATTAAAACAGCCAAAAAACCAATTCTAATTTCTGGTGGTGGCGTTTTTTATTCGGACGCTATGACAGAGTTGAGTGATTTTGCTGTAAAACATAATATTCCAGTAACACAAACAATTATGGGTTTCTCAACTATGAAGAAAGATCATTCACATTATACTGGTGCGATTGGTGGTCTTGGCGGTAGAGCTGCAAACAACTTGTCAAAAGAAACAGATGTTGCAATTGCAGTTGGTACTAAGTTAGCAGACTTCACTACGGGTTCTTGGGCAAACTTTGAAAATCCAGATTTTAAATTGGTTTCTATTAACGCAGGAAGATTTGATGCTAATAAACATATGGGCACAGCTGTTGTTGGTGATGCAAAAGTAAGTTTAACAGAACTATCTATTGCATTAGGAAACTGGAAAGCTGATACCAGATGGCATGAAAAATCTAGACTTGAACTAAAATCTTGGGAAGAATATGTAGACAAAGAAAGTGGACCAACAAATCAAAAACTACCAAGTTACGCGCAAGTTGTAGGGGCTTGCTATAGAAATTCAAATCCAACTGATATCGCTGTAACAGCTGCTGGAGGTTTAGTTGGTGAAGTCGTACAAGTATGGAAACCGAGAGAACTTAACACCCATGAAACTGAATGGGGATTTAGTTGTATGAGTTATGAAATATCAGGCGCGCTAGGAATAAAAATGGCACACCCAGATAAGGAAGTCGTTTCCTTTGTTGGAGACGGATCTTATTTACTTTTTAATTCAGATATTTATAGCGCTGTCATAACTAACAATAAGTTAATAATAATTGTCTGCGATAATGGAGGGCATGCTGTAATTAACAGACTTCAACTTTATAAGGGAGGTAAAGAATTTAATTGCCTTTTAGAAAGCTCTAAAAATAGTAATTTAGTTCCAGTAGACTTTGCGGCACATGCTAAGAGTATGGGAGCTGATAGCGAACATGTAAACTCAATATCTGAATTAGAGGATGCTTTTAAGAGGGCTAAAACTTCTAAAAATACATATGTAATTTCAATACATACAGATGGATATCAGTGGTTAGAGGGTTCTGCTTACTGGGAAAGCCCTACTCTATCAATGCCAAAAACTGAAGAAAATAAAAAAGCCTTAAAAGAACATCTTGCAGGGAAAAGTAAACAAAGAAAAGGCGTTTAACTTTAATGAACAAAGTATTTAAAGTAGGCCTAGTAGGTTGTGGACATATTTCTGAAACTTATATTAGAGCACAAGGATATTTTAATAACATTGAAATTATAAAATGTGCTGACATTAATAATGAGGCAGCAGAAAAATGTGCAAAAACTTATGATATTAAATCATCAAATATTAATGATATTTTTAAAGACAAAGATATTGAAATTATTTTAAACTTAACAATTCCAAAAGCTCATTTTGAAGTATCTAAAAGAACACTTTTATCAGGAAAACATTCTTATAGTGAAAAACCTTTGTGTATAAATTTTGAAGATGGCAAAAAATTACTGGAACTATCAAAAAAAAATAATCTTTACTTAGGTAGCGCACCAGATACTTTTCTTGGTGCTGGGATACAAAAATCTAAAGAGTTAATTCAAAGTGGATTAATAGGTAAAATTAATTTAGGTAATGCAATTTTTGCTTTTCCAGGTGTTCAGTCATATCATCCTAATCCTGAACCTTGGTTCGCAACTGATGGTGGCGGACCAGTTATTGACATGGGACCATATTATATTACTGCATTAGTGACATTGTTGGGATCTGTGAAGTCTGTTTTAAGCAAATCAAAAAAAGTTTTTTCTGAAAGAGAAATAGGTATTGGACCGAGAAAAGGAAACAAAATTAAAGTTGAATGTGAAACTACTTACGTGACAACATTAGAATTTAAAAGTGGGCCTCTTATTCAAATGACTTTATCTTTCGATGTTAAGGACCATAAAAGAAATCACATTGAGCTTTATGGTGACAAAGGGTCAATAGTAGTAACTGATCCTAATATGTTTGGCGGTACAGTTCTTACTTGTCTAGAATTAGGTGGTAAATGGACTGAACACGAAACTAAGGATTTAGAACTAGGTAAAATTAACATTCAAAATCAGAGCTCCAGAGCCAACGAGTCTCCAACAAATGCAAATTACAGAGGAGCAGGATTGTCCGAGATGGCTTATTCAATTGAAAATAAAACTGAACATATGTGTAATGGTGAATTATCCTTACATGTTCTTGATGTAATTCAAAGCATAATAAAATCTGCAGACACAAAAAAAGAAATGTTACTGTCAACAGAATGCAGCATGCCAAAAGCATTTACTCAAGATAAAATAAAAAAAATCCTTAAATAGAGATATTTCTTCCTAATAAGGCAGCACCTCTCACACCACTTGCGTCACCATATAAAGGTTTTAGAAAAACTGTCTTAAGGTTAGGTTCATTAATTAAATTAGATGTAATTTTTTTTACTTCATCCAAAAAATCAATTTCATTAGATAAGCCACCACCAAATACAATTGCATCAGGGTCTAAAGTAGTAATAATAACAACCAGAGATCTTGCTAATTTATTTTTATAATCATTTATAAAATCACAAGCGCTTTTTTCATTATTTCTATAATTAGAAAAAATTTCTTTGGCTGTTAATTTTCTTTTAAATTGAATTTCATAATTTTTTTCTATTGACTTGCCAGATAGATACCCTTCTATCCTGTTAGAAAAGTCTAATTTTTTTTCTGATTTTAAATTTCGGTTATTAGTCTCCGGCATTTGATTCAAACTCCATTCACCACCCAAACCATTAGAACCAGATATAATTTTTTTATTAATAACAAATCCACCACCGCATCCAGAACCTAATATAATACCAAAAACTGTTTCGTAATGACTAGCAGATCCATCAGATGCCTCTGATAAACAAAAACAATTTGCATCATTTTCAGAGTAAATATTATTATCTAAAGATTTTTTTAAATCTTTGACTATGTTTTTATTGTTTAGCCATTGAGAATTATGTGCATTTTTAATTAATCCCGTTGTTTTGTCAGTTGCTCCAGGATGGCAAATACCCAAAATTAATTTATTATTATTTTTTTTTTGTAAATCTTTGATAATATTTATTATCAATAAAAGCATATCATCATAATTGTTAGGAGTAGGAATTCTGTCTCTGACCACTTCTTTATTGCTATCATCTAACAGAACGTATTCTATTTTTGTAGCACCTAAATCTATTCCGATTTGCATTTTTAATTAAATCTTAATTATTTTTTTTAACTTTAAAGATTTTGAAGCAGCTATAGCTAAAACTAATGCTTGATGTCCATCATCAAAATTGGCTCTTGGTTTTTTATTCTTAATTGCTAGATCTGCTAAGTCATGTAACTGTAAATAATAAGCTTCCTGATATCTTTCTATAAAAAAATTTAATAATTTTTTTTGAGAATTAGTTCCTTGATTATTGCTTAATTCGACTTCACTCTCCCTTTTGTTGTTAGATATTAACATTCCTTTAGTGCCAAATATCTCAACTCTCTGATCATGTCCATATGAGCAGTGCCTTGCATTATTAATTGTACAAAGTACTCCTTTCTTCGATTTTAAAACAACTGTAGCTAGCTCAAAATCTTTTACTTTCTTAAATAATTTTGAATATTCAGATAAATCACTAGTTGTAGCAAAAACTTCTTTTATGGGGTCGTTTTTTAGATAAAATCTTATAAGATCAAAATCGTGAATAACCATATCTTTAAATATTCCTCCAGCTGTTTTAAGATAAGCTAACGGAGGAGGTGCTGGATCCCTGCAGGTAATAATAATTTTTTGTAATGTTCCAATCTTTTTTTGTTCGATTGATTTTTTCAAATAATAGTGTCCAGGGTCATATCTTCTATTAAATCCTATTTGTATACGTGGCGAAAATTTTTCTATGTATTTTCTACATTTAATTATCTTATTTAAATCTAAATCTAAAGGTTTTTCACAAAAAATAGTTTTTTTGTATAAAGCTGCGTCTCTAATGAAATTTATATGAGTTGGTGTTGATGATGCTATAAATATTACGCCTACACTCTTGTCTAGAAGAGCAATTTTATAATTTTTAATTGATTTAGCTTTAAACATTCTTTCTGATTTTTTTGCCAATTTTTCGTCTTTATCGTAAACATATTTTAGATTAAACTTGGGGTGTTTAAAAAGGTTACTTCCATGCATTTGTCCTATACGACCAAAGCCGAATAAAGCTACATTAATCATTAAAATTTTAACCACTTTTTTTTTCGTGATGAGTCCAAACAAGTTTGAATAAACTTAGCAGTTAACAGCCCCTCATAAGCTGTAGGGTAATAGTATTTCTTTTTTTTGTTTTTTGAATTTATATGGTCAGCAACTTCTTTGTATATATTGGCAAAAGCATCCACATAACCCTCTGGATGACCAGCTTTGACACGAGCAAAATTTTTAGAAAAAGCCGCTTCATGAAAAGATTTTTCAAGAATTTTAACAGCACCTTTTGCAGGATTTAATCTTAGATAATTTGGATCATTTTGAACCCATTCCATACTGCCCTTTGATCCAAAAATTCTTATCCTTAAACCATAATTGCCACCTTTAGCAGAAATGCAAGTCCAAAATAAACCTTTCGCACCATTTTCATAATTAAGTAAGACTTGGGCGTTATTATCTAAATTAATATCTTTGTTAAATTTTTTCATATCGGCATACAAAGAACTTCCTTTTAGACCACTAATATAATTTGATAGATGATATGCGTGCGTACCAATTTCGTTTAGCACAGCGGAAGAACCAACTATTTTTTTTTCTAATTTCCACCTAAAAATTTTTTTAGCATTTTTTTTATTAACAGAAATACCACCTGACCAATCTTGGACATATTCAACATTAATAAATTCTATATTCCCAATTTTACCATCTTTTATTAATTTCTTGGCAGTTCTAACCATAGGATACGCAGAATAATTATGAGTTAGACCATAAATAATTTTTTTATTTTTTTTAATTGTAGAATAAAGTTTTTTTGCTTGAATATATGTAGAAGCAAAAGGTTTGTCTGATATTATATGGAAATTCCTTTTTATGAAGTATTCTGCAATGACTTGATGGCTTCCCGGAGGAGTCATAATTGCCACGACATCAATACCATCGTCTCTTTTAAATTCTAAATCAGCCATAGCTTTGTAGTTAGAATAGCACCTGTCTTTATCCAAATTCAGTGATGCACCAAAATTACTATTAGTTTTAGGATTACGTGAAAAAGATCCTGCATAAATTTTGTATTTACCATCAATTCTAGAGGCAATTCGGTGAATATTGCCAATCCAAGACCCTGGGCCACCTCCTACTATACCTAGTTTTAAAATTTTTTTCATTTGAGATGCATTTATTTAATAATATATATATTTTAAAAACAAGTTAAAAATAAACTTTAGTTATGAGCATAAAAATCGGAGTATCACCAATTGCATGGAGTAACGATGACTTTCCTGAATTAGGTGGGGATACTACTTTAGAACAATGTTTAAAAGAAACTAATGAGATTGGCTTTTCAGGTATTGAAGCCGGTGGTAAGTTTCCAAAAAAATCTAGTGAATTAATTCCTAAGCTTGAAAAAGAAAATCTTAAACTATGTTCTGGCTGGTATGGAGCAAACTTATTAAAAAATTCTGTAAAAGAAGAGATTCTTATTATGAAAAATCAATTAGATCTTTTTAAAGAATGTAATGCGCCCTGCATGGTTGTTGCAGAAGTATCCGGATCTATTCAGGGTCAAGCAAAGATACCTCTTTCAAAAAGACCTATATTAGATAACAATGAATGGAAAACTCTTTACAGCGGAATTAATGAGATTAGCAAATTCATGCAGGACAGTGGAGTACCTTTAGCCTATCATCATCATATGGGCACCGTGGTTCAATCACAGGAAGACACTGAAAGACTCATGGATAATACTTCTGACACTGTAAAATTACTGATCGACACTGGACACATGATGTTTGCTGGAGGTGACTTTGTTAAAATTGCTAAAGATTATTCTGCCAAACTTCATCATGTTCATTGCAAAGATATAAGAAAAGATATTTTAGATAAAGCTCTTAAAAATGACTTAAGTTTTATTGATGCTTTTTTTGCTGGTGCTTTCACAGTTCCTGGTGACGGATGTATAGATTACAAACATTTTTTAAAAATTTTAAAGGATTTAAATTATGAAGGTTGGCTAGTAGTTGAAGCCGAACAAGACCCCAAAAAAGCAAATCCTTTTGAATATGGAAAAATTGGCTTCAATCATTTAAAAAAAATAGCTTTGGACTGTGGATTTGAAATTACAAGATAATTGATTTAATAATTATTAACTTCTTCTATTATTGGCATAGAGTGTGCAGCGCCTAATCTTGTTGTCGATATGCCCGCTACTTTATTCGCAAAAATTAACGCTTCTTTATTTTTGTATTCATTTGCTAAAGCATAAGCAAATGCACCGTTAAATGCATCTCCTGCGCCTGTTGTGTCAACTACATCTGTTTTTAGTTTTAGAGCATCTACATAATATTTTTCTTTTGCGTTTGCAAAATAAACACCTTTTGAACCTAATGTAATAACAATATTATTGATTCCTTTTTTTAATAAGTCATTACCAGCATCTTCAATATCTTTATTAGTTTCAATATTTCTATTTAAATAAAAACCAGCTTCTTTTTCGTTTGGAGTAAAAAAATCAATTAATTTAAAATCACTTTCTTTGATTTTTGCTGCAGGAGCTGGGTTTAGTATCGTTGTATTCCCTAATTTCTTTGCCTTATTCAGTGCATAACTTGTTACCTCTCTGGGTGTTTCGAGTTGAGTTAAAAAAATCTTTGAGTTTTTAATAGTATTTATGTTTGCATCTATATCTTTTATATCTAAATGAGCAGCGGCACCGGGTACTACATTTATTATATTATCACCTGTTTTTTCATTAATCATTATTCCCGCAACACCGGTAGTGAGTTCCGGGACCTGAATAATGGCATCAGTTTGCATTCCTGAATCTTTATATAAAGATAAAGCCATTTCAGCATGATTATCTGTTCCTAGCTTTGTTATGAAATTAACATTCCCACCAAGTCTAGCGGCGGCTATTGCTTGATTAGAACCCTTTCCTCCTGGTCCTACTAAGTGTTTAGTTCCTAAAACTGTTTGACCTTTGACTGGAATGGTATGGCTAAAAAAACATAAGTCAGCAACAAATATACCAAAAATACAAATTGATTTCATTATTTGTCGAGAACCCAAACATTGCCATCAGGTTTAATAACGCCTTTGGTCATAACAAAACAACTAAATGGTCTAGCATCCGTTGTTGTTACAATTGCGTAGGATTTTTTTGCCTCTTCATAAAAAGCTTGTCTTTCAATTGATCCTATTTTCCAATTCGAACCAGAAACTTCTTTAACAACATTAATAAATTCTTTATGTGATTCTAATAATTCCTGGGGTTTTTCATCCACTTCCATCCTGCTAACTGCTGTTTTACCTTGCGATACGATAAAACTATCTAATGGAAATACTGAGAGAATTGCTTTTGCAGCATCAGATATACTAACACCGTCTAATCTAATTACTCTTTTATTCATGGTATCGGCAGGAAAATTTGCATCGGCTAAAATTAATTTATCTCCATGTCCCATAGTCCTTAATGCAAATAAGAGCTCAGGACTTAAAATTGGATTTATATTTATAAGCATATAAATTATTATAATACATAAAAAAAAAGGGTGGAATATAAATTCCACCCTTTTTAAAAAATAGTTAGAAACTATTTAAAGTCTTTAGCGTTCTTTTTAGTAACTAATTGAGTTCCTGTATCAATATTAGAGTCAATTTTCTTACCATTTGCTAAATCAAGCGCATACTTAACACCGTAAGCACCCATGTTATATGAGAACTGTGCTATAGTTGCTGTCATGTCACCCGCTAAAATGCTTTTCGCAGCATCTGGCGTAGCATCAAAACCAACTACAACAACATTTTTCATACCAGCATCTTTAATAGCCTGAATTGCGCCTAGTGCCATATTGTCATTAGATCCAAAGACTGCTTTTATATTAGGGTTTTTTACTAGAATAGATTCTGTAACAGATCTAGCTTTAGCAGTGTCCCATTCAGCTGTTTGTGTAGCTACAAGTTTAAGACCACAATCTTTAAATCCTTTTATCGCACCATCTCTTCTAAGTAATGCAGTCGATTGTGACTCAATACCAGTTAAAATAGCAACATCAGATCCTTTAGGTGTATTGTCACAAATATATTTAGCAGCTAACTCAGCGCCATTTTTATTATTTGTACCAATGAAAGTTACACCTTTATTGCTTCCTTTTGTATCAACGAATACAACTGGAATTCCACTTTTGATTGCGTCATCTACTACAGGCGCTAATGCATTTGGATCTGAAGGAGCAAGTGCTATTGCGTCAACGCCTTTTGCAATTTGATCCTCTAATTGATTTACTTGCGCTTGCACGTCACCTTCTTGTGGTGGGGCAATAAGAATTAACTTAACACCTAATTTTTTTGCTTCTTCTTTAGCACCTTTTTCTACTGAAGCCCAAAAAGGGTTTCCAGAACCAGGTCCTTTAATGCTGAATAAAATTTTCTTAACGTGTCCGTCAGCAAAAGATGAAGTTGTTATACTTAAAACTAAAAACAAAGATGTTATTGCAACACCTATTTTTTTAACTATATTCATAAACTCTCCTATTGTTTAATTTTTATATGCCAGAATAAAATAACATTTTGATATAGATTACAACTTGTTAAACTATTTTTTTAATTTTCAACTTAGAATTGTATTTATTTTCTTGTACCGAAATCTTTTCTCAATACATCTATGTAAACAGCAATAACAATAATTGTACCAATTAATACTTGTTGCCAAAATGCACTCACATCCATCAAATTTAACCCATTTCTTAAAATTCCCATAATCATAACTCCTGCAAATACTCCAAGCACAGTACCCCTTCCTCCAAAAAAACTTGCTCCTCCTATAATGCATGCTGCAATGGCATCTAATTCTGCTTGAAGACCTGCATTAGGGTAACCTGAGTCAGCTCTACCCGCTAAAATTAAAGCACCTATACCAGATAAAAAACCACACAAAGAATAAACAATTACTAAGATTTTATTTACATTAATTCCAGACGCTCTTGCAGCATTTGGATTCCCGCCAATTGCGTATATCCACTTACCTATTCGTGTATGATTCATAAAAATCCAAAAAATAAAATAAACAATGGCTATTAAAACCAAACTCACTGGCAAATATTGAGACTCCTCTAAACCTAACCAGGTCAGATCAATTCTGCCATGTCCTAGATATCTAACTTCTTCAGTAAAACCACTAATCGGAACTCCTCCAGACACAAGATTTCCTGCTCCACGAAAAATATACAAAGTACCTAAGGTCATAATAAAAGGATGTGGCATTCTCAAAAGTGTAATTCCTAAACCGTTAAACATTCCACACAAAAGACCCGCTAACATAGGAACTAAAACAACGATATACCAAGGCATTCCAGCTTTAGCGACAATTGCCAAGAGCATTAGCGACAACATCATAATCGATCCAACCGATAAATCGATACCAGCTGTAACTATGACCATAAACACACCCAGCGCTAACATTGATTGCCAAGAAATTTGTTTAAATACATTTGTTACATTCCTCCAAGAAAGAAAAACATCTGGCTGCATTAGATGAAGAGCAAGTATCATTAGTAATAATAATATTAGAATTCCATATTTATCTAAGTAAGGAATTAATTTCAAAAATAAACTTTGATTTTTTTTTTCATTATCCATTTATTTTTTCCCCATAATCCATCCAATTACTTCATCACGCGCTGTATTAGACAGTTCAGACTCAGCAAAGTTTGTTCCTTGAAATATTGCCATAACACGATCGCATACAGCAAATATATCATCCATTCTATGACTTATTATAATTACGCTTACACCCATTTTTTTTAAATTATTTATTAAATCTAAAACCTTACCAACTTCCTTGATGGCTAAGGCCGCGGTTGGTTCATCCATAATCACAATCTTAGAATTAAAAGCTGTTGCTCTAGCAATCGCTATTGCTTGCCTTTGACCACCAGACAGTTCTTCAACTTTTTGATTTGCACTTTTTACATTTATTTTCAATTTATCTAGGTGAGCTTCAGAAAGTGCTTTAATCTTTTTATAATCTAATAATTTTAAAAAACCAAAATTTCTCGTTGGTTCTCGCCCTAAAAAAATGTTTTCACCGATAGGAAGATTTCCTGCTAATGCTAAGTCTTGGTAAACCATTTCTAACCCCAGATTTTGTGAGTCTTTTGGGCTATTAAGGATTTGTTTATTGCCATTAAAGAATAACGAACCATTGCTCGGCTTATAAAGACCAGATAAAACTTTCATTAATGTTGTCTTGCCTGCACCGTTATCACCAACTACGCCCAAACACTCACCTTCTCTAACGGTTAAATTTAC
>Ga0115004_10004168_pt1 | contig 11596 bp, 9 predicted proteins | sample ArcticOcean_MG_C_10_FD_88737 | JGI IMG/M metagenome (GOLD analysis project Ga0115004, IMG submission 88737) | Marine microbial communities from western Arctic Ocean - ArcticOcean_MG_CB11_90 | ecosystem: Environmental > Aquatic > Marine > Oceanic | place: Arctic Ocean: Canada Basin | collected...
CAACGCGAAGAATACGCCTTTCAAGTGCTTTCAAACCGATCCAGTAGGAGAAAATTGCTTACCGGTATGCTGCGTTTGGGCGACTTTTACTTGGAAACCTATAACTTCTTGGCTGCGCGCACCCTATTTCGGCAGGGTTATGAGGTTCTACAAACCAGTGGTTTCAGCGATTCTGAGTCTGCAATTCCGTTTCTGAAAGGCACGGCTAGCTCATACAGAATGGAACGCTTTCCGCCCTTATATTCACAGGAACGACGCATTGATGAACTGGGTCGAAAACCAGAAAACACTCGCACCCTGGATTACAGTAATGAATATCTCACCATCAACAATTTTCCCGCCGGCGAACGTGCGCTACAAAAAATTGTCAAAATACGTCAAAGCGCTCTGAGTTTTAGGGACGAAAACCCAGACCCTGAAGTTGTCCAAAAAGACCAGGCGTTGCTAAATCAGGCGTTACTAGATTTAGGTGACTGGCACCTGCTATTCAGTAGCCAGAAGAAAGCGCATACCTTGTATAAGGAAATTCATCGTCAGCAAGCCGAACTTCCCACAGAACTAAAAATCGACTTAGACACCCCACATCTTCTGTATTTCCCAGCACCACAAAATCTCAAACCACCCCCTGTCCAAGATCGCCTTGATGCGGAAACTGGCAGTATTACGCTAGCGTTTTCTATATATGAAAATGGCAGAGTCCGTGGATTAGAAACTATCGCCTTCGAACCCAATGACGCCATTGAATTCCACGCACGCCGCAGTATGCGACAAGCGGTATACCGACCAGCAATGATTGAGGGTGAAGTCATGGTCACGCCTGCTCATAGATATGTTTACACTTATCAATACTTTCCCAGCCGCAAGGCGCAAGCCCACGAGCGCCGCGAGCTAGAGCAGCAACGGTTAAACAATCAAGGGGCGGAACTGGAAGGAAAGGAACAAGCGGATCAGCAAACAAATAATGACAACGCCGAACAAACCAGTGAGGCAAATGCCGCTTAGAGGATTATCGACCCATTTTATTAAAGCATTTCGTTACAGCACTTTATTGAAACAACGTATAAAAAAAGGTAAGGCAAGGATGCAGCACCAACAAATCACCTCGGCCCTTAGCAAGGCCGGCACAAATGCAGGCCGTTTAGGGCTGGTCATTGCCTGCCTCGGATTTATTCAAGCCTGCGCGCCCATCACGCAATTGCCGCAGAACTTACCTCGCCCGAATACGCCGTCACAGCAAAGCCCTTCAAGCCCATCGTCCGGTCTGCCAACACCACCCTCACCGTCTGGCCCTCCATCCTCACCTACACCGCCGGGACCACCTTCATCACCCTCACCACCGGGCCAGCCTGGGCCTGCAGGAGAGCAAGGACTCCCGGGGAAACCAGAAGAACAATCGGAAAGTCGGCAACCACCCGAATCCGACGGCCCAGCTGATGGCACCTCTGGCCCAGGAGGAGAACCTGGCTGGTTAGAAGATTTAGAAGGTGGCCCAACCGATGACTGGCAAACCAGTAATGAAGAGAACAGCGGTAATGCCGGCAACGGTGACAATGCCGGCGACGATTCAACTGATGATGCCTCTGACAGCAACAATTCCGCCGCTGAACAAGAGCTCAAAGGCGCCTTAGAGGATTTTGACGGGGAAATTCTCGCAGAGCGTGGTGCCTTAAAAAAATCCGCTGATAATTCTCCAACGCCCGCCGGAGCCGCAGGTTCAGCCTTGCCGCAGGGCAATAAACAAAGTGGCGCAGAGAGTAGCGAAGCAAATCCTGCGTCTCGCAACCAACAACCAAGACCGCGCATTCCAAACCGCCCCCCGCCTCCTCGACGCGGCAGCGAGTCACTGCCTGCTGATATACCCGATGCCAAAGATGACGACATTATTGCAAGACAACTAAGAGAAGCGGCGCTACAAGAGAGCGACCCTGAGTTAAAAGAAAAACTCTGGGCTGAATATCAACGCTACAAAAAAGGCTAGCTTCGTCTAACTAGACCAGTGATTTTAAAAGAATGACCATTAAGGAATGAATATTACTCAACGCCACCGCGCCAGCGCCAATTTTTCTGCCCTTTCTACATTTTTCGCTAGGCAGCAAAACTTGGCGCTACTTGCAGTCATTGGGCTTGTGCTGTGCGGTTGTGGCACCCAAGTCGTGCGCGAAATTGATAATACTCCGCCGGAGCAAATTGCATTTGAGCAAAGTGAAAGCCAGCTCTTAGATATTGGCATTGCCGTATTCGACCCTAATGTGCCGGAAAATTATGACGAGCGTATTGAGCGGATTATCTTGCCAGAAATCCGCCAAGCAGAATCCCAGTACATGCCCTACCTGACAAAAAATCTATTACAGTCAACAGGCAACTGGGGCGCGGTCAGAGTTGTACCACGCCCTAGCGACGCAGTAGACCTAACGGTTTTAGGGAAAATTATTGCCTCCACCGGCGAAGAACTCATTTTATCTATGACAGTGGTAGACGCTACGGGTAAAGAGTGGTTTACCAAGGAATATATTACCCTAGCGAGTAAATACGGCTACGAGGCGAGTAACTCCCGCGACCTAGATCCCTTTCAAGGCGTATACAAAGATTTTGCCAATGATTTACTGCACTACAGACAGCGGTTGTCTGAAAAAGAGATAGAAAATATCCGCGCAACGGCAGAACTCAAATTTGCCAAAGCGTTTTCCCCTGACGCGTTCAGTCAACATATAGCAATAGATGAAAATGGCGAGTACCTGATCAACCGTTTACCTGCGGAAAATGACCCCCAGTTAGCAAGGGTACGTCAGGTGCGCGAGCGCGAGTACTTGTTCATCGACACGCTAGACGAGTACTACGCCAACTTTTACCGGCAGGTTTATCCCGTGTACCACAATTGGCGCAAAGCAACCTATAACGACGCCATCGAATACAAAGAACTCAGAGCCAAGTCTAAGCAAAAAATAATTGGCGGCACTGCTGCCATTCTTGCGAGCGTGGGCAGCATTTACGCCAGTGACAACGGCTACGTGGACGCAAGCGGTGTAGCAGGGGTTGGCGCCGGTGCTACGCTAATTATCAGCGGCATTAGAACGCGCCAAGAAGCAGAACAATTTGCCGACAAGCTCCGCGAAGTTGGCAGCGCCGCCGAGGCTGAACTGGTGCCGACCACTATCGACCTAGAAAACCAAACAGTACGACTAAGCGGTAGCGTGGAGGAGCAATACGAGCAGCTAAGAGACATCCTCAAACGCCTATATCTAGAAGACCTTAATCTTGAAGCAGACACTGGCCTCCAAGAAGACAGTCAGAGTAACGGACTGAGTAACGGCACAAGTAACCCAGAAAACGCGGATGTACCTAAGTGAGTTTGCATTGAGCATTATCCCAAGATCGCCAATAACACCAATAATCCCGACGCTGACTAAAGACAACAAGGCGAGCACCAAAGGCATCAATGTTTCCCTTGAGCAGCCGGCCATCAAAATTGTCGCCATAAGTGTTGTTGTTTTAACCTTTCTGGTGATCTTCATTTTATGGCTCGGCAGCTTGTTTGAACCCCAGGTTCAGACCGCTGCGAACCCAGGCCAAGAATCGGCAGAGGTTAGTAATGACACCGTACCGGCGCAGTCCATTGAAGCACCGTTCAGCTCCTTATCGCTGAGCCAAGCTAAAGAGGCCGCACAATCTGAATTAGGCCGATTTGTAGAACTGCAAATCCAGTTAGAAGACGAATTCAATGTGCAAGCTTGGGGCAATCAGAGCATTCTAGCCTCCAAGGACCAGGCCTTAATCGGCGATAGCTATTTTATTCAAGACGACTTTGAACAAGCCATTGGCGCCTACAAAAAAGCAGCCAACCAGTTAGCAGAATTACTTAGCGGTGCAAAAACTGAATTTGCTAAGCATATAGAGTTAGCCACCGAACATGTCTTGGATTTAGACAACCAAGCAGCTGAACTAGAGTTGGCAGCGGCTAAAATCATCAAACCCCAAGACTCAGACCTGCTTGCTTTGACCCAGCGCTCAGCGCAACTGCCACAGATCAAAGACCTACTCCTACAAGCACGCAATTTGGAACTGACAGAAAAATATAGCCAAGCATTAAGTGTCTACGCAAACGTTGAGCAACTTGATGCACTAATTCCCAACTTGGAAAAAAATATTGCAGCCGCGCAGAAGGCACAAGAGAAACAAACTATTCGAAAGTTACTCGGACAAGGCTTTAGATATTTAGAACAAAAAGACTTCGACAAGGCCAGAGAGAGGTTTAACAAAACTCTGCAAACCGACCCGGCAAACGAAATCGCTTCGGCAGGTTTAGAACAAGTAAGTCAGCGCCACGATGTGGCAATCATCCTTGGTAACGAGCAAATTGCGCAAAACTATTTAGCAGACGAGCAATGGTCAGAGGCGATAACCGCCTATGAAGCAATTTTAGATTTAGACGACAACATACAGTTAGCAAAAAACGGCAAACAACTGGCACTGTCGCATGCGCGAGCCGAAAAAGTACTAACCCGCATCAGTGCCGAGCCGAGCAAACTCTCCAACGCCAATCTTTTTGCTCAAGCCAATGACTTGTTAGCAGAAGCCAAAACGCTCAAATATAAAGGAGCTCGTCTCAACACGCTTATAGACTCAGTAAGCGAAACGCTAGCGCTATATCGCGATCCTGTTTTAGTCACACTATTGTCGGACAATTTCACCGAAATCGTCTTATCAAATATCGGCAGGCTCGGCACTTTTCAAAGCAAAGTTCTGTCGCTGAGACCTGGTGAGTACACCATCAGAGGCAGTGCAAGCGGCTGTAGAGACATTTTTCTCACAGTCACAGTACTGCCCGGAATCGCGCCCATTGAAGTGTTTTGTATGGAGACGATTCGCTGATATGAATGCAATAGACCCCAAACGCACATCTATTCAGGCAACTCAGTTTGCACCTAGCTCGGGACAAACTGCAGCAGCCAAAATTGGCCCATGGAAAATTGTGGCGGCCGTTGCAGCGACCTTTGCAATTTTTATATTGAGCTACTTATTTACCTCAAAAAGTGTACAGCTGGTTATCAGCCCTAAACCAACCTCTATCAATATCAGCGGGGGCATTGCCCTAAATTTGGGCGAGGTTTATCTTTTACGCGAGGGCGAATATACATTAACCGCGCAGACGCCATTACACCAAGAACTGCACACCCTCTTCCAAGTGGGCAGTGACAAAAATCAGCGTCTAGGCTTTGCCTTCACCCCCCTGCCGGGTTTTCTTAACCTAGATCTCAATCCCGATTATGCAAGGTTAGAAATTGACGGCGTGGTTATAGACAACCTTGAAAAACTTATTCAACTGAGCCCGGGTGAGCACGTTATTGAAGCCTCTGACCCGCGCTATCTAAGCCATAAGCAAAGCATAAATATTGTTGGCAAAAAGCAAGAACAAAATCTCAGCATAAACCTTGATCCAGGCTGGGCAGATATTCGCGTGACCAGCAAACCCGCTGGTGCAGAGATTTGGATAGACGAGAAAACAACCGGGCTGACTACTCCGGCTACCATCCAGGCTTTAGCTGGCGAGCGCGGCATAAACGTCCGTAAGTCAGGCTACAAAACATTTAGCCAACGACTCTTTGCCCAAGCTGGCCAAACCCAGACCTTAGACCTATTTCAACTCGTTCAGGCAGATGCCCAAGTCAATCTCACCTCTAACCCGTCAGGCGCGGCAGTGATAATCAACGGCGAATTTTTGGGTCAAACACCCTTACAAATGGATTTGAAATCTAATTCGACCCAGCGCATTGGGCTCATCTATTCAGGTCATGCCCGAGCAAATAGAAACCTACGCATAGACAAAGACGAAGTCCGAGCACTCCACATTGATCTAAAATTACTTAAAGGCACGGTTTCTATTGAAACCCAACCTCAAGACACCAAAGTCAGCATTAATGGCAGGATAATTGGCAGCGGCAGTCAAAATGTTCAACTGCCACTTGAAGCACAAACAATCACACTGTCACTTGAAGGCTATGCAGGCTTTGAAACAGTTATAAATCCTAAAGCGGGCATTACCCAATCGCTAAAAGTTAAACTACTGACCCTAGAAGAGGCGCGAATAGCGGCACTTAAGCCAATCCAAGTAACTTCACAGAATCAACGATTACGTTTGTTTAGTGCAGATTCAGTAGACCTAGGCGCATCACGGCGAGAACCAGGCCGACGCGCCAACGAAACAATGCGCACAGCAAGTTTCACGCGCCTGTTCTATCTCAGCGAGCATGAAGTAACAAACAAACAATTTCGTGCATTCGCTAGTGGCCACGACTCTGAAAGCTATCAAGAGACAAACCTAAATGACAATGATCAACCCGTAGTAATGGTGAGCTGGCGCGAAGCAGCCGAATATTGTAACTGGTTATCGAAAGAAGATGGTCTAGAGCCTTTTTACCAGATGGAGTTCAGTAAAGTAGTAGGACAAAACTCTACGACTAAAGGTTACCGACTACCCACCGAAGCTGAATGGACGTGGAGTGCCAGAAAGCTGCCTCCAGAGCCGCAGGCAGATGGCAAACAACTGCGCTTTGCTTGGGGCAACGCTCTACCACCACCGGAAAGGTTTGAAAATTACGCAGACCGCTCCGCGGCCAATTTAGTCGGCAGAATAATTTTTTCCTACAACGATAACTACAGTGGTTCAGCACCTGTTGGCTCATTCAAAGCCAACCACCATCAACTATTTGATATGGGTGGCAACGTCGCCGAATGGACAAACGACTTCTACGAAATCCCAAAACAGGATGCGGTAGAAGACTACCTAGGACCATCTAAGGGTGAATACCATGTTATTAAGGGAGCGAGCTGGATGCACGGCACCGTAACCGAGCTGCGCTTATCGTTCAGAGATTACGGCATAGATGGCCGGCAAGATATTGGATTTAGAATCGCTCGTTATGCTGAATAAAATGCATCTAAGAAAAAGGCTGAAAAAAATAATGTCACTGTATAAGCGCAAAGCGTTGTGGCCCTCTCTCATCAAGATGACTCTGTTTAACACAGTTTTTTATTTGGCCTTAGCTAGTTTTAGCGGTTTGTTGCAGGCCCAAGTTCAGCCAACAAACCAGACGGCAAATACGGCAACAGGCAACAAAGACGTAAGCGAGAACAATAAACCAAAAACTGATAATGCCGACACTAACGTCCCAACGATAAAAGCACCGGTACTCGTTGCACCAAAAACTGCCACCAGAGAGCAAAAAGATGTATTCAAACCCAGCGAAGAGATTTCCGAAGACTTCGCGGTACCGTTTCCTGTAGATATTTAATCAACAACTTAATGAAACCAAATTCTAGACCGTTGGACTGCAAAATATGAAAAAACAAATACCAACAGAGATGATCTTTCAGATCAGCGCGCTAATCATTTCGGTGATCCTGGTACACCTCGTCTACCAAACAGTGATTAGACCAAACGCAGAAGCAGTGCTTGAAAGTAATGCAATACAGGCCGCCATCAATAAAGACTACGTGCAGGAAAGATCAGTGTACGTTGTAGTAAAAGATTTCGAACAAGAGTCATGTTTCATTTTGCTTTTTTGGGCATTGGCCATAATGGGTTTAAAAACTCGTAGCGCTTTCTATGAACAAGATCTGCTAGAGAAGGACTTCATCAATGTTCGAGGCGGCACGAATATTTTACCGCAAGATACCCGCACCTACATTCGCCCCTTACAAGCTCTGTCAGAAAAAGAACAAATGGGCCTGTTACCCAGAGCCCTCAGCGCAGCACTCAACCGTTTCGCCTCAACAGAAAACGTGCAAGATGTTTCTGAAGCAGTTAAGTCTGTATGTGAGGGGGAGTCAGACCGCTTAGACAGCGAGCTGTCTATGATTAGATATATCGCATGGGCCATTCCGTCTATTGGTTTCATCGGCACGGTCAGAGGCATCAGTGATGCGCTTGGCCAAGCCTACAAAGCTGTAGAAGGCGATATTGCCGGCGTCACGGCCAGTCTCGGCGTCGCGTTCAACTCAACCTTCATCGCCCTACTTATCAGTATTGTTTTGGTTTTTTTCATGCACCAACTGCAACTGATCCAGGAGCGCTTGGTACTGGACACCCACAATTATTGCGACAAGCGATTGCTCAGCCACCTAAGAACAACCGACAAGTAAGATGCATTTAATAGACGTAAACGACGGCAGCTTAACCTGCACAAATGACCAAGGCGAAGTAGTGTACGACCAGCCAAGTATCGCGTATTTCAACGGCCAAAATTTGCTCTTTGGTCATGATGCGTTAGCGCATGTAAAAAGCCATCCACAGGCCTGTGCTAGTCAGTATATGGGTAGGCTCAGCGATGAGTCGCTCGCTGCCCCCTTGGGAGAAGCCCTTAATCATGCGGATTTGATTTTTCATCACCTGAAAAACATGACAGCAGCGGCCAACATAGAGGAATGCGCTTTTCTAATACCCGCCTATTTCTCGGACGAGCAACTTCAGTTACTGCTTGGCATTGCGCAAGCAGCTGGCCTTCAACCAAGTGGCTTTATTAACAGCGGACTTGCGCAACAAAGTAGCAGTGGCCATAGCAGCGATTTTCTTTTCCTCGATATCGGTCTGCGCCAAGGGCAACTCAGCAGCGTAAAGTTAAGCGACACGATGCTAGTAAACAGCTCCACCACCAACTTTGACAGTCTAGGGTTGTTCAGCATTGTGGACATCTGGTTGCAAGAGATCGCCAATGTATTCCTTGGAAGTATTCGCTTTGACCCACTGCATAGCGCTGAAACTGAGCAACAAGTCTTTGACCAAGTATTGGCCTGGATAGATCAGGGTCAAATACCTCAGGACGCCAAAATCAGCGTTGATATAGATGGCTATAGCCGCGGCACTGAAATAAATGTCACTCAACTGACAAGCCAGCTTGCAAACCAACTAGATCAGCTTGGCCTTACCGACACCACTCATCTTGTGATTACCCCAAGAGCTGCAAAAATTCCAAAGCTGCTGGAGTTGCTTAAAAGTCGTGTGGCCAGTCTGACGGTGTCCGATAACCAACATTACTTCGAGCAGGCGCAAAAGCTCGCCCAAACCTTTGCACCAGGACAAGTCGACCGCCTTAATGCGCACCCAGTTTTGTCTTCTCAAGGCCCTGTAACCAGCGCCGCTATGACCAGCAATGACAGCGATACGGTAGCGCTGGCCGAAAAATCTGACAGAAAACCAGCAACCCACCTACTTGGTGACTTAGCGGCAACGGCAATTGAAGATCGCTCCTTCGCAGCCTTCTTGGATGAAGATGGGCTACTGCGCCCCAACGTGCAGGTGCTTGTGAATGACCAACCCGCTAGCCAGGCCAAACTTAAACACAGTGACCAAGTGTCCTTTGCGGGCAGTAGCTGGTTGGCCATTCACGTCGAATAATCATGGCAAAAAAGCGTCCTCTCAACATATTTTCTTTGGCATTTCTTGACGTTATGTCTTGCGGCTTTGGCGCGGTCATTCTAATTTTTCTCATCGTCAATCACGATGCGCAGCAGAACCAAGCGGTGGTGTACAAAGATCTACTCGCCGAAATACGCCTACTCGACTACCAAGTGCTGCAAGGTGAAAAGGATTTGTTCGATTTAATTGACGCTAAAGACGACAGCCAAGCGCGGCTTGGCAACGCCAATGAGAAAGCCGCGGTAATAGAAAAAAGCCTGCAAGCCCAACTAGATAGACTGCTGAAACTTGAGGCTAACTCAATCGCCACGCAATCAGACACCAATGAATTGAAATCAGATATCGAAAGTCGCGAAGATAAGATAAAGCAGCTTGAGGCAATAAAAGCCGCCAATGACGGCAATCAAATCAGAAACATCAAGGGCGAAGGCGACCGTCAGTATCTAACCGGTATGCGGGTCGGCGGGCGTAATGTTGTCATTGTTGTAGATGCCTCCGCCAGCATGCTCGATGAGACCATCGTTAACGTTCTGCGCAGACGTAACATGCCCGTAGAGAAGCAACTCCAAGCGCCTAAGTGGCAGCGCGCCATACGCACAGTAGAGTGGCTCGCCGCCCAACTGCCTCTGGATGCTGAATTTCAGATGATGACCTTTAATGAGTCCACCCAAACCCTGGTGCCGGGCGGCTCTAATGACTGGCAACCTATGGCAGACGGCACTTTAATTAACGCATCCGTAGAATCTCTGAAGCAACAAGTACCTACTGGTGGGACAAATTTAGAGGCTGTAATACTCGCCATCAGGGAGCTTTCGCCTATTCCAGACAACGTTTACTTCATTACCGACGGTCTACCTACAAGAGGCAACGCAGAGCCAAGAAGCGCAACTATTGCAGGTAATAAAAGGCTGGAGTTATTTAGAGCAGCCGCAGAGCGGCTGCCGCGGCAGATTCCAGTCAATGTCATCTTATTCCCCATGGAGGGCGACCCACTGGCGGGCGCAGCTTGGTGGCAGTTGGCGAGAGTTTCTGGCGGCGCATTTATCTCGCCCTCGTGGGATTGGCCATAATGTCTGTACTGACCAGACAACATACAAAGGAGCAGAAAGCAGAACAGACACAGAAAGTGACCGCTGGACAGATTTACCTTGAGTTGCGTCAAAATCCTTCGCCTACTTTGAATATGGTCAACTTAATGACTCAACAAACATCAGCTTTACTAGCAACTCGACTACGAGGTTGGCACTAAATGCGTAAAAGACGTGGTGTAGAAGAATTCAGCGTATCGTTCTTAGACGTCATCTGTTGTGGCTTTGGGGCCATCATACTGCTGTTAATGCTAACAAAAACATTTCAACCTGAAGTGCTAGAAGTCAGTAGTGTAGATTTAACCGAGCAAGTTCAGCAGCGCGAAGCCGCACTGTTTGAAATCAGGGGCAAAATCAGCGAATTACGAAGACAAATCCAATTAGAAAATAGCGATCTGCAAAGCAAATTAGTAGAACTCGCTAAATTACAGACGCAGTTAACCGAGGTACTTGGCCGCTTCGACAACTTAGCTGAAGCCGAACGGAGAATTTCTCTCGAAAATCTACAGCTCGCATCTGCCAGACAAAGCCTAACCGATGAAATGGAGCGTCTATTAGGGCTAGATTTTCGACGTGACTCCGGACTGGTTGGCGGCATCTCAGTTGACTACGAGTACATCATTTTTGTTATCGATACATCGGGTAGTATGCAAAGTGCAGCGTGGGGCCAAGCGGTACAAAAAGTCAGTGAAACCCTGGCTATTTACCCCAACGTGAAAGGCATTCAAGTCATGAATGATATGGGTGACTACATGTTCCCCGCCTTTGCCCGCCAATGGATAGCAGACAGTCCAAGCCGTCGCAGCAGCATAGTTAGTACCTTGCGCAACTGGGCACCGTTTAGTAACTCGAGTCCTGTTGAAGGCATCGAGGAAGCAGTTTCAACCTTCTATGACCCAAACAAGCGTATCAGCGTTTATATATTTGGCGATGACTACACTGGAAACTCCATAGAAGAAGTTGTCGAAGCGGTTGACCGAATTAACTTAGCTGATGAATCAGGTCGTCGCAGAGTAAGGATACACGCTGTAGGGTTTCCGGTTTTTTTAGATCGCCCAAATGCCAGAACTTTTCGCTTTGCAGCCCTAATGCGCGA
>Ga0115004_10004170_pt1 | contig 11595 bp, 11 predicted proteins | sample ArcticOcean_MG_C_10_FD_88737 | JGI IMG/M metagenome (GOLD analysis project Ga0115004, IMG submission 88737) | Marine microbial communities from western Arctic Ocean - ArcticOcean_MG_CB11_90 | ecosystem: Environmental > Aquatic > Marine > Oceanic | place: Arctic Ocean: Canada Basin | collected...
GGAGATCGACGAGGCCACACATGACGAGCGCGTGATCGACGTCCGTGACTGCGCCCGTGATTTCTTGCGCAACGCCGATGCCCCCACGGTCGCCGACGTCCTCAGGCTCGACACGCACGACAATACGCGCCAGTTCGCCGAATACTTAGCCACGGACGACGACGGCGAACTGGTGTTCTGATTGAGTATAATAAAAAAACACAAAGATCGCAAAAAAATCAGCAGCGAAAAAATCAACAGTGAAAAAAAAATATAAAAAGGTGCTTTCGTTTTCATAACAGCAACTCGAATCCGCACGCCGCGTCAAAAAAACAAAAGTCTTCCAATCGTGAAAACTTCGACAACACTTTTGTCCTGCGATGCCAACAAAAATTCCACGAAAGCCGCCCTGCAACACCAAGCCGTCCCGCCGCTTTCTGCCCGTGGCCAACGTCGTTGACATGAAGAAGAAGGAGACTGAGCTGAAGCAGAAGATCGCGGAGCTGGAGAAGAAGATCGCGGATAAGAAGATCATACGAAAGCAGCAGCTTGAGAGGAAGATGTTGATGAGATGGGTCATGGAGAACTCTCTGAACCCTATGAATCGTCAGAACAACGAGGAGATGGAGGGTTTGGAGGGCTTGGTCAGGAGGTTGTCGACGTAAGAAGTTAGGAATGATCTTTTATTAAACGAGTATGTAGCCCTCGGGATACGGCACGAACGAGGCCCCGCGCAACCTCTCGTCTAAACTGTTTAATGTGATTTGCATTTGCTTTTTCTATCACTTCTTCTTGCATGCATCAGCAAAGTATCGCACGAGCTCCGCGAGCTCAGCCTGCGACGTTGATGCAAAGTTATTGTCGTAGTCAAAGAAATATTCACCAGCACCAGCCGAATAGTCTGACTTCTCGGGTTGGAAGTACTCCCTGTGGGCTAAGGTGCCATTTCAGAAGACACGCACAACGAACAATTTGAATTAAGAGGTGAGATAGCGATGATTTTTTTGAAAATTCGAAAGCATCCGAGCAAGAATGGCTCATATCGCCCAACCATGCGCGGAGGTATCCCAGCCGTGTTATCTTTCGTAACGTTTCCGGGGGTGGCGGAAACACTCGCCAGATGCCAGGTATGTCCAAACGCGGAGTTATCCAGCCTGCGCAGGAAAGTGATGTTTTTATTTAATACACGTCGGGAGTTGCTTTTTGTGGCCCTGATACTTACCGTCGCGTTCCTCAGAGAGAAATTCACACGTTTTTGCTGTCACGCGAATGACTGTGTCCTTCTTTGCTATCTTTGACTTGAAAGTGGGAAGGCACTGCCAGTTTTGTGTCAGATTTGCGTCATAGTAGCCCAAAGTGTAGAGAGCGCTGGATAACACTCACGCTCAGTCAATACACCAATTACATATGACCACACAGAAAGATTTGTCTCTGCTTGTGGGGCCAGCTCGAGTGCCCGACCTTCATCCCAATGTACACTGGTCGAACCCCATCAAGCACAGGTACATGACAGGATGCCCGAAGTCCTGTGAGCCTGCACAGATGAATTATAACACGCATATTAAGGGTGAAGAGAAGTCCCCAGTAGCGCGGAGCTGAAATTGGTTTGGGAAGTACAAGCTCTCACAAGTCTGCACGACTTGCAAATGTAGTCTTCTTTGACTTCGTCAGCTTGAACAGTGGGCGGTAGCGCGAAAGACCAGAGACGAGGGAACACAGAATACACAGAAATACAAGGATTTTAAAGCTGCCTATAACGTAAGATAAAGTTTCCTTACCAACGAGGAGCCGACCACTTGCAGCCTGGCATAGGTCGTCGTCCACAGGAATCTGGTCCACAGCAACGCTGTGTACAACCTCGCACATTCGAAAAATGTTCTTCTTGCACCTATGGCGAACTGCAATTAAGCCTTCTGCAAGCTTTTCCATACTCATGTTCAGGGCAAGACCAGCCGCAGCAGACGAGCCGACGAGAAGGGAACCCTCGCGAAACCGGTACGACATCGCAGATCATTGTTGGCAAGATGGGAAGTAAAAAACGCGCAGATGCGTTGAGGTTTTCGTGTATTATTTACCTGCAGAACAACCGCAAAAGCGGAGGAGATGCTTGAGGTCACTTTTGGCATGTTCCGCGATATACTGCCCAACGCCTATGTAAAACATTACAAACCACGCTCCACCGCCGAACGTTATCGTCAAACTGCGCTCCTCCGACGGTCCCGTCTCTGAGTTATCTTCCTCTTCATCATCGGAGACCTTGTAGCTCGCGTGCACCTCATCTTCCGCCGTGCCAAAACAGCACGCACGCGCAGAGCGCGACATGGTTGTATTGGTGTGTTGTGGTAGGGTAGGCGGATTGCCGAGCGCAGAAAGTCTTCTTTTCCTCCGTATGTGCTCTAAAGAAGTGACTCGAGGAACACTATGTCATCGCGAGGTTCGGGATCGACTGGTCTCCATATGTTATCCATGTGCTTATATTCTTAATTTTTTTGAGCTAGACTTATATTCCAAAGTTCCCCGTCAATTTTTAGTTTCTATCAAAATTGAAAATCTCTTTAAGCGTGGTTCCCATCGCCCGTCCGAGTTCTGCGCTGCTTTGGATGCGTTGCTCCGTCACGGTCTGAAAATTGTCTGCCTTCAACGCTACGGTCACCATTTTCAGAACGTGACGGAGCGAATGTTCCCCGAAAGCGCCTAAAGTTTGAACCGCCTGCAAACGCACGCTGTAAAACTCATCGTCGACCATTTCCGCGACTTTCTCGGCGTAGCCTTCAGAATTAAGTCCTCTGAATTCCTTTAACGTTTTCGTCGCCGCCCCTCGAACCCACTGGTGCTCGTGTTTGAGCATATTCACAACGAATTCCGCCGCTGTGGAATCCGTTTTAAAAATTCCCAGCATCCGCACCGCTTGACGTAAGAGACGCGTCCGCGCCGCTGGACTTAAGAGACTCAAACCCCTAAACCCGCCTCTTTGAGCATACTCTATGGTACCAGCACATCTGTTTGCTATCGCCAGTATTGTCTGCACCGACATCATCTCAGGAGAAAAGTCCTTTTCGAGTTTAGCAAACTCTTCCATGGCCGTTAGTGAAAGTTGAAGAGAGTCCTCGTATCGGGTGGAGTCCATTCGAAGATCCCAAAGATCCCATGGGTATACTTTTGTATACTTTTGTATTTCATTGACGACCAGATCGCGAACCTCCGCATCTTCGGTGAGTTCTCCGATCTTTCCCAACATTATTATCGCATTCATAATGTCGATTTTTTCATATTTGTCGAAGTTACCTATGATAATCTGAACATCTTTTTTTTGAACGAGTTTTCCGAACGCGCCCAGAGCCTTCATCGCTTCGTAATCATAGAAGAGTGATTCAATTGTCCCTTGTGATTCAATGATAGTATCACGAATGATTTTAATGTGTTCTCTTTTGACGAGGCGTCCAAAATCGACAAACACCATCATTGCTTCGCACGCGTGGAAGCGGTGACTTTTTTTTTCTTTTATTTTTTTTGCGATAGCATCTATGTGGTTCTCGTTGAGTTCTTTCAGCGCACCTAACGCTAAAAGCCCGTTTTTTATCATCTCATAATTGTCAACTACAACTGCGTGGTCGAGCACTTCTTTGATGTCACTCACGTACGGGCGCGCGACTTCTCCGAACGCGGCTACCGCTTCCATAGCCGAGACCCGATCGGAGTATCTGTTAAGTTCTGAGCTGTTAAGTTGTGAGCCTTCTTCAGCTAGGTACGAAGGAAGAGTTTCTTTTATAAGATCATCTGGGTCTCGCATCTTCGCGACGACGGCGGCGACGTGGTCTTTAGCGAACACTCCGTACGCGCCTAACGCCTTCATCGCGGCATGTTGCACGTGGAAATTTCCATCATCCATTCCTTTCGCGACGGCGTTGACGTCGTCTTTAGCGAGTTCTCCGAGAGAGCCCAACGCCAATAAAGCGCCCGCCCGGACGTGGGCGCCATCAGATTCGACGCCTTTTCTGATTTTTTCCAACGCGCACAGAAACAGATGTTTCTTCTTTTGGCATTTTTCCAGACTTTTCTTGTCGGTCTCGCAGAATATTGTCCTTTCCTCGCAAGACATTTTGTAAAATATGTTTTCATCGAACACCTCCTCGGGTACATCTGAAAGTGTCGTAAGTCGTCTAATCTCATAAGACGTGGTGTCAATATCTTTCAGGGTTTCATCCGTAATTACAGAAGTACCGTTCACTTTTCGAACTTTCACGTGTGCCGTTTGGTGCCCCGGCGGAGCCGCCACTGTTTCGCAAGACATAAAGGTATATGATTTTATTATTCAGTGGGGGTTCTACGCTTATATAGTAACATCGTAGCACTCATCTCCATAGCCAAACAAAATTCGGAGTGGAATGTACAGTTGTCCCGGAGAGAACCTTCGAAGTCTTAAACCCGATTCCCTTTTAATGTGTTGAAAATCACAGACAAGTGGATCAAAGGTGCAGTCTATCACAACTTGCGTAGATTTGTAGTCAAGGCCGAACAGAAATACGGTTGCGTTTGTGCTCCTCGCAATGTTGTAAAAACCAGTTTTCCAGTTTACAGTTCCACCGCTGGGAAAGATGCCTCGGCAATATTGCGGCAACAACTTAAGCTTATTTATCTCACGACTGACAAAGCCGCCGTTTGACACTTCTTCACACCATTCTGGTCCTAGGCCAAATAGACCTTTGGCATAGAGTTTATGAGGTGTTTTGAGCTGCACCAGAGCGTGGTGAAGAATTAAACCATCAAGAAACGGAAATGTGTGTGCAGCAATTATGACCTTGCGCTTCGCCTGTTTGAATGCAATTTCAACTTCGTCCGAGCTGAAAATAACAGTCCAGTTCTGCAACATGAACTTGGACCAACATACTGCGACTATATATTATATATACATCATCGACTCGCATTCGGTGTAATGTCGGCGGAGTACAGCTACGACCTCTTTGACGACGGCGCGGATTGCGCACACGATGGCCACCTCGTGTACGGTAAAATAATCAGAAAAAAAGAAAAAGGGGAATCGATGTGTGTCGACGGAAGAAAATTCTTCGCTCGCTCTCCTGTAATACCTAAACCACATCCGATAATACAATCTAAACTCGAAGAATGGAAAACAAAATCACTTCTTGCCCTAGATGACACTGCCCTGGCAGGATATGAGGGATATGTTGATGATGCTGAAATTAAACAAATGAAGGCTGATGTACTTTTTTTTGCCGAAAATATCACACACGTGTCTCACTCCAAATTTATGGAGGCACTGAAAGAATGTTGCGAGCTTTTTCACAAGATGTACCCCGACGGTCATTTTGTAAAAATCTCCACGACGTCTCTCGATAGCTACAAATCGGACAGATGGGTCGAAGACATCGCCATAGAAGAAGGCTTTCTTAAAATACCAGAGAGACAAATCGAGAATCAACAATCGAAGAAAACACGTCAACAAGTTAAATTCAAAGTCGAAGACGGCATGTACAGCGGTAAACAATTCGTAGACGATATGCAAGAATTCGAAGACGATATACAAACACAAAAAAGGGTACAGGTTTACATTTGTCCCTTCATATCAGGGGGTCAGTTTTTTAGGGACAGATTTCTTGACAGCATAAACCCCAAGTATTTTGATTCCGAAGAAGAAGTCAAGTCAATAAAAGAAATTACAATTTTTTTTATTTGTTCTGTGAACCCGCGAGTGACTCATATACTATGGTGGAATGGAGATGAACCACATATTTCTGACGTGAATATGGACATAAAAAAAATCGACTTGTACAAGGCGCAGTTTCCGGTCCGTTTTATTTATCACAGTTTGATGGAAAAAGAAAAAAAGGCGGTGCCTTTTTATTTTGATCACAAGCTCGCGGACGAAGTCTCTTGGGATTGGTACTCAGAAATCAGCTGGATGTTCGCCGGTTATCACTTGCCGCTAACATACCACGACAACAACGAGACCACTAATTCGTGTAAGGTATACGACGACGAAGAACGCAAATACATAGATAGACCATGTACTTTATACATCGAGGGCTGCGAGAGTAGTCAGGGGCACAATGAAGGAATGTATGATTCACCGTGTCCGGATAGACCATGGTGGACACTTAAGCCGATGTGATATAAACAACGTAACACTATACTTCAACAAATCTATATACCAACACAACGCAACTATAGAAGTTTCCCGTCAATTTTAAATTTCCACCAAAATTGAAAATTTCAAAACACGACGATCCCCGAAGTTCAAACATCGAGAAAGATCAGCGAAAAAATCAAAAGCAAAAAAAAAACAAAAGTCTTCAAATCGCGAAAACTTCAAAAGTCCAACCATGAAAACATTGAAGGAAAATGTCCACTCGGCTTGTCATAAACTTAAAAAAAAAATGTAGTTTTAGGAATAGATTTTGTATTTTTAAACCAGAAAATCTTTGAAAGTTTGCCATAATTTCCTTCGCGGAAGAAAAAAACTCGAACTTTTCTTGCGTGTGCGCGGTTCGAAACATCGAGGCAGAGCGGCGAAAAAAATCAGCGGCGAAAAAAATCAGCAGCGAAAAAAACAACGGCGAAAAAAAAGCATAAAAAGGTGCTTTCGTTTTCATAACAACAATTAAAAATCCACGCGCCGCCTCAAAAAAGCAAAAAGTTGCAATCGCAAAAACTTTTACAAGGAAGATAAAGTATATATTAGATGCAAAAAAATGCTGAAAAGGAAAAAGACGTCACCTCACCTCACCATGTCTTCCAGCGAGCCAGAGATGGAAATAAAACAAATAAAACCAGTGACCAGAAAGAGAAAAGACGTTGTGCTTGCGGACGGGTCAAAAACCTTGAACGTGAGAGACGGGGATCGGATCATCGTAAAGATCGAGGCAAATCTTGAAGAAGTTGGATTTCACGAAGAAAAGTGGAAGACGCCGACGTCGGATGGAAAGAAACAATCGTTCTATGCTATCGCGGAAATAGACAAAGTCGAAATAAAGAAGGCCAACAAAACTCTATTATATCCACAACCAACCATTAAACCCATAGTTTTTCACTTGGCCGATGGTAGGACAATCAAGATTCAGCCAACTGCCGAGAACGAACCCGCGCAAAAAGTGCCGGGCATTGAAGAGTGGTCTCATCTGCTCACCGAAAACGCGAGTCCAGATTTATCTAAAAGGCTAAGGCCTTTTCACACCGCCGTTATGTTTAATGCGGAGGGGAAACAGTCCGACAGAAGCTTTGTTTTCGTGTACTTCAGTGGCAAGAGTGAAATGAGTGAAGAGATGGATCAGGAACAGAAAGAAGCCGTTGACGGCTGGTTTCCCAACTTTATCTCAGAGTTTAAAAACTTGCTTAAAGAGCATGAGGAGGAACAAGAAACGAAAAAGAAGGAAGAGACCCGTAAAAAACAGGAAAATATAAGAAGGCTTGCCGAGGATCCAGAGTTTCGCCGACAACGGGAAAACCTAGGTAACGAGCGGGGAGGCGTTCCTCGAGCTTTGGACGCGAAAGCGGATACGTGGAGCGAATGTGAACGTGCGGTGGAAGGAAATTTGGACGAACACTTAAAATGGCTCGGGATAAATCGCGCGATGGACACAGCTGGCGCAGACGTGATAAACCGGGCGAAAAAAGAAAAATCGAAGATGGTGAATCCGGATGATAAATGTCCGAACTCGTTTGTAGACAAAAAACAGATAGAGTGGATTACAAAAGCGGCAGGCGCGGTACCTCTTTCTAAGAAACAGTGTGAAGAAGCCATGCAAAAAGTTAATAATGCTTTTGATGAAATTAATAAATGCTTTTGATGAAATTAATAATAGACTAATCATCTCCCTCTCGCGTCATCTGCTCTACCACGGCGTCCACGTACTCTCTCGGATAATCCCTCTCATCATCACCTTCATAGACATATGGTATAGAATCCAAGTGTAAGCTTTTCAGCCTTTGATTCATGAAAGTCGCGTCTTTCACATCTTCTCCCTCGGCGGCGTCAACGTACATTGGAAACTGCGGAAGCACCGTCTCCTCATCTTTTTTGTAGGGCGTCATGAGAAGCTGCGTTCCCTTTTTAGTCAGCTTCTTGACCACGTCTAGCATACAGAAGTCGACTTTCTCTAGTCTGGGAAGCGAGATATAAATCTCGACTCTACCGTCCGTGGCATTTTCAATCGGCACTAGCACGGGATGATCTGGCGCGTATACCATCATAAGCTCTTCGATGGCGGACTCCGACAGTTTTGCGCCTCCCTTAATTTTGTAGTGAGAAGTTTCGCTTGATATAATGTTTCTGAGTTCCTGATAAAGCGCTTTTCTCACGCACTCCGCCAGTTCCTCATTTCTGCCGCGGGTGACGACGCTTCTTAGAGACAGTTTTGCGTACCTTCCTTTTGGGACGTTGTCCTCCACGTACACGTCGTCTGACTCCTCGCATTGTTCTAAGTTGCGCCATTTCTTTTTGACAGCGAGTAAGACAATCTTGTGCATGAGGGGGAAGCAAACGTCCTCGAGGCCTGTCAAAATTGTCACGCACAATCGCTCCCCGGCGACCATTTTTTTCTCCACCTCCAATAACCTCTCGGTGATCTGATCAAAGGTGAGAGGTGCCTCATCCTCCTTTTGGTAGACCTCAAAACACGCGATCATCCTAGTCATGAGGACCACTCTGTTTTTAGCGTCCTCGAGTCTGTCGTCAAAATTTTGTACCGTTGTTATTTTTTCAATTTCCTGTTTGAAAATAGGCATAATCTGCTTCCACGCCCCCATGAAAGGGGACTTGATCAATTTGCAATACTCTGCAAAAGCAACGATGGTATGAAGCTGCGCGTTCATTTTGAGCGCGTCTATCGCCATGTTGGTAATACTACTCTCGTCCTCTTTAGCGATCTCTCCTTTTACTTTGCAGTTTTCGAAAGTTACCTTGTCCCCTCTTTTGAATTGCTGACACGTTACCATCGAAATCCGGCGCTTGAAAGCTTCGTTGATCTCACTAGGCGGTCTGTTCATGCCGCCCAAAAAAACAGGCTCGTTGGTAATCTTCCCTTCCTCCAACGACCTGGTTTTTAAACCGTCCGCTGTCTTAGATTCTATATTTCTTCTCCACGTGAGCTTGCTGTTGGTCAGCATTTCTTTCATCGTGGTCACGTTGTCATCACCCTCTCCTTGTTTTTTTGCGTCACCCGCGCCCAGGTAAGTTGCCGGCACCTCGTCTACTAAAAAGGCAATTTGTGTCTGACAAGTGTCAGGGTTGTCAGGGTTGTTCTTATCCTTCACCGCCCACGCGAGGCGCGACATGCTTGACATGCCGGTGTAGAACCCCTCTGGCGTGCAATCACCGGTCAGCTCGATGATATGCGACTTACCGCTTCCAGGGCTTCCAAAGAGAATCATGTGGGGGCCACGGCCCTTGCCCTTTCTGCAAGCCCACCTCGAACTTATGAACACGGTTATCCACGTCGCATGGTGACAGTAAAACCCGGACTCCTCTGCAAAATCAAACAAAGCCTTCACGTAAGAGGACTGCAAATCAAGGTTTTTGGGACGGATGAAGTTGAACTTAGGAATCCTTATGCCGTGGTCTCGCTCGACCTTCGTCTCCCAATCTTCTATGAGAGAGCGTAATGAAGGACTCACCGCGGCCGAGGTGTTGAACAGCGCTTTGAAAGGGACCATGGCTTTCTTTTGCCATTCGCTCCTGATTCTGAACCTTTCTCTCTGCTCTCGAGCGCGTTTGCAATCCTCCTCCATCTTAGCGTGAGAGGGGTTCAGCCTCTCGCGCAAAACTAAAAAGGCGGATTTGTTTTTTATGGTCACTCTCCTATCGAGTTCCAGATCAACCACGGACGTCATGGTGTCATCGTCGGGGATGGGAAACTCAAAATCCGTAACGAGCTTCCTAATGTCCGGGAAGACGAACCTTCCAAACACGTCCCTCGTGAAATCATCAGAGAGCAATGAAAAAGACAAACCCCTACAGAGGTCGAGGCATTCTCCGTGCACGCTGTGGTAAGGTTCAATGTATTCAACAGGCGCTCTTGGATTCCCATCCGCGTACAGGGACGCCGGATCGAAGATTTTTGAAAGCGCGTATGGCAAATCGTGCAGATTCTTTTTGTCGTCAGATCGCGAGAGACCAGAGTTGCCGAAGAGAGCTTCAATCATGCGTCCCACGTCCACGGGAGACCGGAAAATGTCGGTCAAATCAAGACTCTCTTTGTCCAAGTTGTAAGTCTCCTCTTCAATCTCATTTCGGTTCGCAAAATAGGCCGCGCGTTTTCTTTTCAGACCTTTATTGTCTTTCTCCCGAACATCCGACTGGAAAAGCAAATCCATGACGTCGTCCAAATCTCGGTAATCAGCCTCCGCGTATTCCAGTACGTCGTCTTCGCCGTTGTTTTTTTTGAACACCTCGATAAAGAAAACAAAAGATTCGACTTTGGCGTACGCTTCGCCGAGGTCTGAACACTGATGTCTGATGTACTCGGCAGTAGTACCGTCTTCGAGCTTCACAAAAAGAACCACCCTTTTCGCCTCAAGGTTTCGGGGGGCTTTCGACAGGCGATCAAATATGTACACCATCAGGTCCATGAGCTTCTTGTGATTGAAAGCTTGCGCTCTTTTGCGCGGGTCAGAAGGGAACAAGGCAAAATCACCGAAAACTTGATTCCCTTGCTGCAGCTTCCTTCTAAAAGCCCATAAAGGAAACTCAAAAGGTCCGATCAGAGATGCCAGAGGAATGAAACGATCCACGTCAGCGCACTCGTGCTCAATGTTTGGAATTACGGAGAGGCGAGATGATTGCGTCATTTTGAGGTATTGTCAAGTCTTCTACTCGCTAGAACAAAACTCAAAAGTATTGCGGTGGGTTTTGCTTCTCATACCAGATCCTCTTTTAATATATATTTTTTTGAGTTTCAAAAAGCGAAACAAAAGATTTTCGCTTTTTACTTTTTTTGTTTTTCACTCAGAATTTTTCATTTCTTCTTCTCATTTCACAAAGCATCGCAGACATTCAATCTACGACATATGCAAGCTCTTTGTAAATCGAGCTTTTTTCGGACCTCGGGCAACTTTTGGGAAGATTTTGAGCATCTCCTCGCGTCGGCGACAAGCGCCCGCCTCGCGTGGATGAGGAACAAAGAGGTCGGCCAAGGTATCGGAGACCTCGAGTACAAAAAGAAATTAGCATCTCGAGTAAATCGTCTATTAAGGCTTTATCTACGACATATGTGCACGAAAACCTCGAGGAAGAAGCTCGAACACGCTAAGCGAGACAAACTCGTGAATTTCCTTTCTCTCGCGTGGATTGTTGGAAACTACATTCCTCTGGTGAGAAAAAAAATGCTCAGCACCCACCCCCCCTCAACAGAGAATATCTCTCGTATAGGTTCAAAAAGGGAAATTGTCAACGCGTGGATTGAAGCTTCCGCTACGGTTCAAAAAATAAGGAAAAAGAGCATAGACGCTCGCGTCGCGCATATGATTCTCGATAGGTTGCCACTCGCAGAAAATATTTTTTAGTGATTTGAGAATTAAAAGTTCTACAAAGTTGTAACAAAACAAGTAAAGACATGTTATAAGACAATGATTTGAAAATGAAAAGTTTATGGTTTCGTCATA
>Ga0115004_10004171_pt1 | contig 11594 bp, 9 predicted proteins | sample ArcticOcean_MG_C_10_FD_88737 | JGI IMG/M metagenome (GOLD analysis project Ga0115004, IMG submission 88737) | Marine microbial communities from western Arctic Ocean - ArcticOcean_MG_CB11_90 | ecosystem: Environmental > Aquatic > Marine > Oceanic | place: Arctic Ocean: Canada Basin | collected...
CGACGGCAAAACGGCAGTTAAAAAGGCCGAAGCGCAGACCAAGATGAAAATTGCCACGGGGGAACTTGATTGGGATTTGGAAGCCATGAAGGCTACTCAAAATTCGTGGAAAGACGAGTGGATTACCCTACTTTTTAGTATCCCATTAATTTTAGCATTTTGTGGTGATTGGGGTAATCAAATAGTGCAGGCTGGGTTTACTGCTTTAGAGGTTATGCCTAATTGGTATCAGTACAGTTTAGGTGGAATTGTCAGTGCCAGCATAGGGATGCGAGGCGTCAGTAAGTTCTTTGGTGGGAAGAAGTGATTTGATGTGGGTACTCATCTGGATGCAAGTTACAGTAGGAATACCTGTTGAGTACTATCAATTAAACAGTTTTGATAGTAGAACGGTATGTGAACAGTACCGAGAAGACGCAGAAGTGCTAGTTACAACTACTAATATGGCCGTGGCCTGTTTAAGTGTAAGGATAAATCAATGACTTTTAAACTAAGCTCAAGAAGTGAAGCCAAGCTAGAGGGGTTAGACCCACGCCTCGTTGCAGTTGTTAAGGCAGCTATTCACGTTTCTAAGATAGACTTCGGTGTAATCTGTGGCATGAGAACTGTGGAAGAACAGCGAGAGCTTGTTGAAAAGGGCGCGTCCCAGACGATGAAATCAAAGCACCTGCAAGGTTATGCAGTAGATTTAATGGCTTATATTGGCAGTCGTGGTTCTTGGGAATTGAACCTCTACGATGATATTGCAGACGCAATGGCTGAAGCTGCGAGAGAAATAGACGTACCTATCAGGTGGGGGGCGGCTTGGAACGTGCCAAACATTGCTCAGTTTAGCGGTGACATGGAAGACGCGATGAACTACTATATAGATGAGCGCCGATCACAGAACCGCAGACCGTTCATTGACGGCCCACATTTTGAACTGATGGTGTAACATGCCCTTAAAGAAGCTCCTGTTAAAAGCCGGTGTTAACCGCGAGAATACTAGATACACCAGTGAAGGTGGTTGGTACGAGTGCAACAACGTCCGTTTTAGACAGGGCACCCCTGAAAAGATTGGCGGTTGGACACGACTAAACACTGTAAAGTTTCTAGGTGTCGCACGCTCTCTTATGAATTGGGTTACGCTAGGAGGGCAAAACCTCATTGGTGTGGGCACTAACATAAAATTCTACATAGAGAATGGTGGGGCTTACAACGATATAACTCCACTCAGAACTACAACCAGTGCGGGAGACGTTACGTTTAGTGCATCTGATACTACGTTAAGCGCTGCGGTAACTTCTACATCTGCCACCGTAATTGCGATTACAAACGCTACAGGGTTTCCTTTAGAAGGGTTGGTCTTGATTGGTTCTGAGGTTGTATCCTACACAGGTATTACTGATAACACGTTAACAGGCTGCACTAGGGGAGCGTCTAGGCTTGTTTCTGACGTGGCTACTAGCACTACAGCGGCTACACACAGCAACGGCGCGGCGGTAACTTGTTTTACTATTCTGGTTAATGACGTTGCTAACGGGGCTAGAGCGGGTGATTTTGTAACTTTTTCCGCCGCTGCGGCTCTAGGCGGTAACTTTACGGCTCCGGTGTTAAACTTAGAGTACGAAGTATTAACTCTTGAAGACGACGGCAAGTATTCAATACTGGCAAAAAGTTTTAGCTCAACGACGCTTAAATTTACTAACGTAGCATCTACATCGGCTGACTCAGGTACTGGGGGCAGTCTAACCGTGGGCGCGTACCAGCTTAACGTGGGTGTAACTACAGCCTCAAACCTTGCCGGTTGGGGTGCGGGTGGTTGGGGTGCCGCTCTCTTTGGCACTGGCGAAACTAGCCAAGAAGAATTACGTGTGTGGTCTCAACAAAACTTTGGCGAAGACCTGATATTTGGGCCTCGCGGAGGTCGTATATATTACTGGGACGCATCAACCTCTCTAGTTACTAGGGCGTTAGAACTAACGGGATCAAACATACCTACAATACAAAACCTTATTCTTGTGTCAGATATTAACCGTTTTGTGTTTTGCTTTGGTACTAACCCGCTGGGTTCGGGCGTGCGAGACCCTATGTTAGTTCGGTGGTCTGACCAAGAAGATGCTACTAATTGGACACCCACAGCTACAACACAAGCAGGCAGTCTAAGGTTATCTCGGGGCACAGAAATTGTAGCTGCCTCTCAAGCTCGACAGGAAGTCTTGGTGTGGACTGACTCGTCTCTGTACTCCCTGCAGTATGTAGGGGCGGAATCTGGAGTGTGGGGAGCTACGTTGGTCGGTGAACAAATCTCCATAGCTTCTCAAAACGCTGTAGCCTACGCTAATGGTGTGGCATACTGGATGGGCAAAGATAAATTCTACAAGTATGACGGGCGTAGCCAGCCCCTACCCTGCGATTTGCGCAAGCATGTATTTACTGACTTTAACACAGAACAGTTTGAGCAAGTGTTTGCAGGCACTAACGAAGCCTTTAACGAGGTATGGTGGTTCTATTGCTCTGCGGGAGAGGTCGATGCAGACAAGTACGTTGTGTATAACTACTTAGACAACATATGGTACTACGGTTCTATGGCTCGTTCTGCGTGGCTAGACTCAGGACTTAGAGCCTTTCCGTTAGCAGCCACGTTTAACAATGTACTTGTAGAACACGAAAACGGGATTGATGACAACGAAACAGCCAGCGCCGCCGCTATACCTGCGTTCATAACCTCCGCTGAATTTGATCTTGATGACGGGCATCAGTTTGCGTTTGTGTCTAGGATGATACCAGATGTGTCTTTTGAAGGTTCTACAGGCAACACGCCTACAATAAATATGACATTGCAACCTTTAAACTCTTCGGGGTCGGGGTTTAACTCACCTACCTCTGAAAGTGGTGTAAACACAGGAACGGTTGTACGTAGCGCTAGTTCTCCTGTTGACGTATACACTAGCCAAATACACACACGTGTGCGGGGGCGACAGATGTCTATGAAAATAGAATCCTCTACTGTGGGCGTACAGTGGCAGCTAGGTTCGCCTAGACTTGACATGCGCCCCGATGGGAGACGCTGATGGCTAATAACAACCACGTCGTAGGGTTCCGTGCGCCAGCATTACCATACCCACCTACCGAGTACGAATCGTTTCAGTTTGAAGAGCTTAATAAAATTTTGCGGCTGTACTTTAACCAAGTAGATACCGCCTTGCGGGACAGGGCGTTAGCACGACAATCTGAAGCTATAGGGTGGTTTATCGGCTAATGGCAAATGTATATGTAAACGCTAAAGTAGACCTCACAACCACTAACGTGACTGCATTGTACACCTGCGCTGCGCTTACAACAGGTATAGTAAAGTCCATTATAGTCTCAGAAGATACGGGTAACGCAGACACAATAACAGTTACCCTGACCAACGGTACATCTGTGTTTAGCCTGTTTAAAACCACGGCGGTTGGGGCTAACGGCACCGTAGAGCTACTAACTGCCCCTCTTGTTGTAGGCGCTAGTGAGATATTGAAAGTAACGGCGGCAACTGCTAATAGGTTACATGTAGTAGCGAGTATATTGGAGGTTACCTGATGGCGACTGTGGTTGACAGCAAACAAGAGCCTCTTCCAGCCCCGACTATTATGGCTACAGCAGCACGAGAACTTGACCTCAAAGGAGTGTCTGCGGAAGCGGCGTTAGCGGCGTTAGCCCACGAGATATCCCTGCCAGACACAGATAAAGTACAGGTAGGTAACACCGTATTTTTAGGTCACCGAGGCAAGGGTAAGTCAAAGAACAAGGTGGTGGGGCGGGCGTTTAACGTAGACACTTCCCGTAACTTTATAAACAACTACATCCAGTATTTAACTGTACTACGTAACAAGGGTGTAACTCATTACTCTATAGACTTTGATGGAGAGGCTCTTGTCCCCATTGCTAAAGCTATAGGCAAACGTATATCGGGCTTAAACATGCGTGCGGGGATGTCAGCGTTTGAAAACGGCGAAGGACACAGGGTTTATTTCTTACTAAAACCTGAAGGTAAGAAGGCGGACGTGTAGATGAGTTTTGTTCTTAATGCTGTTGGTGACGTACTTGGCGGTGTTACTAACGTTGTAAACGAGGTTGTTGACCTTACTACAGATACTATATCTAGTGTCGTTGATTTCGCCGTAGATGATATTATTACCCCCGTAATGGAGGGTGCTACAGATATTGCTGATACGGTAATGGACGACCCCGTTACAAACATCGCTAAAGCAGTAGCTTTTGTTTACGCTCCATGGGCTATTCCACTAATTGACGGTGCCAGCACTCTTGCCAAAGGCGGCGACTTCGATGACGCGTTAAAAGCCACGGCTATATCTTACGCTGCAGGTAAAGTAGGCGGTAAGGTATCTGCATATGTTGACCCCGCGTTGGCGGAAGCAGGGTACGGCGCTACAGTTTCTGCCGCTGTATCTAGGGGAGCAGCTAATGCGGCAACGGCAGTGGTGTACGGGCAAGACCCGTTAAAAGCCTTTGTTACTGGTGGCATACAAGGCGCTACTAGTGCGGTTCTGGGGCAAATAGATACCAAACTGACTAACATCGTGGGGGATAAGGTAGACGAGTTTGGAAAACCAATTCTTGACGAGTTTGGAAAAAAAGTACCAATTATTTCTGGGTGGGAAACTTTACAAGACGGGGTTAAAGATACTGTAGCGGCGTCTATAGCCGCTGAATTGAGTGGAGAGGACATAGATTTAAGAGCTATAACGGGTATTGTAAGTAAATACACCGGTGTTTCTAGTACTATGGAGAAGTTCTTAGCAGATAACACGGGCTTACCCGACGCTAAAGTTGCTATGTTAACCAGCGCACTTACCCAAGCGGCTACGACTGCTTTAGCGGGTGACCCTGAATTATCAGGCGAGGTTTTCTTTGCTAAATTTAACGCCTACGGTATGGAACAATTATCAGCGTTAGCCGACAAGCCAGTTGACAAGTTTTTAGATAAGTTAGACGGGTCTTACGCTGCAACAGAAACGGCTACTCAAGCGTTGAATAGTGCTTTGGTCAGAGCGTCTGACGCTAGAGAAGGTTTCAACAATTTACAAGCAGACTTTGCTAGTAGGACAGACGAACAGACGCGTTTAGAAAATGTGTACGATGACGAACTAAAAAAATTCAATATAGTAACAGCCAACGCTGCTGATATGCCATACGACGCTAGTCCCGGTGCGCAAGATGCAATGAAGTACATAGAGATATCGCGTGACGCGGTTGATGACGCCGCCGCCGCCTACACTGCGTTTGCAGGTCAACTAAAAATAGACTACGACGAGAAATATGCTCCTCAGTTTGCTGCGTTTGAAACAACGTTTGAGGAGTACTCCCCGCAAATTGCAGAGTTAGAGGCCGAGCGCGTTGATGCGGAGCAGTACATGTTGTCTGACATTGACGATTTGTCTGTTGAAATGCGACCTATATTTTCTGAGATGGAAAAAATAGCGGCGCTTACGTTGCGTCCGAGTATTGACGAAGCCGAGTACCGTGCGCGTACGGGTATTGCTGACGATGTAGACGTATACAGGCACTACTTAGAAAACAGAAGAGAAATTGATAGTACGGTGTACCCGCAGACCTCCGTGGACCCGCAGACCTCCGTGGACCCGCAGGCAGAAACACCTGAACTGACGAGTGGAATAACGCCAAGTGTAGGTGACCCCACGTTGGGTATAAACGATTTAGCACCTGCATTGGGCAGGAGCGGACCTAGCAGTGCAGGTAGTGAGCTTCAAAGAATTAAAGACCGCATTTACGTAGTCGAAGGCACTAATGACGCGGGGGGTTACAGCCGACTTCTTGGGAGTCAGGAAGGTAATTTCAACGTAGATATTACTAGCATGACTGCGGCTGAAGTTTTAGAATTTCAATTAGAGCGCGGTGAAGGTTCTTACGCTGCTTACTCTCAAGGCGTTAACAAGGGCAGGAACTTCTTGCGCGAAGACGGCACTGGTAAGATATCTACGCCTGTTGGCAAATATCAAATTGTTGGTATCAACTTAAAAGAAATGATTGCCAACGGAATTATTGACCCGAATGCTTTGTTTGATGAGGCTGCTCAAGAAGCCGCTGGCGAATATTTAATACGAACGAAACGTGGTTTTGATGACTACAAAAACGGAGATATAACCCTCGCAGAGTTTGAAAAGAACCTTGGGAATGAGTTCGAGGGTATTGCGATCAATGGTCTTGGGGATATCAGAGTTGACGAGTATGTAGACGACCTGCCATATATACAACCTAATATCCCTCCTGTGGCAGTAGATAGCACTGTAGCGGACACGATTGCGGCGTTAAAAACAGACGAAGAAAAGTTATCGTATATAAAATCTATCGTTGGGCAGTTCGCTGTAGGCGTACCAGAAAACCTTGCTGCTATGGTAGCTGGCCTTGGCGTGAGCGCCACTGCGGCACAAAGAGAACTAATAGATTATTTTAGCCCTACAGGCGGGTACGGCAGGTACGATGCAAAGGGTGTACTTGAAGAATTGCTAGGCGGCACAATGGCGGCTGACCCAACAACAAAGAATAAATTTAGCAACGAATACGATTTAACTCAAAAGATAGGCCAAGCAGTTACTACGGCTGATGCGGATATGGTTAGCCCGACTACATCTCGTTTACAGAATTTTTCGGATACAAAAAGCGTAGTCGAGCAGGGTACAGATTATTTGTCTGCTCTTTTGGAAGAAGCAGCAAGTTCTATAAGCGACCATGTTTTTACTGAAGAAGAACAGGCAATATTAGCCGCTTCCGGTTTAGAAGGTACAACGTTTGACGAGCTTGGCTTTGCCGGTGAGGAAGGTAGCTCTGCGGGTATAGCGGGAGTAATCTCCAATGAAATTGGTGGGGAAGTTCTCGACTTCCTTATGAAGGGTAACCCGTGGCTTGCTGCTGCAAGTGGTACATTAAACGCAGGTGAGGCTGTTACTGGGGCCAAAGTGCAATCTGAACAAGTTGTGAACGACCTGTTCACTGCAGGTGAGCTACAAAATACTGCTTTGTACGAAGAAGCAATAGAGTATTATGATGGTGACGAAGACAAAACCAAGGCTTTCATTGCTTCCGAAATTTTACGAGATTCTATACTAAAAGTATCCTTAGTAGGGGCTACGGACGCGCTACTACCGAAGGCGGGGGCGGGTGTACTTGGTGCTGCCGCAGGACGCGCTGGGGCCGAAGGGGGTCAAGAAGTAGCGGAAAGCGCTATTGTACTAAACTCTGTAAATAAAATTTTAGACACCGACTTTAATATTTATAAAAACGCGGCGGGTAACTTTGTTATGGGGGTTACGACGGGTGGGGGAACGCAAGTCCTCGGCGCTGTTACAGACGCAACTAAGAACTTGATTGTAGAAGGAAAGGTTCCACCGCCTGACATTGATCCCGATGATGCACCTTCCGATGATACACCTCCCGATGATACACCTCCTGCAGTGGACACCACCGCCGCTTTAACCGCGAGTGAAGCAGCTAAAAAACAAAGTGACCTGCTACAGGCTGATGCGGTAGCGACTAGTGAGATGCTTGTGGATCAGGGGATTCTTCCTTCAGACCTTGATGGGTCTACCCCTGAGAGCCTTATCAACCTTTTGCGGTTAGAGACGGGCTTAGATTACGAGGCAATAACGGGTATTGTTAACCTCACTCACGATGGCGGTATAACTACTAAAGCTGAACTAATTGACGCTGCGCTAAAGGCTGACCCAGAACTAGTCTTTACACCTCAAATTTCTGACGACTTGTTTGACCAACTTGGGGGTGTTACCGGCGAAGTTGATGTAGATACTGCGGTTGCAGACTATTTAACCTCCTCCAGACAAGATGTGTACGAAGATAATATCTACAAAGATTCTCTACCCGTAACAGAAGATACTGTAGAAGACGTAATTGCCGACCCTGTAACAGATGACACTGTGATAGAAGACGTAATTGCCGACCCTGTAGTAGAAGATACTGTAGAAGATGTCATTGCTGACCCTGTAGTAGAAGATACTGTAGAAGATGTCATTGCTGACCCTATAGTAGAAGATACTGTAGAAGACGTCATTGCTGACCCTGTAGTAGAAGATACTGTAGAAGATGTTATTGCCGACCCTGTAGTAGAAGACACTGTAGAAGATGTCATTGCTGACCCTGTAACAGCAGACGAAGTGCAAGGTATTGTTGATGGGGCTATAGGTAATTTACCCGAGTCAGCTAGTCCTGAAGACGTGTCTACCGCTATATCAGATGCTTTATCGGGGCTTGAAAATATTAGCACTGAAGAGGTGCAAGGTATTGTTGACGGCACAGTGGCAGAACTTACTGGTGATGTAGCTGGGCTTACTGGTGATGTAGCTGGGCTTACTGGTGATGTAGCTGGGCTTACTGGTGATGTAGACGAACTGAGTGATAACTTATCTGCTTTAGGTTTAGACCTTGATGAGGTAGCGAAGTTTGTTGGTAAACCTGCGCGTAATGTTACAGAAACAGACGTTGACTTTGTAATTGACTTAGTAGCGCAAGGAAATATCAACGCGGAGTTAACAGCGCAGTATGATGTTACTGGAGACGGTATTGTTGACATACTAGACCAAAATCTGTTAACCGATACACTACAGGGTACTACTGACACTACCCTTGCGGATACGTCCATGTTTAATCCAGCCACAGGTCTTTACTTGCAGGCGGACCAAAATACGCAGGCTACGTTGGACGCTGTTACTGACATGAACCAAGACATGAACCAAGACCTCGCTATACAAATGGATAGAAACAACAAACAGCAGAATGCAAATCAACTCGCTGAAATGCTGGCAGGGTCTAACGATATATATGGACAGCAAGTAGTGACTACACCGGGAGATAAGGCGCAGATAGACTACCTATACAATATTAGCGGAGACAACATATTTGCTACTGAGGAACAAGCAGGGCTGTTTGCAAGCCCCTACGGTACAAACAGAGCGCTACCCGCTAGCAATCAAAGCTGGATGAGTGGTTACCGCAGTCCTCGCATGGATGGTCGAGGGCCAAACGACGCCTTCGCACAGGGTGGACAAGTTGAAGACGAAAATGATAGACTACTAAGATTACTTGGAGAATTGTAATGGCAAGCTGGCTAGATAGTTTAATTCAAAATTTCACGGGGTCCGATGGGAACACTGACTTGCTCCGAGGGCTTGCTACCGCTGGTGGTTCATACGCGCTGAATCAATCAGGTCTTTTTGATGCTGATATACAAAAGACAGGCTACCAAGGTAGTATTCCCGACTATACAGCGCAGCGCGATGTAGTGCAGGGCACGTATAATCCCAATAGGCGTGCAGGGAGTGGCGGACAGCGATATTTTACAGATACACAGTTTCAACCTGCGGGTGCAGCCCCTGCCGCGCCGATGTCTGCTCAAGGTCTACAAGCTCTGAACGCAGCAAACCCCGCACAACAAAGACGCCCCGGAGGTCCAAGAGTACCTTTAACCCCTATAGAAACAGCTATCCCCTCACAGAATATGGCTGCTGGTGGTATAGCCCAGCTTAAAAAGGGTCAGTATCTAGCTGGCGCAACAGACGGTATGGCTGATAAAATACCTGCGTCTATTGAAGGTGAGCAGGAGGCACGGTTGAGTGACGGCGAGTTCGTTATTCCTGCCGATGTAGTAAGCCACCTTGGCAACGGTAACTCCGATGCGGGTGCAAAAGTACTAAAAGAAATGATGAGCCGTGTGCGTAAAGTTCGTACGGGGAACGAAAAACAGGGTAAAGAAATTGACCCTAAAAAATTCTTACCAGCGTGAGGTGAATTATGGCCAACGGTATTGCAACAACATCAACAACTTCTACGGCTACTCAAGACCCCCTTGCGGGTAATAGTAGTATCGTCGGCAACGTAACGGGTAAAGAATCTAACCTATCTAACTGGGCGGGTGATTACGTCACCGACATGCTGGGCCAAGGTAAAGCGCTGGGCGAACAAGGTTATGACGCCTACATGGGACCGTTAACTGCGGGAGCGTCAGATTTACAAACTCAAGCATTTGAAGGTATCGGCGGACTTGCGCTCCCAACAGACCAGATGGGCGTTAGTGGGTATCAAGACCAAATGTTTACTGGGGATATCGCACAGCAGTATATGAACCCCTATCTGCAGGCTTCATTAGACCCTCAGATTGCAGCGGCGCGTAGGCAGTCTGAGATTGACCGCGTTAATAATGCGTCGCGTATGACCCGCGCTGGGTCATTTGGTGGATCACGTCAAGCTGTTATGGATGCAGAAAACCAAGGTAACTTACAAAGAAACCTAGCAGGTATTACGGGCCAAGGGTACGCCGACGCGTACAGCCAAGCCATGAACCAGTTTAACACCGAACGGGGACGTGCTGCACAAAATCAAGACAGTATCAACTTATACGGCAGCACCGGCATTCAGGGGCTTGCGGATATGGGCCGTGTGCAACGGGATATTGAATCTGAAGGCGTGCAAGCAGACCGTTCGCAATTCGAGGAAGAACGTGACTTCCCTTACAAGCAGGTGCAGTACATGCAGTCGTTGTTGCAGGGGCTACCTATTGAGGCGCAGTCTGTAAATTACGCCCAACCTAGCCAACTGTCGGAAATTTTGTCGGGCACAGGTGGGCTTGGATCACTGTATGATACTATCTTTGGTGGCGGCAGTTCTAGTACAACTCCAGTAGCTGCTAATTCTTCCCCTAGTGGTATAGTAGGAGCGCAATAATGGCTTTAGGTGATGGTGGGCTAGACGCTCAAGTAGAACAACGCATGGATACCTACCGAGGTAATCCAACACAACTGCAGAAACGTTACGGGCAGAGCAAAGAGCTTCTAGACCTGTTAGCCCTGCAGAAATTGACCGCCGAGAAGAAAGAAGTAGCGGCGGCTATGCAGCTTGAGCAGGCGCAGCAACCGGGGACTATTGCCGAGCAGCGTGAAACGGAAGCCCTAGAACTAATAAAACAAGAGCAAGCGGGTACGCTTGGCGAACTGCAGGCTCGTACGAGCGCTACACTTGGTCAGAAGCAGAAGATGCAGGGTAGGGGTATGCAAAAAATAGCGCAAGGGGCTGGTAGGCCACCACAACAAGCTGGGGGTATCGCTGGATTAACAAGGGGGCAACCGGCACGTCCTCCTATGCCACCACAGGGTGGACCTCAAGCTGCAGGACTACCAAACGCACGTATGATGCAGGCTGCACGTGGTGGCCCTGTTCGTCGTATGGCTGGAGGTGGTATTGTAGGGTTCGCTAACGGCGACTTGGTTGGTAGTGATACAGGACCACAATTCGACCCTAGTGATCCAAACTTATTACCCCCGCCAAGCGTTGGTGGGAAGTATACTAAGCCTAGAACGCTTACGTTAGAGGAAAAGACTGCACTGCAAAATGAATTTGGCGCGAACGCTGACAGGTACATAAGATTAATCGAATCGGGAAGTCTTGACGGTACGACGTCAGGGCAGGGTACACGAGATAGAGTGGCTTCTTTAAACATACTTCCCGACGCGCCTGAAAGTTCAGCGGGTCCAGACCCTCTTAGTTTATTTAAGAAAAAAGCTCCTTTACCGATGAATACGGGGCCA
>Ga0115004_10004172_pt1 | contig 11592 bp, 6 predicted proteins | sample ArcticOcean_MG_C_10_FD_88737 | JGI IMG/M metagenome (GOLD analysis project Ga0115004, IMG submission 88737) | Marine microbial communities from western Arctic Ocean - ArcticOcean_MG_CB11_90 | ecosystem: Environmental > Aquatic > Marine > Oceanic | place: Arctic Ocean: Canada Basin | collected...
CATATATATATATTGATTTATATTAGTTTTATAGAGTGAGATTTACATAATAATAATAATAAGAGCAAGAGAGAGAGAGAGGGTTGAGATTGAGAGCTAAGAGAACGAGCTGAAAATCGTCTCGCCTCTCGCATACAGTAGCGAGTTTTATATAGTTTGCGGACAGTGCGTTTCGCGAATGACGAGAGCAGCAACACTTAAACACACAAACACACACACACAATAGGTTGTGCACACGAATAGAAAGAGAGAGAGAGAGAGGAAGGAAAAATAATTTATAATAATTGAAAAACTTACTTACTTAACATAGGAACACTTTCTCTCGTTCGCTGCTCGTACCCAATAATCAGTATGCTCTGTTTTCCTCATTAAACTAACGCTCTCGTTTAGTAAATAAATATAATGTCAAACGCGGTTGATAATATCTGCGCCAACTTCGAAGAAGTCGGTCAGGTCAGTGAAACCATCGTCTTATTCTTCTTTGCGTGTGCGCCTGTGTGTTTAACGAGCGATTGAGTCTAAGGAAGACTGTTCGTTGCTCGTGGAACGGATTAGATTTTGTATTCCCTCGCGTTCTTCTTCTTCTTCTTCTTCTTCTGCTTTAAACAATAAATGATAATAAACACGATTGACATGTCATTAACTTCTTCATCATTTTAACGAAATACTTGAAAACAATACGTGATTGAATGTGTAGGCATTCGCACAACATTACTATCAACAATTCGACAGCGATCGATCACAGCTCGCACAACTCTATAACGAAACGCATTCGATGTTAAATTTCGAACATTCGAGCTCACGGCCAGGTCAATACAAAGGCGCGAGACAAATAGTCGAGAAATTACAACAACTTCCGTTCCAAAGAGTACAACACCAAGTTGTCACGATTGATACGCAACCGACACCGAACGGGGGAGTTTTGGTGTTTATATGTGGGAATTTGTTAATCGACGAAGAGACGCAGCCGCAGAAATTTGCGCAGACGTTTCAGTTGATGCCGACAGAATCGGTTGGATTACCGGCGGGGAGCTTTTTTATTTTCAACGATGTTTTTCGATTAAACGTTGGATGAATCCAGTATTAGATTTGTAATTTTATAGAATATATAATAATATATGTAGTAGATACTTATTATTATTTATTGCAACAGACGCGTGGATTCTTCGTCGTACTTCACGGCTCCGAGTTTCTTCTTATTTTGACTACTGAATTCTCTATAATGAACTGTTACGAACGCAATTGCGATGCAAATAAACGCTACCAAAGCGATGGATTCAGCTAATGGCGAATGCTTGAACATCATAGCGCTCGCTAAATGAACATCTGATTCGCCTAAAGCTGCTCTAAAAGCCGAATCGCTCTCTCCCAACGCCGCGAGCGCGTTGTAAATAGCGCGTGGGCGACAAGATTGAGGCGGTCCGTGCTCTTGTTCGTCACATCTGAATTTTCCTAAAAAGCCATACGCTTCGCTAAACATCTTAAATTGCGCCTCTTTTGCAGCCGGTCCTTTCCAGTTTTGAATTTTTTGCTTGAACATTTTAGCCTCGCTAAACATAAATCGCATATCTTCGCATGATTTCACGTTCCATTTACCGATTGGCTGATCAAAACTACTCGCGTCGGAAAACATGTTTCGCATGGCTTTCACTTTTTCGACGTTCCAGTTCGAAATATCGCTATTGAACTTTTTCGCGCCCATGAACATGCCGCTCATGTTTATCACCTTTGCAGTATTCCAGCGATTGATAGGTCGATTAAAAGTTTTTGCATCGTGGAACATGTCTTGAGCGTTTTCTAAATTTTTCACGTTCCAATTCGATATGTCTGCATCAAATGCATCAGCACCGTAGAACATTTCTTGCGTGTTTTTCACTTGCGATACGTCCCATTTACTCAAGTCACCGTTGAAATCCCATTTATCGTAGAACGCTCGAGACATATCGGTGACTTGGGATACGTCCCAATCAGGCATGATCCCATATTCACTACCTTTGCACATGCCCCCAATTGGATATTCTTCCAAGCACTCTTCGATTGCATTCTTGAAAGTCTCATCGGTAAGCTTCTTCTTTTCTGCTTTATCTCCCAAGCTCGCCGCGCTCATCGCTTCTTTTCTACTATTAGAACTCAAGTCTTCTTCCACGATAGGTTTAATACACGTCTTCATGATCGCGCCTTGTTCGTCGTGTTCACACGCAAACGTTGCTACAAACGCCTCGGCGCCTCTAAACACGTCTTTCTGTGGCTGCTCAGTCGCTTTTCCTTTCCAAGAGGACACGTTCGCCTTGAACGCCTTCGCGTTTCTAAACATCCCGCTCATATCCTCAACTTTCTCCGTATTCCAATGCTCTATTCCATCACCAGTGAAATCTCTACATCCTTCAAACATATTTCGCATCGATGTGACGGACGATGTATCCCACGTACCAATCAATCCTTGGAATTCAGTAAACTTTGGCTGTCCTTTCCCAGACGTCGTTTGCGCAAACGCGTTTGACATATCGGTCACTTTCGAAGTATCCCAGTCAGGCATTGCGCCATACTTTGGTAAATCCACGCACATCCCATCTACTGGATTCGTTTTCCCGCATTGCTTAATCGCGTTTTTGAACGTCAAATCAGTCAGTCCCTCTCTCTCGTTACCGCTATTGTTATTTTCTGCTAAAACCGATGAGGAAGAAGCAGTAGCAGTAGTAGCGGCCATCAACAAAATCGAAGCAGCGGATACTTTCTTAATTCTATATCTCGATCGCGCAAGAGATGATGACGCTATTGTCGTCGCAAACGATGCTTTTGATGATGGTTTTCGTCCAATGCCATGATTATTACCGGCGCCCTTTTCACGCATTCCGATTTTTTGTATCGGTGCCGCGGAGACGACGAAAGAATCAAAACTTGAATTATATTTTTTTTCCGCACAAGAGAGAGATCGAGAGAGATCGATTCTCAAACAAAACAGTTCTAAGATCGATTCCCTGTTTCGACAGTCGTTCGTTTTTATGTTTCAGTGCGCAGTACGAGCGATTATTAACCAAAGAGAGAGAGAGAGAGAGAGGGGAGAACTTTTGAAGAAAGAGCAAAATCGGTAAAAAAGGGCAAACAAACAAAAAGTAGAAGCGAGTAAGCAAGACGCGATATAGAAAGATACGGTATGTACTATATTATATTTGTTTTCTATGGGTATATATATGTAACAATTTTGCTTCTCTGCTCCTGTTCTCTCTCTCTCTCTGTGTGTGTGTGTGTGTGTGTGCGTGTGTGTGTGTGTCTACTTTACCTCTAGTAAGCGTGCTTCAAAGTGAGATATCGGTATGAAGGATACCTGTGTATCCCAAATTGCGTCAACTGTTTTTAAACAGCTTCTGAGGGCAATAAAAAAGCCAAATCAGTTTCATATTTCGAGTCTATCTGAACTCGAACGCCAGACTTATCGCTCGCGTCGATCGTAAATTCACCGCTGAATTTCTCGCCGCTTTTCTCGGCTTGGTCTTTCGCAGCAGCACCGTCTTTCTCTGCGGTCCGAATCGAATCATCGAATTTAAAAGCTGGTCTTTGTTATTCATTAAGCGACCATCAGTGATTGAAGAGATCAACGTAAATTGTTCTGATTTCAAAATTATCTTATCAACGTCGAGTACGGTAGACTTCTACATCGCCGTCTTCCCGCTCAGCGTTAACTCGACCTTCTCTAATAAATTCGCATTCTCTAACGCCGCCGCTACTCTTTCCTTATCGTTCAATTGTTTATTCACCTGTCTCTCGCTGGCATGACTGCCCTCGCTCACGACGACGTCGCACTTAAACCTGCGCGGTAACGCCCTCAATAACTTCACTCGAATGCTCAGACCGATCAACGTCGCCATCGAACAGTGTTGTACTGTTGGCGTGAACTTCACTAAAACTCTCGACTTTTCGTCATCCACTGCGCAATCCTTAATCGATACGACCGATAGTTCCTCCAACGAATATGGATGTTCAGGGTCGTTAATCGTTCGTATGTGATCGAAGATCTCGATCGAATCTATTACATCCCTTTTCGTTCCATCCTTTGCGAATTCGAGTTCCAGTTTCTTACGTTTCAAGGCTTCGTGGACCTCTGAGATCGAGCTCGTGCGATGTTTCACGTTTGGATTCTCGTTGTCCAGCGAGAAAGGCTGCATTTCTCGTTCTTCGTTGGCCATTTTATGCAACCATGTGCGTTCTTAATCGATTGTTTTCCAGTGCAAAGTCACGATTTATCGTTTATGAACTGAAATCACGAATTCTTCGTTTTTAAAAGAAACGACAAAGATTGCGTCATTGAAAGAACCGATTTAAATAAGACGAAATCGGCCAAGACGATTCGCTTGCGTTAGTTTTCTTCATCAGAGAGAGACGAGAGAGAGTTTTCCTTTGATTTAATCGCTGATCGGTCGATTGAATTGAGACACAGTGCTTCATAGGAGATAGAGATTGAGAGGCGTTGCTCGTCATTGAAAGCATATCAGGATTTTGTGATACAGTCAATTTCGTGTATACATCCATTCTGTTTTAGTCGTCATAGGTCGATTGAATTAAGACATTTATGAGAGAGAGATAGATAGAGAGAGAGAATAATAAGCGTTGTTCATTGAAAGCATCGGTGTTATATCGATTCGAAACGACTTTTCTTGATTTAATCGTTATCTGGTCGATTGAATTGAGACAGTGCTTTATAGGAGAGAAAGAGAGAGAGAGAGAGGCGTTGTTCATTGAAAGCGTCGGCATTTAGGTGTGATATACGGTACAGTAGTCAATTTCGCGTAAATATCCATTCGTGCTGCTCGTGGATACAAATGCGAGCGACAACGCGGTCGAGTAATCGAGAAGTCGTGGAAAGCGCTCGTCGCGTAAACCTGCGTCGCGCGTCTCGAAATAATTACCAAAGAAGCACGCGACGAAGCGATTTGGCGCAAGAGAGTCATAGCGCGAACGATGAAGAAAATCGTAGTCAAGAAAGGAGTCGTAGGGAATATCTGTTCTTGATTGGATCTTCGGTTGCCTTCGCGCGAATGTTTTCGATGAACGCGAGCGCGAGTTACGCCTCTTCTTCTGCTTCTTCTTCTGCTGCTGTTGAAGAGTATGCAGCATCGTACGAAGACACCATTGACGCAGATAATGACATGAACGAGAGTGACGAGAGTTCAGTACTGATGAAGTACGAGGACGACAAGAACAACTTTGAGATAAAAGTACCAAAAGAGTGGGTGAAGATCGAGAAAGCCGGAGCGCAGGCGTTGTTTAAGAACCCTTTAGTGAAATACCAAACGATCGGGATTACGGTAATGCCGGTGAGGATAAAGACGTTGAGAGAGTTTGGGAGCGTAGAAGAGATCGGAAGGAAGTTAATCGAGGCCGAGGGTCAAAAGCAAACGACCGTACCGGGAGGGACTTTTATGTTAAACGAACGCGAAAGAGAGTCGTATAAGACGAAAACCGTTTTTTATGAGTACGAATATAGATTGATTACGACGCATGGAGATAAGAGGGTGTATAATTATGTTGGCGTGAGAGATGATGTGTTGTTTATTGTGAACGCGCAAGCGTATGAAGTTGAGACGGGCGGCGAAGGCGTCGTAGATAGGAAGACGATGGAGTTATATAGAGAGGTTGGTAGAAGCTTTGACGTATTACGCGTATGAGGGATTTGCGTATGATTTGTATTTTGTATATTACTAGTACTAGGTACCTATATATTTCTAATAATAAACTAAATTACTATATCGGTTCCGAAGCAGCATCGAACGTACTACCGTTATATTTCCACCAATTTCCGTCGTGCGTTTTGTACAAATTCGCTTTACAATTCCACCACATTTGAGACGCTTCACTGAAATATAATCCGTTTGATTTATCGTAAACGTAAGACTCCGGTTTTGTTTTGTTTATTGCTTCTACGCACGTTTTCTCTATATCGCTTCGATCACCACCACTCGTACTTTGATCGTGGACATCTAAACACATCTTAAGTTCTTTAATCGAAAACGTTTTAATTTCTTCCTTTAATGATTTTGAAGTTTCTAATGAAATTTTCTTAGTTGTCGTCGTCCTCGTTGGTTTTACTTCTTCTTCTTTTACTTCTTCTTCGTCGTCCGAGTCTGCAAACATATCATCCTTTCCTTTGACTTCTTCGTAATCTGTTTTAGCTTCAAGTTTTAGTACCAAGTTTGCCGATTTCTCGAGCTGAGATTTTTCGATTTGATAAGCGCCGTATTCTCCGGCTGAGACTAATCTCGAAGTAATCGTCGTGATTTCGTCAAATATTCTCTTATCCTCGCCTTCGAGTTTCTTCTTCGGTTTAGTAGTAGTTGTTGTTGCTACGGTTGGTCCTTTGTTATTATTATTAGTTTTTTTATTGCTACTACTTTGTTTCGTCACGTATTTATTCTTCTTATTTGGCTCTTCTTCGCCCGATAATCTCTTAATCGCCTTTAAAGCAGTTTCTCTCGAATCCCCTAAAAGCTCTGCTAACCTCCTCTTCAACTTCGCAACTCCCTCTTCGGTCTGATCCATCTTCATCTCTTCGTCCTCCTCTGCTTTCTTCTCCGCCTCAATCAATCTCGCTGAAGAAGAAATCTTCTTCCCCATAATAAAATCCTCCAAATCCGCCTTTGTCGCGTCGTCAATCCAAGAATCTTCAGCTAACTTCTTCTCCTTCTCATATTCAACATAGTTTCCGTTCTCATCGAAATACCCTTCTTCTTCTTCTTTTTTCATATCAAACGCTTCCATTTTTATTCCATCTTCTTCTTCCGCTTCATCATCGTCTTCTTCGCGGTGATACATTTTTTCATCATCATCTTTTTCAAAAACAACGTCTGCAAATCCCACAACTCTCTTCCGTTTCCACGTCTCCATCGCTCTCTCAATCTCCTCCTTCGATTTAATAGCACCATCATCATCATCATCATCATCATCTCGAGCAGCAGCAGCAGCAGGAGCAGCTCGAGAAGGATTATTATTATTATTATTATTATTATTATTATTATTTAATTTCATCTTTTCCTTTTTCTTTCGTTTTTCCATTCTCATCATCGCTTCGACGACTTTCTCAGTATCCGTCTTCGGTTCTCTTTCGAAATCATCGTCGTCCGCGCTCGTTTGATCGGATGATGACATCTCTTCCTCGTTCTCGTTCGTTCTCGTTCGCTTATTAAGGTCTAGAGTGATCCGCTTCTCCATTTTTTAAAGACCGTTTTTTGTAAGGCGAACAATAAAATGCGTTTGCTGTTTTGATAATTTGACATTTTACATTACAGCATTAATAATACTGACGGTAGAGGACTATGCCGAGAGCGTCGTAGATGCAACGAAAACTCGCTCTCGTTTAGCTTCCGTTGCTACGAGGACGCTCTCGGCTGCGCAAAGACGGCACGCTTTGGCGGTGATCTCTCTCTCTCTCTCTCTCTTGCGCGCGCTGTGTGCGGCTTCTATTACTACGTATATAAACTAATTTTTGGTTACTATACAGATCACTCAATCGCTCTCGATCTCGAGAGTTATCTGGAAACTAAGCGTCTCATTTCGTTCAACTCGTCGACCGAGATCGACCCGTTTGCGTCTGCGTCGAATATCCTGAACAAGACGTCGGTCATTGCGTCCATGATTTCGAAATTGATGCTCTTCGTGGAGCATTGTCTTAAAAGTTCGACGAAGTTTAATCGAGCGACTTCGCTGTTATGTTGTTTATGTATGAGAAGTTCGAACTTGTTCGAGCGTCTTAGAATGCGCATGAACTCACGGAATTGCGCTCTGCTACAGATTTCGTTCGTGTCCGGGAGCTTTTTGACGAGTTCTAAGTACTGGTGCGTTTTTTGGGAGTTTGCGCGCGTGATTAAAGCGTATCCTAAATCACGCGACGATATCCAGCCGTTGTTGTTTTCGTCGTAATGTGAAAACTCCATATCGATGAGTGTTTCGCTGATTACGTTTAAGAACTCGCGAAACTCTCTTAAAGTGATTTTTCTATTCCGATCGATTTCTCGATTACCGTTATTATTATTATTATTATTATTATTGTTCTTATTATTCAAAGAAGAAGACGATGAGAATAACGAACGGATTTCACTAAATCTCGACTTCTTTTTGACGAAGAAATGCTTGAAAATCCCGTTTCCTAGCACGTCCAAATTCGACGACTCGATGCTCACGCCAGTTCTCGCTTTTAAAACGTCTTGTCTCAAATTCCCACTATTCCGCATTCTCCGCATCATTTGCGCAAACTCCTCGGCGTCTAATTCCCCATTCCCATCAACATCTGCTCTAACAAACTCCTGTAAAATCTGTTCATCCGAAAGCTTCATCAAAGTCGTAAAAAAAACAAACTCCGGGAAATTAATCATCCCGTCGTTATTCGTATCGAAATACGCGGCTATTCGTTCGCCGCCAATGAACGACCTCCTGTGCCCAACATCCTTCCCCTCAACATCATCATCCTTCACAACCTCGCCTTCCAAACTCCCACTCCTAATACTCGTCTTCTGATACACTGGAATCGCACTCCTAATCAAATCCTCCTTCGTCATCATCGTCTCGCCTTTCGAGTTCTTCTCGCTCGCGAAATACGCGAAAACCTTATCGACGTTCGAGTGCTCCCTCAACCTGTTCTCATACGCAAAGAATACCTCGCGCCTGTATTCGTCCGATACAATCGACCGAATCTTTGGCATCTCCATTGCCCCGAAATCTACAATCTGCGATACTTGCGCCACTGACGCCTTCGCTTTCTCATAAATCTTCCTTAAAAAGCTCCTCGCGTCCATTTCGACCAAAGTCGATTTTTGACCATCATCACCAGTGCTTCCAGTCACTGCTCCATCCGCTTTATGACCTGGATGATGATTACTAAATTCGCCCCCAGATCTATCGCCGACGATTTGCACGGCAAAGAACGCGCTTAAGAACGCTATTGCACCGGCGATGATCTTCTTTGAGCTTCCATCATCGCTCTTCTTCTCTGCACGATCCAGCATATCTCTGGATACAGATTTTGCCCGCATTCCATGGATATTTTCTGTATCGTATTCGGAAATCTTATTCCAACCAGGCAAGGATGACATCGATCGAACATGAACGTGGAAATCTTTGAGTGAGATTTTTGAGGCTTTGCACAGCTCGAGTTCGATTCGTGAAGTGATCGCGCGAACGATTGTTTGGTGAACGCGTGACATGATTATGACGAAGAAGCAGTTTTTTTTTGATGTGCAACGAAAACGTTCTCCTAAGTTGTAAATAGTCAGTTCTCTCTCTTAGGATTAGATAGGGTATCGACCGGTGACGATAGATGGAACGCGATGTGGTTCAGCTTGTAAGCACTTATAGGCGCGCTGTAAACGATTCGTCGTGGTCATCTTACCTTCGATCGAGACGCTTACGTCGGCGAGCGCCATGACGTCTAATTTAACGCCTCGGTATTCGTTCAAAGTGAATAGATTTTTGTGTTTTTGACACGACGCGTATAAAGCGTTTACGGCGTATAGAACCATGCCTTGGTGGAACGTTTCGTTTTCGAGGTTTTCGTCAACGTATGGGCTCGCGTTGTGATTACGATCGCGTCTATCGCGCTCTGATTTTTCCAAACGAGAAATGAGATTCTCCGAATCCGAAACGTCCTTCGCATCGTTGTCGTTGTTTTTGATGCTACCGTGTTTCTTCGAGCGCATGAATTCGTCTCGAGTCATTTTCAATCGCACGAGCGAACGTTCTGCATCTGCGACGAGTAAACGCATCTCTTCTCTCGCTTTACGTCTCTTTTGAAACACGCGAGCGGCACCGAGCGTTTTCGAGAACTCCCACGTTCCGTATACGAATAAAGTCGCTGGGAAACATGCCATTAAAGCAAAGTTCAAGCGATTCGCGCGCATGACGGCATCCATTTGGAGTAAAGCGTCCTCCATTTCGACTTTCATGACTTGCGTTTGAATGAGCAAGAGTTGCATTAAATCACCGCCGAGAATATTTTGCAAAGGAGCTTTCAATTCTTCCTCGACTCGAGCGGTGACTAAAGACATTGGATCGACCTTACCTACATTATTCGAATCGCTTTCATTTTCGCTATCTCCTTTTGTTACTAAAGCGCCGACGGATTGGTAAGCGCGAGAGAGCGATTCGGAAAATCCTGGTTTCGTCGCGTTCTTCACGTACTCTTTTAACATTCTCTCTAAAGATTCTTGAGACTCGCCTAATCTAGCCGCTGCGTCTGCGCGATCGCCCGTATCGAAAGCCTTCGTTAGCTCTTGCTTAAGTTCTAACGATGGCGTTTTCATGTAAGAATTGAAAAACGTTCGCGTCGTTTCAAACGCACTTATCAAAGCTTCTTCCAACTCTGTTGAACCGCACAGAGACGATTTTCTAACGAGTACGATTGCAGTACTCACGCCTATTATAGAAAGTAAAGCGGCTGGAATCCATCTTCTTTCGTACTTTGTCGGTTTCCTATGTCTTTCTACCGTCCGTCCAACGGCTTTTTTTACTTTAGCGAATCGAGATTCCGTTGATACGATAACTTGCCAAGTCGTATCGTTTTCGAGCGGGAACGAAATAGGCTCCCCAGATCCATTAATCAATCTCGTTCTTAACTTATGAGAGACGAAACCAACTTTCTGACCGCCAGTTCCAGCATCGGATGAAAATATATCACCTAAGAACGTTGTGAGAGAATGAAAATACGAGTTTGATCTTTGCAATGTCGCGTTTTGTCTTTCAAATATGGCCGTCGCCGATTTCGGAGTTCCACTTCTACTTATCATAGACTGTGGGGGAACGTATGAGCTCGATCGATTATGTGAAGACGACGCGTGATGGGACATCATTCCCGCGAACAAAGGCGAATTTGAAATCGTTCGTTCAAGCGATGACGACGGTCTTTTCGGTGTCGTCACTTCATTTTCATTCTGTTCTGCTCCTTCTTCGTTATTATCAAAACTCTTCTTCTCGAGAAGCGAAGAAGAAGAGTGATGTCGTTGTTTTTCTAAAGAAGATGACGAATAATCATGCTCGTCGTCGTCATCACAATATTCGGCGTTGATCATCGTTGTCGTCTTTACCATCTCAATCGCTTCGTTAATCCCATTCACACACTTTTCTACAGCCTCTCTAGTCTTTATTACTTCCTTCATCCTTCTTTCTTCTTCTGATAAACCGTCTTCTTCTTCTTCTTCGTCATCGCGGCCATCTCCCGAACTATTCGTTCTTCTCCTTCTACCGTTATACGCTCCATTATTCACTAAATCATCCGCCCTCGCGTGTACCTTTGCAACCGCACTCGCTAAACTCCTCTGCAACTTCCCAAGCGCCTCAACCTTCCCATCAACGATCGCACTCGCGCTCGGCCTCGGTAAAATCGTCTCCAACACCTCGTCGCTACTCTCGACGCGAGCGGACGCGGATACTCGAAGAACCGCGCGGCGCGCCCTCCTCTTCGCTAACAACGTAAACCTCTTCCAAACAAACGCCGCCTCTTTCACGAACGCGCTCGGTCCTAATCGGAACATTAAAAAAAAGCGCAAACTCCCCTTATCTCTGTCGTCCCGTAACTCCTCCCAGAACTCGAGACTTCTCGTCAACGCTCGA
>Ga0115004_10004178_pt1 | contig 11585 bp, 4 predicted proteins | sample ArcticOcean_MG_C_10_FD_88737 | JGI IMG/M metagenome (GOLD analysis project Ga0115004, IMG submission 88737) | Marine microbial communities from western Arctic Ocean - ArcticOcean_MG_CB11_90 | ecosystem: Environmental > Aquatic > Marine > Oceanic | place: Arctic Ocean: Canada Basin | collected...
CACACTGTTTCACTTCTCGCGCCCATTTGAGATAATCCAAGTTGTTCGCTTGAGCAACTCGATGGCAGAAATATTCCTGAGTAAACCGAATACCATACTCGTTTTCCTCGCCAAACCGATAATTATCCCACGCTGATCTCAACTCTCGTATTGATTTTATATCAAAAACATAACGAATCTCGTTGTTCAATTCAATCTTCGATCGAATAACCACTTCCCTACTCGCTCTGAATAAATTCTTTATTGATATATATATATTCCAGTATTACTTTGATATATGTTTATCAAGTGATGCGGTTTCAAATGAAGTCACCTGCGAGTAAAACGAAAACTCTCTCTCTCATCAAAACAACACCTCCTTCAAAGAAATGAACGCAAAGACTCTTTCGAGAACACTGACCGCGAACGCTATCAACAAAACGAAGAAAATCACGTCGGTTCCTTCGGCTTTTTTACAAAGAGAGGATTTCCAAAACGCGTACGATGAAATTTATTCTCGCGCGGAAAGTTTCTCTAAAGATCATTCGCTCAAGAAAGCCGAGCGAGTGAGGAAATTGAGGCCAGAGATCTTTAGGAACGAAGAGGATTGGTTTTATGGAGAGATATCGCATGATTCGATGCTCGATTTGATCGATTTGTGTCTGTTTGAGAAGGAAAGCGCTGATTTAATCTATTGCGATCTTGGCTCTGGCTGTGGAAAACAGGTCGCCATAGCGGCGCTCTCTGAGAGGTTTAAGAAAGCGAAGGGAATAGAGACATGTGGAGAGTTAGCACAAAAAGCGAACGAAGGGGTGAGGAAATTGAAAGAGTTAATAGGAAGTGAAATGAAGTGCGAGATTGATGCGATAGAAGGCGATATGTTTCGTATGGATGTAAGCGAGGCGGATATGGTGTTCGTTCACGCGACGACGTTTCATGATACGACGGTTGCGATGTTGAAGGCGAAATTGTCGAGGGAAATGAAAATAGGCGCTCGTTTAGCGATCGTGTCGAAGATGTGCGATGATGTAGATAATTTTGAACCGTTGAAAAACGTACCCGGTGGAATCGGGTGGAAACCTGTCGATCAAGTCGATGAGCGTTGGCAATTGGATTGTTATTTGTACGAAAAGGTCAAAGAGGTCTAAGATATTTTTAGATTGTTAGTTAGTGTGATTAGTTTAGTGCGATTAGTTTTTAGTTTGCATACTATCTATTTTAGTTTCTATTTATCATTTAACTACTGCTACTACTACTACTACTATTACTACTGCTAGTACTGCTACCGCTAGAACTCGATGACCTCGATGACGACGAATTTCTCTTTTGCTTCTTTGAGGATTTCTTTGATTTCTTTTTCCTCTTTGCATCTTTCTTCTTCCGCTTGCGTTTCTTTGCGCGCTGTTTCGCTATTTCAGCCTCAATTTCAGCCACAAGAAACTCTGTCATTTGTCTATCATCGTTTGTTTTATTATTATTATTATAATTAATAATATTCTTATTCGTACCAATCTCTATTCTGTTCTTCTCGCGTTCTTGCTCTTCTAGTCTTATTTTATCCGCCGGCAATACATTGCCATCTGTAGTGGGCGGTGGCGGTGCGATTAAGATGACTTTCTTAACAACGTTCGCATTATTATTGTTCTCGTTCGTTAAACTACTCACTCTCGTCGTGGCCGAAATCTTCCCTAGCTTGGGTAACTTCTCTAAATATTTCTTCGCATCAACGTTCTCTGAATCTAACTCCAAAGCCCTAATCAAATCCCTTCTCGCATCGATTACTCTCCCACATTTCGCCAACGTCGCCCCTCTCGCGACGAATGCATCGACGTGCACTGGGTCAAGTTCAAGCGCTCGATCGAACGCTTTTAAGGCGACGACTAAACCGCCCATCTCGGCTTCTTTAATCCCAGACTTCACGGCTTCGCGCGCCCATCCCCATTTCACGTTCCCTCTAATTTCACTCAAGCTCAACACTTCTTCTTCATCATCATCATCATTCTGTTTCGTATTACCATCATCGCGTCGTCGTCTCGCTCTCTTCTCGCGCAGAATCAAAGTACTCGAGAGCCCAAAATGCTTCCTCATCGCGCTCACACAATGTTGCGCTCTAAACTCGATACTTTCATTTTCCAACTGTTTAAAAAAATCCACAACAACAAAGTTATTATTATTATTATTATTATTATTATTATTATTATTATTATCTTCTTCTTCGCGCTTTTTCTTATTCTTCGTCAAAGTCGTCGTGAAATCTATTCGCCAAGGCGTAAAACGATTAGACATTTCTGAGTTTTGTGGAAAATCACCTAAATTCGGGTTTTTATTACGCGTGTTATTTGATTATGATGTTCACTATTTATTTACTCAGTCTCTGTCTCGTGTGTGTGTGTGTGTGTGTGTGTGTGTGTGTGTATTTTTGTTGATTATCTTTATATAGTACGAAGTATGTTCTTATATTGGAGATAGTTTGTTATTGATGATTGATGATGATGTTGTGTTGAACTTTTTGATGATGCATGATGGTCTTTGTCGTACGGAATATGTATGATAAGATTCATTTTTCTTTTTCAATAAATTGATGATAAAAATATACTACCCCATAAGCCCATATCTTATTCATCCTCGGAATTGTCTGAGCCAGATTGTTGTTCGTCTTGTTCTTCTTCTGCGGCGGCTTCTTCCTCCTGTTCTTCTTCTGCGGCGGCTTCTTCCTCTTGTTCCTCGAGCACTTCCTCTTTCGCTTCTTCCATTGCTTCGCGAACTTCCGCGCGTTCATCGCGTCGTTGTCGTCGTTCTTCTCTCGCATCCGCGCGCTCATCTCGCGCTTCTTCCAGAATCTCTCGCTCTTCCTCCTTTTCTTCGGCGATTTCTTCGGCGATATCTTCCTCGGCCGTTTCGTTGTCCTCCGACGATTTCGCTGCGTCGTAATCCTCTTCTCTTTGATCATCATCATCGAGTAACTGTCTCGTCTTCGCACGGTGTTCGTGCACATCGTTTTCAGTCGCATGATGTCCCGCAGCAGCGCTCGGCGGTTTCTCGATCACTCGATCTCTCAAACGTCTCCCATCCCTCAAAGCCATCAACGCCTCTTTCTCGATGCCACCACTCATTCCATACTGTCTCAATTGCCTCCTACTCTCTATCGATTGCGTAGTTTTCAGTGCATCGATTTCTGTGACCATCGCCGTCGCGAAACACATAAAAGCCCCCAGTATCATCGTCTTCATCGTATTCACTTTTGTGTATTATATTTATGTATACCGTATATATGTGCCGTACGTGGTCGTGTTGATAATTTTCTTTTAATCTTGCCAGCAAAGTTGTTGATGAGCACGGGCAAAAAATGGTATAATCAAGCTGAAAACTTCTCTCTCTGTCTCTAAAGTTATATATAAAAACACAGACACCCGCGTGCGATAAAAAGAGAACGACTAAAGCGAAAACGGAACGAACGACGTCGGTCTCTCTCTCTCTCTCTCTCGCTCTTTTCTTCGGAGTTTCGGTTTCGTTTCGTTCTTATTTAATAACTCACAACCTTTATGAAATTATATTTATTATCTTCTCTTTTTTACCAATACGCTAAATCACTTAAAACCCTAAACCCTAAACCATTCAAAAGCCTCCTCATCAAAAACCTCCTCTACCGTCTACTACTTCATTAATTAATCGATTACACCCATCAGTATATTAGTAACACTGAGTATATCTAATCGAAAGCGAGCAAAAGTAGTACTGAACAATAAAAGAATAAAAGAATAAGACATACAGACATAAACACGCGATACGATAATCGCGATACAAAATAATGCCAGCGAAAGATGAGAAAAACGACGCCTCGAAGCTCTCAGCAGCGGAACGAGCGGCTAGATACAGACAATACGAATATAAAGCGAACGCGTCGTTAGTGATCGCGGCTGAGAAGAGCGAAAAGAGGAATAAAGAACCGAGTGGGCAACCGGAGAGCTTGTGGGGGAAGATCGATGCCAAAGCGTTCGGCGACCGCGTCGTAGCAGATCGCAGGAGCGAACTTTTGAGGAAAGAAGATGCGAGCGCCGTAGAGGCGAGGAAGGATCGGCAAAAGCGAAAGAAAGCGCCGTTAGCGGTCGAAGGAGGAGGATCGGTAGTAGGGAAGATGAATCAACGGGCGAGAGATGTTTTAGGGCTAAACGCGGGCGATATGCAAGGGCAGTACAGACCGAAGACGAGGGAGACGAGGGCGGCGTACGAAGTACTGCTGAAAGCGATGCAAGAACAGTTTGGGGAACAGCCGTCGGATGTTTTGAGAGGCGCGGCCGAGGAAGTTTTGGAGACCTTGAAGCAGGATGGGGTAACTGATAGGCAGAAGAAGGAGGAGATTGAGAGTTTGATTGGAGAGATTGAGCAAGAGAAGTTTGCGAAATTAGTCGCCGTAGGGAAGTTGATTACGGATTTTACGTCGTCGCAAATCGGGGGCGATGGTAGTGGTGATATCAACAATAACAATGAAGATAATGGAGAACAAATGGATGATGATGTCGGTGTTGCCGTTGAATTTGAAGAAAGTGATGAAGAAGATGATGGTTCGGACGAGGACGATCGCATGAATGCGGAGACGCGCGAGTTGAGATCAGAATCGGACGAATCAGACGACGACGACGATAAAGATGAAGATAAAGATGCTTCAGATGACGATAATGGCGACGACGACGATGAAGATGAAGCTGCTTTACCATCCTCAAAGCGGCATAAACAGAAACAACAAATTATCGTTCGTCCCTCTGAAATTGACGCGTATTATTTACAACGTCTCATCTCCAACGCGTTTAATAATACCGTTTCAGGAGCGACTAATAATAATAATAATAATATTAATAACAACAGCAACAAACAAGAAGAACATGAACAAAAAGAAGGATATGATGACGACGATGAAAAAACTGATGCCGATGCCGCGAAAATGTCAGAAATTGCCGAAAAAGCGTTACAAGCGTTGGAAGCTCCGGACGATAGATCTCGCGAAAACGAACTCGTTCGCTTACTCGAGTACGACAAATTCGATCTCGTGAAGACTTTAATGCAAAACAGAGACGTCATTGTATGGTGCACTAAACTCGCAAGAGCGCAATCTGAACAAGAACGCACGGATATAGAGAATTTAATGGCAAACGACACGAAAGGCGCGCGAATTCTTTCCGAAATGAAAGCCACTAGAGCATCAGCGAGAGAGCGTCAAGAGAACGTCGAGAATAAAATTCGCGAAGAGGCTAAGAAGTTGCGCTTAGACGCCGCGAAAAGACGCGAAAAAGAACTCGGCGCATCTGCTCACCGGAAAGTCTTAGAACTCGACGCGCTCGCGTTTCATCAAGGCAGTCGCTTAATGGCAAACACAAAGTGTGAACTTCCAGAAGGGTCTTTTAGAACTCAAAAGAAAGGGTACGAGGAAGTGCACGTGCCGGCTATGAAAGCGCCGCCATTTGCGGAAGATGAAAAGCTTAGACTAATTGAGGAAATTCCAGAGTGGGCGAGACCGGCGTTCAAGGGAATGAAGAGCTTAAATCGCGTGCAATCGAAAGTATACGAAACTGCTTTGTTATCTCCAGAAAACATGTTGTTATGCGCGCCAACTGGGGCGGGGAAAACAAACGTCGCCGTGTTGACGATTTGCCACGAGATTGGTAAGCATCGAGATCCAGAAACTGGTCAGATTGATCTCACAAAGTTTAAAATAGTCTACGTTGCGCCAATGAAGGCTTTAGTCGCCGAAGTTGTCGGAAACTTGAGCGAACGTTTGAAAGATTTTGGCATCAACGTTCGAGAGCTCACAGGGGACGTCTCAATGTCAGCCGCAGAGATCGCAGATACGCAAATCATCGTTTCAACGCCTGAAAAATGGGATATTATCACTAGAAAATCAGGTGATCGTGCATATACGCAATTAGTCTCTTTACTCATTGTCGATGAAGTTCATCTTTTGCACGATACGCGTGGTCCAGTTCTCGAATCCATCATCGCTAGAACTATTCGACAAGTAGAAGAGACGAGAAAACACGTGCGCTTTGTTGGATTATCGGCGACGTTACCAAACTACGATGATGTTGCCGCGTTTGCACGCGTTGACCACGGTAAAGGTTTGTTCGTTTTTGATAACTCCTATCGACCGTGTCCATTGCAATCGCAATTTATTGGTATCACAGTGAAGAAACCTTTACAACGATTTCAGTTGATGAATGAAATTTGTTACGAGAAAGTTGACGAACAAGCAGGGCAAACACAAGTCATGGTTTTCGTGCACTCGAGAAAAGAAACACATAAAACGGCAAAAGCATTACGCGATATGGCGATTGAAAACGAAACGATTGGGAAATACGTTGGCACTGATTCGGCAACGGCGGAAATTTTGCGACAGGAATCCGAAAACGTGAAATCTCACGAGTTGAAAGAATTGCTTCGATACGGTTTCGCCATTCACCATGCTGGTATGGTCAGAGCGGATAGAACATTAGTCGAAGAACTTTTCGCGGATGGACATATTCAAGTTTTAGTTTCCACGGCTACACTTGCGTGGGGAGTTAACTTGCCCGCGCACACAGTCATCATTAAAGGCACGCAAGTATACAACCCAGAGAAGGGCGGATGGGACGAGTTATCTTTTCAAGACGTCATGCAAATGATGGGCAGAGCCGGTCGTCCACAATTCGATACGTTCGGTGAAGGGATTATCATCACGCAACAAACGGAATTGCAATACTATTTATCGTTGTTCAATCAACAGTTGCCCATTGAAAGTCAACTTATTGCAAAACTCGCGGATTCTTTAAACGCCGAAATAGTTTTAGGTTCCATCGCTTCCGTTGATGATGCCGTAAAATGGCTTGGGTATACTTACTTATTCGTTAGAATGCTTAGAAATCCAGTCTTATACGGCGTCCCAAGATCTTCTGTAGAAGATGATCCGACTTTGAGCAGTCGTCGAGCTGATTTAATACACTCGGCGGCGATTTCGTTGGATAAAGGTGGGTTGATTCGCTACGACAAGCGCGGTGGAGGTTTGCAAGCGACTGACTTAGGTCGTATTGCATCACAATATTACGTCTCTCACGGTACCGTCAAAGCGTTCCACGAACACTTGAAGCCGCAAATGGGCGATATTGAACTTTGTCGTTTATTTTCGTTAGCCGAAGAGTTCAAATTCGTTTCTGTTCGTCAAGAGGAAAAAATAGAACTTGCCACATTAGCGGAGCGAGTGCCGATTCCTGTGAAGGAGTCCATCGAAGAACCTACGGCGAAGATTAACATCTTGTTACAGGCATACATCTCAAATATGAGTTTAGAAGGGTTTTCATTGTCGGCGGATATGGTATACATCACGCAATCCGCCGGTCGATTGTTGCGTTGCATATTCGAAATCGTCTTAAAACGAGGTTGGGCGCAATTATGCGAGAAATCTTTGAACTTGTGTAAAATGGCTGGAAAGAAAACTTGGAGTTCTCAAACGCCCTTGCGACAGTTCAAAGCAATTCCAAACGATATTCTCATGAAGATTGAGCGCAAAGATGTGAGTTGGGAGCAGTACTTTGAGTTGACTTCGCAAGAAATCGGCGAGTTGATTCGCTTTCCGAAGATGGGAAAAGCGATTCATAAATTCGTGCATCAATTTCCTAGACTTGATATTCAAGCGCACGTGCAACCAATCACGCGATCGACGCTGAAAGTTGACGTTGTTTTGACTCCGGATTTCGTATGGGATGAACGATTCCATTCGTTTGTACAAGGATTCTGGATTATGGTCGAAGACAACGACGGCGAGAAGATTTTGCATTCGGAGTATTTCACTTTGAAGTATCAAAATAAAGATGAAGAGCATTCGGTGAGTTTCACAGTGCCGCTTTTAGACCCGCTTCCCCCGCAATACTTTATTCGTGTCACGTCTGACGCGTGGTTAGGTGGCGATACAGTCATTCCGGTTTCTTTTAAGCACTTGTTACTTCCAGAAAAGTTTTCGGCGCCGACGGAGCTCTTGGATTTACAACCAATTCCAACTCGAGAGGCTAAGTTTAACTTCACAAAGCTTTACAAAAATACCGATGCGTTTCAAATGTTGAATCCAATTCAAACACAAACGTACCAAGCTTTGACTGATTCGGATGAAAGCGTATACATTTCAGCACCGGCTGGGTCAGGAAAATCTGTATGCGCCGAGCTTGCGATTCTTAAAGCGATGGATACGCACGGCGTTGAAAACGCGAGGTGTGTTTATTGCGCACCAATTGATGATATTGCTGAAACAAAGTATGCGGACTGGAAAGTTAAATTTGAAGAGCGCATGGGTATCCCAACGTGTATTTTAACTGGCGACGTAGCTACGGATTTGAAGTTGCTCGAAAGATCAAGAGTGATCATTTCTAGCGCGAAGAATTGGGATATTTTATCTCGAAGGTGGAAACAAAGGAAGAACGTGCAGAAAGTGAAGCTTTTTATTGCAGACTCTTTACATTTGATTGGAGGCGCGCATGGCGCAACGATTGAAGTCGCTTGTTCGAGAATGCGCTATGTCTCGGTACAGAAACAACGCGAAGAAGAAAGCAAAGCGCCTCCGATTCGCATTCTTGGTATGAGCGCTTCGGTTGCAAACGCAAAAGATTTGGCAGAATGGCTTGGTGTGAACTCCAAAAGACAGTTTAACTTTGCCCCGTCTGCACGACCGACGCCTTTGCGACTTCACGTGCGCGGATTTGACGTGGTCAACTACGAATCGCGCGTTCAAGCAATGTCGAGGCCGACCTATAGGGCGATTAAAACGCACTGTGAAAACAAAGAGCCTTCGATTGTGTTTGCGCCGACGAGAAAACATGCTAAACAAAGAGCGTTAGAACTCTTATCGTTCGCCTTGAATGATAACGATGAAGGATACTTTCGAAACGTCCCTGAAGATAACGAGGATTTGTTAGAGCAGCTTTCGGAAAAGATTGAATCAGATGCTGGCGTGAAACACGCGTTGACCTACGGCATCGCAGTCATCCACGAAGGGCTATCGAAAGTAGAAAAAGAAGCTTTATTTTTAGCATTTGAGTGCAACGCATGTTCGACGATGATTTGCGAAGCCGCGAGCGTATGGAGTCTACGTCAAAAAGCGAAATGTGTCATCGTTTCTGGGACGCAACTCTACGACGCCGGCGGTTCATCCGCGGCTGATTATCCAGTCGTGGATGTTTTACAAATGACTGCTAAATGCGGTCGTCCAGGTATTGATGAACACGGTACGTGCGTATTGATGTGTTCGCAAGCGAAAAAGGCGTATTATTCCAAGTTTCTTCACGAACCGTTCCCGGTCGAGTCGCACTTGGATCACTTTTTGCACGATCACTTCAACGCGGAGATCGTTACTAGAACGATTGAAACTAAGCAAGATGCTGTTGATTATCTCACTTGGACGTATTATTACAGACGATTGACTAGAAATCCAAACTATTACAATCTCACTGGTACGTCGCATAGACACGTTTCTGATGCGTTGAGTGAGCTCGTCGAATCGACGCTTTCTGATTTAGAAGTTTCCAAATGCGCGCAAATCGAAGAAGATGACGATACTGGTGAAAATGAAATATCACCACTCAATCTCGGTATGATTGCGAGTTATTACTACGCGCAATATACAACGGTTGAGCTATTCTCTGCTTCGTTAACTGCAAAGACGAAATTAAAAGGTATTTTGGAGATTGTTTCCGGTGCTTCCGAGTTTGATAACGTACCCATTAGACCTGGAGAGTCAGAAATTATTCGCCGTATTTTGAATCATTCGCCGATTGCGATGACGAACCGTAAAACGAACGACCCACACGTGAAGACGTGCGCGTTGCTGCAAGCATATTTAAGCCGCGTCGTTCTTCCTGGTGATCTCGCGAGAGATTTGGAGAGTATTCTCCCGACCGCTTTGCGTTTATTATTGGCTATGGTCGATGTAATCTCGAGTAATGGCTGGCTTTCGCCAGCAATGTGCGCTATGGAACTTTCGCAAATGCTCACGCAAGCGATGTGGGATAAAGATGCTGGAATTCTCCAATTACCACACGTCACGAAATCAATCGCACTAAAAGCAAAAGATCGCGACATTGAATCTGTATACGAAATCCTCGACGCCGATGAAGACGTGCGCAACGACGTCTTTGCAGAGTTGAGTAAAAAAGAGCTCTCGGACGTTGCTACGGCGGCAAACAGATACCCAAACGTCGATTGCGAGCACAAAGTCCTAAACGCTCAATCAATAACAACCTCAACAACGATCGATGTAGAAGTAAACGTAACTCGAGAGTGGGAATTTGGAGACTCTTCGGAAGTCTTACCTCCAACGTATTCTGCGAGATACCCGATCCCGCGCGAGGAGTCCTGGTGGGTCGTCATCGGCGACGAATCCGAAAACCGCTTATGTGCAATCAAGCGCGTGAACTTGGTGAAACAAGCAAAAGTAAAGCTTTCGTACGCCGCGCCAACTGCAGCGGGGGCGAAGAAATATCAGTTATACTTCATGTGCGACTCGTACGTCGGCGCCGATCTCGAGTTTGAATTCAACGCTTCAATAGCTGAGGGCGATAAAGATGACGATGATGATTCAGACGATGATTCCGATGATTCCGATGCCGACGATGACGATAAATCTATCGACGACTCAAAAGACATGAAAGAATAACAAAGCAGAGAGAAGTTAGAAGTTAACAAAAAACAAACTAACAAAGAAATAGACGAATGTTATAGATTACGAAAATCGTCAGAAAACGACTTAATCCACGAAAACTCCCTCTCATCGCACTCACTGACGATCAAAACCTCTCTCTCGCTCTCTCGTTGACCAGAAAACGATTAAGATTAAATCGTCGTTTCGTTCCTATTCTCTACAGAAGAAAAGATTACTCGCGTTATTCCCCACTCAACGTGCGATTGGAAAGAGGAGGATAGGGAAAACAAAATGTCATCAGGATTGAACGATATCGATGAGCGCGATCGAGTAATGATGATGAGCAAGAAACGATCATCGACAAAGAAGAAGAAGACGAGGAACGCAACGTCTGCGTACGTAAGTGTTCGTTGCGCTGCAATCTGCGCAGGATTAGCTGGGTGCGTAGTTTTTTCTTCCCCAAATGTTGCTCAGGCCGCGGCACTCAGTACGAACGAGGCCGAGATCGAGCCAGCGAACGCATGGACGAAGAGTAATGGAAAGACGACTGCGGCGGAGGATTGGGATCGCGTGCATCCTACTGGCATGCGATCTGCTGTGACAGTCGAGGAATTAAAGCTTGGACAAACACACGGCGGGCAAAATGTCGGCGAGCGTTTGGTAGAGAAAGAGGAGAAAAAGTCCGCGTTTGTGAGGAGAGCGATGTCGATCGCGAAATGGAAAGTGTACGATGCGTATCGTCAAGCGTGGGAGAGTAAGAAAGAGCGAAGAACTAGTGCCGTCGTTGTCGATGATAATCGTTCGAGACTTGGCGACGACGAAGCAGCCGTGGAAGTTCCGTGGGAAGATTCCTCCGTAAGAGTGAACAACGCGAATATTTGGGTGATCGTGCAGCCGGAGGATCAAGAGGATCATGATAATTTTGCTCGGATACAACATACGTTGCCGGATGCGC
>Ga0115004_10004184_pt1 | contig 11577 bp, 11 predicted proteins | sample ArcticOcean_MG_C_10_FD_88737 | JGI IMG/M metagenome (GOLD analysis project Ga0115004, IMG submission 88737) | Marine microbial communities from western Arctic Ocean - ArcticOcean_MG_CB11_90 | ecosystem: Environmental > Aquatic > Marine > Oceanic | place: Arctic Ocean: Canada Basin | collected...
ATGCCTTTAGGGCAAACGAACGATTGTACTCAAAATTTTGAAATGGTTCATGAACTACTTTTCCGGGAATATTTTTACTTTTGAAAAACGATTCGATTAGTTTTACTGTATTGTCAGTTGAACCTGTATCACAAATACAATACATATCCAGTATAGGTGCTACTGATTCGAGTAATCGTTGAATAATTTTCGACTCGTTTTTTACAATCATATTGAGACATAACTTTGGATTTGTCATTTTAGAAACCGTTGATTAAATGTTTATGTTCTTTTTCGTGGCATAATGTATAATATGTCATTTACAAGATTTTATGATGATCCTGCTAGAATTGAAAAACGATTAGAAATTGGCACATTTGAAGGGCGATATCAATTGGATCGTCCGGGACCTGGAGTCAATATGCCTTTTTATGAAGAACCTCATCAACGTCTACAAAAGTGGGGTGCGAATTTACAAACCAATACTGTTAACTTGGAAAGTGATCTTAGAGGTCTCTCTAGATCGTTAACCAGAGATGATATTAAAAGTAATAATTATAAAACTTTTGCAGCTCAATCGTCTCCTATGAAAAATTATGGTACTGCTGATCCTTATGTAGAAGAATCTCGTGCTAGTCATCCTGCTTGGATGTACCGAGATTTGGAACAATCTAAATGGGAAACACCTTTATTAGATCCTCAAGCGAATTTAGAAAAAACTTTTTTGACTAATGTTCAAACTCGATTACGTAGACGTGACGGAAATCCTGAATAAACTCATTTAGACACAAAATAAAACTTAAATTATCTAATAATATGTTATTGTAAATATCACATATTAATCCAAAAAAAAGAGGCATACATTTAGAAGAAACTCTAGTCAAGAGGTCGATATGGGAATTCTCTTCCCTAGTATATATAATGGAATTAGCTATACCTATTTTTGCATTAGGAGGATTGTACCTAGCTTCCAAAAATAATAAAAATGAGACAGAAGTTTCTGAATATCAAGAGGGATTTGAAGCATTGCCTAATACAGATATACCCAATAGAAATTATCCTACTGAATATCCCATTGGGTCTACCGAATTAGATCAAACGGCGAAACTCTCTAATGTAAACAAAGTTGATACACCTAGTGTCTATACTGATAAATACTTTGATGGGCAAGTTTTCCCTGAAACTTCAGCAACAAATGGTTTCACTTCTATGACCGGTGAAAAGGTTAATTCACAATATTTTCAACACAACAATATGACACCCTTTTTCGGTGCCAAAAATAGATCTACAATTTTAGAATCCAACTCAACAGAAGGAGTTTTAGACAATTATACTGGATCAGGTACTCAGTTTATTAGCAAAAAAGAAAGCTCTCCTATGTTCTCTCCCGGGGAAGGCTACCACTTCCCTCATGGAGCTCCTAACCAAAACGACTTTTACCAGGCTCGTGTAAATCCTAGTATGCGTATGGCTAATACTAAACCATTTGAGAGTGTACAAGTTGGTCCAGGTCTCGGTTTAGGTGCTTCCACTGAAGGTAGTGGTGGCTATAATTCCGGTATGGCATTACGTGAACAATGGATGCCTAAAGGAGTGAATGATTTACGTACCGTCAATAATCCTCGTGCAGGTGGGGTAACCGCATTGGGACACGAAGGTCCTGCCATTAGTTCTATCAAAACTTTAGGAGGAATCGGAAAAATGGAGAAAAACCGGGTTGAACGTACGTGGGAAACGGGTCCTGAACGTTATTTCACTACTACCGGTGTTGAAAAAGGACAAACACTCCACTCAATTCCTATAGATCGTCATGTAAACCGTCCCGGCACCTCCGTATCGTATGCTGGCGGGGCTGGCTCTCAACTGCCTGAAACTTACCAGACGGGTGAGTATATGGAATCCAAACACATGGACTTAGGTGCTGTACCATATGGTATTGCTACTGCTACGGGAAAACAAGGTGGTATGGAAGCTGACTATGAAAGTAAAGCAAAGAAAGCATATGCTAATAACCGAGAAACGGAAGAGACTTACTTTGGTGCCTTCAGTGGAGCGATTGGTGCGGTGGTTGCTCCTTTATTAGACGAATTAAGACCGTCTCGCAAAGAAAACACAATTGGTACTTTACGTCCTTATCAGAATGCCCATACTGGTATATCTTCGTCTTATTTATTTAATCCAGCGGATCGACCTGACCCCAATAACCGTGTCACTACCGAAAAAAATAAATTCATTGGAGGTGTTAACTTGAACCAACCCGGTGGTGCATACGAGACAACTGATCACCGGGCTCCAACGCAACAGCGTGATTCTACTAGTGCTTATTATGCCGGTGGATCTAGTGCAGCAGAAGGTACCCGTGGATTGAGACCATATGATGCTGAATACAGACAACGTAATAACGAAATCAAATCATCTACTATTAAAGGGCACATGGTCAAGGGAAATATGAATTTGATGAACAGTGATGTCAATGTACGAAACCGAAATGGAGAGATTAAAAACAGTCGACCTTTAACTCAAACATATGGTCATCGTGGTGCAATTGGTGCCGAAGACATGGGACAACAACACTCTAGACAACAGTACCAAACGGGCATACAATTGGATCGAAATACTCCTGATATGTTAGATGCATTTAGAAAAAACCCATACACACATAGCCTAACTGGGGGAACCTAGGGTTCCCCCCATACCCCCTCCTTTTTATGGGCGAGCGAAGCGAGCCCCCTTTTACATTCATCCTATAAATCCAGATATAGAATGAACGAACATAAAGGAGGGGGTAAGGGGGAACATTGGTTCCCCCTCTAAAATAATGATGCCGATTCAGTTCAGTTTTAATCATAGTAGTAATAAATTCTATAAGCCTCATCGTTTGGCACAATGTGGTGTCTGTTCTGCAGGAAACTCTCGAATCAAATGTAGACGAACCTAACTTATATAAAAAATAATACAAACACTTTTTGCCGTATATAAAAATAACAAATGCCTATCGTTGTTATCTTTTTAGGGGGGGTGACTATTTTTCTCATACTTGCCCTATTATGCCTATATTGCAATGCCTTATATCACTTAATATATCAACAGTTTTGTATACCAAATAATCCATTATAATAAAAAACAATACAAACATTTTTCAATTAAATTCCATAAATATGTCTAATTTATGGCATCTTATGCAAAAAATACCAGATGACGTCATTCGAGAATGTATACTTCCGTATACTTACTCTCCACAACCACCACAATTGTGTGCTGATATTCGTTCGTTTTACAACACATACATTGGTATACGAGAAATTTATCAGTTAGCATATCCTTTAGACGATGAACGTAATGAATGGTTGAGCAATGACATTGGTCGGTATTTAAATAACGACTTTGCTACTATGCATGGATATAGAATTTTTTATCTTAACGTATACCGCCGTATATTTATGAATCATCAAAAAAATACAGATGACATTATAGAGTGCATTAAAAAAACAGAAGAAAATAATTACCCCAACGACATCAAAATACATATTGGTCTATTGACACCTAATGAAAGGTCTACCTTAAAAGACTTCTTGATGGATTATACACTTATGGGATATTAATTGATAAAAAATGGAAATTTAATAAAAAGGTGTAAACGAAATATCAATATGTATTTATTTATAACCCTTTATTTGGGAGAAGTGTTTTCTTTCTTTGCGCTCATTGTCATATCCGTCAAGTGTCTTGTACAGTAATCCTGAGTACACTGATGAGTATCCTCCTTTTACGTAATAGAGATTGTCATCAAGTTAGTCGTATTTTTTCAACGAATTCCGGTGTCTCTGTAATAGACACATTCAGTGGCTTAGATTTATTTTTCTTTTTTGCCGCTTTGGTATCTTCTTCTTCTTTCTTTTTTGCCGCTTTGGTATCTTCTTGTTCTTTCTTTTTTGCCGCTTTGGTATCTTCTTGTTCTTTCTTTTTTGCCGCTTTGGTATCTTCTTCTTCTTTCTTTTTTGCAGATTTTACGTCTTCTTTAGCTTGAATTCCATCGTGTGTAGGTGGTGAACTAGGAACAGAATTCTCTTTTTTTACATAGCTAGATATAGATGGCTGTAGCTCCGTATACTTGGTTGCAAATTCATAAAACTCTGGAAGATCATGACCAGGTTTTATTGTAATCATGTTTCCGGTTTTCATCATTACATCGATTTGTGTATAGGGGCTTGAATCGTTGGTCTCTTTGGATATGAAATTAATCACTATACCAATTTGTACATCTGGACGATGAATCAAGTAGTTGCGACATTGTGCAAAGTTTTCTTGCTTTGTAGGACCTGAACTTGCTTTTAATTCCAAAATCACATTCAAATCTAGAAGCTCAACGTCAGTACGGGCATTCATACCATGACCAACACGAACAGGGTTCCCATGCATATCTGTAAAATTATAAGTGAAAACATCTTCATATATAATATTTTTATACCCACATACGTACAAGTTTGCAATCAATATATGCTGATAGAACTTCTCCGTCATGTGGGGACCGACCTTTAGTTGTGTCCAATAACATATCTCAGTGAGACTGTTAATTAGTTTGATTTGTTGATCGGTGAGAGTGTTCATTGTGTTTTGTTAATAATACCTAGATGGTTTTAGTTAGGTGGTTATATTTATTTTATTATACGGGTTTTATTCAATTTTCCCTCTTTTTGCCATCTTTAGAAAATATCTATGCGTTAGTATATAAGATGAAACGACCAGTCAGAAACGCAGATGGAAAATACCATATCGATGGAAAGACATTTAAGGAACTTTTTGGTTCTCGTCAACAGGTTTGGAACGGAACTTCCTACAAAACCGAAGGTCTTTTGACCCGCGATAAGCTTATGATGAATAAATGGAGACGTATTGTTTCTAAGAAGAAGCACGATACTGCCAAGAGAGAGCAACTTCAAGGAAAACGTCTTTTCAAGAACTATACCGCTCACAAGGGCAAGTTCGGTGCTGTAAAGAAGGGTACTAATGCAAGAAAATCTCGAAAAAGTAAAGGTAAGAAATCTCGCAGAAAGGGAAGAAAATAAATGAAATCAATAAGTTCGTCTATTACCTTCTTTAGGAAGAATGCTAAATTCTTCATTATTTAATATGTTATTGTAAACCATCACATATTATACACTCTCTACTCAAGTTGTACTTTGTCTACCTCTAAACCATATATCAAAAAACGTATCATTTGTATCCAAATACATACCATATTGGAAACGAACATAATGTTCAAAATATGATTTGCTTACCAATAGTGGTTTAATACGATTGTCAGTGAAATGAATCGTATGAAATTCACTATATGCTTTATATGCATTGTATAGAGACATAGATGTAGCCTCATCGTCTCTTATATGAGATAACGCTAATTCTATATCCATATCCTTGTCCCATAATTCATTCCTTACATGTATTACATATTTTTCATTTGTAATCTCTAATTCAGGGTAAAAATATGTCAATATGTCCATTATTTTCGTCTCTTTTAACATATATTTTTGTTTTTTCTGGTTTTGATAATAATACAACCAATTACGGAAAAGCAACCCTATTTCTTCCGATTCCAATTCAGCGTATTCGTTCGTATCTTCCACGATTGTATCATCCCAGAACTTTAAAAATTTTTGAATCAATGGAATTTGTGAACTACCCACGTCTCGAAACACTTCCGTATCTGCATTATATTGTGACGCAAACACATTTTCTGTTAATTGTTTCTTACATAAACCATGGTATAATCCTATAGGATAATGATGAATATCTAAATACTCTTTCCATAAATACTGCATTTGTTTCCACGATAAAGATCGGTCTTGTGCGGTTTCAAAAATTTTATTTTGCATAAAATATTCTTCTTGGGGTGACGCAGATACATGCTCGTTCTGTACGTTTGTAGTAAAATCAAGAAGGTACTCTTTTACAAAATTAGATACGATCATTTCTGGTTCTTGGTATTTCAACTTAAATGCATATTGTTGCAAATCCGTGTCTTGACAAAAATCCTTCACAAAATCGTCTGCACTTCCATACTTATTAGAATAGTGACATGCCACACAGAGCATATCAAGTCCACAAAAACTGATCGTATTTTCACAAAAATTTGTATTTTGGCACGATGGCTGTACATAAATCAATCGAAAATCTTTCTCGTTTTGTTTTTCGTGATATTTATATTTAAACGTATTGATACATTGAACATTTAATTTCTCACTACACACTTGATTTAAAGACCGTATGAACGATTTGGCAACTGGATTGATAAAATAAATTAAATGAGAATTCTTTTTCAAAATATTATCACCCAATACTGTTAACAAATATTTCGCTTCTACCTTCGTAGCACAAACCGATGGTACTAAATGATTGATCACTAATTGGATCGTCTCTGACTCGGGAATAATTTTGGTAATCGATTGATCTTTGATTCGTTTTAACAATGATACCTTTGTTTTATGTTTCCAATTCATTAATGCTGTATTTCGGGTTTGACTTATTGTACTTACGATATGGTGCAAAATTGTATCCTCACACACTGCACTATAATGTGGACAATTATACCGAAAATATCTTTCATTTGATGTATTGTAATAATACTTACATTGAGACAAAAACTGTTGCATGAATTTATCTTGCTCGTCTTGATGTTCGGTTGTTCGTTGCTTGCTTCGTTCTCTTGAGCTAGAAACTGTATCTAACAATACTGGTAACTGGTTTGTAATATAATGGTGAATTTTGGACGTTATAAACACGTCGTCCTCGTATTTCTTGTATAAATCATTAATCACATCGATCGATAAATCAATCAATCGTTTATTTTTATTATTATTATTATTAATATTATTATTATTTTCTTCGTCCATTTCAAACATGAATTCGTATGGAAGTTATATAAAATATCTTTTATATAACTTTGTTGTATATATCATTATACAACTGTCATTTTTGTTTCTTCTACCTATTATACAACTAAAAAAGAAATATATATAAATAGTTTTATGTATTGTTTCATAAGAAAGAATGAATTGTAAAGAACATATGAACACTTTTTTCGTGTTGATGTTTGAAAAAGTTTATGGGAAAGACATTACGAAACTTTTTGATTATTTAAAAAAACCGTTTCCTTTTTCGGATATGGTATCATTTCCACAAACAATGGTTTCTTGTAAAAATAATGATACTTCGTTTGAGTCATTAATAGGAATGCAAATGTTATCTAGTTACGGTATTTGGATCCATAGAGAAAAAACGAATTTTATTCTAAAACAAACACCTCCTTATCTTAAATACGAATTTTTGAAAACGCATTTTAATAATTTGTTTATATCACAAGCTAAAAAAGACGACTTGTTTGCATTGTTTTGCTCTGTACAAAGACATTATATGGTTCTTAGTCGGTTTGCCTATATATGCAAACTGAAACGTGCACCCTTTGCTATTGATACTGATTTGTATCTTAATACAATTGAAAAAGATAAAACCCATACATTCACTTTGTATCAAAATAAGACCAAATTTTTATTTAGTGTACCTCAATTAATTCGTGTTATGGAAAATGATTTATTCCACGAGTGGGAAGGTTGCTTTTGTGTTCATGTAAAATGTCCAAAAAATCCGTACAATAAAATACAGTTCCATAAAGTCGATCTTTATAACCTTTATTTCCATTTCAAGAATAAAATGAATGTAAACCCACCTCAGTTTCTCTATTTGTGGTTCTTGGATGATTTTTGTTTATCCAGTTTTACTCGCAACAATGATCGGTTTATACGAAAACAGTGCATTCGACATTATGCAAAAACCGTGTCAAATAAGAGCAGAAATGCATATGAGGATGTACTCGACATGATAGATGATTATGACTGTAAATTGTATATTGATCCAGATTTTCCTCGATATATTCTTATTGACGTAATGAGACCATACTTATATGTGTATTATTTGGTTACTTATGATGCCCTTTCAGACAAACAATCTTCTCATTATGAATCTGTACTAACTAAATCACTTATGCGATTCTATAAAAAACATCGAATATTTGGTAGAAAAGTATTCGTGTCTACCAAAAACAATTTGTTTCCCCCTTCTGAGTTTTCCCGCAAATTCTTTAAAGAAGAACCAAAAGAAGGAAAAAAGAAAGAAGTATACAATGTTCAATATAATACAGAAGGACATCCATTTGCAAGTTGGGCTATGTAAATAATAGTAAATTCGTTATTTAGCAAAAGGCGTTCATATTTGAAAAACACTTCGTTATGTGCTATTATAGAATGCAATCTTGTGCAAGAAGCATACTTGTTACCGGTGGTTGTGGTTTTATAGGTTCTCATTTTATCAACAAACATTGGAAAGAAAACGAGGAATCATTTATTGTCAACTTAGATGCCATGTATTATTGTGCGAATGAAGATAACGTTGATATTCTTGTTCGTAATTCTCCTCGTTACTTTTTCGTCGAAGGAAATATTTGTGACGCTGATTTGGTATATCATATTTTGAAAACATACGATATTGACATTGTTGTTCACTTTGCTGCTCAGTCTCATGTACAAGATTCGTTCACTGATTCCGCTAAGTACGTTAGAGATAATGTGGTTGGAACACATACGTTGTTGGAAGCTTCTCGCAAATACGGCGAAGTAATAAAATTTATTCACATTTCAACCGACGAAGTCTACGGTGAGTCTTTATTGTCCGATAACCAAAAGAAAACGGAACAATCTGTTTTATGTCCGACAAATCCATACGCTGCCACAAAAGCCAGTGCGGAATTATTGGCGACTTCTTATCATCATTCATTCAAACTACCCGTCATCATTACCCGTGGTAACAACGTTTATGGTCCCAATCAATATCCTGAGAAATTGATACCTAAGTTTATCAAATTATTAAAGGAGGGCAAAAAAGTTACCATACAAGGATATCGCACGAATGTACGTGGATTTTTGCATGTATGGGATGTCATTTGTGCCATTGATATTATTATTGAAAAGGGGGAAATTGGCGAAATTTACAATATTGGAAGCGAAAAAGACGACGAGTTCAGCGTAAGAGATATTGCAAAAGGGCTTATTTTAATCATGAATAAAGACAAAACCAAGACATTTAAGTATGAAGAAGACTATGAACCATACATTGAATATATCGAAGATCGCCCATTTAATGACATGAGATATTTTATTAGTAATCAAAAAATAAAAGATCTCGGATGGAAACCTGAAGTCAACTTTTTAGATGGACTGATTGACCTTATAGAAGATGATGCATAAGGTTTATAGATCTGTTCCTCCTAGCAAACACAAATCTAAATCTTTTTTATTTGTTTTGCTGTTCAAGTGTGTCGTATTGGTATTGGAATCTCTCGAAACGATCCTTTTTACGATCTGATAGACTAGGTGCGACTTCCTCATATTTCGTGTCAATCATCGAATATTTCTTTTGCATTATGTCTTCCGTCAGTTTGCTCCGATCTGTTATTTGCCATTTTCCGTCTTTATGTATTGACGCATATGGCAATTTTTTATTGGTCACTTTCACATTTTGATTTTCTGGATGTTCGTCATTAAAATGAATATGACGTGTTAGCGTCTGTATGCTCGTAAATGGTGCATTCACTAATTGTTTCATAAACTCATTCGTTATATACGATAAGTCTTCTTTTCCATAACAATTTATATGAATGTTTTGCGTATTGTTCGTCGTATTGTTGATCTCGTTCGCATTTTGAATCATCGTCGGCTTTTGCTGCTTCGCGGCTAATTTGAGAGATTCTATCTCTTTTTGGAGACTCTCTATTTGCTCGTCTTTGGAGTCTTCTGGTTCTGGTTCAGATGAAATAACATTGTTACGGTTTTGCCATTTTTCGCATTTTTGACGATGTACATGTCGGCTTTGATTGTAAAGATAAATTTTTCCACAAATACATGGATACATTTTTTCTTCATTTTTTTCCTTCTTTTTATGTAGATTACTCTTATAATGTCTATCTAATGTATTTTTTCTTGTAAATGAAAGATTGCACACATCGCACTTATAAGACATTATTTCCTATATATTTATATGCAATATTTTATATAAACCTTTTGTGCAATTAATGAATATTTTGATATACAAATATAAACATTCTACGCAAAAATATAAACATTTTACGCTAAATGAATCTTTATCAAATTATAAACATTTAGTGTAAATTTTGACAATATTTTACGCGAATTTGTAAACATCCTACGCTATTTTATAAACATCCTACTCAATCAGTAACAAAAAAATTACAATAAAAAATACATTTATTCTTATATGCAGTAGTTAATTGTATTGCGTAAAATCTTTACTTTTAAGGTTTGGTAATTCGGGCAAGGGGGGGGACAAAAATTCTAGAAAAACTGGATTCAACAAAATCAAAAATGATATTGAACATGTATTTTTTGAGGGAATGATATATTCTTTACAGAAATAATTAAAAAAATAAACAAATATAGTATATCAACTATGGACTATTATTGTGTTACATGTTCAAAGACAATTAAATTTTCAAAACAATCAATAAGCCGTCATAATTCTTCAATGAGCCATAAATCACGTGATGATAAAAAAACAAAAATATACATATGCGAATGTGGAAACAATTATTTGCATAGACAAAGTTTATATAATCATAAACAAAACTGTACTTATGTAACTGTTTCTACAATACAGAATGAAGATAAAGCCAACCAACCTGACCAAACCCAAATAATAGAAAACCTTCAACAAGAAAACAAATCACTGCAAGAAAAAAACAAAGCGTTACAAGAAGAGAACACACAATTAAAAAGGCAACTGAAAGGAATAAAAAGAGTGACTCAATCAATGAGGCAAATGGTCGCAAATAATCAGGAGCGAAAATGTGGGCATTGTAATAACGATCTACAGACGTACTTTCAAGTGGATCATATTATAGGAAAACAATTTGGAGGTGATAATAGTCTTGAAAATTTGATGGCATTGTGTGGAGAATGTCACAATCAGAAATCCGCCTTAGAAAACATAAAACGTGAACAAATTAAACAAGCAATACAACACATTTTGCAGGAGCCGACCCCCAATGAGTTTATCTGTATAAAACAAAATCCGATGCATTCAATATAGAATGAACATAGACAAACGTCAATCGATTTTTGCACAAGCAATGGAAGCGAAATTAATTTTAGACACTTTAAAAACGGGTCAAAACGTGATGGATACCGACGAAGATGAACTTCCGGTGATTGAAAAACGTATCCGTCAAATGTTGCATTTGAGACAATATGCCAAGATGTACGAATTTGCTTTCTCAGAATGGAGTACAGACGATCCAGAACAAACGTATTTGCAAGTTGGGGACGAAGCCAAACAGTTGCACGAAATTGTAAACCATGATGTATTTAAGGAAACGTTAATGGGTCTCTTTATGTTTCACAATGAATTGACAGGCAAAGAAACCGATTCCACGTATGAAGGCTTTATGGAAGGGTTGAAAAAAGAATGGGCGGAAGCGGGACTTATCCAGGGGGAAACCCAGGTTTCCCCCTAACCCCCTTCCTTTGGGTGTGA
>Ga0115004_10004185_pt1 | contig 11576 bp, 11 predicted proteins | sample ArcticOcean_MG_C_10_FD_88737 | JGI IMG/M metagenome (GOLD analysis project Ga0115004, IMG submission 88737) | Marine microbial communities from western Arctic Ocean - ArcticOcean_MG_CB11_90 | ecosystem: Environmental > Aquatic > Marine > Oceanic | place: Arctic Ocean: Canada Basin | collected...
GTTGGCTGGTAACCTACAGCAGAAGGCATACGGCCTAACAATGCAGACACTTCAGTTCCAGCTAAGGTGTAACGGTAAATGTTGTCAATAAACAACAATACGTCACGGCCTTCGTCACGGAACTGCTCAGCCATAGTAAGGCAAGTTAGTGCCACACGTAGACGGTTTCCTGGAGGCTCATTCATCTGGCCGTATACTAAAGATACTTTATCCAATACGTTGGATTCTTTCATCTCGTAGTAGAAATCGTTACCTTCACGAGTTCGCTCACCAACACCTGCAAATACAGAATAACCACTGTGCTCGATGGCGATGTTACGGATAAGCTCCATCATGTTTACGGTTTTGCCTACGCCGGCGCCACCGAACAGTCCAACCTTACCGCCTTTAGCGAAAGGACAAACTAAGTCGATTACTTTGATACCAGTTTCTAGCAAATCATTACTTGCTGACTGCTCTTCGTAAGTAGGTGCCTTACGGTGAATTGGCATACGAAGTTCTTCACCAATAGGTCCACACTGGTCGATTGGATTACCCAATACGTCCATAATACGGCCTAGGGTGGCTGTGCCTACTGGCACTTTGATGGCTCCACCAGTGTTAGATACGTCTAGACCACGGCTTAGACCTTCGGTCTGGCCCATGGCGATAGTGCGTACTACGCCGTCACCCAACTGCTGTTGAACTTCTAGGGTTGTGCCCTTAGCGTCTACAGTTAGTGCGTCATATATTTTTGGCACAGAATCACGTGGAAATTCCACATCGATTACAGCACCGATAATCTGTACGATACGTCCGCTACTCATAATTTTATCCTTTATCGAAAACTATTGCTTATAGCTCAGGTTAAACGGCAGCCGCGCCACTCACGATCTCAGAAATTTCCTGAGTAATCGCAGATTGACGGGCCTTGTTGTAAATCATCTGAAGGTCATCAATCAGATCACCCGCGTTATCGGTGGCGCTTTTCATAGCAATCATCCGCGCGGCCTGCTCACAAGCGTTATTTTCTACTACGGCTTGATACACTAAAGATTCTACGTAACGGGTCAGAAGTCCTGTGAGTAATTCACGGGCATCTGGCTCGTATAGGTAGTCCCAATGATGGCCCATACCGTCTTCATTCGGGTCTGCCTGCAACGGCAAAAGTTGTACTACGTTGGGCTGTTGGGTCATAGTATTTACAAAGTTATTGTATACCACGTACACAGCGTCCAACCGTCCTTCATCATAACTATCAAGCATGACCTTAACTGCACCAATGAGTTCAGCAGCTTCTGCCTTTTCACCCAGTGCGGACTTGCTTGATACGACGTTGCCGCCGTAGTTATTAAAGAAGGTTGCTGATTTAGAACCAAGAGCACAGATGTCGATCTCTATGCCATTTTTATCATGTTCAGCCATGCTCTGTACGGTTTTCTTAAACACGTTAATGTTTAAACCACCACACAGACCACGATCGGAAGAAACGACAATGTAACCTACCCGCTTCAACACTCGCTGCTGCAGATACAGATGTTTGTATTCTGAGTGGCACCGTGCAATGTGAGCGATAACCTGGCGCATTTTATCTGCGTAAGGTCGGCTCTGATTCATGCGATCTTGTGCTTTACGCATTTTACTCGCCGCAACCATTTCCATGGCGCTAGTGATCTTTTGCGTACCCTTAATACTCGCAATCTGGGTCTTTATTTCTTTTCCGACTGCCATATGCTTACCTATCTATTAAGTAACTAACTTGGTAAAAAGCACGGCCCCAAGATAACTTGAAGCCGTAAGCTATTACCAGGTTTGAGTTGCCTTAAACTGCTCTAATGCAGACTTAAAGTTCGCAGAAATTTCGTCGTTGAAGTTACCAGTTTCATTAACCTGGCTCATCACGGCGCTATGTTCACTGTTCATATAAGAAATTAGAGCGGCTTCGAAGTCGCCAACCTTGTTAAGGGCTACGTCTGAAAGGAAACCTTCGTTAGCTGCAAATAAGCTGACTGCCATTTCGGCAACGCTCATCGGTGAGTACTGGTGCTGCTTCATCAACTCGGTCACACTTTGACCATGCTCTAACTGTGCGCGTGTAGCGTCATCTAAGTCAGATGCAAACTGAGAGAAAGCTGCCAACTCACGATATTGAGCCAATGCCAAACGAATACCACCACCTAACTTCTTGATGATTTTAGTTTGTGCCGCACCACCAACACGGGATACAGACAGACCAGCGTTAATAGCTGGGCGCACACCGGCGTTGAACAAGTCAGTTTCTAAGAAGATCTGGCCGTCGGTGATAGAGATTACGTTAGTCGGTACGAAAGCCGATACGTCACCACCTTGGGTTTCGATAATAGGTAACGCAGTTAAAGAACCGGTCTTACCTTTTACTTCACCGTTAGTGAATGCTTCTACGTATTCTGCGTTTACACGAGATGCGCGCTCAAGTAAGCGAGAGTGTAAGTAGAATACATCACCAGGATAAGCTTCACGGCCCGGAGGACGACGAAGTAGCAAAGAGATTTGACGGTAAGCCCAAGCTTGCTTGGTCAGGTCGTCAAATACAATCAACGCATCTTCACCGCGGTCACGGAAGTATTCACCCATGGTACAACCAGCATAAGGTGCCAAGAACTGCATGGCGGCTGAATCAGCAGCACCTGCGTTTACAACGATGGTGTGAGCCATAGCGCCGTGTTCTTCTAGCTTACGTACTACGTTAGCAATAGTAGATTGCTTCTGGCCAATGGCCACATAGATACACTTAACACCCGTATTTTTTTGGTTAATAATGGCATCGATAGCGATGGCAGACTTACCAGTCTGACGGTCACCAATAATTAACTCACGCTGACCACGACCTACAGGAACCATGGCGTCAATCGCCTTAAGGCCTGTCTGTACTGGCTGGTCTACAGATTTACGTTCGATTACACCTGGGGCTACTTTTTCAACAGCATCGGTTAGATCAGTGTTGATCGGACCTTTACCGTCGATAGCATTACCTAGGCCATCTACCACGCGACCCAATAATTCAGTGCCTACCGGTACTTCTAGGATACGACCAGTACAACGAGCAGTTTGGCCTTCGACCAAATCTTCGTAATCACCAAGAACTACAGCGCCAACAGAGTCGCGCTCCAAGTTCATGGCCATGCCGTATATACCACCAGGGAATTCAATCATTTCCCCGTACATTACGTCAGCTAAGCCGTGGATCAATACGATACCATCGGCTACGCTAACAATTGTGCCCTCATTTTGGGCTTCAGATGATACATCAAGTTGCTCAATACGCTTCTTGATGATTTCACTGATCTCTGAAGGATTCAGTTGTTGCATGCTTTATTCCTCACACTCAAACATTCATGGCCTCAGCCAATTTGCTTAGTTTGCCTTTAACGGAACCATCAATCACTAGATCGCCCGCATGGACGATAACACCGCCGATCAATGATGCATCGGTAGTACTACTAATGTTAATTTCACGTGACAACATAGCGTTTAATGCTTGAGCCAATTTATCTTGTTGCTTATTGCCCAAGTCAAAGGCGCTTACTATAGAAACGTCTATCGACATTTCCTGATTTGCCTTTAAGATTTCATATAACTCAAAAATCTCAGGAAGCAATAATAAACGCTTGTTTTCGGCCAACAAGTTCAGAAAATTCTTTGCTTGTTGAGCTACTGGGTGACTGTCGTTTACTACGTCTGCCACTAGCTGGGCTTTTTGCTCTGCCGTCAGTTCTGGGTTATCCAAAACTTGGACCAAACTTGGATCCGCAACAACTATTGCGGCCATGTTCAAAAACTCCGACCAGCTACCCAAGTCGCCTTGGGCCAATGCCGTTTCGAAAGCGGCCTTGGTGTAAGGACGGGCAACAGTAATGGATTCAGCCATCGTTAACCTCTCTTTATCTTACAGTTCGGCTGCCAATTTATCGACAAGCTCTTTGTGGTTGTTTACATCAATTGATGCGCCCAGGATTTTTTCTGCACCAGCAACAACAAGTGTTGCAATTTGAGCGCGTAGCGCTTCTTTGGCACGGTTAACTTCCTGTTCAACGTCGGCTGCTGCAGCCGCTTTGATACGGTCACCTTCTGCCTGCGCTGTTTGTTTAGCTTCATCAACGATCTGACTAGCGCGTTTATGAGCTTGCTCAATAAGAGTAGCTGCATGCGCTTTACTTTCTTGCAGTGCTGCTTCCACAGACTGCTGAGCGTCTTCAAGTTCGCGTGCAGCTTTATCAGCAGCATCCAAACCTTCAGCGATCTTCTTTTGACGTTCTGCCAAAGCCGCGGTAAGCGGTGGCCAAACGTACTTCATGCACAAGTACACAAAGATTATAAAAGAAATCATTTGGCCCAAAATTGTCATGTTCATATTCATGGCAAGACCTCCATCTATATGGGTTGGTTAAAGATGACCTTTAGGCAACCGCAAACATGATGTAAAGGCTGATACCAACACCAATCATTGGTACTGCGTCAGTTAGACCCATGATGATGAAAAACTGTGTACGAAGTAATGGGATCAATTCTGGTTGACGCGCAGCGCCTTCCAAGAACTTGCCACCTAATACGCCAATACCAACAGCTGCAGCAAGGGCTGACATGCCTAAGATGAATGCGCCTGCAAAATATAGTGATGCGCGCGCAGCAATTTGTGCTATTTCCAATTCCATTGTGTTTCTCCAGTTAAGTGAGATTAGTAGTTAAAAGTAAAAAGATACTGATTAATGATGGTCGTGAGCCATCGCCAAATACACAATGGTCAGCACCATAAAAATGAATGCCTGCAAGGTGATGATTAGGATGTGGAACAAAGCCCACGGCACCGATAACATCCACTGAGCCCAGAAGGGTAGTAATGCAATCAGAATAAAGATCATCTCGCCCGCGTACATGTTACCGAACAAGCGCAATGATAATGAAATAGGTTTAGCAATCAAACCAACCACTTCTAGAAGTAAGTTGAATGGTAGGGCCCACTTGCCTAAAGGCTGCAAGCTAAGCTCGGCTAAAAATCCGCCAATACCTTTTTGTTTAATAGAGTAGAAAACAATTAACACGAACACAGCCAACGATGTGCCCATAGTGATGTTTAAGTCTGTAGAGGGTACGATCTTCATGAAAGGTATACCAGCCACTGCGGCAAGATGAGGAATCCAATCCACTGGCACCAAGTCCATTAGGTTCATCAAGAACACCCAAACAAAAATGGTCAACGACATGGGGGCAATGAGTGCATTTTTGTGATGAAATACACTTTTTACATTGTCATCCACAAATTCGATGATCATCTCAATGAAGTTTTGGGCACCAGAAGGAACACCAGCGGTGGCTGTTTTAGCAACCCGGCTAAATATCCAGATGAAAAATGCGCCAAGACCAATTGACCAAACCATAGAATCCACGTTGATGGACATAAAACCCATGTCTGCGACTTCTTGGCTAGTCTGTGCAAAGCTCCAGCCATTCACTGGGTGATTGCCATAGGTTAAATTAGTTAGGTGATGAGCTATATACTCAGAGGACGTCATGCCACTAGCCATGCTTTATCTCACTTTTATTTTGTAGAAGTTTGTTTATCTATAACCACTGGCAATATTGCTGCAAGTAATTGGGAGCCAATATAGGCTAATAGTAAAGCTAAGGGGTTTAGGGGCTTAATTAAGCCAAAAGCTAAACCAAACAAGACAACCGTGAAGGTTAGTTTGAGTATTTCATTGCCATACATTTGTGCCAAGGTTAGCGCTGCATCTGCTGTTAGTTTTGAAACTGAATTGCGTTTGTTACCACGCGAAAACTCTCGTCTCAAGGCCCAAAAAGCAGGTAGGCTGTAAATGGCACCACCAAGAATCACGGACATTCCCGTAATCCAGTCTGTTATAGATAAACCCACTCCAATCAGTGCCACTAAAAAGGCCTGATAGGTTAATGTTTTTTGCAACCAAAGGGGGGCTTTATTGAGCGCCATACGTGCTTAAAAAATCCATTGGTTGTTACTCTAAATTACACTTGCTGTAGCAACTCACATTACAGCGCCCACGATTATAGGGAGTTTGTTTTAAAATCTCAACAATTTCCTTTTTAAAAAAGCATTCCAATGATACGTAAGCAACTCAATGGTGTTTTTGACTAAGGCTCAAGCCTTGCAATAATGCTATCAAGTTGGTCTAAAGTCGCATAGCTAATGGTTAACTTACCTTTGCCTTTAGCTGATTGCTTGATGCTAACCGCTGCACCAATAGTGCCAGATAGGCGATCTTGCAGATTATTAATCTCTGCATTGGGCACTTTTTTTGTAACAACTTTGGTTGTGCTCTGTGATTTGCGTACTAGCTCTTCCGTCTGACGAACAGACAAACCTTTTGCCACCACTTCACGAGCTAAGTGTAATTGTGTCTCTTCGTCCAAAGCTAACAAAGAGCGTGCATGGCCCATCTCTAAGTCGCCGCGCTCTAACATTAGTCGCACCGGTTCACTTAGTTGTAATAACCGCAATAAATTAGCGATGGCACTGCGAGATTTTCCCACTGCATTGGCCACTTGCTGCTGGGTAAGTTCTAATTCTTGTTGTAACCGTTGCAGAGCAAAGGCTTCTTCTATGGCATTAAGGTCTTCGCGTTGAATATTCTCAATTAAAGCCATGGCAATGGCAGATTCGTCCGGTACTTCTTTAATAAGGGCCGGTATGCTATCTAGTTCTGCCAACTGAGCGGCGCGCCAACGACGCTCGCCAGCAATAATTTCATACCGGTCTATGCCAACTGTACGCACAACAATAGGCTGCATGATGCCATGTACACGAATGGAGGAGGCCAGCTCTTCTAACGCTTCCGGATTGATATCTCTACGGGGCTGATAAACGCCACGCTGAATCCATTCCAAGGGCAACTCTTGTAAACCATCTTTTGCCTTAGACTCGTTCTGTGTTAAATCAACATCAAAGCTGCCAGCTCCTTGAAGCAAGGCTTCTAAACCACGATTGAGGCCACGTTTTTTAACCATAATACTGCTCTATTTTTTTTCTTGTTGGCGGATAAATTCGCTAGCTAATGCCAAATATGCCACAGCTCCACGTGAGTGTTTATCATACATCAGTGCTGGTAAGCCATGGCTTGGCGCCTCTGCTAAGCGCACATTACGAGGAATTACAGTGCGGTATACTAAATCACCAAAGTGATTAATCAGCTGATGTGATACATCATTGGTCAGGCTATTACGTGGGTCATACATGGTACGTAATATGCCTTCAATAACTAGTTTTGGGTTAAGGTTGTCTTTGATAAGTTTTACAGTGTTAAGCAACGCACTTATACCCTCTAAAGCATAGTACTCACACTGCATTGGCACTAATACGCTGTCAGCACAAGCTAAGGCATTAACAGTAAGCATGTTTAAAGAGGGTGGGCAATCGATCAGCACAAAATCATACTCGCTTTGTAATTGGCTCAATGCGATGCGTAAACGGGCTTCCTTCTGATCCACTTTAAGCAATTCAACTTCTGCGGCAGTTAAATCACCGTTTGAAGGTAATAAGTCATAACCAGCTGGCGTATTCGTGTGAAGTACTTGGTTTACGTCTGCTCTTTGGGTGAGAACGTCGAGTACAGAATAACGTAATGTGTGTTTTTCAATACCACTGCCCATAGTAGCGTTACCTTGGGGATCTAAATCAATAACGAGTACACGTCTTTTAATCGATACCAATGATGCTGCTAAGTTAACACAAGTGGTGGTTTTACCCACGCCACCTTTTTGATTAGTTACAGCAATGACTCTACTCACAAATGACCTACGTAAATTGCTTTTTAATAGTTAACAGGTGGCGTTTAGCGTCTACGCCTGGTACCTGTAAGATTTCACAGTTTAGCAGGCTATAGTTTGTGGGCATAGCATCTAGTTCTTGCTGTGGGTAAGCACCTTTCATCGCTACGAATACACCTTTACCTGTGGTCAATTGTTGGCAACCTTCTAGCATATGTGTAACAGATGCGAAGGCTCGTGATATTACTATATCGTAACCCGTATCAGGTAAATAATTTTCACAGCGTTGATTAAATACTTCAACATTATCAAGCTGATGTAAGTGTTTAAAGTGAGTAAGGAAGCGTGTTTTTTTACCATTAGTATCAAGTAAGTGAATTGTTTTATGTGGCCAAAGTATAGCCAAAATCATACCTGGTAAACCTGCACCAGTGCCGATGTCTATAATCCGTTCACCACCTAACTTAGACAAAGATTCAACTATAGCTAAGCTATCAAATAGATGTAATTTTATCATTTGTAACGGATCACGTATGGCCGTTAGGTTATATGCTTTATTCCACTTAACCAATTGCTCGACATAGCTTACCAATAAGCTAAGCTGGTGTTCTGTTAACATGACTTGCAGTGATTTACTGCCTTTATCGATTAAATTGCGCCACTGAGTGTGAGTGGCGCTTTGATCTAGTACTGGGGTTGCTAAGATCATAGTTATACTGCCAAATCTACTTTGGTTTTCATCTTATGTTTCTTTAAATAAATTAACAATAATGACAGCGCTGCAGGCGTCACGCCTTGAATTCGGCTCGCCATACCTAAATTTGGTGGTCTAATTTCTTCTAATTTAGACGTAGCTTCGTTAGATAACCCATGAACACCTTGGTAATTAAAATCGGCTGGGATTACTGTAGATTCATTACGCTTTAGACGTTCTACATCTTCTTTTTGGCGATCTATATAACCCGCATACTTAATATCAATTTCAATTTGTTCGCCCACAGTTGGCTCTACAACAGGCAGTTTTGCAGCTTCGTGTAGCTTTTCGTAAGTTAGTTCTGGACGTTTGAGTATATCCAATAAATTGGTATCTTTACTTAACGATTGATCTAACATGGACTCTAATTCTTTACCTAAGTCATTATGAAGAGTGATTTTAGTTTCTCTCATTAATTTCTTACGTTGTTCAATAGCTTCACACTTTTCGTTAAATGCGCGCCAGCGTTCTTCGCCTACCAAACCAAGTTTGTAACCGATCTCGGTTAAACGTTGATCTGCATTGTCTTCTCGTAGTAACAAACGATATTCCGCTCGACTAGTGAACATTCTGTAAGGTTCTTGGGTACCGTTAGTTACCAGATCATCTACCATTACGCCTAAGTAAGCTTGATCACGACGTGCTGTCCAAGGTTCTTTACCTAATGCTTTTAGACCGGCATTTACTCCAGCTAATAAACCTTGAGCACCAGCTTCTTCATATCCGGTAGTGCCATTGATTTGGCCCGCAAAATACAAGCCACTAATTAGTTTAGTTTCTAAGGTTGGCTTTAGGTCTTGTGGGTTGAAATAGTCGTATTCAATGGCGTAACCAGGACGCACGATATGAGCATTTTCAAACCCGATTATAGATCTTACAAACCCTAGTTGAACATCAAAAGGCAAACTCGTAGAAATACCGTTGGGATATAATTCAATGCTGTTAAGGCCTTCTGGTTCTACAAAAATTTGATGACTATCTTTGTCTGCAAAACGCATGATCTTATCTTCGATCGATGGGCAATAACGTGGGCCAACTCCTTCAATAACACCGGCATACAAAGGTGAACGATCCAAGCTATCGCGGATCATATTGTGAGTATTTATATTAGTATGAGTGATATGACATGGCACTTGTTGGGGGTGGTCACTCACTTTTCCAAGCATTGACATTACGGGCCTAGGTGTATCACCAGGCTGCTCTTGCATCACACTAAAATCTACCGTACGTCGGTCAATACGAGGAGGCGTTCCGGTTTTTAAACGTTCTATCCTAAACGGCCTTTCCCTAAGTCGGGCAGCTAAGGCGTTAGCAGGTGGGTCACCAGCTCGACCACCTTGGCTCTGTTGCATCCCAATGTGAATAATACCTCCAAGGAAAGTGCCGGTAGTCATAACCACTTGCTGGGCGTAAAAACTTAAGCCCATATTAGTTTTTGCACCAATCACTTGGTCTTGTTCTATAATTAAATCATCGACAGATTGTTGAAATATATAAAGATTTTCTTGATTCTCTAGTGTCTGACGAATAGCACTTCGATAGAGGCTTCGATCTGCTTGTGCTCTAGTAGCTCTTACCGCTGGGCCTTTACGTGAATTTAACACCCGAAATTGAATACCTGCAAGATCTGTAGCTTTAGCCATGGCGCCATCGAATGCGTCTATCTCTCGAACCAAGTGGCTTTTGCCAATTCCACCGATAGCTGGATTGCATGACATTTGACCCAAAGTATCCATGTTATGGGTTAACAATAGTGTTTTTGCGCCTAAACGACCACTGGCTAACGCTGCTTCTGTACCAGCATGGCCACCGCCAATAATTATGACATCAAAACGTGAGGGAAAATCCACGGGTTATTCCTTACCAAATCTACACATACTCTAAGCCAGCTAGTATAGCGTTTTTAAAGCGGTTAAGAAATATTCATAAATCTGCTTTTTTAAAGCGTTAGTTAGTTATATATATTTAAAGAAGTATATATATTTTATATTGTTATTGTTGTTATTACTAAGGAGGCCACTTTTTATGTATAAAGTAAAAAAAATCAATAAAAACATTAACTTAATTGAATGATAAAGTTGTGTTTTTAGCTTGAATCTAAGTAACAAATGTTGATGATGAGTTGTGCATAACTAAGGTGGTTATACACAGGGGTAAGTTACCCACAGATTACTTATGTTTAGGATCGCAAGTTATTAACAGCCCTTACGTGGATAAATGGTTGTATTTTTATTATTTTTGATTAACTATTAAGAAATTGTGAATATGTTTGTGGATAGTGTGGATAACTTTCTCAAAGCTTTAGCTTTATTGCCTTTGTGAAATGTCGATTAGTTGGATAAATTGCTTGAACACTGATTTATGGAGTGCGAAAGTTGTGTATAAGTATTTTTAACTAATTTTGATATTTTTTATGATACTGCTAATTTCAGCCTTTTATCTATTGAGAAGGTACAATAATGACCCATTAATGCTGATAATAAATTTACCTTTTATCATATTAATATATTTTTTGAGTGTTATATGTCTGGTCAACAATGAGAGATCAGGCCTTATAAAAATATTCAGTGAAGGTTGAAAATAGTCATATTAACGTTAATTGAAGAAGATATAAGTCAGTACAGCAGTGTTCTCGAAAGATGCTAGTACCTAGTTTCATAGATCAACGAAGAAGTACGAACAGGAAGTCGGTTAAAATGGCCATACAGAGAAGTTTGAGCCTACTTATGACCTTGGTAACGGGTGGTGACTAAGGCCGCTGTGTAGGAGGATAAGTATAGTGACCCCGATGGGGTTGGCATTTGAACGTTGCGCCAAGATATGACGCAACGTAATTGGTCTAACCAATCTAATTAAAGAGCAGTATTATGTCATTTATATTGAACGTAAAATCAAACATCCAGCGGTAACATAAATTATAAACTTAGCAAAATAATCTAGATTAACCAATAAAGCTCAGTAACAGATATATAGCCAACAAAACTGTAACCCAAATAACCATGCTCCCTGCAGGATGATCACGAGAAAGTAAACTACTAGCCCCTACATTGTTCTTAGCTAAATA
>Ga0115004_10004186_pt1 | contig 11574 bp, 11 predicted proteins | sample ArcticOcean_MG_C_10_FD_88737 | JGI IMG/M metagenome (GOLD analysis project Ga0115004, IMG submission 88737) | Marine microbial communities from western Arctic Ocean - ArcticOcean_MG_CB11_90 | ecosystem: Environmental > Aquatic > Marine > Oceanic | place: Arctic Ocean: Canada Basin | collected...
TTAGACGAAGAGAAAAACCCAACGGGTGTTTACTTTAAGCAAGCTAAAGATGCCAATAAACTCATTGAAGAGTATATGCTTTTGGCTAACAGGAAAGTTGCATCATTTATTGGTAAAGCTGCTGATGGAACGCCAAGTAATAAACCTTTTGTATACCGTATTCACGATGATCCAGATCCAGAGAAAATCAATAACTTCTCTACTTTTGTAAATCAATTCGGACATCAAATGAACTTGCAAACGCCAAAAGAGATTGCGAATTCTATGAATAGAGTTTTAGCCGATGTTTCTGGAAAGAGAGAAGAAAATATGGTGGAGCTCCTAGCTATTCGTACTATGAGTAAAGCGAAGTATACTATTGAGAATATTGGACACTACGGTTTAGGTTTCGATTATTACTCACACTTCACTTCACCAATTCGACGATGGCCCGATGTAATGGTGCATAGATTATTACAACGTTATTTAGATGGTGAAAAGGTTACCGAAAAAGAAGCGATAGAAGTGCAGTGTAAACATTCTTCTGCTATGGAAAAATTATCTACCGATGCTGAGCGTTCTTCAATTAAGTACATGCAGGTAAAATATTTAATGGGTAAAGTAGGTCAGGACTTTATGGGTTCTGTTTCTGGAGTTACCGAATTCGGAATGTTTATAGAATTGAAAGAAAGCCTTTGCGAAGGCCTGGTTTCTATGCGCGATCTAAAAGACGATCACTACGAATTGCATAAAGAGACTTTCAGTTTGGTTGGGAAAAGAACCAAAAAACGTTTCCAGTTAGGAGATGCATTGAAAGTGCGAGTACGCAATGTAGATTTAGTGAAAAAACAAATCGACTTCCAATTGGTTAAATAGATTTAGAATTTATTGAAAACAAAAAAACCACTCCTAGGAGTGATTTTTTTTGCTTTTATTTTTGAGAGAAAAAGTCAAAATAGTCCTGGTGTCAAATGAGTCGTTTAAAGACATGGCTTGAAAAAGGTGTAAGGTTGTTAGTACAAAGTATTAATATAAGTTTTGTAAAAAGGACTAGATACCATCTACTAAATACTAGCTACAAAAATCATCAATTAACAGTTAAATTCTGACTTCTTTATTCTTACTCCTGACTCCTCAGTTAAGCATTTTTGAATTGCTCCAAAAAGCGAATGTCGTTTTCAAAAAACAATCTTAAATCTTTAATTTGATATTTAAGCATCGTAATTCTTTCGATACCCATACCAAAAGCAAAACCACTGTATTTTTTAGAATCGATTCCACAGTTCTCCAATACATTTGGATCTACCATACCACAACCTAAAATTTCTACCCAGCCTGTATACTTACATATGTTACATCCTTTACTCTTACATATATTGCAAGAAATATCTACCTCAGCACTAGGTTCAGTGAACGGAAAGTAAGAAGGACGCAATCTAATTTCAGTGTCTTTTCCAAAAAACTCTTGTGCAAAATGAAGTAAGGTTTGTTTTAAATCTGCAAACGAAACATTCTCATCTATATACAAACCTTCAATTTGATGGAATATACAATGTGCTCTTGCGGAAATAGCTTCATTACGGAAAACTCTACCTGGCGAAAGTGTACGTATAGGCGCAGGATTCTTTTCCATGTATCTAACCTGTACAGATGAAGTATGCGTTCTTAGCAATACATCTGGATTGGTTTGTATAAAGAAGGTGTCTTGCATATCTCTTGCAGGATGTTCTTCCGGTAAATTTAAAGCACTAAAGTTATGCCAATCATCTTCAATTTCTGGCCCTTCGGAAATCGTAAAGCCTAAACGAGCAAAAATTTCAACAATTTCATTCTTTACGATTGAAAGTGGGTGGCGAGAACCTAAGCGCATAGACTCTGCACTCATGGTTAGGTCAAGTCCAGATCCCGTATTTTCTTTCGACTCTTCTAAGGTTTCTTTGAGTTGATTAACCTTTTCTTGAGCTTTGTTTTTAAGCTCATTAACTAATTTACCAAATTCTTTTTTCTCAGTATTAGGAACCTCTTTAAAGGCGGCAAAAAAGTCGTTTAAAATTCCTTTTTTACCTAAATAGTCGATTCTAAATTTCTCAACAAACTCTAGTGAGGCAGCCTCAAATTCCGCTACTAAAAGTATGTGTTCCTTAATCTTGTTTAGCATGTTTTAAGCTTTATCTCACCTATTTAAATTTGATGAGTGAAAATTTGTATATTTGGCTTTTATCAACGGACAATATTACTAAATATTAAGGACATATGAAACGTAAATCATTTGGCATTATGAGCTTGTTTGTAGCTCTTGTTACTGCACTAACTCTAAATTCTTGTGAAGAAGTAACTCACTTTTATACTGCAGAAGTTACCATTATAGATAACCAAGGAAATTTAATGAGCGGTGTGAAAGTTAACACTGACGTAAATGTGCAGAATCTTCACGTTGTTGGAAAAGAAGCCTATACAAATGCGCAGGGTCAAGTTTCTTTTACGTTCGACAATATTGCTATATTAAAAGTTTTAGCCGAACAAGATAATTACCATGGTGAAGGTTTGATCGTTTTAGAAGAGGATAGAGACGTAAAAGTGACTGTAGTCGTTTACGAGTAGTACATTTTTTTACAATTGTACTCCACTTTCTTCAAAGTATACTATTGCAGCTTCTTTCATTAAAATAGTCTGTTCGCCAGGTTTTAATGGAGGAAGTTTTTCATTTGTAGTATAGTGAGGCCATCCTTCTTTGTCGCGCCCTTCTAACTCATAAAACCCATAATTGCTAAGTAATCTGCAGATGGCTATATGAAGTAAGTCGGTTTTTTCTTCTTTAGAGAACTCACGGTAGCCCTTTCCTAATTCTTGTATACCAATAAGAAATAAAATGGCTTGAAGGTCTAGGGTGTCTCCTTCTCCGAATTCTTTAGAGACAAAGGCTACTAGGTTGTTCCACTTTTCTTTTGATTCTTGATTTCTCATCTGTTTGTATTTGCGACAAAAATACAATGTTCTTTGCAATCTACATTTCAACTTCCTAAATTATCTTATGAATTATTTCGATTACATATTAATAGTCCCAGTTTTATATGGTTTGTATAGAGGGTTTACCAAAGGACTTATTTTAGAGCTTGCTTCTTTAGTGGCTTTAGTGGCTGGTATTTATGGGGCTATGCACTTTTCATCCATCACTTTTGGTTATTTAAGTGAGGTTTTGGAAATTGAAGCTGCCTACTTACAGCTCGCTTCGTACGGATTAACATTCTTACTTATTGTGTTAACTATTACTTTAACGGGTAAAATTTTAACGATGTTGGTAAAATTGGTAGCGCTTGGATTTCTGAATAGATTGATGGGGGCTGTTTTTGGAGGAATAAAGGCCTTATTAATTCTGTCTGTTTTACTTATGTTTTTCGATCGGATAAATAATCAATTCGGAATTGTAAAAGATGAAGTCGTGAATGCATCCATTTTGTACAGTCCTATTCTTACACAGTCTCAAGCTATTTATCCTTCTATATTAGAAGGGGTTGAAAAGAAAAAAGAAGAAGTGGGAAAAGTTTTAGAAGATATTTAAACAAAAAATTCCCTCCGAAATATCGAAGGGATTCAATGTTTTATTGCGCGTTTAGTTTAGCTGTTTATAGCTTTTACGCCTGGTAATTCTTTTCCTTCTAGGTACTCAAGCATAGCTCCCCCACCCGTAGAAACGTAACTTACTTTGTCTTGCATATTAAACTTCTTAACTGCTGCCACAGAGTCTCCACCTCCAACTAAAGAAAAAGCTCCTTTTGCGGTAGCGTCAGCAATTGCATTAGCAACAAACTTTGTTCCCTCCGCAAATTTAGCCATTTCAAAAACTCCCATAGGACCATTCCATAGAATAGTTTTAGAGCTCAAAATAGCCTCTCTATAAATCGTTTTTGTTCTATCGCTTATATCTAATCCCATCCATCCATCTTCTACTTTATCGATGTCTGTAACTGCAGTATTTGCATTGTTAGAAAATGCATCTGCATTTAGCGAGTCTACTGGAATCAATAATTCGACTCCTTTTTCTTTTGCTTCAGCAATTAACGAAAGTGCCAATTCTAATTTATCGTCTTCTACTAATGAATCTCCTACTTTGCCACCCATTGCTTTAGCAAAAGTATAAGACATCCCTCCACCAATAATAATTTTATCAACCTTGTCCATCAATTTTGTAATGATGGTTATTTTGGAAGAAACTTTTGCACCTCCCATAATCGCAGTAATAGGCCTTTCACCTTCATTTACTACCTTTTCAAGGTTTGTAATTTCGTTTGCCATTACATAGCCAAAGCATTTATTTTCGCCTACAAAATTTGCAATTACTGCAGTTGATGCATGTGCTCTGTGCGCTGTGCCGAATGCATCGTTTACATAAACATCAGCGATAGAAGCAAGTTTTTCTGCAAAGACAGTATCTCCTGCCGTTTCTTCGGTGTAAAAACGCAAATTTTCTAACAATAAAACCTCACCGTTTTGAAGATTGTTTACAGCCTTACTTACGTCCTCGCCAATGCAATCATTTACAAACTTTACAGTAAGATTTAATTGCTCTGACAGGTGTTTTACAATATGTTTTAAAGAGAATTTATCTTCAGGACCATTCTTAGGTCTTCCTAAATGCGACATTAATATTACCGAGCCACCATCTTTAAGGATCTTATTGATGGTTGGAATTGCAGCGGCTATTCTAGTGTCGTCTGTAATTTCAAATTTATCGTTTAAAGGCACGTTAAAGTCTACTCTTATTAAGGCTTTTTTGCCTTCAAAATTTACTTGGTCTATTGTTTTCATCTGGTAAAAGTAAGTCTTCTAGGAGTTAAAAATTGAATGTTAAAGCTTAAAAATTTAATAGTCTTTATTTAGTGAGGGTAGTCATGAAAAAACCGTCGAAACCAATTGTTTGTATTTAGAAAATTGGCTAGATAAACGGTCTTTAAGAAGTGAGGAAGGATAGGCCGAAATTCATAGCAAAGTGTATCTTTGAAGGATGTTATTTAAAGAAGTTCTAGGACAACAAAAAAGTAAGCAATTACTACTGCAAATGGTACGTGAAGAACGGGTGCCTCACGCACAGTTGTTTTTGGGCTCTCATGGATCTGGAAATTTAGCTATGGCTTTAGCATTAGCTCAATTTGTAGGTTGTACAGATAAGCAAGCTGAAGACTCTTGTGGAATTTGTCCCTCTTGTGTGAAGCACGCAAAGTTTGTGCATCCCGATTTGCATTTCGTATTTCCTGTGGCTACAACACCTTCAGTGAAAGCGAAGCCAATAAGTAAGAATTTTTTAAGTGAATGGAGATCGATTTTAAAGGAGAATGCTTATTTTTCTCTCTTCGATTGGATTAAGTATATTGGTGTTGAAAATAAACAAGGGATTATTTCTGTTGAAGAAAGTACTCATATTGTAAAAGATTTGAGTTTGAAGCCCTACGAAAGTGACACAAAAGTGATGCTTATTTGGATGCCTGAAAAAATGAATATTCAAGCGGCAAATAAGTTGTTAAAAATTATTGAGGAGCCCCCACATAAAACACTCTTTTTGCTGGTAGCAGAAAGTGAGGAAAATATGTTGGCAACTGTTTTATCTCGAACGCAATTATTTAAGGTACCACGCTATTCTGATGCTGAGGTAACTGAATATTTGATAAATAACGAGGTAGAACAGGAAAAAGCTCTAATGATTTCGGCTTTAGTAGAGGGTAATATCAATGAGGCCCTTAAATTAGCTGAACACTCCCAAGATGCCGAAGGAAATTCCTTGCATTTTGTACAGTGGATGCGCTTATGTTTTAGCGCTTTACAAGTAAAAGACATAGATAAATTGGTGCAGTGGTCGGAAACGATGGCTAAAGCAGGAAGAGAAAATCAAAAGAGTTTCCTCTTGTACGCATCGAATGTAATGCGAGATGCATTACTAAAAAACTATGGTGTTGCCGCAATGATGAAAATGAACGTAAGCGGTCAGAACTTCACCATGGATAAATTTGCTCCTTTTATTCATGCAGAAAATTGTATTGAAATAATAGAGGAGCTTAATATGGCGCAATTGCATATTGAAAGAAATGCAAATCCTAAGATTTTATTCTTAGACACTTCTTTTAAGATAGCTCGATTGCTCCATAAAAAACTAAAACAGACTGCGGTCTGATAAAAACATAAAAATGGCGTGTACGAACTGTTCAACAACCGCGGGCAATGCCCCAGGTTGTCAAAGTAAAGGATCATGTAGTACTGGAAATTGTGGTAAAATGCCTGTATTCAACTGGCTTTCTAATATGAGTTTACCTTCCGGTCAGGAACCTTTCAATATCATAGAAGTCCGATTTAAAAATGGACGTAAAGAGTTTTTTCTAAACAAGCATAATTTGAGTGTGCAAATGGGCGATACCGTTGCGGTAGAAGGTAGTCCAGGGCACGATATAGGTGTGGTTTCTCTAAAAGGGGAACTAGTACGCTTACAAATGCGTAAAAAGAAAATTAAAGAAGATAGCGAACAAGTGAAGGTTTTATACCGACATGCTTCGGAATCGGATATAGAAAAATGGGCATTGGCTAGGGAACGTGAAACTCCTGCAATGTACAAAGCTCGAGAAATTGCTTCCAATTTAAAGTTGGATATGAAAATTGGAGATGTTGAGTTTCAGGGCGATAATATTAAAGCAGTTTTTTACTACACCTCAGAAGGTCGTGTAGACTTTAGAGAGCTTATTAAATTGATGGCGGACGAATTTAAGGTTCGTATAGAAATGCGTCAAATTGGTGCTCGACAAGAAGCGCAACGTATGGGTGGGATTGGTTCTTGTGGTAGAGAGCTTTGCTGTAGTACTTGGCTAAACGATTTTAGATCGGTAAGTACTAGTGCTGCTCGTTACCAACAGTTATCTCTTAATCCTCAGAAGTTAGCTGGACAATGCGGTAAATTAAAATGCTGCTTAAACTACGAGTTAGATATGTATGTGGAAGCACTTAAAGACTTTCCCGATACTAACTTAAAGTTGAAGACAAAAAAAGGAGATGCTTTCCAACAAAAAATGGACATATTCCGTCGTAAAGCTTGGTATTCTTACCGTTCAGACCCTTCAAAATTTATTGAACTGAATTTAGATAAAGTTCAGGAAATTATTGCGCTTAACAAACAAGAAAAAGAACCCGAGTCTTTAGAGATGTATGTACAAGCCTATATAGAGGTCGCTAAACCGGATTACGAAAATGTTGTGGGGCAGGATAGTATTACTCGTTTTGATAAACAAGCTTCTTCTAAACGCACAAGTAATAAAAAGCGTCCGAATAGGAACACTGGAAATAAGAAACCTGCTCAAGGAAATCCGAAAGTAAAAACGGAAGGGGCTAAGCCAGTTGCCAAAAACCCAAATCAAGGACAAACAAAGTCTAATCCTCAAGCTGGAAATTCAAACAACTCTCCGAATCAAAAGCAAGGTGTAGCGAAACCAAAACGCCAACCATCAAGACAAAGAAGATTGTTAAAACCGAATGAAAATAAAGCTACAGCAAACAATAACAATGAGAACAAAAAGCCTGAATAAATTCGCGTTTTTAGTGAGTCTCTTACTCCTTGTTTCTTGCGATAGTAATAAGGTTTACGATGAATATGTTGCTATTAATCCTGAGGGATGGATCAGTACCGAAACAATTGATTTTTCTGTAGAATTGAATTCTACACAAGGAGATTTGTATGATGTTCTCATAGGTTTAAGAAATAACAACGATTATTTATATTCTAACCTATTCTTATTTGTAGAGGTAGAAAATCCAATGGGTGAAGCGTCTATCGATACGCTTCAGTATTTAGTAGCGGAACCTAATGGAAGTTGGGTTGGTACAGGGATTGGGTCAATAAAACACAATCTTTTTAAATACAAAGAATCTCAAGATTTACAAACAGGTATTTATAAATTTAAAATTCGCCAAGGTATGCGTAGCCATATACTTTTGGGACTTGAAGATATTGGTATACGAATTGAAAGCGTAAATTAAATGAGCATTAAAAAAACAGTTACTACTTGGTTAATCCGATTCTTTTGGCTCGGTATTTTAGCTCCTATACTAGGAATAGCATGTGGTGTTTGGTTCGCTTCTATGGGTTGGTTTGGTCCCTTACCCACCTTTGAGGAATTAGAAAATCCACAGCAAAACTTAGCTACCGAAATTTATGCTTCAGATGAGGTGCTTTTGGGGAAGTTCTTTTACGAAAATCGCTCTCCTATTACGTACGATCAATTATCACCACATTTAGTCAATGCCCTTATCTCTACCGAAGATGAGCGTTTTAGAGAGCATTCTGCTATAGATGCAAAATCTCTTGCAAGAGCAATTTTTGGTGCGTTAACAGGGCAAAGCTCTGGCGGTGGTTCTACCATTACACAGCAACTGTCAAAAATGCTATTTACCAATGTTTCTCGATCTAAAGTAGAGCGTGTAAAACAGAAGTTTAAAGAGTGGGTAATCTCTGTGCGTCTAGAAAGAAATTTCACAAAAGATGAAATTTTGTCCATGTACTTTAATAAGTTCGACTTTTTGTATTTGGCAGTAGGAGTAAAGTCTGCGGCAAAAATTTACTTTAATACTACAGCCGATAAACTCACTATTGAGCAAGCTGCAGTTTTGGTAGGAATGGCAAAAAACCCTTCCTTGTACAATCCGAAACGATTTCCGGAAAAGGCCATAAATCGCAGAAATGTAGTTTTAGGTCAGATGCATCGAAATGGAGTAATAAGTCAGTTAGAGCGAGATTCTTTATTCACACTTCCTATTGAACTCGATTTTAGGCGTACAAACCACAATGATGGATTGGCTACTTATTTTAGAGAACACTTAAGAAAGTACATGAAGTCTTGGGTAAAAGACCATAAAAAACCAGACGGCTCCAATTATAATATTTATGCTGATGGATTAAAGATCTTCACCACTATAGACTCCAGAATGCAAGGCTATGCTGAAGAAGCAGTTTCAGTTCATATGTCTCATTTACAAGACCAATTTTACAGTCATTGGGATGGTAAAGGCGAAGATTTTGTGAATGCTCCTTTTGATAAGGAACTTCGATCAGGTCAGGTTGATACGCTCATGATGACCGCAATGAAGAGGTCGGAGCGTTATCGTTTGTTAAGAAAAAGAAAGGCTACTGATGCAGAGGTAAAAACTGCTTTTGACACCCCTGCAAAAATGAATGTATTTACTTGGAATGGAGGAGTAGATACACTGTTAAGTCCGCTGGATTCTATTTTGCACTATAAGTATATATTGCAAACCGGTATGATGTCTATGGATCCACAAACCGGTTTTATTAAAGCTTGGGTAGGTGGTATCGATCATCATTATTTTCAATACGATCACGTTAAAGATGCAAAACGACAAGTGGGTTCTACTTTTAAACCTTTTGTTTATGCCACTGCAATAGATCAGCATAATTACTCTCCTTGTATGAAAGTGCCTAATGTGCAGGTGATTTTCGAAAAGGAATCTTGGGGCTTAGAGGAAGATTGGATTCCTAGAAATTCGGGTGAAAAATACGGTGGAGAACTCAATTTAAAAGATGCTTTAGCGAACTCGGTAAATACTATTACTGCTTATTTAATGAAGCAGGTAGGACCTAGAAAAGTTAGAAAAATGGCTAGAGCCATGGGTTTAAAAAGTTCTATTCCAGCATCGCCATCTATTTGTTTAGGTACACCAGATGTTTCTGTTTTCGAAATGGTGGGAGCTTATGGAACCTTTGCCAATAAAGGAGTATACACAAGTCCGATATTCTTAAATAGAATAGAAGATAAAAATGGGGTTGTATTAGATACTTTTAGTCCAATCACCAAAGAAGTATTAAACGAAGAGAAAGCCTTCGTTATGCTTAATCTAATGCAAGGGGTAACTACCAGAGGTTCTGGAGTGCGTTTGCGTTGGAAATATGGATTTAAAAATCAAATTGCAGGTAAAACAGGGACTACCCAAAATCAGTCTGACGGTTGGTTTATGGGTGTAGTACCTAATTTAGTTACTGGGGTTTGGACAGGTGCTGAAGATAGATCTGTACACTTTAGAAGTATTACTCTCGGACAAGGAGCAAATATGGCTTTACCTATTTGGGGAGAGTATATGACAAGAGTATATAAAGATACAGATTTAGGGATTTCTAAGGCCGATTTTGAAAAACCAAATAAGCTTAGTATCGAATTGGATTGCGGGAAATTTGAAAAAGAAAACCTCGATTTTGATGAGGATGCAGAAAACGAAGAATTCTAGGTCTTTGTAAGATTTAGGATTTGTTTAAGAACAAGCTGTTTAAAATTTAGAAGATGATTAATAAAGTAGTTTCAAACGTACAAGAAGCATTAGAAGGTGTAAAGGATGGAATGACACTTATGTTGGGTGGCTTTGGTCTTTGTGGTATACCCGAAAATAGTATTGCCGAATTAGTTAAAAAAGGAACCAAAAATCTTACTTGTATTTCTAATAATGCAGGAGTTGATGATTTTGGTTTAGGCTTATTGCTTCAAGAAAAGCAAATTAAGAAAATGATTTCTTCTTATGTAGGCGAGAATGATGAGTTTGAACGTCAGATGCTAAGTGGCGAGTTAGAGGTAGATTTAATTCCTCAAGGTTCACTCGCAGAAAGGTGTAGAGCTGGAGGAGCAGGAATTCCTGCCTTTTTTACTCCGGCTGGATACGGAACTGAAGTAGCTGAAGGGAAAGAAGTAAGAGAATTTAATGGAAAACCACATATTTTAGAAGCTGCATTAACTGCTGATTTTGCTATTGTTAAAGCATGGAAAGGAGATACTGCAGGGAACTTGATTTTTAAAGCAACCGCAAAAAACTTCAATCCTATTATGGCTATGGCGGGAACAATTACGGTGGCTGAAGTAGAAGAGCTTGTTCCAGCAGGGGAGTTAAATCCAAATGAAATTCATACAGCCGGAATATTTGTTCAAAGAATTTTTCAAGGAGAGCGATTCGAAAAAAGAATTGAGCAACGAACAACGCGTAAAAAGATTTGAAAATTTGATGATTCGTGAATTTGAAAATATAAATTAATGAGAAATGATAAGAAAAATTTAATTGTAGAAATGTCTACTCAATTTTCAATAGATATAATTGAGTTTTGTGAATCATTAAAAGTAGGGAATAAAAGTTTGTTGGGTAAACAGTTATTTCGCTCTGGCACATCAATTGGAGCAAATATAAGGGAAGCACAAAATGCTGAAAGTTTAAAAGATTTTATCCATAAATTTAAGATTGCAGCTAAAGAAGCTGATGAATCAGCGTATTGGTTGGAGTTGTGTATTAAGTCGGAATCTTATCCGGCTAGTGAAAAGTTAGAAAAAGATTTAGAATCAATGATTCGAGTAATTTCTAAGATTATTTCTTCATCGAAGAACCATTAATCTTCAAATTATCAAATTATCAAATCATCAAATCATCAAATTGATTATGTTAGATAAAGTCGGAATAGCAAAACGTATAGCTCAGGAGTTGCAAGATAATACCTATGTAAACCTAGGAATTGGCATCCCTACTTTGGTAGCGAATTATATCCCCAAAGGGATTTCTGTAGAATTCCAATCTGAA
>Ga0115004_10004187_pt1 | contig 11572 bp, 8 predicted proteins | sample ArcticOcean_MG_C_10_FD_88737 | JGI IMG/M metagenome (GOLD analysis project Ga0115004, IMG submission 88737) | Marine microbial communities from western Arctic Ocean - ArcticOcean_MG_CB11_90 | ecosystem: Environmental > Aquatic > Marine > Oceanic | place: Arctic Ocean: Canada Basin | collected...
ATGCGGTGGCGGCGCAGGCCTCGGTCGGGGTGAAAAAGCGGATGACAATTTTCACCACGGAGCCGGATGTGATCTTGTTGGGCCGCGAGACGATCTATCGCAACGGTGCGCGGGTTGGTTGGCTTAGCTCGGCTGGCTTTGGCCATAGCATAGGCAAATCAATCGGTATGGGCTTCGTGCGTAGCAAGCAGGTGATCGACCGAGATTTCATATTATCGGGCACCTATGAATCAGAGGTGGCAAGCCAGCGGGTTCCCTGTCAGGCGCAATTATCGCCGCTCTATGATCCAAAAATGTTGAAGGTAAAGGGGTGAGGGCCACTGATTAAGCGCGAAGAAGGCAGCCCCGTCGCAGTGCATTTTCCTTTCGGTGCAAGATCAAGATGCCAGTCCGATCAGGATAGTGCCAAGCGCGACGGTCATCCCAGCCAAAAGACGGCGGGGCTTTGGCCCCTCGCCAAACCAGATGACACCGATCAGCGCGGCAAAAACAACTGATGTTTCGCGCAGGGCTGAGACCGCGCCCAAAGGGGCTTCTGTCTTGACATAAAGCACCAGCGCATAGGCCGTGGCCGACAGGACACCGCCAATGAATCCAAGCAGGCGGATTTTGACCGGCATCATCCTCAGCCGGGCCCAGCGGGTTTTGAAGATAAAAAGCGCCACACAGGCCTCGGCAGTGAACAGCCACCCGATATAGCCCATAACATTGTTCGACAGTCTTACCCCGACCCCGTCGACCAGCGAATAAGCCGCCACAATGACGGCGACAATAACCGCCGCAATAATTGATATTTTGGGGAGCCCGGTTTTGAAAATACCCTGCGACAGGATCATCACCCCCATCGAAACTGAGAAAATGCCCAGCCACGCCAAGGCAGGCAGGGTCTCACCGATCCACAGTTGCGCCCCCAGCGCCACCAAGACCGGGGCCAAGCCTCTGGTGATGGGATAGACCAGGCTTAGGTCTCCCATTCGGTAGGCGAGATTTAAAAAATAATAATACCCCCAATGGATCAGGGTTGAGGCGATGATATAGGGGGCTGCGGCCCATCCGGGCATCGGTGCCAGCGCCGCTATGGCGATACCCGGCACCATATGACCCAGCGCGATCAGGCCCAGCACTATCGTCTTGTCGCCGGACCCTTTGACCAAAGCATTCCAGAACGCGTGCAGAAATGCTGCGATCAAAACAATGAAAATGAGCGATAAACTCATGGCGGCTCGCAGGGGAAGACTGCTGCGGGCAGGTGGCCTGTATAAACTGCAGACCGACCGCGATTAGTCTCCCTTGGGTAAGATGTGATGTGCAGAACGGCGACTACCGCGGCCAAGGCAGCGAATAGGTCTTCACATTTGTGAAAAACTTCATCGCTTCCAATACGCCTTCCTTAACGCCGTTGCCGCTATCTTTTATTCCGCCAAAGGGCGACATTTCAATCCGATAGCCGGGTTGTTCCCAGATGTTGCAGGTGCCGACGTCCAACCCGTTGATAAAGGCTGTGGCGCGGTGCAAATTGTTGGTGCAAACCCCCGAAGACAGGCCAAATTCCGTACTGTTGGAGATGCGCATCACTGCGTCATCATCATCGGGTACACGGACAATCGGTATGATTGGACCAAAGGTTTCTTCCATCACCAGCTCGCTGCCATGCGGCACTTTGTCGATCACAATCGGCGGCAGCAAAGCGCCTTTGCGACCGGGGTGGTACAGGATTTCTGCGCCTTGACGTTCGGCGTCTAATACCCTGTTTTCAAAAAGCTCAGCAGCTTGGGAATGGATGACGCACCCCAGTTGCGTGTCAGGATCCATCGGATCACCAAAGCGGATCGCCTTGGCTTTTTCCAGCACCAGCGGCACAAAGCGGTCGGCAACTGACTCCTGTACCAAAATTCGTTTGACAGCGGTACAGCGCTGACCCGAATTGCCTGTCGCCCCGGCCACTGCGATTGTGGCGGCCTTTTCCAAATCGGCATCATCGAGATCATTGAGAATGATCAACGGGTCATTGCCCCCCAGTTCCAGCGCGGTGCGTTTGTAACCGGCTTTTGACGCAATAAGCTTGCCCACAGGGACACCGCCGGTAAAGGTGATGATATCGATCTGGTCATTGACGATCATCTCTTCACCGATGTCCTGAGGCCAGCCGGTTACAATCTGAAACATTTCTGGGGGCAGGCCGGCATCATACAAGATATCGGCCAGTGCGATCGCGGTCAGAGGTGTCAATTCTGTTGGTTTACAAACAACGCAATTATTGGTCGCAATCGCTGGTGCAATCTTGTGACTGACCATATTCAGCGGATGATTGAACGGGGTGATCGCCGAGATCACGCCAACCGGTTCCCGTTTGGTAAAGATTTTACGATCCTTGCCTTGCGGGGTCAGGTCGCAAGAAAAAACTTGGCCGTCGTCTAAAATTGCCAACTGTCCCGCCAGCGTAAATACATCATAAGCACGTCCGGTTTCATAAAGCGCATGCTGCTGACAGATGCCCAGCTCTAAGGTTAGCCAATAGGCCAATTCCTCGCGGCGCTCGCGGATCAGCTCGCCGGCGCGAAACAGAATCTGCTGACGCTCATAACGGGTTAACGTCGACTTGTATGCGGCAGCAATATCAAAGGCTTTGCGCGCGTGTTCTGCAGTACCTGCCGGTACGGTGCCGATCACCTGATCGGTATACGGATAGCGGACTTCGACAACCGCATCGGTAAAGACTGTCTCACCGCCGATGCGCATGCCTTCGTGACGAATTTTGATATCTTGTGTCATGGTGTGTGGGCTTTCCGTATTTAAAGGGCGGCTGCGGTGGTTGCGTAAAAGAACGCGTCAAAATTGCGCAACACGGGCTGGCTTGGCAGATCGAGCACCCGATTGGCGATAAAGGGAACCTCTTGTTCGGTCAGACCGCCGTGGCTGCGCAGCGGCACATCGAGGGCAGCAAGGTCATGGCGGTGTTCAGACGTGCCGATGGTCATATTTTCCCCTGAGACCATAACGATGTCACCAATGCGGTCGGCGGGCAGCTCAAAGCGGTCCACCGCTTGTGCTTTGGTCAACACGTCGGTGATACCGGCTGTGGCCTGTAGCTTTGCAACGATATCAGCAATATCCGCCGTCTCGGGCAGATAGGCGGTGGCAAAGGATCCCAGCGCACCGTGATGTACCACATAAGGATCTGTGATTGGCAAAATAACCCGTGCTGCAGCGTCTCCAAGCCAGTCATCCATCAGATCTTGTACATAGACTACCGCCGGCGATCCGTCGGCCAGGTGCTTGGGCTTCATGCCGTGATCGGCGGTGACGACGATGGCGGCCCCCATTGCGTCAAGTTGCTGCAGATATGTGTCGAACACCCGGTAAAACGATTTCGCTTCGGCATCGTCTGGTGCATATTTATGCTGGATGTAATCGGTGGTGGTCAGATACATTACGTCTGGTGACCATTCCTGCATCAACTTAACACCGGCGGCGAAGACGAATTCGGACAGCTGTGCGGAATAGACATCGGGTTGTGGCATGCCCAGCCAGTCAGCCGCGGCATCCTGACCATGCTCGGTAAGGGTCGAGTTGGCGGATTTCTCGGCGGAAAAGCAACGCGCCCGATCTTCGTCAAACGCCATGCCCGATCCCAAAAGCGCGCGCAGTTTGTCTTTTGCCGTCACAATTGCCACTTTGGCACCGGCTTCATAGAATTTTTGGAAGATGGTTGGCGCGCGCAGAAAGCGCACATCGTTCATCATTACCTCTTCGCCAGTGTCTGGATCAAACAAGAAATTACCGCAGATGCCATGCACACTTGGTGGGCGGCCGGTGGCAATCGACAGGTTGTTGGGATTGGTGAACGATGGGATGACCGAATGCGCCAGACGGTCGGTTCCGGTCTCGCGCATGCGCTTGAGAGTGGGCATCAACCCATCGGCAATGGCTGCATCCAGATACGCGGGCTCACACCCGTCGAGGCAGATCGCAATCGCCGTTGTTTTAGGGATCGGATAACTGCGTCCGTTTGTAACGATCGGCGTGTCATGGTTCATTTGGTATTCCTTTTACAAACGGTCTTTATCAAGCAAGCAGACGCTTGCGTTCTTCTAGCGCCGCGGCTGGCGGAGCGCCACCGACGACGCCCATTTCATCTAGGGCTTCTTGAGCGGCGATAACCACTTGGCGCATGACGTTCGCGTCCATTTGGCCAATACACCCAATCCGAAAACTATCCAACTTAGTTAGTTTTCCGGGATAAATAATAAAGCCTTTTTGTTTCATTACGTCATAAAACTGCGCGAATTCAAACTTTGGATCGGCAGGACAGAAAAATGTGACAATAATTGGTGATAGCCAGCGGTCTTTTAACAGGGTTTCCAAGCCCAGCTTGCGCATGCCTTTGACGATGACATCCCGGTTTTCGCGATAGCGCGCGCCTCTTGCTGCGACGCCGCCCTCTGCTTGGTGGGCGCGCAACGCTTCGAGAAAGGCTGCGACTACATGGGTTGGAGGGGTATAGCGCCATTGCCCGGTTTTGTTCATATGCGCCCATTGTGCGTGTAGGTCCAGACACAGCGAATGTGAGTTGCCTTTGGCGGCCTCTAATGCAGTTTTGCGCGCAATCACAAACCCAAAGCCGGGAACGCCCTCGATGCATTTATTGGCCGAGGACACCAAGGCTTCAAAGCGGATTTGGCTTGCCTCAAGCGGTAGCGCGCCAAAGGCTGACATGCTGTCAATCAGCAGGACGCGCCCAGCAGCATAGGTGGCCTCAGAAATCTCTTCAATCGGGTTCAAAATGCCTGAGCTGGTTTCGCAGTGGATCGCTACAACATGAGTGATGGCCAGATCTTGTGCCAGTATCTGCGCGACCATCTCGCCGCGGGGTGGCAGGTAATCGCCCTTGTCCAGAACAACGTGATCGCGCTTTAAATATTCCAAAGTTTGCGCCGAGCGTTTTCCATACGAACCGTTTGCCAGCACCAGCGCCTTGCCCGAGGCTGGAATGAAGGTTCCCAACATTGCTTCGACCGAGAAAGATCCGCTGCCCTGCATAGGCACGCAGTCATAGGCCTCATCACCGTCATCGATCAGCGCCAAGAGCCGGGTGCGTATTTCTTGTGTCATGGCGCGAAAATCATCATCCCAACTGCCCCAGTCGCGCAGCATTTGCTCTTTTACCTTATACGATGTGGTCAGAGGACCTGGGGTAAGAAGATAGGGTTCTCCAAGGCGGGGGCATTGTATTTCTGGCGAGGTGGCTTTCATCACGACACTCCAACGGGGTTGTTTGGAGCGATCAATGCACAATCTCTGGACTTATGTAAAATCGCTATTATAGATTGATCCATAAGCGTTCCTTATATATTAAAACAGGGTCCCAGATGCGTTACAGTCAATTGCGTGCGTTTCATTTTGTGGCATTAAAAGGCGGGTTTTCAAGGGCCGCAGCTGCCATGCACGTCACCCAGCCGGGTGTGTCTGAACAGGTTCGTAAATTAGAGCAAGATTATGATGTACTGTTGTTCAATCGCGAGCGTAAGGTGATTGCTCTGACGGAGGCAGGCGAGCAGCTTTTTTTGTTGACCAAGCAGTTTTTTGAAATTGAGCAACATATTGATGAATATTTTTTTGAGGCCCGCGCTGAGATGGATGGCCGTATTCGGATTATTGCAGACTCAGCACGTCACGTGACCCAGATTTTGGCCGCATTTCGCAAACGCTATCCCAAAGTGGATGTCTTGCTACAATCGGGCAATTCGGAAGATGTTGTGGACAGGCTAAGGTCTTATGATGCAGAGATTGGCGTTCTAGGGGCGCTCTCTGCGGGGGCCGATATTGAAACACTGGACTTGGGAAAAACAGAGATCATTGCCTTCGCCGCCAAAGGCGTGGTGCCGATTGGCACCACACATATGCGCCTTGAAGATCTTGCCCATTTTCCTTTGGTGTTTCGAGAGGTTGGTTCAAAAACCCGCGAGAACATCGAGCGCGAAGCCCAGAGACAAGGGGTTGTTTTGACCCCGGTTATCGAAGCCGAAGGACGTGAGGCAATGCGCGAGGTTGTCGCCTCTGGCGCCGGCATCGGCTTTGTGTCGCAAGCCGAGCTCGGCGACGATCCACGGTTGATACCGATCGCGTTGGAGGGCGTGGACCTGCACATGAGTGAAACCATCGCTTTTCTGGGCCAGCGAAAGGATTTACGCATTATTCGGGCCTTTACAGGGGTTGCGCAGGACTTTTTAAATGGGGACGGAATTGCGCAGGACTTGAGCTAGCGTTGACGCCAAGCTTGGGTGCGTTTTAAAAGCCCCTTGGATATAATCAGATGCAGAATACGCGCTGCGGCATTGGTATAGAAAATCATCATGCCCATCGCCGCTGCTGGTGCGATGTCACCGGCATCATCCATATTAAGTACTGCGATCGAGGCCAGTGCCGTCTTGGGGGAATATAAAAATACCACCGCCGAGACCGTCGTCATCGCATTGACAAACAGATAGATGGAGATGTCCAGGATGGCGGGCATACAAACCGGAACCGTGACCCTTGTGAAAAGTTTTAACGTCGGTTGTTTGAGCGACGCAGAGACGGATTCAAATTCGCGGTCCATTTGTTTCAGTGCAGTGACTGCAGTGAGATGCGACACTGTGTAAAAATGGGTTACGGTACAGACAACCAAAATCGCCATTGTGCCATAAATTGAATTGAGTGGGTTTTCGGGATTGTTGAAAAAGAAAATATAGGCCAACCCCAGCACCATGCCCGGGATTGCCATCGGAAGCATGGCAAACATCTGGAATATTGCCCGGCCGGTGCGAAAACCGTTTGATTTGTCGACTAGATACGCCCCGAAAAACACCACTGATGTGCCGATAACAGCCGTCAACAGAGCCAGTTTGATCGAGTTATAATACGCCCCCCAGCCGCCACCATCCATTCTGTCGAACTGATAATTGTTCAGGCTCAGGCTTAAGTCATAGGGCCAGAATTTGATCAGTGCCGCAAATTGACAGATCGCTAGCATTCCGACCACAAACAAGCCAATCACGCTGCAGTAAATCAGGAAAATATTATCTGTTTTTGCATTCGGTGTTGGTGCATATGGGACTGATCTCGCGGTTAACAGCGCTACCTGCTTGCTTTGGACAAGCCGATCAATCGCAAAGGCCAAAATAGCCGGAATGATCAAGACCACTGAGACAACCGCCCCCATTTCAAAATTTTGCTGTCCAATCACCTGCTTATAGATATCGACTGCGAGTACGTTGAACTGGCCGCCAATGACTTTGGGCAGGCCAAAATCGGTAATAACTAAGTTGAACACGACGAAGGCCGCAGAAATCAACCCATAGCGGGCTCCGGGGATGGTCACTCTCCAAAAGGTTCGCCACGGCGAGGCCTTTAGCGACACCGCGGCTTCGTATAGCCGCGCATCTGAGATAGCCAGAGCCGTTGAAATAATCAAAAAAGCGTGGGGAAACGTGAAAAAGACCGATCCGATAACGATGCCAATTGGCCCGTAAATACTGGCGCCAAACATCAGCTCTTTGAGAATGCCCTGCGCCCCAAACAGATAGACCAGCGCGATCCCCGGCAACAGCGAAGGTACCAAAATAGGGGCCATCGCAATCAAACGGAACATGCCTTTGAAGCGCATGCAACTGCGGTTTAACGCATAGGCAAACCAGAACGCCAGCGTGACGGTGATCATAGTGCTAATGATCGAGATCATCAGGGAGTTTTTAATCGAATTGAACAGGGCGGGAGTTGAGAAGTAGTTGACGAAATTGGCAAGTCCGGTAGATTTGACAGGTCTGAGTTGCACCCTTCGGAAAGTATTGCTGTCAAGCTCATACCATTTGGTATCGTCTTTCAATGCTGAGCCGACAAGGAACCGCCCCGTGTCATCGAGATTGCGAAACCTGTACATAACAGGGCTGCGAAAACTGAAATCAGGAAAAAACTTTGTCACCCCAAGCCGCCCGCCAGAACCGGTGCTCAGATCATCGAGTTGTACTGCCTCTATCTGGGCGTTGCGGTCGGCCAGCGTAAATGTGGCGGTATTAAACTGACCGGCCTCGTCACTGACCTGAACTTCATATTGTGCCAACTCGAATTGGTAGGTCGAGAAGGATTTGGAAAACATTGCATAGAGCGGCAACACCAATGTGATCACCAGATAGAGCGCAATTACCACCATACCGCCGCGCATCAGGATGTCATCGCGGCTGAGCTTGCCTTTTACTACGGGGCCAGCAGGCAGTGTGTCTGGGGTGGTCGGCAGCAGGCTCATGCCTGATCCACCACGACCTGATCCACCACGACCGGATCTACTGGAGACGCAAAGGCCAAAAGTTGCGCTGCGGGAAGTTCTATGGTCAGTGTCTGCTCACAGCGCAAATTCAGGCGCCGGACTGCATTGATCGAGAAATCTGCGATAATCTTATTGCTACCAAAAGCATCACTGTGCAACCGACAGCGCCAGAACGAACCGAGAAACTCCATTTCTGTGAGACGCGCTTGAAACAGATTGTCGTGAACGGCACAGAGGCTGGCAACGCCTCCGTCGCTTTTAGGCAGGGTTTTGGCGCCAGACTCAGTGGCTGATTTGGTGTTCGGTTGTGCGGCCCCATGGGGGATGATATCCTCTGGTCGGATGGCGATGATGATGTCTCGGCTCTGCGGGAAATCGTGTTTCACACAGCTCAATGTTGTAGTGCCGACCGTCACCTGATGGGGGGTCTTTGCAAGCCCACGCAGCTGATTCATCTCGCCAATAAAATCGGCAACAAACAGGGTAGCGGGTGTGCAATACACCTCAGTGGGTGTGCCGACTTGTTCGACACTGCCATGGTTTATCACCACAATTCGGTCGGCCATGGACAGCGCCTCTTCCTGATCATGGGTGACCATCACGGTAGTGACGCCCAGCTTTTGTTGCAGCGCCTTGATTTCATGGCGCAGATGCACCCGCACTTTGGCGTCGAGCGCTGAGAGAGGTTCGTCAAGCAGCAATAGCCCCGGGCTGGTGGCGATAGCGCGTGCCAGCGCAATGCGCTGTTGCTGGCCACCCGACAATTGCGCAGGATATTTCTTGGCTTGCTCGATCAGACCGACAAGGCGCAGCAATTCGACCACACGTTTGGCGATTTCTGGTTTGCTGCGGCCAGTGTTTTCCAGTCCGAAGGCAATATTTTGCTCGATGGTCAGGTTTGGAAACAGAGCATAAGATTGAAACACAATCCCGTAATCACGCTCTGAAGGGGGCAGGTTTGAGATGTCTTTTCCGGCTTGCGCGACCTGACCCTTGGTTTGCAAGTCTAATCCGGCAATGGCGCGCAAAAGAGTGGTTTTACCGCATCCTGACGGCCCAAGAAAACACACAAACTCGCCCTCTTTGATGTCGAGTGAGACATCTTTCAGCGCCAGAAAATTACCAAAAGCTTTCCATATATTTTCAATTTTTAAATAAGTGGGTTTCGGGTCTGTTTTTTGGGCTGTGGGGTGGTTCACGGAAAACTTCCTTCATGCAAAGCAACAGCGTCTTTGGGTTGGCCTTTAAGTGACCTGTGGCTTTGAGAGATCAACAAAATCAATCTAGCGGTGCATCGATCTTGTCGCGGGGATTATGTAAACGCAGGGGCGTTAAAACCCCTGCGTCATTGCATTTATTTGGGATCGGATTTTCCGTCATACCGCGATTGCCACTCGTTCAAAATTCTTGCACGGTTATTGGCGGCGAACTCGAAATCATTCGGGATCATGGCGTCGATTAAACCCTCGGGAAAGAACTCAACCGGTTTGGCAACGCCGGGATAGGCGACAACCGCATAACCTTGGTTATACATCTCGTTGGCTTCGCGGGTGACCGAGAAATCGACTAGTTTCTGAGCGGCTTCAAGATAGGCTGTACCCGCCACAATCGCTGTGGCTTCCATATCCCAGCCAACGCCTTCGGTAGGCACAATAATATCAAGTGGCGCCCCTGCAGCTTTGGATTTTGCTCCGCGGAAAGCAAAGGAAACCCCGATGGGTATTTCGCCGGCAGCCGCTAGTTTGCAAGGCTTTGATCCCGAATGGGTATAGCGCGCGATATTTTCGTGCAGCCCATCCATATAGGCCCAACCACCTTCTTCACCAAATATCTGCAACCAGCTGGATACATCCAAAAACCCGGTGCCCGAAGAGTTCGGGTTCGGCATAATTATATGGCCAGCGTATTGTGGGTCGGTGAGATCTTGCCACGATGTCGGCGGTGTCAGGCCAGCTTTGCCGGCTTCGACGGTGTTATAGCAAACTGCGGCTACCCAAGCGTCCATTCCGACCCAGGCCGGCGGGTTATCACTGTCAACGAACTTGCTATCGAGCTTTTCGACACCGGCCGGTTTATAGGCCTCAAGCATACCTTCCGCTTTCAGCAACAACAACGAGGTGCCTGCGAGGCCCCAGACGACATCGGCCTGCGGGTTGTCGCGCTCTGCTAGCAGTTTGGCAGTAATAATACCGGTTGAATCGCGCACCCAATTGATTGTGATATCGGGATGGCTTTCATTGAATTTTGCTGCGTAACGGCTGAGGTCTTCGGCCTCGACGGCTGTATAGACCGTCAATTCAGTCTCTGCCATCAGGGATGTGGCGAAGATGGCACTGGTGGCCATTGATGTCAAAATCGATGATTTTAGTTTCATGTTTCTCTCCTATTGTCATTTTTTATCCACCAAGCGAGGCGAGTCAGTTGGCGGTCAGAAGCGTAATGCAACAGAGTGTTACACGTTCACAGGGTAAATGATATTATTTTAATATGTATAGCATTATCATTCCATCTTATAGTAAGCCTTCTGATTTGTAGGGGTTTTTTATGCTATTTAATATCAATTGCCCACATCAATTTGGGCTGACCTATCGGGGATAGGTTACTTTCAGTGTCAAATGAGGGACCTATGGTAAGGCCTTGCAAAATTTTATTTCGGATTGCTCGGAACACACAGGCCGCGAAGATGCGCTTTATGAACTCGTGCGTAAACAGATCAATGAGGCGCCAACAATCTCAGATTGGATTGGAAAGGCCACAAAAAATGTCAGCGTTAGCCTTTTTAACAAAAAGCCGTTTGTGTAGCGATTGATCCAAGAGCCTGATGGTTGTCGTATCTGGGCTTTGCAGCGTACTAGGTGATTGAGATTATCTGATGTCAGATGTTTGTTGCCTTTGGTGTCGATCCCGGAGCTGAATTGACACGCCTCATTATTCGTAAGAATAGTTTATCATAATAGTTGAAACGGTTTTTCAATGGGACGGGTGCAGATGAAACAATTTGATCTGGTAATTGTCGGGGCGGGGATCATCGGGCTTGCTCACGCATTTCACGCCTCACAGGCGGGGTTGAACGTGGCTATAATTGACCGCAGCCCTAATGCGCTGGGTGCTTCGGTGCGTAATTTTGGCATGCTTTCCCTGAATGCACAGGCGCTGGGGTCTCAGTTGTCCAGCGCCCATAAATCTCTGAAATATTGGCAAGCGATCGCACCACAAGCTGGGTTTGAGCTGCGGCAATCGGGTTGCATATTTGTTGCGCGCGCCCCTGAG
>Ga0115004_10004189_pt1 | contig 11565 bp, 8 predicted proteins | sample ArcticOcean_MG_C_10_FD_88737 | JGI IMG/M metagenome (GOLD analysis project Ga0115004, IMG submission 88737) | Marine microbial communities from western Arctic Ocean - ArcticOcean_MG_CB11_90 | ecosystem: Environmental > Aquatic > Marine > Oceanic | place: Arctic Ocean: Canada Basin | collected...
TAATTACGCATATTTCTAAAGTACTTTAATATATATAGTCTGAAACCCTAAATAATTGTAAAACCGCCCCACTAAAAAAACATCTCTAATTCCAAAACGAGTTCTAAACAGTCGCGTTAGTCGTCACAGAACATGCTCATCAATAAAGCATCACTTTTGCAGACGAAGAGATATTTAACGACCATGCTCTCAAACACAAACAAAGTTCTGTCAATCGCTCACGTAGCCAGTACTCGCGCAAAAACGCAGAAGAACAAAGCGAATACAACTTTTAAGGCGGCGAATTATTCCGACAGTCACGAAAACGAATGGAAGAAAGCTTCGGAGAGTATTACGATAAGGCGCGCGATGAAACAAACGATGAGAAGATCGATCGATTGCGCGAGCGATCGTGATCATCGTCGCATTTTCGTGAACAGTAATAGTCGTAGAAATGGTAATAATAATAACAAGGTCGTGATGATGATGTCCTCTAGTGCTAACGCTCGTGCTAATGAGAACGGGTTAACGACGACGACGAGTAGTGGTGATGATGATGATGATGATGATGGGACGTCGATGATTGGTTTCGAGGAGTTAGCGGTACGCAGTGTTCTTGCGTTGGTCTTTTTTTTCACGAGCTACGTTGTCCGTGCTTATTCGGAGAGCGTTTAAATCGATAAGCGGCGTCGTCGTTTTGTGCGCTATTTGATTTTGTGCGCGCGCGTTTAGTTTAGTTTTAAAGGAACTTTCGTGTAAGGAATAGCGATTGATGATGGAGCGCCGATGATGGCATTTACTGCGTTATCTTCTCGATCGCGCGCGTAACAGACGCAGAGGTAACAGACTGCTCTAGCGCGCGAGATGAAGCGAAAAATATACGTGAGGCGTTCCATTTTTTTCGTTTACGTTTACGTAAGCGTTTTTCTTTCGTTGTTCTTCTTTCGTGTTTGTGATTGCGACGATTGTTTTGGTTGTCGATCGTTGTTGTTGTTATTATCATCGATGGTAGATATAATTGCTCTCGAGCTCGTTCGTTCTCTTGCAATCGTTAAAATAATAACGATGGACAATTTCTCTCTTTTGTTATATATAGGTCGAGGCTGATTTACATCCGTTAGTTATAAACGCCTTAAAACGAAGGAACATTATAAAACCGACTGGGTGTCAAACAGACGCAATTCCATTAATTTCAAGAAATGTAGACGTCATCGTAGCCGCAGAGACTGGATCTGGGAAGACGTACTGTTACGCGATTCCAATCGTGTCTGATATCTTGAAACGAAAAGAAGAGCTTAAAAATCGTAGGGAGGAAGTTTCGGCGTTGATTTTGTGTCCAAACGCGACGTTGTGTGATCAAGTGAAAGCTGCTATTGATGCGCTTACTTATGGTACAAATAGTGATGGTGATTCGAACATAAATAAACCGTTAGTGAAAACGGTCGCGTTGACGCCCGATCGCGGGTTACCGAGTTCGTTTCCCGATATCATCGTCTGTACACCAGCTCGCGCCGAACAGGACGTTTTAAATTGGCGCGAAGGAAGCTGGCGATCAGGGTCGTTTACGCCGTACGTGAAGAATATAAGAACGGTCGTTTTAGACGAAGCCGATATGTTGTTAGGAGGCGGATATCAGAGAAAAGTCCGCAACTGTTTCGACGTTTTGTTTCGCGAAGAAAAGTTAGCCGCGCAAAAAGGATTTTACGCCTTGTACGACGACGACGATGCCATAGATAGCGATGAAAACAACGAACGACGCAATAATGATGCTAATAATAAAAAAGTAGTAACAAGAAAAGAACAAGAACAAGAAGAGATAGAGTGGAACAGAGATTTAGATCGAAGCGAAGCCGCTATGGAACAAAATTGGAGAAAAGATCACGATTTTGAGAATGATGAAAATGATGATGATGATGATGATGATGAAAACGACAATGACGACTTTGATGAAGATAATAACGATAATAATGATAATAATAACACCAGTATTAGTAGTAGTAGTATAAAAAAGAAAAAGAAGAAACCAAAAGCTCGACTTGGCGGTAAAGGAAAAGTCGGTAAAGGTACGAATCGCGATTTTCGTAGACAGTATGTTTTCGCAGCCGCGACTGTAATGTCAACCGGTAAACGAACACCTGGGGCGGTGCTTAAATTCGGTTTCCCCGGTGCAGTTTGGACGAAGAGTGCGAGTTTACATAAACCGAGAGCCGAACTCACGCAAGAATGGATGGAAGTCTCGATTGAATCGAGAGCTAAAGCACTTTTTGATGCTCTACAAATGGATTCGGAAACTTCAAAGGTTCAAAAGACGCTCGTTTTTGTAAACTCTGGAACGGCGTGCGATGCTATTACGAAAGAATTGAGAAATTTAGGCGCAAAAGTATGCTCGTTTCATAGCGAAGTCGAACCAGCAGAGCGAGAAATCCGTTTGAAGCGTTTTGCGTTGCAAGGCGACGACGACGTCGACGACAAAAATGATGAAGTCGTGGACGTCTTAGTCGCCACCGACGCCGTCGCTCGTGGCGTCGATATCCCAAACGTGAAACACGTCATTCAAGCCGAGTTCGCACAAAACGCAACCGAGTACCTCCATCGCGTCGGACGAACTGCTCGAGCTGGAAAACTCGGTCGAGCGACGAACATTTTGTTACCGGGAGATTTAGATCTCGCAAACGCGATTCGCAAAGCAGATCGCGAAGGTCAAAGCGTCGAGGACACGTTTTCGCGCAAGCGCAGTTTTAGGAACAAGTTTAAGAAATACGGCGAAAGCAGACGAGCGTAGGCGTACTTACAGTAAGTAAGTGCTACAGTACGCAGTACCGCTTTTCGTCGACGGCGAAGATACGTTAATGCAGAGCCGCGGGTTCAGAAATAATATTACATATACATTTGAAGGTGACGTAACGAGGTCGTTGCGTACGAGTGATACTTTATTACAATTTTGGAAATGCGAGAGAACAGATTTTGTAGAAGAAGCACACGCACATTTATCTTACTTGCAGGAAAATGGTTGTTGGGACTTCGACGCCAACACCATTTTAAATGGAGTGATCGGAGAAGCATTTTTTGTTGGACCGGCGTGGATATTAACATTCACGGCCAAGAACTACATAGACCGGTTTCGTTGCGTACGTTACTCGTACAAGCAAAACCTTCGGTTTCGTTGACGGAACCGGTCTATGTAATTCTTGGCCGTGAATGTTAACGTCCACGCCGGTCCAACAAAACAATGCTTCTCCGAAAACTCCATTAAATGGTGTTGGCGTCGAAGTCCCAACAACCATTTTCCTGCAAGTAAGATAAATGTGCGCGTGCTTCTTCCTGGAGAACGAATGCACGTTTCAAAAGATATTTCCAAAATTGCAACAGAGTATCACTCGTATGCAACGACCTCGTTACTTCACCTTCAAATGCCCCACCTCTTATTGGGATTGCAGGGACGACCATCGTCATAGGGTTTAGGTGGTTTAGGTATTAAAATACTTTTACATACAATTAATTACATTTCCTTACATTACGAAACCCTAAACCACACAGAGCCCAATTTCTCCACGCGGCCCTTTCTTCATTCCTCTCTCGCCCAAATTCGTTCTTTAAACGCGTTTAATTAACCTCTCTCTTCTGCTTTCGCAGAAGAGGCACACAGAGAGAGAGAACGAGATAAAGAAATAACTAAGAGAACGAAAATGAGCGCATTTGTTGGCACGAACGACCTGCATTACGAGCGATTTGAAATAAATAACCCACGCTACTCCTCGGCCACATCATCGCCAACAATGTCACAAAAACCAACATCCAAAAAACAGGAACTACGAGCCAGATATTACGATTTCGCGAGTACTAATAAACACGTGATGGTAATCATCGCTCTCGCAGCGGTTGGTTATTTGAGCGTCGTGAGCTATCGCGAAGGCTACAGGTCTACTATCGATGAATATGATAATTACAGTACTAGTGGTCTGAAGAAAGTGGTAGAGCAGAGCGAGTTATCCGTAGCTTGGCCTGAGTGGGCGAAAGGCCTAGTGAAAGTGAGCAGGGCGAAGATGTACGTCGCCCGAGCCAGCAGGGAAACGAGCGACACTGAAACCGAGAGATCGGTGAGGACCGACCCTTTGGAAGAAATAAACTGGAAAGAACACATGGAGTCGAACAATTTGGATTATGAACCAGAGCGCAAGAGGGAGGAGTGGAAACATCGATCTTCGGTCGGGTCGAAAGAGTTCGTCGTCTGTTTCCACGAAGGCCAAAGGTTCAACTTCTTCGGGGCGTATAATTTCATAAACGAAGGTTTGAAAAAACCCGGGATGTGCGTGAAAGATGTGAAGGTTTCGGCGAACATTGATGATCCTTCGTGCGACGTTAGAATGTTTAGGAATCAACACGTGCCGGAGAGTAGGAAGAAGACCAGGGCGGGGCAGGTTGATATCTTTTTCACGCACGAAAGTCCTTCGGGGTATTCACCGGAGATGAACGATCGCGAGTTTAGGGGTTCGTTCGATTACATCGCGAATTACGAAAAGACGAGTGGGTTATGGTTTCCGTTTGCAGTGCCAGTGTTTGAGATGAAGAAGGATTTCCCGTTGTATACGATTCCGAGGAAAGATCGGAATCCCGGCGTCGCTTGGCTCGCGAGAGATTGTATGAGCAATCGCGCGAATACTTTGAGGAAGATTTCTGAGCATTATCCAGTGTTTTCCGTAGGGAATTGTGCGAAAAATGTCGTCTCAAATTCGTTCCCCGAATCAGTCATGGATTTGCCTAGGGAAAGACAAACTTCGTTTCAAGAACCGTTGTCAAATTTCATGTTCTATTTCGCCGTCGAGAACTTGGGCGTCTCGTGTCCAGAATACGTGACGGAGAAAATTTATTACGCCTTAAGCAGAGGTTCGATTCCAATCTATATTGGATGGGAAGGCGTTAACGAGTTGTTACCTGGGAGAGATAGTTGGATCGATTTACGCGACTACGAGACGCCCGAAGCTTTAGCAAAAAAACTACGCCAAATCTCCGATAACGACGACGAGTGGGAAAAAATGCACAAATGGAGATACGAAGACCCAAAGTCGTGGCCGATGTTGTTTCAAAAAGCAATTCGGCAGCAAACGGAAGACTCGAAATACGCATTGTGCGCGTTGCTGCAAAACGGCGAGAGCGATAAAAGACGACAAGCTGGAAAAGATCCAAAGCTCTGCGCGCAGGAGACAAAAATTTTTGGAGAATCGTTACAAGTCGATGGACAATCAGGTTTTGGTGCGTTTAAAAAGAAAGACGATGAGGACGAGGCAAAGTTAGGTAGGGTTGATTTAGTCGATGATCGTGTTAAGGATGGTGATAATAAAGCGGCGTCTCAGATTTTCTCGCCCTGGGAAAAACATCTTAAGAAGACGTGTAGTACCGATCACTCGTGCTTCAAGTTGTTTAATATGCGAGGGTCGCGCGACGACATGGCCGAAGCCAAATTTGGCAGAATGGAAATCGAACTCGCAGAGGTCGAAATGCCAGGTTTTGATGTAGCAAAATAATATAGTTAATAGTATATACTAGTCGTATTTTAATGCGCACGTAATAATATATTTATAGCAGCAGATTATCAGTATGGTACAGGGCAAAATCAACAACATTTGCGCGCGCTTACCAGTAATTACATACAAAATGATCATCGATGACTTCTTAAAATAAATAAAAGAACAACACTTCATTCTTTTTTACGCAATGAAGACGTTGGTCATGAACACAATCACGAGAGCGAGTGTTTTTAAACCAGCAGCATTGGCACCACCTTGAGTTCCAGAAGAAAGCGAAGTTCCAGATAGTGAAGGCGCCGAACACGAGAGCGAAGCGAAGAGCTTGTCGCCATCCGATTCGCAGTCGCCATTAGTATATTCGCACTTCGATTCGCCCGTGCAACTCGCTTCGACATCGATACCAGTGCAATATAGATTTGTTTCGAGCACAGTTGCGAGAGGGGTATCGTTGGGAGCGTTCGCTGCAAAAGTAGCCGACGCAGGGAAACATCTGTTCCCGTCGTACGTCGCCGGTAAAACTTGACATTCGCTTTCGTTAGTACAATTTCCGATGTCGAGTTTCTTACATTTCATGTCAGTTGGATTCATTGCAAGTTGACCACCGAACAGTGTCCCCATACTAGCGATGGTAACGCTAAATGCAGTGCCGCATTCTTTCCCAGTATCATCCCATTCACACGTAGCAGTAGTATCTGCTTTACAAGCCGTTTCGGTCGTTAAAGAATCGCATTTTTGCGTGCCAGAAAAGATGGAGCAAAAATTACCGCCCGAAGCCGAAATTAGTTGAGTTTTCGTAGAAGCGTCGCAATATGAACTGTACATTGTCTGTATGTTATCGGATTTGCCAGTACAACCGCCACCGCTCGATGACGTATTAGACCATTCGCAATAAGTAGCCGCGTTGCAAGTAGTTTCGTTCAAATAATCGTTTGAGCACTCCGTCGATTTCCACAAGTAAGCGGCACCAAAAGGATCTCCTATCATAGATGAAATCTGCGCTTCTGACATCCCTGCTTCACAGGCGGTCCCGGACCAAGAGCATCCATTCGAAGCGAGCGCCGCACACACCGTTTCGGCCGTTTGCCCAACATTAACGAGAGCGCAAACCAACATCGGAAACACGATCGTGAACGCGTAAGCGATCGGTAAACCGATCGGCGATACCAACGCATCGGCCGCAGGGCTTTGGCACGAAGAAGAAGAAAACACGCATTGATCTATAGCAACGCACGAACTCTCATCGGTGACCTTTGAACACTCGCTCGATTGCCTCTGCGCCACGCATAGATTCGATTGACTCGCTACCGCCGCGGCCATACTTACTCGACCTTTGCTTTGCCGCACTTCACTTAACACTACTCTTTCTTGCTCGCGTAGATCACTGCTTCCAAAACGAAGCACGTACTCATCCGCGATCGCTCTCGCTCGAGATTCCTGTTTCGCGTACTCCTCTGGATTCCTCTGCATCATTTGTTCGAGGAACTTTTCAGTCGTCGCTGCAGTTCTCATGAGAGAAGATGAGAGAACTATTCCAACGAAGAAAGAGGCGTAAAACGAGCAGAATCGGCGAGTCGTAAACATTCTTTATTCTTCCTTTTGCGAGCGTTTTTAAAGATCGAGTGTAGTAAATTCGCTCGAGAGATGATATTTTCTGAGCTCTTTCGATAGGCAAAAGAAGGTTCTCGCGAGCGTTCGTCGATTACGATTAATATTTGATATCTTTAAATATGCCGTTTATTCCTTTTGATGTTGTTTTTTTAAGTAGGGAAGAAGGGATTTACAAATGTGAGCACTTAACTCTGTTACAAACTACTACTACTACTACTGTATTACGTGTATAATAAATATGTACTACCGCGTGAAAAAGTAGTAAACTAAAGCAAACCTAGTTGTTCTCTGTGTTGCTCGTAGCAAGATTCGTACTCGCGCTTGTTCGGCGATTCGGTGAAGAAGTGCGATAGAGGTTCGTTCGTGACGTGTTTGTCGCGCCTGGCGTACGCTTTGAACATAGTGTCGAAGAACTCGCGTTGGATGATATCTAATTCTTTGATCTCTTCGCATGGCGGTTTCGATTTCGTCTTGTACTTTTTCGGGTGCACGTTTAGATCGAATTGGGAGTTCGCGAACGCTTCGGAGGCGTTGGACTGCCAGCCGAGGAAATCGACGAGTTTAGTGAAGATTTCGTCCCTTTCAAGGTCCGATTTCCAGAAGTCTTCGTAGTTCACGCGGACCCAAGCGTTGTCTGGGATCTTCGATAACGATTGATCGATGTACTCTGCGAACATTTTAAGGACGTTTACGTGCGCGTTTAAGCCAGTGTCCCAATTTTTGTGCGATCGAGCCGTCTCTACGATGTTTCTGTGTAATAAGACGAATTTAACGTCGCATTGGTTGTTCTTAGCCGCGTTGTAATATTTCACTATATCAATCGGGTGACCGTGCTGAAAGAGATAGTCTCTTTGGGTTTTATCGTTAGGGTCCCATCGTTTCGCATGATTCACGTCCAATCCTTTACCAGTAGCGAATGGGCCTAGTTTATGTGGAAACGAATACGAACGAGTGGAATAGCACGACGTTAGCTTTTCGTTGTTGTTCTTCTTATGCATTTCGGCGACGTTTTCGCAACCTTTTCTGAACGTATTGAATATTTCGTCATATTTGCTTTCTAAAAGCAAATTATCAAAATGAATGTCGTTATCGATGAATAATTTATCAGTTTCTTGCCCGTTTTCGTGTTCGTTTGATTTTTTCAAATGGTCTCTTAAAAGCGTCTTCATGAAGGCGTCTTTACCCATTTGAAAGGCGTGATGTCCAACGCCTTCGAGACCTAGAGTGAACACGGATTGGCATTTCACGTTGTTCTTGATGTAATTATTATTATTATTATTAATCGTAGTGGTAGCTGTTGCCGCTTTTTGTTCGAACAAGTCGATCAAGTTTGGCATTTTGCTCAATTTCGCCCGTTGTTGTGCCGCCGCCGACGAGCGCACTTCTTCTCCCTTTTTGTTACTATTCTTCTTCTCCCTCAAATCATTATTATCTTTACTCTCACTGGCTTCTATAGCAGCAGTACTAAACAACTTCTCTCTTCCCCGCTCTCCCTTAAACGCGTTCTCTTCTTCGTCCTCTTTCTTCGCCTCTCGTACGTCATCGATTGTATAATCTTTTTCACTCATCTTCTTCCTCTTCTCCATCGCTTCCACGATCGAAAACGTAGTAGTCGTTTGAGCAGCAGTAGCAGTAGAAATAGTGGTAGAAGTACTCTTCTTCTTCTCTCGCCGATCGTCCGCGTCGTACTCTCGCGTCGTTTTCACCGCAGCAGCAGCTAATCTCACGGTATCAAAGGTCGCCTTATCATAGCCTAAACTTACGCGGCGCGCGACTAACGCATCAGTACTACTCGAGCTCATTAAACGACTGTTATTACTGTTACTATCGTTTGCGTAAGATATGCCGACGGATAAGAGAGATCCGAGAACGATTGCTATGAATATCCTGCGATAGACAGGTGCGGATATGATTTTACACGCGGCATTCCCGAATTTGATTTCTTCTTCTTCTTCTTCGGTGATTTTGATGATCGAAAGCGAGGACATTTTTAGTTTTTTTGCGCTAAAACTAGCTGCAAACCGATTATTGTTTATGTTTATGTTATTCGATAGGATCGATCGATCGAGAGAGATTGAGAGATTGAGCGGCGCGTTATGTTTGTGTTAGTGAGGAAAACGTCTTTTAAAGCATAGGACTATAATTCTAAGAAATATGAGACAGCGAAACAACCATGAATAAAAAGCGTACTGACTAAATAAGAACTATAAATAACGTTTTACTAAACTATGTTACGATGATAAGAAACATGATTTAATGGGCAAGAACGAACACGCGGCGGGAACTCGCTCGCTTAAGATATCTCCGATACCTCCAACGTTATAAAACGAAAGAGCGAATAACAAGAAAACGCTCGCTTGTATTAAAACTCCGGGTAAAATCGTTACGTCCGGGAGCAGCTTGGCGTACATTAATAACTTCCGGTTCGATTCAGATTGTCGAGAGAGTAGTTTTTCGAACTTTTCGCTTTGATACGGGATTTTAACTTCATCGATCAAAGCCGGGAAGCCGCCTTCGACGTATTGAACCGAATTCGCGAATCCAGCCTGAACGAGTTCATAGCACGCCCTGATCGCGAACGAATCCGAAGCATCGATTACTCCCATATTCGACGTTTCAGAGCTCTGCGACGTGTTAATACTCCCGCCTTTCAAATCACACACGAACACGTTAATCTTACTATTACTCTTCTTATTATTATTACCTCGTTTCGCTTTTGCTATTGCGAAACAGTTCTTCACGAAGTCTTCGTCTCTCTCTTTCAATCCGCCTTTGATCGACAACGCGTACCCGCTTATTCTCCTAAACGCGTTCTTCGACGGCGTTTGATACGCGCACGAAACGAACGGGTATACTCGCCAATCGCCGTATTCTAAAGGTTGTCTTATATCGATATACACGTTCACGCAGTCCGTTCTTTCCTCCTGCTTCCTCCTCGCGATTTCATCGTAATGCGCTCTCTTAAACTCTTCGGCGCTGATTCCTTTACATCTATTACTTCGTTTCAAATACGCGCATATCTCCGGGAACTTCGGTGCTAACCTCCCTTGCCCTGGCCGGATCTCTTCAAACTTTATTTCCTCGTCCTCTCGCGTTGCTCTCTTCATCGCAAACAAGTTCATGAAATTATCAACGAACGATTGATCCGAAGTCGCGCGGCGCGATTCCATCTTCTTCGTCGCAGTCGTCGTCGTCGTCTTTACATTATGCGTCTGTTTACTGATTCGGCAAATATCTCTTCTTCTGCCAACTCTTCGCGTTCCCCAAATCATAACCGATGTTTGGCCTTTTGCGTTCCGTTCTGATTTATGTTTCGTCGGCTCAACGAACGCAGACCTGCGCACATGCGCAGTAGTAGTAAGCGCATTTGTAGATTTCGATGCTAGCGAGATTTCTTGAAACATCGAGATCGAGATTGAGTATTTAATGAACGATTTAAAGAGAGCTCTTTAAAAGCCGTTGCAGAGTGCGTGTTAGATGCGTTATGAAGCAGCAAGAACTTAAATCCATGACGATGTGGGCAGTAAAGTGTTGAGAATGAAGATCTCTGTCGATTGCGCTAGCGCGATGAATAATTATAATGTATGGAGCAGTATATTAAAAAGATAATATACGTTTCACGCGTGTGTGTGTAGTGTGTATGTACGCACACGCGTGAAATTGATGGTGAATAAATACTCTCTCCTGCTCTAGCGCTCGTGAAAAGTTTACGTCCACCGCCGCGCGCGTTTTCGTTTAACATCGATTCCGATTTACTTCATCGTTTGCCCAACTGGCGCTAAATAAGCACCTTTTGGGATCGGTTGTCCATCCGCGATCGCCCTCACTTCTCTGTCTATTGGACAGAAGCAGATGCACGGGAGAAGGAGCAAGCCGACGCACCACGTCTTTGCGCCTGTTTTAGTACGCGCGAGCAAGATTTTGAAACATCAGTGAGAGTAGGGCCACGCTGCTCAGTTTGGAGTTTTGATACAAAATTTCTCCCGCGTCCTAAGGCGCGCGCGAGAATATTCTCTAGATCGATCAAACGATGGAAGCGAAAAGATCGACGCGCGGTTCACACTCGCTTTTCATTAATCCTCGTTCGATATCGACGAATTTCGTAGGAGTAAATCGATCTAAAACGAGCTCGTAATGTTTACAATTGAGAATCCGCATCTTTTTTGTGTGTCGCCTTGGACAGATGGGATGCTCTGAAAAGTAAAGAAAGAACACGCGAACAAAAACAAGAACGATTCAGAGGCGCCATCAGTTAAAGAGAATAAAAGCACCGCAGAATGGGACGATGTAGTTTTGGGTAGCCATGTTAATAGAAAGAAGTGGTTCGATGTAATAAGGATATATAGATCTATGTATATAATTATATGGCGCGCGTGTACTCGATACAAGGAAATACGTTCGATTTGTCGATTTTGTACTTTGTAAGCACTTGAAAAAAGTAGGAAATGCGCCA
>Ga0115004_10004193_pt1 | contig 11555 bp, 13 predicted proteins | sample ArcticOcean_MG_C_10_FD_88737 | JGI IMG/M metagenome (GOLD analysis project Ga0115004, IMG submission 88737) | Marine microbial communities from western Arctic Ocean - ArcticOcean_MG_CB11_90 | ecosystem: Environmental > Aquatic > Marine > Oceanic | place: Arctic Ocean: Canada Basin | collected...
AACATCTCCTGTTCCAGAAATAATAAAACTATTTTCTTTATCTGCTACTGCCATTAAGGCTTCCAGTCGTCTTAAATATTTATCTGTTCGCCAGTCTTTAGCAAGTTCAACTGCTGCTCTGGGCAGGTTACCAGCGTGCTTTTCAAGTTTAGCTTCTAGCCTTTCAAACAAGGTAAGTGCATCAGATGTAGATCCAGCAAAACCTGCGATTACATTGCGTTTATCAATTTTTCTAACTTTTTTTGCATTACTTTTTAAAACTGTGTTACCAAGGCTAACCTGTCCATCACCCGCGACTACAGTTTCACCTTTCTTTCTAAGTAAAACAATCGTAGTTCCATGCCATTTTTCAGCAGTATTCATATAAGTAGTATGTGGCCACTAATTTTAATTCTTCAATAGACAGCTTGCGTTTATTGATAAAATATCAATTTCTCTATATATTATTAACTAAACTCTCTTTAACTTATGAAAAGAAAAGCAAAAATTTCTAGAAAAACCAAAGAAACAAGTATTGTTGTCGAAGTTAATATAGATGGAGAAGGCAATTATAAAATAGACACTGGAATAGGTTTTTTAGACCACATGTTGGAGCAGTTATCTAAACATTCATTAATGGACATCACAGTTAAAGCCAAGGGTGATACGCATATAGATTTACACCACACAACCGAAGACACTGGCATAGCAATCGGTGAAGCTATCAATAAAGCTGCTGGTAATCGCAGGGGGATAAAAAGATATGCCTCCACAATAATTCCCATGGACGAGACATTAAGTAGAGTATCAATTGATGTTTCTAATCGACCATACCTAATTTGGAAAGTTGATTTAAAAGTCGAAAAGTTGGGAGAGATGGACACTGAACTTTTTAAGGAATGGTTCCAAGCATTCTCACAATCTGCTGGCATTACTCTACATGTTGAAAATATATATGGAGAAAACAGTCATCACAAAATTGAGTCTTGTTACAAAGGACTTGCAAGGTCGCTTAAGGATGCATTTACAATAGATAAAAGAATTAAAAATTCTGTGCCATCAACCAAAGGCAAACTTTAAATATTAATGTTATTGACCATCGTTGATTATGGAGTTGGTAATTTAAGGTCAATTGCTAAATCTGTTGAAAAAGCAAACTATGATATTAATTTAAATTATTCAGTCAAAGTTAGCTCAGACATTCATGACGTAAAAAAATCAGATAAAATAGTTTTACCCGGCCAAGGTTCTTTTAAAGCGTGTAAAGACGGTATTGATAAGATTAAAGGTCTTCAAGAAGAGTTAAACGAAAGTGTTTTAACAAAAAAAAAGCCAATCTATGGAATTTGTGCAGGCATGCAACTGTTTGCTACAACTGGCCATGAAGAGGTAAAAACACCAGGATTAAATTGGATACCAGGTGAAGTAATAAAATTAGATTTAAACACATCAAAACTTAAAATTCCTCACATGGGTTGGAACGAACTAAAAGTAGAAAATCCCTCTAAAGTTTTTAAAGGTGTGATTAACAAAGATCATGCTTATTTTATACACAGCTATGAATTTATTCCTCAGGACAAAAAAACTATATCAATAACAACTGACTACGGTAAAGATGTAATAGCGGCTGTGTCTTCAGGAAATATTTTTGGCTCACAATTTCACCCAGAAAAAAGCCAAAACACAGGTATAACAATCTTAGCTAACTTTTTAAATTTGTAAAATGTTCAAAATATTTCCCGCAATAGATATTAAAGACAAAAAATGTGTCAGGTTGATTAAAGGAGACTTCAAAAATAAAACTGAATATGAAATATCACCTATTGATCAAGCGGAAAAATACAAAGATCACGGTTTTAAAAATTTACATATTGTTGATTTAGATGGTGCTTTAACTGGCAATACAATTAATCTGGACGTCATTCAAGAAATAGTAGGCAAACACGATCTAAAAATTGAAGTTGGCGGGGGTGTTAGATCTTTAGACAGCATTCAGAAGTATATTGATTCAGGTGTAGAAAAAATAATACTAGGTAGTGCCGCAATAAAAAATAAAGAATTTCTTCAAGAAGCGTGTATTAAATTTGAAAATAAAATTGCTTTAGGATTAGACGCTAAAAATGGAAACCTCTCGATCGCAGGCTGGAAAGAAAATTTAAAAATTAAAACTTTGGATTTTTTAAAAGAAGTAAACCATTTCGGTGTAAGCAGACTAATTTATACTGATATTAATAGGGACGGAACTAAAGCCAGCCCAAACTTTGAAGACACACTTATGATTGCAGAAATGTCTAGGTGTCCTGTAATTATTTCTGGAGGTGTATCTTCAGTAAGTGATGTTAAAAGAGCAAAAGAGTTAAATAATAAAAATATTGAAGGTATAATAGTTGGCAAGGCTATATACGATGGTGATATAAAATTAGAAGAACTTGCAAAGGAATTAGATGCTTAAAAATAGAGTTATCCCATGTTTAGATGTAAAAAACGGAAGAGTCGTTAAAGGCATAAATTTTGTAGATTTAAAAGATGCAGGTGATCCTGTAGAGCAAGCTAGTATTTATGACAAAGGTGGAGCGGACGAAATTTGTTTTCTCGATATTACCGCAAGCAATGAAGACAGAAATATAATTATTGATGTAGTTAACAAAACTGCTGAAAAATGTTTTGTCCCTCTTACTGTTGGAGGCGGTGTACGAACGATCGACAATATAAGAGATTTGCTATTAGCCGGAGCAGATAAAGTGTCTATTAATACTGCTGCTATTAAAAATATAAGTTTTGTTAAAGAGGCATCAAAAAAATTTGGGACCCAGTGTATGGTAGTAGCTGTTGATGCAAAAAAAGTTTCAGATAAAAAGTGGGAAATATTTACTCATGGAGGCAGGGAAAAAACTGGAATTGATGCAGTTGAATTCTCCAAAAAAGCGGAAGCAAATGGAGCGGGTGAAATTCTTCTAACTTCAATGGACAAAGATGGAACTAAAACTGGCTACGATATAGATCTTCTTAACATTGTTACAAAATCGATTGGTATTCCAGTAATAGCCTCTGGTGGAGCCGGTAATTTAGAGCATCTACACGATGCAATAAAAAGAGGAGGAGCAAGTGCAGTTTTGGCAGCATCCATATTTCACTACGGTGAATATACCATCAAAGAAACAAAAGAATATTTAAAATCCAAGAATGTTCCTATAAGATTGTAGTATGTTTACAAATTTAGAACAGCTTATTAAAACGATAAGAGAAAGAAAAAATTTTTCCTCAAATCAATCTTATACTAATAAATTATTGAACGATAAAAAACTAAGTGTTTCAAAAGTAAAAGAAGAAATAGAAGAATTGTTTGAAGCTGTAGAAAAAAACTCAAACAAAATACATGAGGCTACAGATGTAATATATCATTTAATGGTTTATCTTGAATCGAATGACATCAAAATAGAAGACGTGATGGAAGAGTTAAAAAAGAGAGAAAGATAAATGAGTTACAATAAGAATAATATATTTGCCAAAATTCTTAGAGGGGAAATACCCTACAAGAAAGTATATGAAAATGATTATGTGTTATCATTTCATGACATTAATCCTCAAAAGAAAATACATATACTTATCATTCCAAAAGGTCATTACATTGATTTAGATGATTTTACCACTAATGCCTCAGACAAAGAAATAGTAGAATTCAATAAAGCAATTACTCATATTGTTAGAATGACAAAAATTTCCAATCTAGAAGGCGGTTACCGTGTGCTTAGTAATACTGGAATAGATGGCGGACAAGAGGTACCGCACCTTCATTATCATATTTTCGGGGGTGAAAAAATTGGAAAGATGGTTGTTTAATTTTAGATGACTAAGGTTAAAAGATTTTTCTTAGAAATAAAAAAAAAACAATTCTTAAGTTACCCACCGTCTTTTTCAGAAAAAGTACAAATCAATTTAGATAATGAAAAGAACATTAGTATAAATAAATTTTTTTACCGACAAATTGGAAAAGATCATTTTTGGCGAGATCGATTATTGTGGTCTGATAAGGAATGGCATAAATATGTTGACAATATAAATTTAGATACAGGAGTTATGAAGTTTGAAAAAAATTTAGTAGGTTTTTATGAGCAAGAGTTTCACAGAGAAAAAAATGAAATCGAACTAATACAAATGGGTATCTTAAAAGAGTATCAGGGGAAAAAATTTGGATCTTTTTTGTTAGAGCATATAATTCACAAAGCTTTTATCAAAAACGTAGAAAGGATATGGGTGCACACATGTACCTTAGACCACAAACATGCATTAGATAATTATTTATCTAAAGGTTTTAAAACTTTTAAAGAAGAAACAATTAATTTTATTGCTTAATTGTCGAAGGAATTTTAAAATAATTTTTATCTATTTCACTATTAATATTTTCAACTTTTAAAGAAAAATAAATCTCATTTTGAAATTCATCTTCTATCAACCAACCAATAAGTTCGTAGTTTTTTTTTTCAAATAAAATAGTAATAATTTTTTGATTTTCATCTACATAAACTAATTCAATATTTTTATTTAATAAGAGATCTGCTTTTTTGATCAAGTTAATCAATTGATTTTTACTTAAAATATTCATAAAAACTGATTTTGAAACAGGGTAAAAGTAAATTTTATTATATCTTTTTTGTAAAATTGCTAATGTCTTATTATTAATTATAATTTCTTTTTGTAACTTATCATCATAAATACACCTAAGTTTTCTATCAAATTCAATTACACAATTTCCAGTTTCAATTTTTTTTTTTGAAACTTGTTCAAAACTAAATGAAAAATTTTTAATCTTTGATAAACTTTCAATAATAAATTGCTTCTCATTAGCTTGTAAATTTGAAAAGAAATTAATAAAAATAATAAATGTTATTAAAATTTTTAAAAACAAAATCTACAAAACCTCTCTTTTACCTACATGGTTTGCTTTACTCACGACTCCCTTTTCTTCCATCATATCAATAATTCTTGCAGCTCTGTTGTATCCAATTTGTAATTTTCTCTGTAAAAAACTTGTTGAAGCCTTTCCTTCTGTTTTTATAATTTCTAAGGCTTGATTATAAAGTTCATCAGCATCATTATCTGAACGATAATCTGTGTTATCATTTTTTTCACTAGCTGTAATTTCATCTATATAATCAGGTTCACCTTGCGCTCTCAAAGTATTTGTAATTTTTTCAATTTCTTTTTCTGAAACGTATGGACCGTGAATTCTCACTATTTGATTTGCTGATGACATAAACAACATATCTCCATTACCTAAAAGCTGTTCTGCGCCTTGTTCTCCTAAAATTGTTCTGCTGTCTATTTTAGAACTCACTCTAAATGATATTCTTGTGGGAAAGTTTGCCTTAATAGTACCAGTTATAACATCTACACTTGGTCTTTGAGTTGCCATTATAATATGAATTCCTGCAGCCCTTGCCATCTGAGAAAGTTTTTGAATATAATTTTCTATTTCCTTACCTGCTACTAGCATTAAGTCTGACATTTCATCAACAACAACAACGATATAAGGCATTTTAAGTTTGTGTTTAGTATTGTAGCCATCAATATTCCTGACTCCTTCTTTGCTCATAAGTTTATAACGATTATTCATTTCTCTAACCGTCCAACCCAATGCAGAAGCTGCTTGTTTAGAGTCTGTGATAACAGGACTTAGTAGGTGCGGAATTCCCTCGTAAGCAGAGAGTTCTAACATTTTAGGATCAATTAAAATAAACTTACAAAGATCAGGACTTAGCCTGTAGAGAAGAGATACAATAATTGTATTAATACAAACTGATTTTCCAGATCCAGTTGTGCCCGCAATTAGTAGATGTGGCATTGCAGTTAAATCACCAACAATGGGTAAACCAGATATACTCTTTCCAATTGCTATAGGCAATTTGATATCTTTTTTTTGAAATTTTTCATTTCCTATAATTTCTTTTAAGTAAACACTTTCTCGAGATTCATTTGGAATTTCAATACCAACCGTATTTTTACCTGGTATGGTTGAAACACGAGCAGATGTAGAACTTGTGTTACGCGCCAGATCATCTGATAGATTGATAATTTTTGAAACTTTTACACCGGGCGCAGGCTCAAATTCATATAAACTAACAACAGGTCCGTTATTTATCTTTGTTATTTTTCCATCGATACCAAAATCTAATAATATTTTTTCTATAAAAGTGCCCTCAGGTCTATTTTTGGAAAGATCTAATAAATTAATTTTTGAAGGATTTTTTTCGAGTAACTCTAGAGGGGGAAGTCTAAAGTTTTTAAAATTTTCTCTTTTTATAGATACTTCTTTTGCTTCTGGATTTTTATCAAAAGAAAAAGCTTGTTGAATTTTTTCCGCTTCAAAATCTTGTGAATCTGCTACATTGGTTGGAATTTCTTGAATTTTTAAATCATTATTGATTTTAAAAAACTTAAAAGTAGATTTAAATACAGTTAATAAATATTTAAAATTTATTTCTAAAGCTAAAATAAAAAAAATAATACTTAAAATTAAAAAAATAAAAACGCTATAATCATGTTTAGCGAGAGGCAAAATAGTTACAATTTTGTTGAATATAATTTTTCCTACAAATCCTGAATTTCCATTGTCAATTAACCAAAATGAATTATTATGAGTTATATAAATAAATAAAGAGCTAAATATAATATACAAAAACAAATAAAAAATTTTATATTTTATTTTTTTTATGTTTTTATTAATTATTAAATTTACCCCCCAGGATATTATAGTTATCAAAATCAAGAAAGAAGTTAGGCCAAAACTTTGAAGTAAAAAATCAGCAATAATTCCTCCATAAAGGCCCAAAAGATTTTTTATATTCTCAGCTTCTACCTCATATAGAACAGTAGGGTCACTTGGAGAGTACGAAAAAAAGGATATTGCCAGCAAAAGAGCAAAAAAAATAAAGACTAGCCCTACTAATTCAATAGTTCTATTTTTTAAAAAATTAGTAAAATTTTGATAAATCATTATTCATTTAACGAATCATTTAGGTTACTTTGTATCATTTTTATTAAATTGATAAAAATTGTAAAATATGAACAAACAAAAAATTTGTATTATAGGTGATGGCTTATCTGGCTCAGCCACAGCAGCTATTATGAGTAAACAGTATGTCTCCATTGATCTGTATTCTGGCAACAAAAGAAATAATAAAAATTTAGACAATAGAACAACAGCTGTTTCCGAGAGCAATTTTCAATTCATTAAATCAAATTTAAATTTATCTAATGATATTTTTTTTCCATGTAAAGAAATTAACCTATTTTTTGAAGATAAAAAAAAGATAATTAATTTTTTGAACTTTAATGAAAAAAATAAAAATTCTATGTATATTTTTAAAAACAAAAATTTAAAAAAAAAATTAGATAAAATAATTACCTTAAAGCAAAATATAAAATTAATAAAAAAAAATGTTGAAAATATTAATTCTGAAGATACCTCTATTTCATTGGGTAAAAAAAAAATATTTTATGATTTAATTATCTTAAGTATTGGCGGCTTATCAAAATTTTATTCAAAAATAGAGTCTAACCGATCTATTAAAAAAAATTATGAGGAAGTAGCTATAACTGGAATTGTAAAACATAATGCTAAAATTATAAATGCTAGTCAATTTTTTTTAAAAGAGGGTCCTCTTGTAATTCTTCCATTTAAAAAAAAAACTTTTTCAACCGTATGGAGTGTTGATAATAATTTTTTTAATTTAAATAAAAAAAACTTAAAAAAAATTTTAATTAAAAAATTAAAAACACTATTAAACGTAAAAGAAATCAAGAATATTGAGTATATTCGGACATTTCCAATCAATTTAAATTTGAAAACTAAGTATTTTAAAAAAAATATCCTTATCTTAGGAGATGGATTACATACGGTTCATCCAATAGCAGGGCAAGGATTTAATTTGGTTTTAAGAGATATAAAAAAATTAACCGAACTCATGTCTAAGAATTCAAGACTCGGTTTATTATTCAAAGATAGTTTTATGTTTAAAGATTTTTACAATTCAAGAAAACCAGAAAATAACTTAATTGGCTTTGGAATAAATTTAACTAATTCTTTTTTTAAGGATAGTAAATATTTTTCTATATTAAAAATAAAAATCCTTAATAACATTAATAATTTTGATTTCATTAAAAAAATTAGTAAGTCTGTAGCTGACAGAGGTATATCAACTTAGTTATTGTAAGGTAATATTATTTGTAGATTTTTCGTGTAAATAAAATTCAATTATTTCTGATAAAACTTTTGTTTTAGAACTGATGTGAACTGATTCTAGAATAGTCTGTTTTTCTTCGTTTGAAATAGGAGCAATCATCGCTAAAGTATTAATTTTTTGATCTTGATCTAATTTCTCGAACTCATTCCAATTAAGTAGCAGACCGTTGTTTTTAAAAAATATTTTGGTTTTTTGGAATATTTCTTCAATTTTTTCTTTCATTAAAGTTTCTTTATTTTCTTCCATCAAATCCTCAGAAAACTTTTCGTACGAAACTTTAAATTCTCTATAAATTTTATCATTATTTATTTCTGATTTGATTTCAAAACGACTAACACCTGTTAAATTTACAAGCAATCTACCATCTTTAGTTTTTTTACGCTCAGTAATTTTACCCAAGCATCCGATTGAGTAAACGTCAGAAGAGTTTTTTCTTGCCTGTATCATGCCCATATATTTACTTGACTTGAAACTATCATTCACTAGGGCTAAATACCTAGGTTCAAAAATATTTAAAGGTAGGTTTGTTTTTGGAAAGAAAATAATACCACTTAAAGGAAATACAGAAATTGTTTCAGGTAATTTTATTTTCATATTTAAATTATAGTAGAAAAATGAACTTAACCCTAGTGACAATCTTGTCATTTTTTAAAATGTTGACCTGCTTAAAACTAATGTACTATACTCTTTATATATTGCGGGCATAGCTCAGTGGTAGAGCGTCTCGTTGCCAACGAGAAGGTCGAGGGTTCGAGCCCCTTTGCCCGCTCCATTAAAAAATATGGATGAACTTTACAAAAAAAAATGTGTTGCTTGTGACGGAAATACTATTCCATTTGATGTATCTGAAATTCATAACTATCTAAAGAAAATCGATGGCTGGGATGTAAAAAGCGACGATAATAAAAGTTATTACTTAGAAAAAAATTTTAAATTTTTAAACTTTGTTAAAAGTCAAGAATTTATAAACAAAGTTAGTTCCGTTGCTGAATTCGAGGGTCATCACCCAGACATCTATTTTGGTTGGGGTTACGCTAAAATTAAAATCTTTACTCACGCCATTAAGGGGCTAGCTGAGAGTGATTTTATATTAGCTGCAAAAATTGACCATCTATAATCAGTGATTAAAGTGTCTGATATTTGTAAATACCATTTTGGCATTAACTTTATTAGCAGCATTTATAACTTCTTGATCTCGTATTGAACCACCAGGTTGAACAATAATTTTTACACCAGCTCTTAGTAGAAATTTTATACCATCAGCAAAAGGAAAAAAAGCGTCAGAAGCAGCTATAGAATTTTTAATTTTTCTAGATTGAAATTGCTTAGCTTTTTTTAATGCAATTTTGCAACTATCTAGACGACTTGGTTGTCCAGCACCCACACCAATTGTTGAATAATTACTCGTTAGAACAATAGCATTTGATTTAACATGTTTTGAAACATTAAAAGCAAACTCTATTTCTTTTATTTCTTTTTGTGTTGGCTTATTTTTTGTAACAAATTTTAAATCTTTTTTGTTAAAAATTAAAGTATCTTTTTCTTGAACCAAAAAAGAGCCATCAAATATTTTTGATTTTGTTTGTTTTTTTTGTTTATATTGTGAAATATCAACAATTCTTAAATTTTTTTTTTTCTTTAAAATATTAAGTGCATTTTTTTCAAATCCTTTGGCCAAAATAACTTCTAGGAAATTTTTACTTATTTCTTTTGCAATTATTTTATTTATTTTAAAATTGCATGCTATTACACCACCAAAAGAACTTACAGGATCACAAGCATATGCATTTTTGAAAGAAACCAAGGGCGATTTATTTATTGATATACCACATGGGTTGGCATGTTTAACTATTACAGTAGCTGAGATTTTTTTTAAAGATTCCAAAATTTCAAGAGACGCAAACATATCGCTATAATTATTATAGCTAAGCTCCTTACCATTTAGTTGATCTAGACCTAACTGTTTGTCATTATAGTCATTGATGTAGATAGAGCTTTTTTGGTGTGGGTTTTCACCATATCTTAATCGCTTAAATCTTCGTCCAAAGATTGTTTTTTTTTCAGGAAACTTAATATTCAGTTTTTCATTAAACCAATCAGCTATCATGGCATCATAATAAGCTGTCGAGCCAAAAGCTTTGCTCGACATAAATTCTCTAAATTTTAATGTAGTTTTACCTTTATTTTTTTCAATCTCGTTAATTAAATCAGGATAGTCATTTTTGCTTGTAATAATTAATACATTTTTAAAATTTTTTGCTGCAGACCTAACCATAGTTGGCCCACCTATATCTATATTCTCAATAATTTCTTTATTACTTTTTGAATTAATTACAATCTTTTGAAAGGGGTAAAAATTAACTATAATCAGATCTAACGAAGGAAATTTCTGTTTATTCATTTCTTCCGAGTGTCTTTTGTTTGACCTATCGTGAAGAATGCCTGCGTGAATTTTTGGGTGTAAGGTTTTAACACGACCATCTAACATTTCTTTAAAGCCCGTATAATCGGACACTTCGGTACAATCATAACCTAATTGTTTAATAGATTTATATGTGCCACCAGAACTTATAATTTTAACTTTATACCTATCTAGTACCATGAGAGTTTTAGATAGGTCTGTTTTATCTGAAAGCGAAATTAAGGCAGTTTTTATTTTATGTTTCATCATTAAATATTTTTTTTTAGCTCCCAGATAATATCTTTATTTTCATTATTATTTAGAGGACCAGAAATAGTTATACAAAAATTATTAATTATTTGATTTCTACCTAAAAATATACTTTTTTCTAAAATTAAATTGTCTCCATTACTATTAAATATCAAAGATTTGTTTTTTTCAATATTAATTAAGATTGAATTTTTGCCCATAGTTTGAACTGCACTTATACCTGGGTATAGATGAAATCTAATAGCATACATATTTAGTAATTTTTTATTTTTGTCAGAAGAAATTAATTTATCTTCTCCAATTAAATTACCCTTTTTTTTGTCCATGTTGATTGTCCGTTGATGGATATAATTAAAATTATTTTCATAAGCATTGTGCTTTGCTGAAAGAGTTATGTAATTTTTGTTATCATCAATATTTAAATCTGAAACTTCAAATGTATTGGTTATAGCTCCACTAAATACATTGTTTATTAAATTATTTCTTTCAAATTTAACAACTGACGAATCGTTAAGACACAAGGTTGATTGAGCAGATGTGAGCTTACTAATTAATTCTGCTTTTTTTGAAATTTTATTACCAAATCCACAATTAGTTATAATTTTATTATTATCAATAAAGTATTCAAAGGATAAAGGTCCTGATTGATAATTTTTAGAATA
>Ga0115004_10004195_pt1 | contig 11551 bp, 9 predicted proteins | sample ArcticOcean_MG_C_10_FD_88737 | JGI IMG/M metagenome (GOLD analysis project Ga0115004, IMG submission 88737) | Marine microbial communities from western Arctic Ocean - ArcticOcean_MG_CB11_90 | ecosystem: Environmental > Aquatic > Marine > Oceanic | place: Arctic Ocean: Canada Basin | collected...
AAAAAGGAATTGCTGAAATTTCTCCTCGATCATCCTCATAGCTATACAATGGAGTTGTGGTGTCAAGACCAGGAAAACTATAAGAAATAACAGTTGAATTATTAACTGAATATTGATCGGTTAGGTCTGGATCACTAACCCATTTTTTTGGCTTTCCCAGGGAATTATTAAGTAAGGAGTCAATGTACCATTTTCCTGATTTTTCTATAGTTTCTATAGTTTGATTTGACTCATTATACGTTTGTTGACTTTTTGCAGAAGACGTTGAGATATCTTCTGCATCGCTTGAGTTTGAATTTTTTTCTTCTGATATTTTTTCATTAGAACCACCAGCAATATGAGTTGAAAAATCGTATTCTTTTTCTCTAGAAAATAAAGCTTCTGTAAATGTTTTATTTGGAACAGCTAGCACTTTAGTAACTATATCTTGATAAAGTTCATGAGCTAAAGGTAGTTTTTCAGCTATATCTTTAGATGTCCTAAGGGTAAATTCGTTTGTTTCATTCATACCGGATATCGAATAATAATCCCATTCTGCTAAAATAAACCAATACGCAAACTCTGTGGCAAGTGTTTTAGTATACGCTTCAGAATCTCCTTTTATGCTGTCATATTGAGATATGTCATAATACCCACCATCTACTGCTTGCTGCATAGCTAGATTGATTTTTGAAGATGGGTTTTGCCATTTCCAATCATCGTAAATTAAAGGAAGGGCAACTGCAGTTATAGTATGTAAGATATGTTCAAAAACCTCGTTTATTTGGGATGAAGAAAGAGACTCCGAAGAAAGTTCCCATATATAGTCAGTTTGATATTCATCATAGCTTCCTCTAATTTCTAAGTTTGGAGGTTCTGATCCTCCATAATTCTCTGGTCCTTGAACGCCTACTTTTTGATAAACATAATACTCCCTTATAGTTTCTTTTAATAATGATTGATCTTCTGTATTAATAATATCCCCAGATCCAAGGATGGCTTCATAAGAAGCAGCAACTTTTTTTGCAAAGGACTCAGAAACATCGTCTAAATAAAAGATTCTTAAATCATAAACATCTATATATCTGTTAAAAGGGTTGAAATTTCCATCTTGAGTAATTTCTAAAGAAGAAGTCGTTAAATTAATTGAAGATGCATCGATAACTTTGTCAGTAAACTTAAGTTTTTCAATTCCTGTTAAGGTATCTGTACCATCGTCAATAGTATTAACTGAAAAGGTCGAATGTTTTACCTTAATCAGTCCTTTTGCATCTTTTGTAATAGTATAGTTAGAGGAAATATCTCTGAAACCAGCAATATCCTCTTTATCTCCACCAGCAATTATATCATCTCCTGCATAACCATAAAATTTATTTGGCCCACCTGTTGTTTTAAGATTATCGTCCACCATTGTTCCAGGGAGAGTAATTAAAGATGTGTTATCATTTTTACCAACTATACCTTCAATCCATTCAATAACACTAGATACTCTAGAGTCCTCCATATGCCAACCATAGCCATCTTGACGGTCATCAGTGCCATCAATTAATTGTCCGTTAGGGTGATCAGCTCCGCCTCCACTTCCTACTCCGGCTATTCTTCCGTTAATAAAATTAGGACCGCCGCTATTCCCAGGTGACGAACCAACCTCCCATTTTCCCAAACCCAAGTGAGGAACATTTTTCATCTCTACGATATTATTAAGATCATTATTTCCCTGTGCAAAGGTATCGTTTACTGATGTTCCGTCGTCAAAATCTGATTTTAAAATTGTTTGTTTAGCAGTTATTGGTCCAAGTTGTGCATTATCCCAGACATTAGGGTCCTTTTGAAAAAATTCTGCCTTTGTCATATCGTAAGTATTAGAGCCAAATCTTTTTACTAATTGCCCACCTTCACTGTCGGATGACCAAAATTCTTTAGGAAGAAAACCATCACCTCTTCCATATTCCCCAAGTCCCTCCATTCCATAACCTACTCGAAGATAATCCTTACCTATCTCGTCAGTTTCTCGATAAATTTCATAACGATCTATCCAATCAGGGGCCTCATCTTTTAATGTAATAATAGAAAAATCGTAATTAGTTGAACCCTCAAATAATAATTCACCATTCAACCGATAGGCCTCTACTCTCTCAACCTCCAGACTTACCTTTCCCTCTGGTCCTTCTGCAAAAATATACCAATATTTTGCATCTTCAGGTGTACTTCCTCCATAACCCGCTCCTTCGATTGCGTGTTTACAATGAAGAATGTGTTTTCCTGTATATAATAGTGCTGCTGTCCCACCTCTTGAATCAGGGGCGTCATTAATTTGCTGTTGCTGTATTTCTTCTCCAGCTCGACTATCAATGATAGAAACTTGTAAGACACCATCCAAACCAGTATCAGTTGAAACAATAAACTCAGGAGCTAGAGTATTGTTGCCTGTAACTACGACCAATTTAAATTCTCCAAAAAAATATTATATAATTATCTAACAATAATAGAGTCGTTTCCCCAGGGAGTTAGTGTCTCTTTTTCGTCAGCTTGAAAAGACTCTGGAAGCTCTTCAACCATGTGATAGCTAGCTGCAAGTCTTCCAAACCCAACAAAAAAAGCTACAGTCATAGATAGTTCAACAATTTCTGATTCATTGAAATATTTTCTGAGATTATCATAAATAGCATCATTGATTGCCAAATGATTAGTGGCAAAAAGCTCACCGTATTGAATAGCCGCTTTTTCTGCGTCTGATAAATTATCTGCCTCCATTGGCTTTTCTAGAGAACATACTAAATCTTCAGTAATACCATCCTCTTGTCCATCTTTATATCGAATAGCCATACAGCTTCGGCATTGATTATGAAAGGCTACTCTAAGTCTAACCAGCTCAACCAATCGATCGGGTAAGGATCTATTTTGTTTTAATGATCCCGCAAAAGCAGTGAGTCCTTTTGAAATCTCAGGAGTATGCGCAAACATTCTCATTGCACCTTGCTCAAGAGGTGTACCGCTATCAGCAGCAGTCATTTCTCTTAAATCTTTATCCCAATCATCTAAATCTACTTTTTTAATTCGTGACATCTTTTTCTCCAGATTTTAAAAATTATTGCACACTATTTCTTTAAGACTTTCAATATAAAAGGTTATTTTTTATCGGCCTCTAACAGGGCTATTGAAATTAATGGAGCACCTAATAATATTACTATCAAAACAACCCAGCCTATGCCTGTGAAACCCTGCCAATCGGATACATATCCCATGACAACTGGACCTGCTGCTCCACCCATCGTAGAAAAAGCTGGATGAGCTGCTGCTAGGCCGCCAGTAGGATCGAGCTTTGCCATTGCTCCAAGATAAAATGGCGTTAAAATCATCGGGATCATTCCACAAATAGGAACTGCCATATAGAAAATTATTGGTGATGTTATATTAGGTATAATGACGCCAGTAACTAACAAAACACTAACTAACAAAAGACAAGGTAATAAGCTTCCGAATCTTTGCCCAATGAAGCCCGCAATTAATGGTCCAAAAATTGTTAAAACTCCACCTGACATAAATATATAACCTATCTGCGTAACTGAGATTCCTAAGGATTCTCCAATTTTTGCAGAAAAAGAAAATATACCGGCATGGGCCAAAAATATAAGAGCTGTTCCAAACATAGCAATCCATCCTGAAGCCCCTTTATAGGATTCCATAGAGTTTATTTCATCATTTTTGCTATCATCAAGAGTGATTAGATATAAGAAAAAGAAAGTAAATAATGAAATTAAAAAGTGTAGGGAATAAGCCCCCTCCATGCCGTTGGATGCAATAATAATGGGAAGAAGAAATGGCAACATAATGCCCATTACCCCAACACCAGAATTTAATAAAGCGAATGTCATCTGGCCATTAGAGCCTCTTGCTATGGTTGCGACTACAGTTGCTACAATAGCACCAGAACCAAGTCCAGCTATCATTCTAGAAATAATAACAAAATTTAATTCTGGAGCAAATATTGTTAAAAAATTTCCACTCATAACAAACAAAGAGGCTATAAAGAATATCTTTTTTCTATTAATTTTATTAACAAATCTTGATAAAATTATCGATGAAATTGAAATAAATAAAGTTTCAAAAGTTGCAATCAAGCCTACTTGGCCATTAGTGGCTTCAATAAATTTTTCAGATATTGCTATAATATTTAAGGGCATTATAAGCGGTGATGAAAAAGCACATAGAAGCAAGCCTATTAGGCCTATTTGATTATTAAGTGGTATTCTTTGTTGTAAGCCTAGAGGTGACGACATGTTTTAGACCTTATATTGTTTTATAAACTTGAGGTTAAATCTTAAACTGAAGTAGGTAAAAATTTACCTCAAGTTTTAAAAACTAAATCTAAACTCTTTCAATTATTACAGCTGGTGCCATTCCACCTGCAGCACACATAGTAACTAAACCGAATTGAAGATCTCGTCTTTCGAGCTCATCAAGAACAGTACCAACTAATATAGAACCTGTTGCTCCAATAGGATGCCCAAGGGCCATAGCTCCACCATTAACATTAATTTTTTCTCTATCAATATTAAGATCACGAATAAATTTTTCTGTCACAACTGAAAAAGCTTCATTAACCTCAAAAAGATCAATATCATTAATTGTTAAATTTGCTTTTTCTAAAACTTTTCTTGCGGCAGGGACTGGTGCATTTAACATAAGCGTTGGTGAGTCTCCCATATTAGCCATAGCCTTAATACGCGCTCGTGGTTTCATTCCATTGGCTTTAGCATAATTAGGTGATGCAATAAGAAGAGCCGCTGCCCCATCAACAACCCCTGAGCTATTTCCAGCATGATGAACATGATTAATTTTTAAGTCAGGATATTTTTGCAGAACTAATTTTCTAAAAGTCGTACCACCTTCATCTAGAGGATAGTCGGCTAAAGATTCAAAAGATGCCTTAAGTTCAGATAAACCCTCTAATGTTGTTTGGGGCCTTGGAAACTCTTCTTTATCTAATACTAGTTCACCTTCAGCGTTGTAGACAGGTATTAAAGACTTATCAAAATGACCGCCCTTAATTGCCTTATCTGCATTTTGTTGGCTCAAGAATGCTAATTCATCAACTGCCTTTCTATCTATACCTTCGAGGGTGGCAATAGCGTCCGCGCAAACTCCCTGATGGGGTTGTGGATGTTCACTTCTTAATCTCGTATTACCATTATCCATAAAAGGAGATGGAGTATTACCATCTTGACCGTATGTGGACATCATTTCTGTTCCGCCAGCCAAAACTAAATCTTCCATTCCAGACATAACACTTGAGGCCGCAATATTTACACTTGTAATACCTGAACCACAAAATCTATCTAGCGTTACAGCACTTGATTTGACATCATATCCTGCATCAAGAGCAGCCATACGTCCTAAATCTCCACCTTGTGTCCCTCTTTGAGAGCTAGTACCCCAAATAATATCATCGACTTCTGCTGTATTTATTTTATTTCTCTCAGCTATAGCCTTAAGAACTGCTGCACCTAAATGTTGTGGATGCATAGAGCTCAAAGCACCTTTTCCAGCCTTGCCTATACCCCTTGGAGTACGACAAGCATCAATTATCCAAGCTTCTGTCATTTTCTCTACCTCTATATTTTTTGATAAGACATATTATCAACAAATTTATATATGAATATAATAAAACTGTCTCTACTGTTATTGAAGAATTTCAAATAAACTAGCATTATTTTATAAATGTATTACGTTAATAATTATCATGGAACTTTACTTACCAATTGCAGAACTCTCAATTAATCCGTTAATATTCCTAACTCTTGGAATGTTAGTTGGAATACTTTCTGGAATGTTTGGTGTTGGCGGGGGCTTTCTGATGACACCCCTATTAGTTCTTTTAGGAATTCCTCCAGCTGTTGCTGTTGCGTCTGAAGCAAACCATATTGTTGGATCCTCGCTATCTGGAACAATAGGACATTTAAAAAGAAACGCGGTTGATATTAAACTCGGTAACCTTCTTTTAGTTGGAGGAGTACTTGGCTCTTTCGTTGGTATTAGTATCTTTAACTCTCTTATTAAAGTTGGACTTATAGATCTTTTAATAACACTGACTTATTTTTTATTTTTAACTGGCGTTGGTAGCTTTATGCTCTATGAAAGCTTGGATAGTATGGGATTACTAGGCAAAAAGAAAAGGTCAAAAGCCTATCGCCATTCCTGGGTTATGGGATTGCCTTATAGAATGAGATTTAAAAAATCTGGTCTATATATATCAATAATACCTCCTTTAACTATAGGCTTTGTAGTTGGAATTTTAGCCTCAATAATGGGAGTTGGAGGTGGGTTTATTATGATCCCTGCCATGATATATATTTTAAGAATGCCAACTTCAGTTGTTATAGGAACATCCCTTTATCAAATTATTTTTGTGACCGCAATAGTCACACTTCTCCACTCATATCACAATCAAACAGTTGATATAGTTTTAGCATTAATTTTACTTCTTGGCGGTGCTGTTGGTGCTCAGATAGGAGTTAAGTTAAGCAGTAAGCTTCAAGGTCCAATACTCAGAGCATCACTGGCAGTTCTTGTTTTGAGCGTTGGAATAATTATGGCTTCAGATTTATTAATTAGACCCAATGAAACAATTACGCTTCTTCTTGGCGGGGGTTCTCACTAATGAACTCATACTTTAAAATTATTTTTATCCTGACAATCTTGTGTGCCCAAGCTCCGCTAGAGTTAATAATCGATACAAATGAGAGAGACGTCCAAATCAAGCCGGGTATTTCAGGTACAAGTGTTGTATTATTTGGTGCTACACCTGCTGGTAAAAGAGACATAATGATTGAAATAGTTGGACCACCAAAAAATCAAATTATGCAGGAAAAAAGAAGGTTTTTTGGAATATGGCTTGGGCGAGGAAAATCTTATTATACCAATGTTCCTAGTTATTATAATATTCTTAGCTCAAAACCATTTATGGAAATAACAAGTCAAAATAATCTTAATAAACTAGGTCTTGGAGTAGGTAATCTTCCGCTAGGAAGAGCAAATATAAAACATAGCTCAATTAAACAAGTTGAATTTGATGATAGATTAAGATCAGAGATGGTTGATAGTGGGCAATTTTTCGAAAAAGAAGGTAATATAGCTTTAAGATCCGGTCCTGGAAAAGTTGGTTTATTTAGAACTGAATTTCTTTTACCTCCAAACTCTCTACAGGGTAAATATTTTGTTCGGTATTTTCTTTTCCAAAATGGGGAGGCTATTTCTTATGCCGAAAGTTCTATTGATTTAAAGCAAGCCGGTTTTGCAAGATTAATATGGATTTTTGCAAATAAATTTGCATTACTCTATGGGATTATTGCAGTTATTTTATCTGGACTATTAGGTTGGATAGTTTCAATATTATTTACTCGTTTAAAATTAATATAGGAAAATCATATGTTTCAAAAAGACATCCTTAAGGGAAAAAGAATTTTAGTTACCGGTGGAGGAACTGGTTTAGGAAAAGAAATGGCATCGGAGTATGCGGAATTAGGTGCTGAAGTTTATATCTGCGGAAGAAGGCAGGCTGTTTTAGATGATACTGTAAAAGAAATTTCTGACCAGGGTGGTAAAATAAAAGGTTTTGCATGCGATATTAGAATTTCTGATGCCGTTAATGACATGATTGATGTAATATGGAAAGACGGCGGAGCTTTAACTGGATTAGTAAATAATGCTGCTGGTAATTTTATCTCTCCGACAAAAGATATTAGCCCAAAGGGTTTTGAAGCCATTTCTAATATAGTATTTCGAGGATCTTTCTATTTAACACACGCTTGCGGTACTCGATGGATCGAAGGAGGCGTTAAGGGTTCTGTTATATCAATTCTAACTACTTGGATCTGGAATGGTGGTCCATTTACAGTTCCATCTGCGATGTCAAAAGCTGGTGTAAATATCATGACTAAATCTCTTGCCGCCGAATGGGGTCATTACGGTATAAGATTAAATGCGATTGCTCCTGGACCATTTCCAACAAAAGGAGCTTGGGAGAGATTAAGCCCTGGACAAGATACAGATTCAAACGAAAATGATTCAAAAATTCCAATGAGAAGAAATGGTGAAATGCAAGAGTTAAGAAACCTAGCTACATTTTTAATGGCAGATGGATGTGACTACCTTACGGGTCAAACTATTGCCATCGACGGGGCAAGTCATTTAGGTTCAAGTGGTAATTTTTATCAAAGCTTAGATAAATTATCAGACGAAGATTGGGATGGTATTCGTAATATGATTAAATCATCAAATGACGCTGATAAGGCCAAACGATCAGTCTAAATAAATAATATAAATATCAGCAATATCATTTGTATTAAATTAATTGCGACACTTTGAAAATGAAGTGAGCTGAAGATCTTTTTTGATTTCTCATCTCCTTCATTTGCCAAATCTCTATTCTTATTAAGCTTTGGTACTAAAATTTGTCGAGAATATAAGTATCCAATCGTAATGATCGCCATCACGAAAGCTTGGATCTGCTGTCCTTGAAGTAAATAAATAATTTCAGCAGTTATGGAAATAAAAATTCCCCATAAAAAATAAATTGGAAAAAGTTTTCTTAGTAATTTACCTGCGTTTTCTTTATCTAAAGTTGTGTGAACATTAATAGCTATTCCAAATGAATAAAAAATCATTATTGCCAATAAACCAGATACTAAATAGTTAACTACCATTTCTTTCTCCAATTACATATCAAAGCTTGGGGTAAAAATAACACCTTGATCATAGCCATTAAATACATCTAAATCTACATTATAGCCATAGCTGGGGGTCGCAGAACCTCCAGAGCTACCTGTATCGTTAGAACCACCAGAATCGCTAGAGCTACTCGATATAATCGTTTCATTCATACCCTTATCAACAATATTTATTACGCCCGTCATACCACTATGGATTTGGCAGCTATAATATAGTTTTGATGGGGCGTCACTAGGGACTGTAAATGTTAGCTTTCCATTTGATATGCCGTTATTCGTAATACCTTGGGAATACCCATCTGATGTACCATTAATTTGTTCTGTTTTTATCCAAAATGGGTGTCCTGGTGAACTAACATCAAACTCATATGTTTTACCTCTTTCTAAAGTCAGAATTGGATCAGCATCAGAGAGGCTTTGACTTGTAATTGTATAATCAGATGAACTATTACTTTGAACCTTAATAGCCGTAGGTAAGACTTCTTTGACTTCCTCAACGTAGTTATCAATAAGAATTTTTGCATCATTTGCCATTCCGTCATGGAAAAGACAATAATAATATAAAACTGTATCATCTTCAGATGGCTCGAAAACCATAAATGCATTTTCTAAATTACCTTCAGGTGAAAAAAGTGATGAAAACTCAGTCTCTGTCTTTTCATAACCTTTTGCATAAAATTTTATTCCATCAGTCACTGTAGAACCATCAGCATGAATACCATTTTTTGTTTCTGATATTGAGAGAGGATGATTTGAAGCCGAGGCATCATTTAAGTCAAAGACGTATTTCTCACCTGACTTTAAAGACAAGCTCGGACTCAGTTCATTATTAAGATAATATTTATTTCCATTATCTTCTTCTTGAACTTTAACCTCATAAAGAACTCGAAAAGTATCTTCATATACAATTTTATTAGTGGATTTATTTACTGTTCCCGTTGACGGTGGAGTTAATTCGAAAATATCAACAAACTCAGTGAATGTTTTTATACTTCCGATGCTATTACTTGTTATATTACCTCCAACATCATATGAAAATTTATCAGCCCCATTTATTGTAAAGACCGTCATGTCATCACAGGTTATTTTAAGGGCTGTCTTCGCAACTACTATAGATTTTATTTTAGACCACTCGGGAAGTTGAATTACATTTTCCCCTTCTGTGTCGACTACAGAAATTGAAGATGAATTTTCTTGAGAAACCAATATATAAGTATCATTTCCCTTTAAGCCTCTGTAAGTAGTGTCATCATTTGTTGGGATAATTACATCATTATTTTCAGATAAATTTATTGTTGCCATTTTTCATACCATCTTTATTTATTTAACATATCAAAGAAATAAACTACATAACATGTGGTAATTCGTCCCACTGTGTTGTGTATCTTGGAGATAAATAATACTCTTTACTGCTCCATTTTTTTTTACCTTTTGACTTTAATATACCATTCGCAATAGTCCCAGATCCAAATTTTTTATTCAAGGAATCTATGACCTGCATGCGTTTATCGGAGGAGGAGTAATTTGTGGTCTCAAAAATATCATACTGATTTACATTTGAAGGAATTAAATCGAGCAGCATAATACCAGCCTTTTGATATAAATATCCTGATTTATAAATGGTATCAATAGCAGAGATTGCTAATCTTATTATCTGGCCTGTATCGCTACAAGGATTGCTTAACCCTATTACTACTCCTACATTGTGCTGCTTTCCTTTATTAAATTTATTTGTTTGTAGAAAGATATATACACTTTGTGCTCGAGTATTTTGATTTCTCATCTTCTCACATGCACGTATTGTATATTCCGTAATAGACTGTTTTAAGATAGCCTTATCACTAATAAGATTGCCGAAAGAGCGAGAACTCATAATATTTTTTTTTGGTAAAATTTCATTAATATCTAAGCAGACTACACCTTGTAATTCATAAACAATACGCTCTACAACGACACCTAAATATTGCCTTATTCTGCGAGGAGATGAATCCCGTAGTTGCTGAGCATTGCCAATACCAATCATCCTAAGCTTGGAACCCCAGCGCCTTGAAATACCCCATATATTTTCAACATTAGTGTCTTTTAGAATTTCATCTTGTTTTAATTTTGAGCTTAAATCAAAAATACCATGGTGATTATTTTTTTTTGCTAAAGTATTGGCAATCTTTGCTAGAGTCTTTGTTGGTCCAATACCTATAGAAACTGGTATTCCGGTCCACTTAAAAATACTTTCCTTTATTTTCATAATATCATATTCAATATCAACTACTTTCTTTTGATTAAATTTAAGAAAAGCCTCATCAATTGAATAAACTTCAAAATCTGAATTAAAGTCAGCAAGTGAGCTCATCACTCTATTCGACATATCTCCATATAACGGATAATTAGATGAATAAACTTTAACTTTATGTGCATTAATAAAATCCTTATAAAGATGAAAAGCTGCACCCATTGGAATATTGAGAGATTTTGCTTCATTGGAACGAGCTATAATACATCCATCATTATTAGATAAAACGACAACAGGTTTGTTAATCAATAGAGGGTTAAAGACACGCTCGCATGATACATAAAAATTATTACAATCGACAAGAGCAAATAATGTATTCAAGACTAAACTTTATGTATTACATTCGTAACCACACCCCAGATAACTACATCATTATTTTCTGTTAATTTTATGGGCTTATAGTTGTTGTTTTCAGGTGACAGAAGGATATCCTTTCCGCTCCTCTTGAGTCTCTTTACGGTTAGGTTGCCATCGACAGCAGCAATAACTACTTTACCACTTCTAGCCTCTAAACTTCTATCGACAACTAAAATATCTCCCTCGTGAATACCTG
>Ga0115004_10004197_pt1 | contig 11549 bp, 10 predicted proteins | sample ArcticOcean_MG_C_10_FD_88737 | JGI IMG/M metagenome (GOLD analysis project Ga0115004, IMG submission 88737) | Marine microbial communities from western Arctic Ocean - ArcticOcean_MG_CB11_90 | ecosystem: Environmental > Aquatic > Marine > Oceanic | place: Arctic Ocean: Canada Basin | collected...
ACCCTGCCCCCCGGCTTCGAAGGCGCCACCGCGGACGAAGCGACGCTACGACAGCTCCTGCGGTTCACGCACCTCGTGCCGCACGTCAGCGACATGGACGCGTTTAACCTCCCTCCCGGGGTGGATATATGGACCACAACTGCCGAGTTTCTGGATATGTGCGCCGGCGATAGCGAAGAGCACGCGCTTTTGTTGCTTGGTTTCTTGCTAAGCCTTGGGGTGGAGGCGTACATCATCCTAGGCGTGTCCGCCGCGGATTCAGACGCCGCCATGGTGTTCACGCCGGGCGGTCAGGGCCGCCGGCCAGGACAGACCCCCGGGTCGCCGCCGATATACACCCCCCTTCTTGATGGCTCTTTAATTTGGGACCCCATGGCCGGTACCATGTTCTCCGCGTACGACGCCGCGGCTGGCGCGTTGATGGGTGAGGTCGCGGTTGTGTTTAACCACACGAACATCTGGGCCAACGTGGGGCTGGGCGCGAAGCCGCACGACATGCGTTGGGATTTGACCGACTACACCGCCTGGCGGCCGTTTTTCTCACAAAGCACGTTACCGCCGCGCGCGCTTCCCACGCGGCAACGAAGGGTGCAATACACATCCTTCGAACCCGGGTTCTACGAGCGACTCGCCGCCGCGGTGGAAAGGGAAGCCATGGACGCGATTGTCAAAACGAGGCAGCGACAGCACACGCCGTTTAACCGCAGAGCGAGCCGGGCGCTGAAGGAGCTTTTGTTGGAGTTGGAGTCGCACGCGTTGATGTCCCCGGAGGAAGCCTCCGGTGGCGTGCCCGTTCCGAACGGCCCGCCCTCCGCGCGGGTCTCCCTAGCCGAGCTGCACCACGGTACCCTGCACGACTTGTTGGAAGGGTACGACATCGTGGGGTACCCGCTGAACACCACGTTCACGGACGCGGCGGCGATTCGCGACTTGGTGGAGCGCACGCGGGTCGCCGAAACTTCAAGAAAAGACGTCGAGTTCGCGGTGGCGACGCACGTGGAACCCTACGGATGCACGTTCGTGTGCTCAGTGTGGGTGTACGTCGCGAGGCTGACGAAGAAGGACAGGTAACGGTAGAGGTGTATGCATGTACAGAACAAGATTATATATCGACTACTCTCTTCCAAGGGTTGTGTCTCTCGTTACGCTGCTACCTTTGGTCTGACGACTCACTGCTACATATCAGTCAGACAGTACATCGTCTGCCGAAAATCAATCACGAACTCAATCGCGGTGCGCGTGGCCGTGTTGCGGTCCCCCCCCCCCGAAGGAGGAGGCTTCCCGCTGTCTCCGCATCGCCCCCGCGTGCATCGCCGTGCGCGTGACATAAACGTCCGCCGCCGCCACCGCTAAGACCCCCGCCGCGACAGGCACCGACAGGGCTATGAAAAGAATCGTGACGTCGCTGAGGTTGTGTTGCTTTCTTATGTTTTTGTAAATCGTCTCCGCCGCGGCTGGAACGCGGAATAAAGCACCGGTGATTTTTCCCACCAAGCCATTAGGCGCGGCGTACCAAGGGACCGGTGTCGTGTCCCTCCACCCACCTCGTGTGAACGCCACCAAGGCGTCCACCGTTCGCTTTCCCCCCGCGTACTCCCGCATGGAACCGTCCCTCAGGTACAAAATCGTCGGGTACGCCGTGACCCCGAGACGTTTCAAAAGAGCCTTGTGTTTCGGACCGTTCACCCGGGCCACCACGGTTTCACCGGCAAGCGTTGTCGCCAACGTCTGCCAAGTAGGCGCGAGGGCTTTGCAGTGCCTGTGGTTTGTGGGGGGGGTGGGTCAGATCACGGAGGTATCTAATGACAACACCACGGGACACTGCGAGATTTGCAAAAAGACGGTATAGGATTTGGCAAAAGAAACGATGGATGACGTACGTGCACCAGTCCGCGGACACCACCACCAGGGTCGGTCCTTTCCCGACCTCACCGTCGAAGTTCGCGTCCGTGAGCTCCACGACGTGTCCAAAGGACGCGCCGCCAGAGGCGACGCACGCAACAAGCGCCAACGCGAGCGCGAGCACGCGACGCATGGGGCGAAAGATAATGAGGGAGACTCTCAGAAGAGCACTCGCCAAATTTCGTCGAAAAATGAAAACGTCTCGGCGGGGCGTTGCCGTTGACGCTGAGCAAGCAATGCAAAGCGCATTGGCCTTAGCGCTATGCCGCCGCCCCGCGCGGACGAGCGCGGCGGTGCTCGCGAGCGCGGCAGAGGCGAGGCTTCCGGAAACAGACGAGGCTTGGACAGGCACGACCCCGGGGATGGGAGAGCGCACGCCGCGGACGAGGATGGGCGAGCGGCAGATGGGCGCGCGGCGGACGGGAGGGCGGGTGGGGACCGGGGGGTTGGCCGTCGTGCCGCGGCTCCTGGTGACGGAGGACGTGTTTCTGGGGGCAAGTACCGTTCCTCCGGTGAGGCCGGGTCAAGACGCAGGAGGCGGCTTAAAACGGTATGGGAGCGAACGTTCGGGAGCTGGGTCGCGAACACGCGGGCGTCGCATCTTTTCGTGTTGTTCAGTTTAGGAGCGCTTTTGTTAGTCGCGGGGTTGTGGACGTTGCCTTCGTACTTCGCGTACCGGGCGCGGCCGCAGTGGACGCAGCAGTTCTGCCTTGTGAAAGGTGTGAGCAACACCACGGGGTGTGTATCCGTGGAGTTCGTGTTCCCCACGGACAGCGTTTGTGACCAAACGAATGCGGTGGCGTACGATTGTGAAAATTTGTGCGTCTACGGCGAAAATCAGCGCGCGTTTAGATTAGGTAACCTGGGGGCCGACGGCTTAGTCGCAACTTCACAAGAAAGCATCACGGCGTACCAAAAGAAGTACGTAAAAGGCACGGAGTGGCCGTGCTGGTACCCGAAAGGAGGCGCCGGTTTTCCTGAGTCCTTGACCTGGAAAAAAGCAAACAACCCGAACGCCGCTATGTTCGACTCGCTTATTTGGCTGGCGCCGTTTTTAGTGAGCCTAACGGTTTCGGTGATTTGCATGTTACGCAAGCCTAAGAGGGTGGAGGAGATGGAGGACAGTGAGATGCTTACTGGGTTGTTCGAAGAGGTAGTGACTGGCCGGGAAAAACAAAAGCGGTTCGAGTGGGAACAGGGGGAGAAGTTGAAATCCGTGTTGACGAAAGTTCAGGGCGAAACCGCGCGCCGGTTGGACGTGGTGCAGGAAGTGGAACGGGAACGAAAACAGCGCATCGAAAACGAGGATAACCTGAAACACACGTTACACGAGAACATTCGGAGTTTGGAAAGCCGTTTGGTGAGCGAGATGGCGCACCGGTTATCGAAAATTCCAATCCCCGATAAGTTAAAAAAGAAACTGGCGCGAGCGGAGGAAAAGAACGAGCGGACCACGAAGGACGCGCGGAAAGACGGCGCGCGCCCGGACAGCGCCGCTTCCATTTACGTCGACCACCAGCGGGACGAGCGGCGGCGCAGAGGGGCTTTGGATGACGATGTCGAAGCCCAACGGAACGCGTTTCAAAGGAGACTAGGGGAACGGGGACGAGACGCGGGGGAGGACCGAGGAGAACGAAGACGCTCGAAAAGCAGAACCAGGCGGTGAGAGCTTTTGTAGCACTAGCGAAAGGTTTTTATGACGCTTGTTTATCCGTATCAGGGTTGTACACGAGGGTTGTACATCGTTTAAAGTAGGTATCAAGCAAGGTCATACCGTCGTACGCGAGACACCACCCAAACTAAAAATCAATTAAACTTCAGCCCGAACCTCGACGCGCCTCCTCTTTTCTGTCCCCGGCTGTCTGCTAACCCGGACCCCGCGCCTAGCATGTTGTACGCCTTACTCTCGACCTGCGTGCCGCTGCCGGCGTACCCCGAGCCGCCTTTCTGCAGCTTTATGACGCCCGTCACTTTGCGGCCGTCGTACTCCATCTTTTGTTTTTCACCGTCGTTCTTTTGCGTCGTCGCCACCACCATCTTGTACGCCTCTTCGCTGATCGCGTCCCCTGACGGCGTCAATATGACAACCTGCGTGGCGTTGGTGAACGTCTTCCGAGTTACCGGGCACATGTACTTCTGGTCCGGCGCTGATTCGGTGTTTCCCTCCTCGGCGGGTGCCTTCGTCCATTTCACATCAACCAGATGTTTCATGCGCAGCTTTTTCAGCGTCACGGGACACGTCGTGTCACTCGGCGGTTTCTCCGCCCGCGTCTCCGCATTCGGGGTTTTGCTCGGTAACCAAAACGCGTTGATTTGAGTCGCGTGAGTTGCGTGTAGCTGCGCGCGTTTCACGGACGCGGCGGCATCCATGGCGGTTTCGGAAGTTTCGTCGCCGAGAGTTTTCGCTGCAATGCTTGATCCTCCAGATCCTCCTCCCATTTGGTTTTCGGTGTGGAACTTCTCAATCGCCGCCGCCCGCGCAACACTCTCCTCGTCCGATACCTTTTGCAAGTCCTCACCGCTCTGCGCTTCCCACGCAAGTGTCAGGCGTTTCATTTCCTTCTTCTGGTGTAGCAAACACCGCAGGATGTGTTCGCGGTCGAACAAAACGCCGTCGGGGGTGACCACCGGATCCGCCGCGGGGGACAACGAAAGCGCGCAGCAATGAAAATCCTTCACCGTTTCCTTACCGAGTCTCTCCGTCATGGTTCCGAAACCAAGCGCCTGCCGCTCGTGGTACCGCAGACCCTCGGAACCCATGGACCCCGCGTTTTTGCTCTTCTGGCGACCCATTTTGTTTTGGGGGGGCGTCAACGGGGGGGGGCGCCGCGAACTGCCGGCGCCGTGAATTTCGTGTCCTTCAAGAAGAAAATTTTGTCCAGCGTCAAAACCACGACGACTTTCCGCGAGCAACGGTTCCTCGCCACAATTACGCCGCGCCCAAGCTGTGTGCCATCGCCCATCGCGATGGCGCCCCCCGCGAAGCGTCCAGCTGACACCGCGAGTCCCGCGGATAAGCGCCGACGCGTGGATGGCGGACTGAACGCGACCTCCTCGGGCTCGACGCCGGTGCGTGCTCCACGATTTTCGTCGCAATACTCGAAGAAACCACGGCGTTGCCGGAAGTCGCCACGCCGGCTCCGATCTGGCGTCCCTCTCCCATCAAACCCTAACTGACCACCCGTTCTCCCCAAATTTCTCACCCCACAGTGTATCCCCGCGATTCTCGCCGAACTCCGCGAGCGCGCGCGCGAAAAGGGCGTGCACGTCACCACGGTGGCTTCCCTGGAGGCGCCGTTTTCGGGCGAGCGGTTCGCGACACTTCACGAACACGATTTGGACCAAGGCTTGCGGTCCACGCTGGGTTTGCTGCGGCAACTCGCTGGCGGGGACGGCGCTTCCGGGAGTGCGGCGGGTGAGAGGCGTGACATGCCTTTCGGTGGACTTCGCAACTCCGCCCCCGCCCCCGCCCCCGCCCCAGTCGCCCTGACCGCCCCACCTACCAGGGGCGTGCGCCTGAGCGTCGCGCAAAGGCGGTGCAGTGATGACGGGTGCGGCAAAACCGACGTGGGCGGCGGGAAGTGCACGTCGCACGGCGGTGGCAAGCGGTGCGCGGAGCCTGCTTGTGACTCGGGCGCACGGAAGGGCGGCAAGTGCATATCGCACGGCGGGGGCGCGCGGTGCGGTGAGGCGGAGTGCGACAAGGGCGCCGCCGATGCGGACAGCGCCAAGTGCGTGTCACATGGGGGGGGCCGTCGGTGCGACGAAACGGAGTGCGACCGCCCGAGACGCAAAGGCAAGAAGTGCGGCGTGCACTCGGGAATCAACGTCAAACAGTTGTGCAACGAAGGCACGTGCACCAAAAAAGCCATCGGGGAGGATGGCAAGTGCAAGGCGCACGGCGGGCGGCGGCGGTGCGCGGTGGCGCAGTGTCCAAATGTCGCGACGTCCGCGAAGCGCGGAACCTGCGCCAAGCACGCGCCGTTGAAAACGTGCGACTACGTAGGCGACGGCGACGGCGAGGCGTCGTGTGACCGCCCGGCCACCGCGAGGGGCAAGTGCGACGCGCACGGAGGAGGAAGGGCGCGAAAGATTTGTGTGGAACAAGGGTGCGAAACGCGAGTCGTGTCCGGAGAGAAGTGCACTGCGCACGGCGGCGGCGGCGGGTGCGGGACGGAGGTACGTGTTTTTCGGCTTTCCCAAATCCCACGACTAGTTACAGCCCCTGGTCGACGTCCACTGGTCAATCAAAGGAAGTGCACTGCACACAGCACAAGCGCACTGTTACCTGCGTTTTATGGAGTACAGGTTGAAAGTCACACCACTACGGAACTACCCAATCCCTGATACACGTTACGAAGTATGCCCGCACTTGAGAGACTCGGGACTGACCCTTTTCTTTTACAATAACAGGGGTGTTCCAACCTGGACGCGGGCGGCGGGCGGTGCGTGACGCACGGCGGCGGGAAGCGGTGCCAGGCCCCGGCGTGCCCGCGCGGCGCGGTGGGGGGGACGCACTGCGTGAGTCACGGGGGCGGCCGGCGGTGTTCCACGTCGGGGTGTGACAAAACGGGGAGGAACGGGGCTTCGTGTTTGCAGCACGGGGGGGGCAGGCCGTGCGGGTCGCAGGGGTGCCAAAAGTGGGACGCCGGGAACGGTTTTTGCCGGGCGCACGGGGGCGGGAAGCGGTGCGCCATTCCCGGGTGCGACACGAGTGCGAAACTTCGGGGGCTGTGTCAGAAGCACGGGGGCGGGACGCTGTGTGGGGTCCCGGGGTGCGAGCGGGGCGCCAAGGTACGGAACTTGTGCTCGGAACACGGCGGCGGGAAGCGGTGTTCCGTACCTGGGTGCGAGAAACTGGACCGAGGCAGGGGGTTTTGCCAGAAACACGGCGAGCTCGTCGGCGTGGGGCCGCCGCGGTGCGCGCAGCCGTTTTGCGACAAGAAAGCCGTGAGCAGGACGAAAGAGCTGTGCGCGGAGCACGGGGGGGGACGCCGGTGTTTAGTATCGGGGTGCCAGAAAATCGCGCGCACGCAGATGGCCACGTGCCTCACGCACGCCAAAGGCACCCAAGCGCGAGGGTAAACGTTACGTGTTTTGTTCCTTTTGAAAAATCAGTATAATAAACTCTATCCTAACGACTAGAGGCAATAACTCTTTCCTCTAAAACCTTACTTCCCCTACCTAGACAACGAAAAATCTTTAAACGCGTACTTCGGCGCGGTGCCCATCTGCACGAAGTCCACCCTCCACCCGCCGCGACGCGCGAGTCGCTTGAACTCGTTCTCAAATTGATCCGCGTACCGGTACGACATTTCCGCGAGGAAAGGGTCCAACCGCGTTTGTTTTGGTGCAGTTACCTGAGAATTAATTTGCGTCGCCGCGAAGGTCGCGGCGAGGGTCGCGGCGATGACGTGTCTCGGTTCCGCGTCCGCGGCGAGGGAAACGGACGGGACGTTTCTTGCACAGTTCCAGCCCAGGACGTACCGGCGACCTGAGTAGGTCGCGGCGTCAGCCGTGACACCCTCACGGCGGACCGCGACCGTGACACCTTCTGCAGAGTCACCTGTACTAACACCGGGTGGCGTCTCCGCGGTACCGCTACGTACCGCGTTACCCTCCCCATGGTCCACCGCTACCCCCGCCTCCAGTTCGATAACCATGAAAAGCCCAGCCCAGTCCGGCGCGAGCTCGGGCAAGCTCGCGCCTATTGACGGCGCGTTTTGCGTGAACCGCGCGCGGTACACGCCCTCCGCAGCACCCGCTTCCTCGACGCTCGGTACCTCTGTGCCGTCGGTCTCCACGAACGACGTCGCTAACAAAACCAACCTCGCCCGGTTCAAGGTGTCGAACCGCAACACAACAGCGGCTTTCCAGCAACAAAACGTGTGTCCTCCGATAACCATCCCGTACGCACCGATGGTGGCTAAGTACGCGTACGGGTTTGTGCCGCCGGCGTCGGCGGCGGCGTCGCCGTCAAACACACCCGACACGGCTCGAAAAATCCCAATCCCGACCGGCAGCGCCACCAGCGCGAGCCACCTTCCCTGCACCTCTAGCTTTGCGCGGACGTCGCCCAGGTTTTCGTTCCGCCCCAAGTGCTGCATGAAGGTCCCGTTTATTAAAGAGCCCCGGCCGGTAAGCGCCGCGCTTCGCACGAACGTCGCGGACGCGGCGAGCGGCAGGAACAGCGCCGGCGCCGCCGGCGTGAGCAACTCGATCGCCCGCGCCACGTCTTCCAGTGCGTTACTAATCGCCCACCACCGCTTCGGGTCTTCGTCGTACTTCTGCCCGCCCAAAGATCCCGCTGCTAGTGTGCTCAGGCTCCCAAGCCCGTCCTTCAACACCCACTTCGTGGCCGCGGTTAACGGAAGCGCACCCGGGGTGTTGCCCATACCCAGCGCAACGAGAAGCGACTGCGCCGTTAACACTTCCAAAACGTTGCGGAATATCAAGCTCCCGAGGTGCCACCGAATGAAGGGCGCGTAGTCCTTTGACACACTTGTCGGGTACCCCGCGGGAAGGAAGATTCGACGCAGACGTGGGCTGGAACGCGGGTCCCAGTCCCAGGACGAAACGTCATCCGAGGTTGTCTCCCCTGAAGTCGTTTCTTCTTCCTTTCCGTTCCCGGGGACTCGTTTCGCAGGGAAGGATTCGAAGCCTCCGTTTTTCGACGCGCGCCATCTGCGAGTAGCAGAACCGCCCGTGCTCACCTCGTCCACCACGATTGTTGCGTGCGTGTTTGTTTTGGCGACACCAGGGAGGTTGGAAACTTCGGAAACAGAGTCACCGCGAGCTGCACCGACTCGCACCACGGACGTGCCGCCGCGTTTCGGTTTTCGGTGTGTCAGCAGATTCGACACGTGGTGCCGTCTCACGCGTTGGTTGCGATTCCGGGAAACGCCGGGCGCACCACCAGAAACGCCGACGCGATCAAAGGACACGGGACACCACGCGCCGCGGTGCGCGCCCATCACACGCATGGCGAATGCCAGCGTGTGACCCGCGTGGGGACGACGCAGGCGCGCCGCTCGGAGTGGCGCGCCACGTCGACGCGTGGGGGAGAAGCCGAGGAAAATAGTTCCGGTCGTTGGCTTTCTTTTGCGAAAATGTGTTTTCGGTTTCGGGAAGTTGTCCCGAATCCACGTCGGTGTTCGCTCGTGCGAACTCGACTCTACACGCGCCATATCTTGACGCACCACATGCACCGTGTGGCCGCCGCGACTTTCGCGCCGCGGCCGCCCGCCGTGCACCCCGCGTCGCCGCGTGGAGGTCGCGGTCGTTTGGCCTGTGCCTTGCGTTCCACGTCGAAAAATATGCCCCTGTCGAGTTCGGTGGATTGCGACACGGCGCCTGCGGGCGCAACGCGCCGGTCGTTCGCGCTGCACCACCCCTCCTCTCACGCCGCGCTCGTGGCTCAGGGCATGGACGTGCGCGTGATACACATGGTGAGGCACGCGCAAGGCACGCACAACGTGGAGGTTGACGGTATTGGGCTGAAGCACCCGGTGAATCACGACGCGAGGTTGACGGATTTCGGGAAGAACCAATGTCACGCGTTCTCGCAGAGCGAGCCTTGCGTGAAAATAACACCCGGCGTCGAGTTGGTCGTGACCTCACCCCTCACGCGGTGTTGCGAAACCGCGCTGCTTTGTTTCCCGAGCCTTGTTATGAAGGACACCGTACCGTTCGTCGCGCACGCGTCGGTTCGCGAAACCGTAAACTTCCGGTGCGACGCGCATCGCGAGAAAACAGTTTTAGCCGCCGAGTTTGATCGAATCGCATTCGACGTAGACGGAACAAACGTGTCCAACGAAGATTCCCTGTGGCAGCGGTACGAGGATATCGTTAACTCATCTGGTGACACGCTGAACAGAGGTCAGAATTCGAAGCACGACACCGCACTGCAACGGGCTACGGACGACTCCGCAACGCGAAGAACTGCGTCCGATAAATCCGACCACAGGGAGAGTTGCGATTTAGTGAGCGTGGCGGATCGGGGGCGCGATTTCTTCGCCTGGCTCGGCACGCGGTCCGAGAAAACAATCGCGGTTTCCTCGCACTCCGCGTTCCTGAGGTGTTTGTTCAGCTGGGGGCACGTGGGGGGGGTGCGGGACGCGCCGCCGCAATATTTGGACCACGTAAGCGGAAGGTTTGACGAGAAAGATAATTCCAACCCGGTGGTGACGTACGGGGACGATTTGGAGTTTGAGGCGTTCATGAGGAACGACTGGGCGAACTGCGAACTAAGAACGTTTCTCGTGGTGTGTTGAGAGGCGTCAGTTGAGAGAGAGGGTTTTATTGTCACCAAGGGATAGTAGTTATTAAAACCCTTGTTGTCACGGTTAAGCCATATTATTAGACCACTTTCAGGTATCAGGATATCCTCGCGCAGTACGCTATCCCCAACTCTCCGCGCTCCCGTCCAGGTAGTGCTTCATCCTTCCTTCCTTCGCGGTGAGGTACCCTTTGTTGAACAGGTTGGGTTCCACGATGCACGGAATTCGCGACACGATGCGGACGCCAAGCTTTTCAAGCGTCGCGACTTTCCGCGGGTTGTTCGTCATCAAACGTATGCTTTTGATGTTCATGTCCTCCAGGATGTTCGCCACGGCGGTGTACTCCCTGGTGTCGTCCGGCAAACCAAGCGCCCGGTTCGCGTCCACGGTGTCCAACCCTTCCTCGTCCTGAAGCTGGTACGCCGCCAGCTTGTTCGCCAAGCCGATCCCACGGCCTTCCTGGTGAAGGTAAATCACCATGCCGTCGTTGGACTGGACGTAGTCCATCGCGAGTCGCAGCTGCTGTTTGCAGTCGCACTTCAGCGACCCAAGCACCTGATTGAAATAAAAGAAATGTCAGTCTTGTATGGGCAATCAGTGAGGCGGAATGCGGTAAATGGGAAATACTTTCCTCGCTGGTGAAACAAGCGTCGTGCACGCGCACGGCGACGCTTTCCCGTCCCTCGATTTCCCCGTACGCGATCGCGACGGGTTCCGTGGTGGGCGCACCGTCAACGCTGTGCCTGTACCCGCGGACGCGGTAAAACCCTCTGTCGGTTGGGAGTTTGGTCTCAGCGACGAACGTGGTTTCGCCCGTGCTGGATTCGTCAAACGACATGGCGTTGATGGAAATAGGGCGGTTGTCGATGTCACCGACGATGCCCCGCGGGGGGTCCACGTCACGCGAAGAAGCAGCGCGGGTGGTGACGGAACCCACTGCCATTTTAGGGTTCCCATCACGTCTGCCACGCACCGAAAACCCGAAGGAACCCGCGACCGCCGCCGTCGACGCGCGGTATCCAGGTCGTTTGTTCGCATCAAACACACGCCACGACGCGATCGGTTTCTGTGTCGCATTCGTCACGCGTGTGCCGCGCCCCAGCGACGCGCACGTGACAGGCGGCGCGAGGACACGCATGGTCGCGTTTCCGAAATAACTCGATCGTCTGCGTCACAAAACGAACGTAGCGGTGGTGCCGTGTGTGCGTACGATGTGCCGACCCGATGTGACGCGGATGGGAAGATGCGTGGCGAAGTGCCGCCTGAACAAAAGCCGACACGCGCTTCCGACAATGCGCGAGGTATTTCGATCGCGCGGCTTTGCGTGTCTGGAACCTGGCGTGTGGGCGGACACCGAGTCGCGAACTC
>Ga0115004_10004198_pt1 | contig 11549 bp, 16 predicted proteins | sample ArcticOcean_MG_C_10_FD_88737 | JGI IMG/M metagenome (GOLD analysis project Ga0115004, IMG submission 88737) | Marine microbial communities from western Arctic Ocean - ArcticOcean_MG_CB11_90 | ecosystem: Environmental > Aquatic > Marine > Oceanic | place: Arctic Ocean: Canada Basin | collected...
AATTTTTTCACTTTTAAAATCACCTTTTGTAAGTCTTACGCACTTGCCGTCTTTAATGTCTATCGCTGGAAAAATTTTCATATTTTCAAAAAATTACTAAGTATTTTTATACCCGTTGCTTGACTTTTTTCTGGGTGAAACTGTGAACCATAAATATTTTCATGGCATACAGCGGCTACTATATCTTTTCCGTAATTAGTAGAAAGAAATATTACCTCTTTATCTTTTGGCAAAAATTCATAACTATGAATAAAATAAGCGTGACTTTTATTATTAATATTTTTAAACACTCCCGAATTCTTTTTTATATCTAATTCATTCCACCCCATGTGTGGTATTTTTAAACTAGAAACTCCAGGATTTATTCTAACGATGTCACCTTTGATCCAGTTGAGTCCTGACGTTTCTTCTTCCTCATAGCTAGTAGTCCCAAATAATTGCATTCCTGCACAAATACCATAAATTGGTTTTTTTTTATTTATTACACTTTCGTTTAGCTCCTCGTCTAAACCGCTAATATTTTTAATCCCCTCTCGACATGCTTTGAAAGATCCTTGGCCAGGTAAGACTAATTTATCTGCTTTCTTAATATCTGTAACGTCTGAACTGATTTTGATAGAATAATTGAGATTACTTTCTGAGTTAGCTTTCTCTATTGATTTAGCGATTGACCTTAAGTTACCAACGCCGTAATCAATAATTGTAAGTAACATTCGTTTTAAATTTTACCTTTTGTTGAGGGAATAGATGATTTAATTCTTTTATCTATTTCAAAAGCGTCTTTTAATGATCTAGCTAAACCTTTGAAGCAAGATTCAATTTTGTGGTGACTATTTTCTCCGTAAATATTTTCTATGTGAAGAGTAATTCCAGCTGATTGTGAAAAAGCTTGAAACCATTCCTTAAATAATTCCGTGTCCATTTCTCCTAATTTTTCAACTTTTAAATCAACTTTCCAAATTAAGTAGGGCCTGTTAGAAACATCTATAGCAACACGCGTCAGTGTTTCATCCATTGGTATTAATGCATGACCATATCTTTTTATCCCTTTGCGGTTACCAGCTGCTTTACTAATAGCTTCACCAATAGCAATCCCTGTGTCTTCAGTTGTGTGGTGCAAATCGATATGAGTATCTCCTTTAGCTTTTACTGAAATGTCCATTAAGGAATGTTTTGAGAGCTGTTCCAACATATGGTTTAAAAAACCTATGCCTGTATCAATTTTATATTTACCCTTACCGTCAATATTGATTTCAACAACAATACTTGTTTCTTTGGTTTTTCTAGATATTTTAGCTTTTCTAATCATAATTTAATGAGACTTTATTCAATGATATACAGATAATTTTCTATTTTATCAATAAACCCAGTTTATCTATTGAACAATTAAAATTAGTGGCCACATACAACGTATATGAATACCGTTGAAAAATGGCATGGAACTACAATTGTTTTGTTAAGAAAGAATAATGAAACTGTGGTCGCTGGTGATGGTCAAGTTAGTCTTGGCAACACTATATTAAAAAGTAATGCTAAAAAAGTTAGAAAAATTGATAAACGAAGTGTAATTGCAGGTTTTGCAGGATCCACATCTGATGCACTAACTTTGTTTGAAAGATTAGAAGCCAAGCTAGAAAAGCATGCCGGAAACCTACCAAGAGCTGCCGTTGAGCTTGCTAAAGATTGGAGAACAGACAAATACTTAAGAAGATTAGAAGCTCTCATGGCTGTTGCCGATAAAGAAAATAGTTTTATTATATCTGGAACAGGTGACGTTTTGGAACCGGAAGATAATATTATTGCAATAGGTTCAGGTGGCAACTTTGCTTTAGCTGCCGCAAAAGTTTTAATTAAAAATAATTTATCAGCAGAAGAGGTTGCTCGCCAAGCTATTAAGATAGCTTCTGAAATTTGTGTTTTTACAAATAACAATATTACAATAGAAAAGGTCTAAAGATGGCAGATACAACGAAAGTTACAAATTTAAATTTAGTTAAAGAAATAAAAAAAAATGAAAACTCCGCAGTAAGTGCTTTGTCTCCAAGAGAAATTGTTTCTGAGCTTGATAGATATGTTATCGGCCAGACTAACGCGAAGAAAGCAGTTGCTGTTGCTTTGCGAAATAGATGGAGAAGACAAGCCCTTGATGAACAAATGCGTGAAGAAGTTTTGCCAAAAAATATTTTAATGATTGGGCCAACAGGAGTTGGAAAAACTGAAATCTCAAGAAGATTATCAAAATTAGCTGAAGCTCCATTTATCAAGGTAGAAGCAACAAGATTTACAGAAGTTGGGTACGTTGGAAGAGATGTTGAACAAATTATTAGAGACTTAATTGAAATAGCTATAGCTTTAGAAAAAGAAAAAAAGAGGAAAGAAGTTCTTGTTGAGGCTCAACTATTGGCCGAGGAAAAAGTTTTAGATGCTTTAGTTGGAAACAAAGCAAGTATAGCTACTAAAGAAAGTTTTAGAAAAAGACTTAGAAGTGGAGATTTAGATAACAACGAAATAGAAATAGAGGTAAACGAAATTTCCTCTAACATGCAAGGTTTCGAAATTCCAGGTATGTCTGGTGCTAATATTGGAATGATTAATGTCGCTGAAATGCTTGGAAAATCAATGGGACAAAAACAAAAAAAAAAGAAAATGAATGTAAAAGAATCCCACGACATTCTGATTGCACAAGAATCTGATAAATTGATCGAACAGGATAAAATTGTAAGTGAAGCTAAAAAAGCAACTGAAGATAATGGTATAGTCTTTTTAGATGAAATTGATAAAATTTCAGCACGTGGCGATCGTACTGGTGGTGACGTGTCTAGAGAAGGTGTTCAGAGAGATCTGTTACCTTTAATTGAGGGTACAACAGTTAACACTAAACATGGGCCTATTAAAACAGATCATATACTGTTTATTGCTTCAGGTGCTTTTCAACTAGCAAAACCATCAGATTTGTTACCTGAACTGCAAGGACGTTTGCCAATAAGAGTAGAACTAAATGCTTTAACAGAAGATGACTTTAAAAGAATTCTGAAAGAACCAGATAATAGTTTAATCAAACAATATGTTGCTTTGCTAAAAACAGAAAATGTTCATTTGGAATTTACAGATGACGGTATTAATACTCTAGCAAAGGTGTCTGCAGAGGTAAATGCATCTGTGGAAAATATAGGAGCAAGGAGGTTGCACACTTTATTAGAAAAAGTTTTAGATGAAATTAGTTTTACAGCTTCTGATCGTTCAGGAGAAAAAGTTATTATTGATAAAAAATATATTGAAACTAATCTTGGTGATCTAGTAAAAGATACAGATTTAAGTAAATTTATTTTATAATTTTTTTAGTTTAATAATAATGGCACCTTCACCACCATCTTTAATATTTGCTTGCTCAATTTCAATAATTTGATCAGATAATTCTTTTTGTGACCTAATATATTCCGGAACCGCAAATTTTAGTTTACTCAACTCTTTAGATACATATGTATTCTGATCTGTGTTTGAGTGTAGGCCTTTACCAGTAATTAATAAAATTTCTCTAAATTTATTTTCCTGACAGTAGATTATTAGTTCTTTAATTTTTATATTCGCCTCATGTAAAGTACATCCGTGAAGATCGTAACGAAATCTTTTATTTGTATCAAATTTTTTTTTATTTTGTAATTCTTTATCAAAAAGATCTTTTGGATTTTTGACATATTCTGCCCAGAGTTTTTTTTCCGAATCAGAAATATCTTCTTTTTTTTTCACTTACTGATAATTTCAGACAGGAACCAATTGGGATTTTTACTTAAAGTATTTTTTGAGAATTTCCAATAATCAGTTACAGTTTTAATTTTATCTGGATTACCCTCTATAATTACCTCATTTTTATCTTTCTTAACTGATATAATTTCACAAACAATTTTCACTGTAGAAAAAAATTCGTCTTTTATCTTTTCAAATTTTTCAATTTTGGATTCTTTAAAACCAATAAAGGTAAGTTCCGATTTTATATTTTCTTTGTTTCTATAGTCTATTGCTTGTTCAAAATTGATAAAGACTTCTTTTGTTAGAAGTTTTTTTAGTTTTGCTTTTTCGCCTTTAGCAAATGAAGTTAATATGCTCTCGTAGGCAATTTCAGCTCCTTTTAGAAATTGTTCTTTTTCATTATCACCTAAAGTATTTTTTATGATCATTTGAGGTTTTATCTGTGGCTCGTATTGATTGTAATTTTTTTCATCAAAGGCACCTGTGGTTTTGCCGTCATGACCAGTTTTTTTACCTAAAATATTTCTTAACCGCAAAATAATAAATCCAGCTATCATTGCTAGTAAAATTATGTCTATAAATCCAAAATTGTTACTCATTATTTGATAAATATACATTAATAATATATTTTTGTAAGAAGCAAATGAACTCACTTATATTACTAATTGTTGGCTTACCAATTTTAGAAATTACTGTCATGATTAAAATTGGCCAACAAATTGGAACTTTTAATACAATATTAATAATCTTTTTTACAGCAATTGTCGGCGTATCTTATGCAAAGGTGGAAGGATTGAACACTATTAAATCTGGCATGATTAACCTATATAAAAATAAAATTCCTTTTTACGAAATTTTATCTGGCGCATCAATTGCTATAGCGGCTATTTTACTTATTTTACCAGGTTTTATTTCTGACACAATTGGTTTTTTATTTCTTGTTCCTTTTACAAGAAAAATAATAATAAATTTGTGGCTTAAAAATAAATATAAAAATACAACAAAAAATGAATCTGACATTATAGATGCAGAAATAATTGAAGAAAAAAAAGAAAAAGATGAATTATAAAATAGTAGCTAAATATATTAAGGATTTGAAATTTGAAATCCCTAGTCCTAAAATTTTTTTTCTGCTTGAGAAGAATATTTCAAATTACAAGATTAATATCGATATAAAGAGTAACCAATTTAAAGATCAAATTGTTGAAGTTGAAATATCGCTTTCACTAAATCCTAATACCAATGATTTTGAGAAGATAAACACTAAAATAATCTTTTCTACTATTATTGAAATTGATGGTGAATTAACCGATAAAAGTTCTTTGAAAGAAATTATTTTAATTAAAGTTCCTAATGAGATTTATCCTGAAATAAGATCCTTGTTTATTTTATTGTTTGAAAAATCTGGCTTTAATAAAATTAAAATTGATCAGAATATTAATTTTAAAAAACTTTATCAAGAAAGAATTATTCAATAAAAATTTTTTTTAAGCTCTTTTTTTAAAAACACTTTATGTGATTCGAGTTCATCATTAGTAGGTTTAATGACAATTTTACAATAATTCATTTTTTTATTTGTTTTCTGTTCTGGGTTATGATCTGATTTATTATTTGAAAAAATCAATTTAGGTTCTTTCGCATCTAATAAATTTATATAAACTTCTCTTAAAAGTTCACAATCCAACAATGCATTATGTTTAGTTCTTTTTGACAAATCTATATTAAACCGTCTGCAAAGAGCATCTAAAGAGTTAGATGTGCCTGGAAATTTCCCTCTTGCCACTTCAAGACTATCAATAACGTTATTTTTGTTGATTTCATTTTTTCTAATCAATTTTAGTTGATAATTTAAAAACCCAAGATCAAAGGAGGCGTTATGAATTATAATTTTTTTATCTTTTATAAATTCTAAAAATTCATCAACAACTTGATCGAAAGTTTCCTTATTTTTTAAAAAATCGGTAGAAAAACCATGAATTTTGAATGCTCCATCCGGTACATCTCTCTGAGGATTTATCAATTTGTGAAAAACTTTTTTTGTTGGGCTTAAATCATTAGTTTCAATGCAGGCAATTTCTACTATTCTATGCTTATCATTAACTGATAGTCCCGTGGTTTCTGTGTCTAAAAAAATCTCATTCATATTTTTTTATTAGATTTTTAACATTTTTTTTTAAAATTGTTAACGAATGGTTATTTTTGATTGTGTGGTCGCAAATATGTTTTTTAATACTCGGTGATAATTGTCTTTTGTTTAATAAATTAAATGTTTTTTCATCACCTTTTTTTTTAATATATCTTTTTAGTCTCAATTTTTTATTTGAGTCCACAAAAATTAATTTATCAAAGTATTTACTAAGTTTACTTTCTATTAACAAAGGTATTTCTAAAAATAATATTTTATCTTTCTTTTTTAAGAAATTTATCATTTTTTTTCGTACATATGGATGAATGATGGACTCTAATTTATTGAGATTACGTATTTCTTCTCTCAAGGCTAACTTAATCTGATTTTTAATTTTTTCTTTGCTACTCAATTTAAATCTTTTTATCAGTACTCCTTTAAACTTTTTTTCCTTATATAGGCTGGAAACGATCATGTCGGCACTGAATAATGGATATTTTTTACCAGCCATTAGATTTGCAACGGTAGTTTTTCCTGAAGCTATTGATCCTGTAATTCCTATAATCTTCATTTTAAGTTAAATATTATTTCTTTTCTTATATCTTCGTTGATCTCAGGATTGATTTTATTCCACAAAAAAAAGGATTTCTGACCTTGATATAAAAACATATCTAGACCGTTAAAAGTGTTTATTTTTTTTTCTTTAAGGCTTTTTAACATTAGTGTTTCTAAAGGGTTATAGATGATGTCAAAAAAAACTAACTCTGTTTTTAAATTTTTAATGATTTTGTTAAAGTTGTTTCCATTCTTCATTCCTAACGAAGTGGCATTAATAATGATGTCCATATCTTGTGATCTATTATTAATATCTTCCCATAAGATTATTTCAACAAAAGGATAGTTTTCTTTTACACTTCTGGCTTTTTCAATAGTTCTATTACTTATAAATATTTTTTTAGTTTTTTTTTTCTCTAATGAATGGATTATAGAAGGTGTAACCCCTCCTGCACCAAGTATTAAAATATTTTTTTCTAAAAAATTCTTAACTTTCAATTTTTCAATAAAAGAATGTTCAAATCCATAAACATCTGTATTCTCACCCACAATTTTATTTTCATCATTTAAATATATAGTATTTACTGAAGATGTTTTTTTGGCATCATTTATAACTAAGTCCAAAAACGGAATTACTGCCTGTTTGTAGGGTGTTGTGACATTAATTCCCTGCAGTTCTTTTTTTTTGATTTTATCTATAACTTCACCAATTTTGTCTGCTTCAATCTCTATTAAAGAATAATTTCCTTTGATATTGTACTTTTTAAACCAAAAGTTGTGCAGTAATGGTGAAAGAGAGTGTGATAAGGGCTTACCTATAATGCCATATTTTTTTTCTATCATTTAATTTGTTTAATATAATCTATTATCTGTTTAACCGGCAAGCCCATGATTGAATCGATATCGCCTTTAATAGATTCAAAAAGTTCCAATCCTCCCGATTCTATTTGATAAACACCATATGCTAGTAAGGTTTCTGTCTTAACTTTTTTTAGATAATCATTAAGTTCACCATTTGAGAGTTTTTTCATTTTTAATTCTGATTGGTCTGTGAAGTTCCATATCATTGCTCCGTTTTTGGAAATACACACAGAAGTAATTAAGTAATGTAATGATCCATTAAGTTTCTTTAATATTTTTAAAGCTCCTTCTCTTGTTTCTGGTTTATTGATTAATTCATTATTTAAACTTATGACGCTATCTGCACCTAATACCATTTGATCTGGGTATTTATTGCTTACTTTCATAGATTTTAACTCTGCCAAATTTTTCGATACTAACATAGGATTGGCTCCAACAGCTATTAATGAATCTTTGACTTGATCTTCATCTACATTTGAAGGAACAACGGTACATTCAAAATTATTTTTATCAAGTATTTCTTTTCTGACTTTACTTTTGGAAGCTAAAATTATTTTCATTTTTTTTTCTTTTTTTTATATCTAAAATTTTTATAATTGTAGCTGCTGTTTCTTCAACTGATTTTCTGGTCACGTCTACAACAGGCCAATTATATTTTTTAAAAAGTTTTTTTGATTCATTAATTTCTTCTTGAATATATTCCAAATTAGAATAATTGGGAATATTAACCTCTTTCATAAGCTCTAGTCTATTATTTCTAATATCTGATAATCGATCTGCTTCAACAATCAGACCTATAATACAAAAATTATCAGGTTCTTTTTTTAAAAGATCAGGTATTTTTTGTTTGCCTACAAGTGGGATATTTAATGTTTTGTAGCCTCTGTTGGCTAAATAAATTGATGTTGGTGTTTTACTGGTTCTACTAACGCCTAATAAAATAACATCGGCACTTTCGACATCATCCATTTTCATTCCATCATCATGATTAATTGAAAATTGTATAGCTTCAATTTTTTTATAATAATCTTCATCTAAAACGTGCTGAGCACTAGGAATGTATTTAGGTTTTTTTTTTATTAGATTAGAAAAGTTAAATATTAAATTACCTAAAATTCCAAAACATGGAATTTTTTTCCTCTTACACGCTTGTACGATAAACTTATCTATTTTTGTTTCAACAACAGTATATAAAATGATTACATTTTCTTTTTCTTCGCATTCCTTAATTATTTTACTAATTTGTCCTTCTGTTCTTACAAAAGTGTATTCTTTTTTGTCATATTCAAAATTTGAAAATTGTGATTTTAATGCTAAAAATATTCTGTCTAGGGTTTCTCCTGTAGAATCTGAAATTAGAATGATTTGGTGTTTATGTCCCATGAGTAACTTTGTTGACAATCTTTCTATAACTTCTTTTTATACAGTTGAAATTTGTAATCGGAAATTTGTTTCACAATGATTAACATGTTTTAAATATCTTATTGGTTGTTGATAATAACAAATATTTATTTATTTTTCTTGTGATAATTTAAGATTTTGTAAATTAATCTATTTTTTTTAACACAAGCCTGTGGGATAAACTGTTTAAAACTATGTATAAATACTTATTACAACAACTAACATGCCCTATATCAATTAATATACTTTTAAATATATTATTATATTAATGACTAGATTAACAAATTGTATACTAAATAAAGATCCTTCTTGTGTCCCAATGTGGTTTATGAGACAAGCAGGAAGATATCTTCCAGAATTTAGAAAAATCAGATCTAAGAATTTAAATTTTATCAACTTATGTTTAGATAGTAATTTAAGCTCAGAAATAACCCTCCAGCCTCTGAAAAGATTCAACTTAGATGCTGCTATAATTTTTTCTGATATTCTAATGGTTCCATTTGGGCTAGGACAACAAGTTAATTTTATAAAAGATCAAGGCCCCATTTTATCGATATTTAATCTAGAGCATTTTATAAAAAAAAATAATGAAAATGATTTTAATCAGACACTCAAACCGGTCTATGATGCAATAAGAATAACAAGAAAAAAACTAAATCACCAAAAATCTTTAATATCATTTATAGGAGCACCATGGACACTCATTGTTTATATGTTTGGATTAAAAAAGAACAAAAATCAAATTGATACAAATAAACTTAAAAATCACACGTCTGAAATCAAAATAGTTTTAGATAAAATTAATAAATTTTTATGTCTCCATATTATTAATCAAATTCAAGCAGGAGCCGACTCTGTCCAAATATTTGACTCTTGGGCCGGCTTAATCCCAGATGGAAAATTATTTGATTACTGTTACGAGCCAAATAAAAAAATTGTAGATTTTTGTAAAGAAAAAAACATACCAGTAATTTGTTTCCCACGAGGAATAAATAAAAAATATTTAGACTTTGCAAACACCGTTAATCCAGACTGTTTGAGCCTTGACTACGAGATAGATCCAATATGGGCTAAAGATAAATTAAGCAATTACTGTTTACAAGGTGGTTTGGATCCTAAAATTTTATTCAAAAAGGAAGATGAAATATTTCATGAAGTTGATAAATATTTAAACATCTTTAAGGGTAGTCCATATATTTTCAATCTCGGCCATGGGCTGCTACCAGAAACAAATCCCGAGACCCTAAAAAAAGTTGTTGAAAGAGTTAATAATTTCCAATGAAGAAAGCTATTATATTATTTAACTTAGGTGGTCCAGACAGCCTTGATGCGGTTCAACCATTTTTATTTAATTTATTTAATGATCCAGCAATAATTAGCTTACCTACAATATTTAGATATCCGCTTGCTAAATTTATTTCTAAAAAGAGAACCCCCGTCGCTAAAGCGATATATGCAGAAATGGGGGGCAAGTCTCCAATCCTGAAAGAAACTCAAAGCCAAGCGGACGCATTAGAAAAAACATTAAAACAGGAAAAGGACGAATATAAATGTTTTATAGTAATGCGATGCTGGAACCCAAGAGCAGTTGACACAATTAAGAATGTTAAGGAATTTAAGCCTGAGCAAATTATTTTGCTTCCACTATATCCACAATATTCAAACGCTACCTCTGGCTCTTCAATAAAAGAGTGGTCAGATATTTGCAAAAAAGAAAATCTTAATATTTCAACAAAAACTATTTGTTGCTACCCAACAGAAGTAGATTTTATTTCGTCATATGCTAATTTAATTAAAGAAAAAATTAATTTAAAAAAACTAACGGATATTACTTTAGTTTTTTCTGCTCACGGTCTGCCAGAAAATAAAATTAAGGGGGGTGATCCTTATCAATGGCAAGTTGAACAAACAGTGAGCCACTTGGTAAAAAAGCTATCAATACCAAATTTAAATTATATCTTAAGCTATCAAAGCCGTGTAGGACCTCTAAAGTGGATAGGCCCGTCTACAGAAACAATCATTACAGAAGAAGCAAGAAAGAAAAAAATCATAATTGTTGTACCTGTGGCTTTTGTATCAGAACACTCTGAAACACTAGTAGAGCTTGATATTGAATATAAAAAGCTTGCCACAGAAAATGGTTCCATAGATTATATACGTGTTCCTGCTGTTACTGTTAACAAACAGTTTATAAGTTCATTAAAATCTAGCATTCTTTTAGCCAGCAATGGAGGTGACTATACATCTTCTATAATATGTCTTAAAAAATTTAAAAAGTGCCCACGATTATTAAATACATAAAAAATGAATTATTACCTTTTGTTTAAAGCTCTTCATTTAATTTCTGTCATTTCATGGATGGCAGGTTTGCTTTATCTACCTAGAATTTTTGTTTATCACGCAGAAACAAGAAATAACGATGATAAAGACAAAACCTTTAAAACAATGGAGAGGAGACTTTTTTTTTACATCATGAACCCAGCTATGATTTCATCTTGGTTGTTTGGTTTTTTGTTAATTTACAGTATAGGAATAGAAAATTTCGCATATTTATGGCTTCAATTAAAGTTAATAATGGTATTAATCCTCACTATTTATCATTTTTCCCTTTTCCACTTTTTAAAAAATTTTACTGTAAATAACAGTAGATATTCACCTAAGTTTTATAGAATAATAAACGAAGTGCCTACTTTACTCTTAGTAGGCATTATATTTGTCGTAGTTTTTAAGCCATTATAGAGCTTGATATCTTTTTAAAAACGCCTATATTTATTTTTACACACCTCAAAATCAAACAATCCTATGAACCTACAAGAATTAAAAAAACAAAATCCTGCAGATCTTATTGTGCAAGCTGAAA
>Ga0115004_10004201_pt1 | contig 11546 bp, 6 predicted proteins | sample ArcticOcean_MG_C_10_FD_88737 | JGI IMG/M metagenome (GOLD analysis project Ga0115004, IMG submission 88737) | Marine microbial communities from western Arctic Ocean - ArcticOcean_MG_CB11_90 | ecosystem: Environmental > Aquatic > Marine > Oceanic | place: Arctic Ocean: Canada Basin | collected...
AAAGACTTACTGATTAAGTACAATAAGGGCACAGCGACGGGAGCCTTCAGTGGCTTCGCCGCTGTCACCCAGATCAACCTGAAGCAGGACAACAGCATCACCTCCGTGAATACATGCGCGTTCATCGTCGGCGAGAAGATTGTGATTGCAAGCGACGACACGAACAAGGTGAAAGACGTCTTCGTGCTCGGCGCAATCACCGCCATCACCGCCGCTGGAAACGACGTCAGTCTCACGGTCGCGACCGTGACAGCCACCTCCCTCACCGACGATTACACGCCAAGCGCAGGAGCACCCGTGTACGTGTTCTCACGCTCCTTCAATGAAACGGACTTCAAGCCGGGCTACATCGTGGACGAGGTTGAGCTGGTCATGCAGCAGGTCATCATGCCCAAGGGCTACACCGGCAGCATGATGAAGTCGATGAAGGAGAAGGGCATGATGCGCTACGACTTCCTCTCCTTCATGAACTACAAGCACTCCATGGTGCAGTCCGACACCGAGGCGACCGTCCAGCTGCCGTTGCAGAACAGCAGGGCAAAGGCGGTGCTCATGTTGCCGCTGGACAGCACCAGCATGACGGCATCAGAACGGGTGACGAACGACGACTCCTCCGCCTTCAAGGGAATCCTGGACGGCATCAAGGAGTATAGATTCAACGTCGACCAGAAGCTCAACCCCGACAGGCCGGTGCCCCTCTCCTTGCTCAAGTCCGGCTCGATCGAGCAGCAGTACCTCATCGAGCTGGAGAAGGCTCTCGGTCAGTCGTCCATCCAGCCCACATCCTTCCGCAACTTCTCACAAGCCTTCTGCCTGGGGCGAGCTTTCGCGCTGCAGGGCGGCTCCATGGACACGCGCGGAAAGAACGTCGATGTCCAGATATCCTACGACTCGCCCGCCGTCAACAAGCTCTGGCATATGTGGACGGCTCACATCAAGTCCATCATCGTGAAGCAGAACGACGTAAGCGTTCAGATCTAACCCTTAGAGTAAGCGTTCAGATCTAACCCTTCAGATCTAACCCTTCAGATCTAACAACATGCATAAATTAAAGTCCTGACGCCTACGGCATCAGTAGTTTGAGCTTCTTCGAAGCTAATTGAGCCATAATATTATCTCATATAGTTAATATTATGACATCATCACCCATGAGAGAATACATTGACGTTGCGCCGTCCAACGGAACAGGCTCAGCCAGCTACAAGGAGGGCATCCCGATCATCAACTTCGTGATAGGCGCACAGGAGCGCTCCCTGCTCGGCAGCACCATCCGGCTGAACGGCACGTTCACCGCACACACCGCCAAGAACAAAACAGGAGCTGACCTGGCGACCGCATCACCGAACCTGGCGATGGAGCCGCGCCTCGGCGTCTTCTCTGTCATCGACTCGCTCTCGATCTCCAGCCACCAGACCAGCCAGACGATCGAGCACATCAAGCACTACCCACGCTTCCTCGCCAGCTACATCCCGACGACCAGTTCGAAGCAAGACCTCACCGGGCACATGGGCGTCAACGCCCTGACCTCATCGAGCGTCGTGGCTGGTAAGAAGACACTTGTTCATAGAGAAAAAGCAGAGTTCTCCATCCCGTTGCCGTGTGGCTTCCTGCTTGGAGCAACTCCTATTCCACTGAGTGGCAAGAACGGGGTCAAAGGTGTGAACATCCAGATCAACCTCTCGCCGGACAGCAACATCTTCTTCGCCGACGGGACGCCAGCAAACACAGGAGCATCAGGGGAGGCTGTGGACGGTGCGTACTACAAGCTCGATGATCTGCACCTTACTGCGGAGCTGATGGAGGGCAGCAGCGTCACGGGCAGCTACGAGTACAACTCGATATCCAGCTACTACAGTACCATCAACCAGTCCTACGCCACGGTCAACTTCTCCCTCGGGCTGCACTCGGTGCTCGCGCTCTGGGGCAACTTCATCCAGTCTAAGCACATCAACAACTACGCCCACAACTCGCTCGCCACGCACGACATCAGGGACGAGAAGGATGGTGTCAGGGCTATCAAGGAGCTGTTCTTCACCAGAGGCTCCAAGCGGTTCCCTATCGAGTACATCATCTCGACCAAGGACGTGGACACGGCCAAGGGCAAGGACCCGCAGATAAGCCGCAACTTCCTCAACTCCATCGTGCCGTACAACCGCCTGGCGCGCACGCTGCTCAGCCCGTACAACACGCCCGGCACCGTCACGGCAGACAAGGACCTGCCCGACGGCGGCAACGTGTTCGGCGTGGGCGTGGCGCTCGACACGATCTCCAATGTCGGCGTGGATTACAGCGCGGAGCCGTTCGGCATGGTCATCAACTCAGAGCTGACGTCCGACACGCCGCACAGTTGCTTCATGTACGTGCGATCGAAGCAGACACTCATCATGAACGCCCAGGGCGTCCAGGTCGTGAGTTAAAAACCTAACCATAACACATATAGCAATGTCAAAATCAGCCCCAGACCTAACCAAGATTGGCGCAATCTCGTCGCCGCAGAATATGGAGATATCCACTTCCATCATCGAGCCGATACAGCAGAACGACAACTTCGCTAAATTCGTGCTCTTGAACAGAGGTATACTGCACTCCAACTCCAAGCTCCAGATTGCCCTCGTGAATCCCACCAAAGACTCCTTCCTGCCGATGGGCGTAGGATCTCACGGACTCATCCAGCGGTGCGTGCTGAAAGCAGGCACGAAGACCATAAGCGAGACCGACGACTGGAACCACCTCCAGAACTACCACTCGATGTTCGTCTCCAACGAGGCGAAGGTGGAGCGCGAGGGCGTGCTCACCGGCCGCTGCGGGCACTACGGCTACGACAGCGACGACCTGGTCCGCATCGAGAACTTCAACGACTTCGACGGCACCAACCAGACGATGCACTCCTACCAGAACCTGACACAGCAGCCCACGTGGCAGATAACGCTCTCGGAGCTTTTTCCATTTCTCAAGCAAATCCAGCTCCCGCTCTACTGCATGAAGGACCAGCTCTCCATCGAGATCCACTTCGCACCGATTGGCAAGCGCTCGTGGTACAGAGCAGTCGTGGCAGACGGCGACTTCAGTATCAATCCGGTGCAGACCAAGATGATCGTTGATTATATTCATTATGATCAAGACAGCATGGACACCTACCAGCGGCAGATCGAGACCAAGGGCTTCCAGATCCCGATCTTCGATAACGTGCTCGTGAAGAACAGCATCACAGCGGCAACGCTGCAGGCCGGCTACACGCGCAACCTCGGCTGCGCGAACCGCATGGTCAACAAGATCATCATCGCTAACACCAACGAGGACTTCGGCCAAGACAGCTTCTCGAACACCTACAACTCGCAGTGGAATGAGCCTGAGCAACACGGCGACTACCTCGTGAACCTCAAGTACAACGATACAAGTGTCTTCCCCAGAGACCTCAGCAACAGGGCTCATGTGTTCAGCCTGCTGACCGGAGCGGAGAGCCTGCCGCCGTTCGTGCTGAAGGAAGAGTACGACGGCAGCCGCAAAACAGATGTCACCGCAAACACATTCGAGGGGTACAACCTCCGGACAGAGGGCTTCACCAACGCCCCGAAGGCGTACATCACGCTGGTGCTCAACAAGGGCGACCGGATCAACGGGCGCGGCGTGGACCTCAGCCTCACGATGAAGCACATGGTCGACGCGAATCTCATCCAGCGCGTCTGGTGCGAGACCGCCAAGGTGATCAACCTCAAGGACGGGCGGCTCTCGTGTGTCTATGCTTGAATATTTTTCCAACCATCCAACCATCCAACCTAAATTTGAGTTTTTGAGTTGGAATTTTTCTCATTTTTATTCTGAGGTAATTGAATTTTAGGTTGGATGGTTGGATGGTTGGATTGAATTTTGATTTGAAATATGATCCATTCTTTTCTTGCCTATACGCCCGCATGCCACTCGCCTGCCACGCGTACGAGCAAGAAGAAAAAAGAAGATTTCAATTCAAATCAAAATTTAATCCAACCATCCAACCATCCAACCTAAAATTCAATTACCTCAGAAAAAAAATGAGAAAAATTCCAGCTCAAAACTCACTTTTTAGGTTGGATGGTTGGATGGTTGGATTGTATTCCCAAAAATCTTATCCTTTAGTATAATGTCAACGAACACAATACTAATGGACTGCAACCGCGAGCAGGCGGTCAACACGAACAGCTCCAATACGAGCATCTGGACGAACGAGGTCTCGTCGGGCATCCAGCTGGATCCGGGCGACACGGTGTCTGTGCACTCCGCCTTCATCAACGAGATCGGCTCGGGCGCCGACACCATCGAGTTCCTGGGCAAGTACGTGACGACCACGAGCCTCACCTACACCACCACCTCACCGACTGGTCCGCTCAGCTCCGAAGAATCGGTCTTGTACGATAACAAGGTATCGATCGCGATCTCCTACTACAAGAATGCCGACGCCGACAACGTGCTCATCCTGCCGAGGCTGTTCTGCTGGAAAGGCGCTGGTCCACCTGATGACGCCTCGGACGACGGGCTGCCCGCGAAATGGAACCAGTTCATTACTTACGACCATGTGCCCGGCGCAGACACACCGCGCTACGCATCGCTGTACCGTCGCAAGCACGACGCCCGCCGCTACACTATCTACCAGGTCAAGGACAACCCGACGAGTGTGGACGTCGCACTGAACGAGTGGCAGGTCTATCGGCAGCGGCTGGACTTTGCCGTCGACACCGGCTACAATACGCCAGCGGACATCAGCTCCCGCCTGACCGAGGCACTGCACGCCTCGCAGCCGCCGCACATCATGAAGGACTCGGACGGCTTCCCGTACAGCGTGGTCTGTCCCTCCACTGTCTATCAGGAATTCAATTGCGCGCACAGTGCGGGGTTCACGGAATCACACTACAATGCCAGCGACCAGTCATACCGTGACGCCTACCGCTACATCGGCGTGCTGCGTCCAGACCTGTTCGAGGCAGGCAAGGCACTGGACCAGACGAAGATGAAGCTCAGGGCTTGGGACGCCACGGGACGTCGCATGACCCTGGAGTACGAGTACACGCCAGCCAACGTCGCGCTGTGGAAGGATCTGTTCGACGCGCAGCTGGCACAGTTCGACAGCACCGAGCTATTCGGTGATCAGTATGGAGAGACCACTCGCTTGATACATGTGAACTACGACGAGGGCAGCTTGTGGACGCAGCTTGGCAACGACACCGACCTGACATACATGAGCGTGCGGCAGCCGATCGACTGGGACCCATCCTTCGCCTCCTCGTACACAATCGAGAAAGCGTACGGTGCAATCTACAACGACAACGGCTTCATCCAGTTCAAGCTGCAGCAAGCTGTCTTCAAAGATACCACACCCGCTACCACAGCTCGTTATGCCGGCTGGGACGTTCACTTCTCCGCGTTCGCCAGCGACTGCATCCTGCTCTGGTCTGGCGTGCAGCCGTATAACGCCGGCACGTACTCGACAACGGTCACGGGTACCCAGGCAGAAGACGAAGGAGGTGCAGGCGTGTTGAGCATCACATCTGTGTACACGTCGCGTAACAAGGTCTTTGCTGGAGGAACCATCGCCGCCGACGTCAAGAGTCTGGACCAGAAGGTCGGGGCGGTGTACCTGGGCGCAATCAACCCGCTCATCAGCTTCGACACCTCCGGCTCGCGCTTCTACCTCAGCGGGCTGCACACCCCGCGCAAGATCCGCAACACGGCGCAGGCTGGCTCGCACTCGTCGAACCCGCTCAACCCTGACGCCGGGAACGACATCTACCAGATCAATCCCGAGTATTTCAAGACCACCCCGAGCTTCAGCTACAACCCGGAGCAGCGCCAGCTGGCAGCCAACCCTCTGACCCAGGACTCTGACGCCGCAACGGACATTATGACGCTGAACCTGCTCGAGTACTGGACGGTGTTCGACGCCAGCTCCGGCATCTGCGTGGAGGACTGGGGCGTGCCGGAGCTGCACTGGGACGAGTGCCTCTGGGCGAAGCTGGGCTTCACGTACGCGCAGCTGCACGCACCCGGCAACCGTCAGGCGAGGGCGACGAACACAGCCGTCAACATGTCTCCCGTCAGCACCAACGCGGACGTGAACTCTACCCAGACCACGGGCTGGAGCGTGAACATCTGGGGCGCACCGCAGGAGCTGAGCCAGCTGCCAGTGATGGGCACGCAGCATATAAAGGAGACCACTGTAACGAAGACTGGACCTGCCGAAGGGGATGTGCAGAACAGGGAGATCTTCCGGCTGGGCACCGTCACGCAGCCCTCGACCTCAACGCGCATCACCGCCACGAGGCTGCCGGTGAAGCAGACCAGCTCCTACTGGACGATCCGCTCCAGCCTGATTGACAACTCACTCTACTTTAACTCGCAGGGCATGATGCCCGTGATCGCCGTGGTGGACAAGAGCTACTCCGGCAGTGACTTCTACTTCATGAACGACAGCAAGACCCGTTTCACCATCACCAAGCCGAAGGTGCTGACCGCCATCACCAGCAGCGTGCACCTGCCCGACGGCCGGCTGGCGAGGACGGACGGCAACAGCTGTGTGATCTACGAGATCACGAAGGCTCCCCCGTTAGGAAACACGAGTAAGGCGTAGAACAATTAGCTGCCCAACTGTTATAGATGCCAAACCATATCATCGCTCACGTTCCCGGATTTGTGTCGCAAAGTTTGCAGCCGATACCGTCATTGCGTCCTCACAAAGTCAAGCCGAAACCATTCTTCGAGGTGCGATATGGACGGTTCATATTGTTTGCATGAAATGTGTGGAAATGTGTCGATTTCAATTGAAAAAAACATCTGAAAAAAACTACTTAAAGACTTGGCAATTATAATGTTATAGAAAGAATAAAGATGAACCAAACTGAAGCACGCCTACGCGTGAATCTGGGTCATCTCGGAGTGAAGTATGATGAAGAGAACTTAATTTACAAGGGGCTTGAGGAGCTGAATCTGAAGCCGGGATGCAACACCTACTGGTGCGAAGTCCTGCGCAAGCACGATTTAGTCAAGCCAATGATCGATCTCGATGTCAACGTCGAGACTGAAGAGGAATTTAACAATGAAAAGAAAAAGTACAAGAAAATTGGACGGGAATACGTGGAAGAGATGTTCGAATGTGAGGAGGAAGACATTGCGATATCTGATTCATGTGGCTTCTGCCCGGAGAAGAACAAGTGGCGCATCTCGTACCACTTCGTCGTCAACGGTATGAAGGTGCGGTGGGGCGACCTGAAGCACCTGGACAAGAAGCCGCCCGAGTGGCTGGACAAGGGTATCTACGGCGACCGGGCCATGCGTATGATACACTGCTCGAAGACCGGCCAAGACCGTCCGCTCAATCCGATGACACACAAGGACGATGTCAAGGCGCACATCATCCAGTTGCTCACTGGCGACGAGACGCTGTTCGAGGTGCCGAACGTGCCCGTTGTCAACGCAGACGGCTCGGTCGCATATCTCCTAACCGAGAAGGAGATCGAACTGCTCTACATCTGCGTACCGGAGACGCACCAGGAGTGGAAGGAGATTGGCATGGCACTGAAGGGACAGGGATGTGCTTACAGCGTCTGGGATGAGTGGTCCAAAAGGAGCTCGAAGTACAACGAGAAGGAATGCAGATCTCAATGGAAATCGTTCACCAATAAGAGTGCCTTCACAATCTCGACGATCCACTTCTGGGCGAAGGAGCACAACCGAATCCGCTACTACGAGACCGTGACGTCACTGTATCAGCAGCTATACGACCAAGGCGAGCGGTTTCTGGTGGAGTACATGAACAAAGAGGTTGGCTACCTGTCGCACATGAATGTTGACGCGGCTTACCTGCTCATCTCGGAAAACAAAGACTCGTCTGAACCGTCGCATCAGGTCAAGTCTTATGACGCTCTGATTAAGCACTACGTTAAGTACAAGGTATTCGAGGAACGGCCAGATGGAAAGCCCAATATAAAGCACAACATTTTCAAAATCTGGGTTGAGAGCATGTACCGAGCCGAGTATGAGCATATCAATTTTCGTCCCGAGGAGAAGGTCAAGGGTAAAGGGTACTACGTGGGTAAGGATTACAATGTGTTCCAAGGCTTCGCGATCACACGTCAGTCTGCCATCAAGCCGGAGCAAGGTGACATCGAGTCGCTGCTGGACCACATTTTAAACATCTGGTGCAAGGGAAACAAAGAACATTATGAATACGTTTTGAATTGGCAGGCTCACGTGGTGCAGAAGCCGACCATCAAGACAGGTGTGATGATCGGACTCCGGTCGACGAAGCAAGGGGCTGGTAAGAATCTGGGTATCTCGCACTTACAGGCCATCATCGGTCGCAAGCACCAGTGCTCGCTGTCGAAGGCGAGTCATGTGATAGGAGACTTCAATGCGATGCTGAGCGGCAAGACGCTCGTTGTCCTGGACGAGGCCATCTGGGGTGGCATGAAGAAGGACAAGTCGTCCATTAAAACGCTGATCACTGAGCCCACCGTTCCCATCCGATTGATGCGGACGGATGCCTACCAAGAGGACAGCTACCACAACATCATGGCGTTTTCCAACGAGAAGAACTTCTGGCCGACAGAACACGGTGCTCGCCGTGATTTCCTCCTCGAGTGTGATAACAAGTGGGCGGGTGAGCAGACCGACGAGAGCAAGGCTTACTTCGACAAGATTATTGCCGTCGATCCGGCGAAGTATGCTCACTTCCTCTACAACAGAGATATCTCTGAGTTCAATGTCCGCAAAGTACCGATCACTGACCTCCAGCGCGAACAAGCGGCAGACAACCTTGACACAGTCGATGCGTGGCTGCGTAGCCACATGGAAGCTGGAGATTTCTACGACGAAATGGAGGGGAAATCGTACGGATTCAATGCATGGATACTGAAGGAAACGATGTATAGCATGTACAAGAAGGAGATGGAAGGCGGTCACAGCCGGGCACTATGCCAGACTAAGTTCTGGGAAAGTCTGGGCTACATATTCGAAGGTCCTCTGGAATATAAACGTGAAGAATGGAAAGATGAGAAGAGAAGCAAAAATAGTGGACCCCGTAAGATACAGATCATTCCCAAATTGGAGGCTCTCGTGGCACACTGGAACAAGAAGAACAATGATAATATCAAAACAGTCAAGATACGAGTCGATGAAGAGCCGGAAGAGCCTATAGTAGAAGAGCCTAATCCTCTAGATGATGGAATCGTGGTCTAAACCAATCTAAACCAAATTTAAAACCAAATTTAAAACCAAATTTAAACTAATCAATACTAAGACACCTACCAATATGGTGGGTGTCTTTGTTCGTGTTTCAGAGGGGGGTGCGTCTACGCTACCAGCTTCCAGCTATCCCGCCCGACGAATCCTGGCTTCGATGAGAAGAAGAAGTTCAGCTTCTCTGTTGCATTGTCGTACGAGAAGTACACACTATGCTCTCCCTTCTGGTAATCGTTTACCTGTCCCGTATACCAGCTGCCTGTGTCAAATTTGACCTTGACTTTCCTACCGACCAAATCCTCTGGGTTTATCTGTGTAGTTCTAGACGACTTACGCACTTTCGCTGGAGCATTATTAACCGGTTTTGATTGCTGTTTTGGTGCTTTCATGGGTATACCCTTGGCAGGCTCCGGCTCCTCGCCAATTTTGTCTGCCACATCGATGTTGCTGCTTACAGCGATTGTCTTGCTGTGCTTCTCGCCTATCCTTCCTATCACCTGGAGCTCGTACACGCTGAACTTGCGGCGAGCAGACTTCATCGTTCCCTGGTAACCGGGACGATTCACGATGGTTGTGGGCGGATTCGGTTCCAAGGCGTACTGCGGCGCTCTGCCTACCTTCGAGTGGAAGACGTGATACACCTCGTACACCTCAGGCCACCAGTTTGGCTCGTCTTTGTATTGCCCGGGATCCTTTGCCTTCTTGAAGTTCACCAGCCTCACCTTGTCTCCCTCACTTAGGGTCATCATGTTCTTGTTTCGCTGCTTCGCTCTCTCTTTGATTCTGTCCTTGCTCTGCTGTAATAGCTTCATCGCCTCTGGATTGTTCTCTGCCTGTGCTGCCATGTTCGGAGCCATCCTCACCGTGTTGTGTCTGTTCTTGTTGTAATTATCAACGAATTGCTGGAGGTGGACAGGCCAGTCCTTCTTACCAGAGGCAACGTAACGCTTAATCATGTTGCGCAGCGTCTGATTGAAACGCTCCACGACTGACTGAGACGTCGCACGGTAACGCATGCCACTGGTATATTTGATCGCAGCCAACGCCCCCCCGGGCTGGAATCCCTTCTCGAAAACACCGAGGAAGTGAGAGCCGTTATCTGTCTGCAGCCGTTTCGGGTATGAGCCGTGCTCTTCCTTCATCTCTTCAAATATTTCCTTCGCGATCTTAAGCGTCTGTGCTGCTGTTGGCGCAGTACCGACGGGCGTCAGAGGACTGCGGCTGTATGCCTTCTTACTGAGCACGTCTATGGCATTGAGGATGTGGCGATGCTTGCCGAACGCCATCTTCTCAGTCATCACAACATAATCCATCTGGATCAACTCGTTCACATTCGATACCAGGATAGGACGTGATTCCTTTGGCTTCTCTACTGGTTTGTAATCCTGCACAACCGTCTGCTGTGCTGACCACGCCTGCACTTGCCTGATGGTTGGACTGAACTGAGGCTTCCCTGTTTTGCTCTTACCGTTAGGCTGGCGCACGGCTGCGTACAGCTTCTCAAATCCGACACGATTGTTATTGTCGTAGTATTCAGTCTTCAACCGTTGCTCCTCTTCCTTGGTCAATGGATTGTACTCGAGGATTGGGCGGAATGTCACGCCTTTCTTCTCCCAGTACGCAGACTGGTCTGCTGTGAGCGTTTCTATACCGACCCGCCCAGTGTAGCCTTTGTTGTATGCTATACTTGTTTTGCCTTTCAATTGATTAGCCATTACTATATTGGATGAGCAAGAAAAGAAATAATCGTATTTCAATTTAAAATTTAATCCAACCATCCAACCATCCAACCTAAAATTCAATTACCTCAGAAAAAAAATGTAAAAAATTTCAACTCAAAAACTCAAATTTAGGTTGGATGGTTGGATGGTTGGATTAAATTTTATCACCATCCAATCCCTTGATGCCGGTCCATCTTAGCTTCATACCATTGCTCTCACATAGATGCTGTCCTATGTCATTGATGGCGGCACGCATTAGCTTCGCTTCTGTCTCCATAGTATTCATTCGATGTTGAAGACGGTTCACATCAAGCAGGGCTGAGTCGAGTGTGCGTTTGCTCTCCTCACTATACTTGTGTTCAATGTAAGCTCTCATCGGTTGTGATTCGTTCATTTCTATATATATATATATATGATATTAAAATGATAAATCTAAACGCATATAAATGATAAATCTTCACCCATATACATATAAATTACGTAATTTATAAGTTTAATGGCGTGAATATCTATAAATCGATACAAAAAAGGTGATATTCATTTAGAGGGTGATATAGTGACGTCAGCGAATCGCGAGGCCATGTTGCAATGGGTGCTTGTGGTTTGTGAGAGATAGTG
>Ga0115004_10004202_pt1 | contig 11544 bp, 7 predicted proteins | sample ArcticOcean_MG_C_10_FD_88737 | JGI IMG/M metagenome (GOLD analysis project Ga0115004, IMG submission 88737) | Marine microbial communities from western Arctic Ocean - ArcticOcean_MG_CB11_90 | ecosystem: Environmental > Aquatic > Marine > Oceanic | place: Arctic Ocean: Canada Basin | collected...
ATTTCTCTACCAACTCTCGTTCTATTGTAGATGAGCCAGAAGGGAAAATTGATACCCAAACAGAGCGGGATGCGCTGCGCGATAGCATTATGAATTTTGGGCGTACAACCTCTTACCATCATCAATTTGACGTTCGATATACTGTACCGCTAAATAAATTCCCACTTACAAATTGGATGACTTTGTCTTTAACTTACGATGCTACCTATGATTGGACTGCAGGATCGATGGCAACCATTAATGATAGTATTAATTTAGGGAATGTTATTCAAAATACGAATAATAGAAAAATTAATGCCCAGTTAAACTTAAAATCACTTTATAATAAAGTGCCTTATTTTAAGAAAGTTAATTCTTCGGGTTCTAGTAACAAAAAAGGTCGTGGATCGGGATCTCGAGATACAGATAAGAAAACCTCTAAAACGAATAAAGTAGATAAGGATTCGAATAAAAATAAGGACAAAGAAAGTAAGGACGAGGAAAACGAAGAAGATGAGGAAGAAGAAAAAGAACGCGAGTTTAAGTTTTTCGAACATCTTACCCGAACCTTATTGTCTGTACAGAGTATAAACATGAGTTACGATGCGCGTCATGGTTCTATGCTTCCAGGTTTTAAACCCAACACGGGTGCTTTGGGGCAAGATAATATGTTTCAGTCTGGCGCAGCTCCGGGTTGGGCTTATGTGTTTGGACAACCATTAGATAATTCTGGTTTAGACTCGTACGCTTCAAAGGATTGGATTTCAAGCGATACTTTATTAAATCAGCAATATACCACTCAACTTACCTCTCGGCTTAATTTTAGAGCAACCGTAGAGCCCATTAAAAAGTTGCGATTTAAAATTACTGCACAAAGAAATCAAACAATCAATACTTCAGAAACGTTCAGGAATACAGGAACAAAACAGAATCCAGAGTTTGAACACTTAAACTTAAACGAAACAGGGAGTTTTACCATGTCTTTCTTGGCAATTAATACTGCTTTTAGGAAAATGGAAATTAATTCATCTCAAACCTTTGATGAGTTTAGAGCGATGCGTTCCGAAATGGCAAAACGTGTTGCTGCTGAGAATGGACAGCTTAATAACGATAATATTGAATATCCAATTGGGTATGGGCCAAACTCACAGGAAGTTTTAATCCCTACGTTTATGGCAGCCTATTCCGGTACAGATGCGTCTTCTCAAACACTAGATAAATTCCCAACCATTCCTTTGCCAAACTGGAATGTTAAATACGATGGACTCACAAATATTAAATGGGTAAAAAAGCACTTTAAAACGGTGTCTTTATCTCATGCTTATACCTCAACCTATTCTATAGGTTCTTACAATACCAATTTGTTTTACGACGAATTAGATGCTCCTAGAACTGGTACTCCTGAGATGAATCCTGAGAATTTCGATGCAAATAATAATTATATTATACCCGATCAAGTTCAAACCGTTAATATAAGTGAACAGTTTAGTCCACTTATAAAACTAGATATGACTATGAATAATAGTCTTACTACAAGAATGGAATACAGTAGAGATCGGCAAGTAACTTTGAGTCTAAATAACAATCAAGTTCAAGAACAAGCTGGGCAAAGTTTTACGGTTGGTTTGGGTTATAGAATAGACGATTTTGAAATAAGTTTGAATACAGCTAATGGGAAAAAAACATTCTCATCAAATTTAGACTTGAATTTAGATTTCTCAATTCGTAAGTCCGTTTCTGCGATTCGGAGTTTAGAAGAAAATACGCATCAAGGTGTAAGTGGGAGAACTGATATTTCGATTAAAACTACCGCCGATTATGTACTTAGCGAACGGGTAAACATTCAATTGTTCTACGACCGTATGGTAGCGAAATATGAAGTGGCTAGTTCTTATGATACAGCAAATAATAGTTTTGGCTTGAAATTGAGATTCACCTTCGGTAGTTAATATGTTACTTTTGGTTTAATAATTGCTAACTTGTGCCTGTTAAAACAAACGAAACAATCAAAAAACAAATCATGAAGAAATTTTTACTTACCCTAGCAGCTGTTGCTATGTCTTTAGGAACTGCTTTTGCTCAGTTACCTGCAGGTTCAACTGCACCTGATTTCACTATTACCGATACCGATGGTAATACGCACAATCTTTACGATATTTTAGATGAAGGGACTCCTGTGATTCTTGATTTATTTGCCGTTTGGTGTGGTCCATGTTGGAGTTATGCTGAAACAGGTGTATTGGAAGAAGTTAATTCTGTTTACGGTCCAGAAGGTTCGAATGAGGTATTTGTTATCACAGTTGAGTCTGACCCAGATACGCCTGCATCTCAATTATATGGTGGAGGTAATTCTATTGGAGATTGGACATCTATTATCGACTTCCCTTTAGCAGATGATGCAGATGCTTCTATCGCTAATGATTATGATTTAGCATACTACCCTACAATTTATATGATATGTCCAGACAGAAAAGTGACTGAAGTTGGTCAGTTATCTTCTGCTGCTGCTTATTATGACGCGTTCTCTAATTGTTCTGTTGCAGTAGAAGGTGTTAATGCTGGTGTTGCAACATATGATTCTGATGTTATTGCATGTTCTGGTTCTAAAATTGAGCCTGTAGTTAGTATTCAAAATTTAGGTACTGAGACTTTAACTGCGTGTACAATAAACACTTTAATAGATGGTCAAATTGTTAGTTCTTTCGACTGGACGGGTTCTTTAAATACGTATGCTACTTCTTCTGTTACTTTAGCAGAACTTCCAGCTTTTGATTCTAATACTGAAGTTACTTTTACTACTGTTTTAACAGGCGATGTAAATGCTGGTGATGATGCTATTACAGTTGAAATGGCTACTCCGGTTTCTTCTCATGCATCTATTAATGTTGAGGTATTAACTGATAATTATCCAGGTGAAACAACTTGGGAAATTAGAGATGTTAATGGTGATGTTGTTGCAAGTGCTTCGTTTGCTTCAGGTCCTGGTAATCAAGGTTCTGGTGGTGATGATGCTGAGTCGGCTTTTAGTTTTGTTGAGTCTCTAGCTAACGGTTGTTATACTTTTGTTGCTATGGATGGTTATGGCGATGGTCAGTTAGGGTACGCAAATGATGGCTCTGGAACTGATGGTTCAATAGTTGTAACTGACGGTGAGGGTCTTGAATTGTTGAATATTTCTGGTAACTGGGGTGAATTAGTAGAAACTGCTTTCGAGGTAACTCATGGTGTTGGAATCGAAGAAGTTTTAGCTAACAAGCTTTCTATCTTCCCTAATCCTGCCTCTAACAATGCAGCTATCGAATTAAACTTAGTGGAGTCTAACGAAGTTGTTATTGAAGTTGTAAACACTTTAGGTCAAAAAGTATTTACGTATGCTTCAACAATGTCTGCTGGTTTAAATAAAGTTGAATTACCAGTTGCTACTTTAAATGCTGGTTTATTTTATGTAAACATTAAAGTTGGTAACGAATTGATAACTGAAAAGTTGAATATTCTTAAGTAAACTCATTGCTTTTATATTATTGAAAAAGGCTTCCATTTGGAAGCCTTTTTTTTATTAAATTTGTATGGTACACTTTTTGAAATAAGAGTGTTTAATTAACAAGATTAAAACGCCTATTATGAAAAAAATACTACTTTCTTTAGTAACGCTTATTAGTATAGCAGCCTTTGCTCAGTCTTCGCTGTCAATCAATCCATCTGCATCATATTATGCAGAGGCCGATGAGCAATGTGTTGCCCACTTTGATGTGACAAATAATTCGGATAATGAATTGGCAGTTATTGTAACTCGTACAGTACCCGAAGAATATTTGACTGTAGATTCTATTATGACTACTTTTTGTTGGGGAGTAACTTGTTATCCTCCTGCTGTAAATGTATCTGGAGTGCCAAATGTTATTGCTTCTGGAGACAGCTATGGTGGTTTTTCTGGCTATATTAACAATATGCCCGAGAATAGCACATTTATTATTAACTACTGTTTTTCTGTAGACGGGAACCCTTCTGATAAAGTTTGTGCTGATATAGAGTTTACTAGTGTCCTCCCAAATATTGGAATTGAAGAAACGAATGTTTCTCTTGCAGTGTATCCAAATCCTGCAAACAATATTTTATATCTAGATTATACAGCTCAACAAGCAGCTGATTTTGTTTTATACGATATGTTAGGAAATAAAATTTACAGCGATGTGGTTTTAAATTCTAAAACAATCCAATTAAGTGATTTTGAAGCTGGAATTTACTTCTATACTTTCTCCGTAAATGGAAAATCAACAGAGGTTCAAAAGCTAATTATTACGCATTAAGCGAACGATTTTAAATTAAGGAGCCTTAGGGCTCCTTTTTTTTTGCTCTATACTCTCTATTTGGAGTACAATCCGTACTTTTGTGAATTATCAAAACTCGTATAATTATGAAGGTATCATATAGCTGGATCAAAGACTATTTAAATGTGGAACTAAACGCCATAGATTGCGCTAAAGTTTTAACAGATACTGGTCTTGAAGTTGAAGGAATTCAGGAAATTGAAAGCATTAAAGGTGGGATGAAAGGTTTGATTGTCGGTGAAGTACTCACTTGCGAACAACACCCTAATGCTGACAGGTTACGAAAGACTACGGTTGACATAAGTTCTGAAATCTTAGAAATTGTTTGTGGAGCTCCTAATGTAGCAGTTGGACAGAAGGTTGTAGTGGCTACTGTTGGGACTCTTTTATACGACGATAAAGGCGAGTCCTTTAAAATAAAAAAAGGTAAAATCAGAGGTGAGGTTTCTTTAGGGATGATCTGTGGTTCTGACGAAATTGGTTTGGGTGTTACGCATGATGGGATTATGGTGTTAGATACCAATACCAAAAGTGGTACTCCTGCGAGTGAATATTTTAAACTAGAATCTGATACTGTTTTTGAAATTGGATTAACCCCAAACCGTTCCGATGCAATGGGACACTTGGGAGTTGCTTTAGATTTACGTGCTGGATTAGCTGCACAAGGCACAAAGTTAGAATTGTGCACGCCTACTTTAGAAAATTTTAAAATTGATAATACCAAGCTCACTATAGACGTTGAGGTTGCAGATTCTGAATTGTGTCCACGCTATGCTGGACTTACAATTTCAGACCTTAAGGTAGCTGAATCGCCAGAATGGTTACGCCGAAGATTAGAAGCTTTAGGTTTAAGCCCAGTAAATAATATAGTTGATATTACAAACTACGTATTACACGAAACAGGAAATCCTTTACATGCATTTGATGCAGCTAAAATAAAGGGTAATAAAATTACAGTTAAAACTACAACTCAAGATACTAAATTCACTTCTTTAGATGAGGTAGAACGTAAATTGAACTCCGAAGATTTAATGATTTGCAATGCTGAAGACGCAATGTGTATTGCAGGTGTTTTTGGTGGTTTAGAATCTGGAGTAAATTCTACTACGACTTCAATATTTTTAGAAGCTGCCTATTTTAACCCTATTTCAGTTCGTAAAACGGCCAAGCGTCATGCTTTAAATACCGATGCATCTTTCCGTTTTGAAAGAAGCGTAAATCCGAATACAGTTGTTTGGGCACTAAAACGTGCTGCGCTACTTATTAAAGAAATTGCTGGAGGTACTATAAGTTCAGAGATTGTAGATGTATACCCAAATCCTATAGAACACTTTAAAGTTGATTTCTCTTACGATAAATGTGATCGTTTAATTGGAGAAGCTTTAAATAGAGATACAATCAAAGAGATTCTTTCTAATTTAGAAATCGATATTTTAGAAGAATCTGATGAAAAGCTACTCTTGTCTGTCCCTCCTTATAGAGCCGATGTTCAAAGAGAAGTAGATGTAATAGAGGAAATTCTTCGTATTTATGGGTATAATAATATAGGGATGACTGGGCGTATTAATGCCTCTTTGTCTATCAACCCAAAGCCCGATGCTCATAAGGTTCAAGAAAGAATATCTGAATTATTAACTTCCAATGGTTTTCACGAGGGGATGTGTAATTCGCTTACAAAGTCCTCTTATACCGACGGTTTAGATTGTTTTAAGAAAGAAGCTCAGGTAGTATTGTTAAATCCTTTAAGTCAGGACTTAAGTGCCATGAGACAAACTTTATTGTTTGGTGGATTGGAAAGTTTGGCCTACAATATAAACAGAAAAGTGTCGGATGTTTTCCTATATGAATTTGGGAAAACGTACAATAAATTCGGAGATGATTATCACGAAGAGCGTCGTTTAGCTCTTTGGGTAAGTGGAAAGAAACAAGAAGCTAGTTGGAGTTCATCTAAAGATAAAGTAGACTTCTTTTATCTTAAAGGTATTGTTGAGAAACTACTTCAAAGACTCGGTTTACACAAAGGTGTTTCTGTAAGTGCTATTCAAACAGATCTATTTTCTGAAGGATTAGCTTATAAAATCAGAAAAAAGAAAGTTTTAGAAATTGGGAATGTTCGTTCATCCATACTAAAATCGAGTGGTATAAAACAAGAAGTGTTTTATGCTGATTTAAATTGGGATGCGATTTTAGAATTGCTGAAAGATCAAAAAACCAAGTATAAAGAGGTTTCTAAATTCCCAGAAGTAAGAAGAGATTTAGCTTTATTAGTAGACAACGAAGTTTTGTTTTCAGACTTGCAAAGTATCGCTTTACGCACCGATAAGAACCTATTGAAAGAGGTAAGCCTATTTGATGTGTATCAAGGTGATAAAGTAGCCGAGGGAAAAAAATCGTATGCTTTAAGTTTCTTGTTTAGAGACGAAGAGAAAACCTTAACAGACAAAGTGGTTGATAAGGCCATTTTAAATATATTTAAATCTTTAGAGCACCAGTTAAAAGCGGAGCTTAGAGATGGAACTTTATAGAACAAGCTTTAATAGAGCTTAACAGATATTCGATAATGGAAGATCAAGGAACTAATTGTTCGTTTTGTGGACGTACTAAGCAAGAAACAGATGTGTTAATAGCCGGTACAACTGGGCATATTTGTAATCTGTGTATTAGTCAGGCACACGATATTATTACAGAGGAAATGGAGCATACCACGAGAGAGAATCTTGAAGAAGATTTAACGCTTTTAAAGCCCATTGAAATAAAAGAACACCTAGATGGATTCGTTATTGGTCAAGACCATGCGAAAAAAGTTCTCGCAGTAGCTGTATACAATCACTATAAAAGATTGTTGCAAGAGGGAACTAAAGATCAGGAAGTAGAGATTGAAAAATCTAATATCATGATGGTTGGTAAAACGGGTACGGGTAAAACACTCTTAGCACGTTCTATTGCCAAAATGCTAAACGTTCCCTTCACTATTGTCGATGCTACTGTTCTTACAGAAGCCGGTTATGTTGGAGAAGACGTAGAAGGTATTTTATCTAGATTACTTCAAGCTTGTGACTTTGATGTGGAACTTGCAGAGCGTGGAATTGTATTTATCGATGAGATCGATAAAATTGCTCGTAAAAGCGATAATCCTTCTATTACTAGAGATGTTTCTGGTGAAGGTGTGCAACAAGCGATGCTTAAATTACTAGAAGGTACGGTTGTTAATGTTCCTCCACAAGGTGGAAGAAAGCATCCAGATCAAAAGTATATTAAAGTAAACACTAAAAACATTCTATTTATTTGTGGTGGAGCATTCGACGGAATCGAACGCCATATTAGAAATAGAATGAATACCAATGCTCTCGGTTTTGGGAACGCAACTGAAGAGCAAATAGATGAAACGAACTTATTACAATATGTGTCTCCACAAGATGTGAAAAGTTTTGGGATTATACCAGAATTAATTGGTCGTTTACCTGTGCTTACACATTTAAACCCTTTAGATAAAAAGGCCTTAAGAGATATACTTACCGAGCCCAAAAACTCACTAATCAAACAGTATAGAAAATTGTTTGAAATGGATGATGTTACACTCAAAATTGAGGATGATGTATACGAGTTAATTGTAGATAAAGCAGAAGAATTTAAATTGGGTGCAAGAGGTTTGCGCTCTATTTGCGAGGCTATTATGGTAGATGCAATGTTCGAATTACCATCTTCTGAAGAGAAAGAATTTATAATTACCAAAGCGTACGCTGCAGAAAAGTTGTCTCATAAAAAATTAAGACAACTAAGAGCAGTAAGTTAATAGCTTTATGAAGTATAAAGTTCTACTAAGCTTAGGCTCCAATAAAGGGAATCGTAAAGAGAATTTAGAAAAAGCAATTATTCAAATCCAAAACCTATTGGGCGATGTAATTGCAATTTCATCTATTTACGAATCTCCTTCTTGGGGTTATAAAGACGAAGCGTATTTAAACAATGCCATTTGTTTGGTTACCGATGTGGCGCCTATAGAATTAATGGATGCTCTATTAAATATTGAGAATAGTTTAGGTAGATTGAGAGCTACCAATTCTTCTTACGAAGCTCGAGAAATAGACTTAGATATTATACTTATTGAAGGATTGATAATTGAACACCCTAAGCTTGAGGTGCCCCATCCAAGAATGAATTTAAGGAGATTTGTACTTAAGCCTCTGGTTGATATTGCTCCAGATTGGATACACGAAAAAGAACAAATATCTTTAAGCAATTTGCTTTTAAAATGCGAAGACAAATTGGGAATTAAATTTTACGGTACAGTATCCTAATAAGTAGTTTAAAGTAATTCATGCTCAAATAAGGCTGCTTTTGTTGAGTATATTAAAAATACATATCCAACTCCCTACCTGAAAAAGATTAAGTATAACAGTATTTTTCTTATGAATCAGGAAATGTAACTCCTTGTTATATTGCTGAATACTAATGAATTAGACTTCTAGAGCTCTAAAATTGACTTTAATTTAATTGTTGTGTGCTTTAATAAGTTACACTTTAAAGGAATGTACAGAATTAAGTTGTATTTAAAAGCAATTTTTTATATTTGCAGTAGTCTATTGTACGATAGAGCATCACTTAATTAACGACTTAGATAAAAAATCCTAAAATTTAAACACATGATTAACTTAAAGAACCTAGCGCTTGCATCTTTGTTTGTTACAACAAGTGCTTTTGCTCAAGACGGAGGCCTTAAAGGCTTAGTATTAGACAATGCATCAATTGGTGTAGATGTTGGAGCATTCAGATATGTTTCTGCAGACCGTAATCTAGATGTAGCTTTTGGTTTAAACTATACAAAGCAAATTAATTCTGTTTTTGCACTTCAAGCTGGAGTTTTAAATGGAGCTTTATCTAACGAAGCTGAAGAGTTAGCTTTTAATGCTTTAACACTTAAAGGACTTATTAATTTAACAAACCTTTCTGTTGGGTCTTCTCCTAAGGCTAAACTTTATCTTTCTGGTGGTGTAAATGTATTATCGTTTGATGACGGAAATGCTGTAATACCTACTTTAGGTGCAGGTATAAAATACGCACTATACAATAACATTGATTTAGATCTTTCTGCTGCCTTTGGTTCTACTCCATTGACTTCAGACCCTATTAATACTCACTTAATTACAAACATAGGTGTGAATTATAAATTCACTAAAAAAGATGTTGCTATAGAATGGAACAATCCTCTTGACGCAATGTATGGTGATATTGCTACTGTTAAAACTGAAATAGAAGGTTTGTCTACTGACACCGATGGTGATGGTGTAGCTGATGCTTTTGACGGTGATAATAACACTCCAGAAGGTGTTGCTGTTGATGGTAAAGGAAATGCTTTAGATGTAGATATGGATGGTGTAGCTGATTATGCTGATGAAGATCCGTTTACTGCACGTGGTGTACAAGTTGATGCAAACGGTCGTGAGCTTGATAGCGATAAAGATGGTGTAGCTAACTCAATTGATATTGAGCCAAACACTGAATCTGGTGCTACTGTAAACTTCCAGGGTAAAGAAATTAGAGGTGCTAAAGGTGCATTTATGCCAGCCGTATACTTCGACTTTAACTCTGCAAAAGTTTCGTATGCTAACTACGAAAGATTAGCTGCTGTAGCTTCATTGTTACAAGCTAACCCTAAATATAAATTAAGCGTTATTGGTTATGCTGATGCTGTAGGTAACTCTGCTAATAATCATAAAATTGCTTTACGTAGAGCGAATGCTGTAGTTGATGCTTTATCTTCTATGTTTAGTATTGATGCTTCTCGTTTAACTGCTTCTTCTAAAGGTGAAGATGCTCCTTTGGCTAACGAATCTGTTAAAGTAACAGAGACTACAGCTGATGGTCAAGTTATCTCTAACAACTTAACTAGAATGAACCGTCGCGTTGAATTCGTGATTGAGTAGGTTTATTCATACAACATAAAAAAGGCTTCCAATTTGGAAGCCTTTTTTTATGTTTAAAAATGAGTATTAGTTTCTAAATCCTCTAAATAGTTCCCATAATACTACCCCTGCACTTACCGATATATTTAAGGAGTGTTTAGTTCCCAATTGAGGGATTTCTAGACAATTATCACACTGATCAATAACCTCTTGTTGCACCCCTTTTACTTCATTGCCAAAAAACACTGCTATTTTAGGATGTTTCGAAGCGTCAAATTCATTTAGCATTACACTATTTTTTGCTTGTTCTATAGCTAAACAGTAATAGCCTTCAGCTTGTAGTTGAGTTACACAGTCTACAGTATTGTCCATGTGTTCCCAATCAACCGATTCTGTTGCTCCCAATGCGGTTTTGTGAATATCTCTATGTGGTGGTTGTGCTGTAATGCCGCACAAATATATTTTTTCTAGTAAAAAAGCGTCAGAAGTACGAAATACGGAGCCTATATTATTTAAGCTTCTAATATTGTCGAGTACCACAATAATAGGGAGTTTTTGAGTCTCTTTAAACTCGTCTACACTCAGTCTATTTAGTTCGCTATTTTTTAACTTTCTCATCCACTAGTCGTACAGAATTAATATCTTAGTCCTTTGTTCAAAACCAATGCAAATTAACCAATATAATAGCAATACCCTTGGCTAAAACAGTTAAAAAAAAGAAGGAAACTCCATTGATGACTCAATACAATGGGATTAAGGCGAAGTATCCGGACGCCATACTATTGTTTCGTGTAGGAGATTTTTATGAAACCTTTGGAGAGGATGCTATTAGAGCAGCTCGTATCTTAGGGATTGTTTTAACAAGTAGAGCCAATGGGAGTTCAAAAATCGAATTAGCAGGTTTTCCTCATCATTCTTTAGATACTTATTTACCTAAATTAGTACGTTCTGGTTGTAGAGTTGCTATTTGCGATCAACTTGAAGACCCTAAATTAACCAAGACTATTGTTAAAAGAGGGGTTACCGAACTGGTTACTCCTGGAGTCTCATACAATGACAAAACATTAGACTTACGGTCTAATAATTTCCTGGCATCCATTCATATGGAAAAGGACAATGCTGGTATCGCTTTTCTCGATGTATCAACAGGAGAGTTTTTAGCTGCTGAAGGTTCTTGGGATTATGTAAATAAACTCTTACAGAGTTTCTCTCCTTCGGAAGTTATTTACCAGAAGCAACACAAGGCAGAGTTTACGCGCCGCTTCGCAGATAGCTTTTTCACCTTTACATTAGAAGATTGGGTATTTACAAAAACCTATACGGAGGATTTATTA
>Ga0115004_10004208_pt1 | contig 11538 bp, 13 predicted proteins | sample ArcticOcean_MG_C_10_FD_88737 | JGI IMG/M metagenome (GOLD analysis project Ga0115004, IMG submission 88737) | Marine microbial communities from western Arctic Ocean - ArcticOcean_MG_CB11_90 | ecosystem: Environmental > Aquatic > Marine > Oceanic | place: Arctic Ocean: Canada Basin | collected...
CTGGCCGAGGCGATCGGAGCGGAGCTCACCCTCGACGATCGCGAGTTCGGCGGTGCTGTCGCCAAAATCTCAATACCTATCGTGCCAAGCACTTCTTCCAGCGAAACACCCAAGCCCGTAACGATTCCCGCGCCCGATTGGAGACCCAAGGATGGCCGACTCCACGATGTCTAATGCTGTGGATGCTCAAAACGAGGGACGATCGCTCTTGATCGTCGAAGATAATGACCGCTTCGCCGAGACCCTCGGCTCGGAGCTGACGGACCGCGGCTACACGGTCCAAAGAGCGCGCGACCTCGCAGAGGTCGATGCGATCCGAAACCTCGACGTGGATTTCGCGGTCGTCGATTTACGACTCGGGGCCGATTCGGGACTCGATGCGATCCAAAAAATTCTGGCTCGGTCGCCGCGAGCTCGAATCGTCGTACTCACGGGCTACGGCAGTATCGCTACAGCAATCAAAGCAACGAAGCTCGGCGCCGTTGGCTACCTCATGAAGCCGACCGACGTCGATCAAGTCGAGCGCGCGCTTCACGAAGAGGAAGACGAAGAAGGCGAAGTTCCGATCCCAGACGAATTCCAGAGCCTCTATCGACATGAACGCGAATACATCGAGTTCGTACTCGCCGAATGCGAAGGCAACATCTCCCAGGCAGCGCGTCGCCTCGGCCTCCATCGGCAGAGCCTTCAGCGCAAGCTCCGCAAATACACACCGCACTAGGACTCCAGCATATGACCTCAGCCTCGTCTTCGAATCGCCCGGTCCTGATCGGTGCCTCTCAACTCTCCCATCGCAACGTCAATCTAGAAACCTCCCAAAGTCCTCTCGCTATGTCGCTCCGTATCGCTCAGGAATCCGCGGCGGCTTCCGGCGCGAGCGATCCAGTAACGCTGCTCAGTTCGATCGACACCATCGCACTCACCGCCATCGCCGGCTGGAGCGCGCAAAATGCGCCACGCCTAATCGGCGATGCACTCGGCGCAAAACCCCAGACCGAATGGGTGAGCCATCACGGCGGCGAATCCGCGCTCGCTCTAGTGAACGGCGTCGCTAACCGAATCGTGCGCGGCGAAACTGAACTCGGTTTTGTTTTTGGTGCGAATAACATCAAGAGCCTCAATCTCGCGCGCACAGCTGAGAGCCGACTCGATTGGCCCATGGGCGGCGACGGCACGCCGGAGACTGTCGGCAAAGAAGGTTGGGGGCATAACGACTTCGAAGCCGCCGCGGGCCTCGACATGCCGATCAACATCTATCCGCTCTTCGAAAACGCGCTGCGCGTCACGCGCGGCCAATCCCTCGAAGAGCACGCCCAGTCCATGGGCAGCTTGATGCATCCTCTCACGCAGGTCGCTGCCGCGAATCCCCACGCATGGTTCCCGACCGAGCGCAGTGCGCAAGAACTCGTAACGACTTCCCCGCTCAACCGAATGATCTTCTTCCCCTACGCCAAATACCTGAACGCGGTCATGGCCACGGAGCAGGCAGCAGGCACCTTGATTGCTTCGGAAGCCTTCGCGGATCGAATCGGCATTCCTCAGGACAAGCGCGTCTATTGGCGCGGCGGCGCCTTCGCTGTCGAAAATCCGTGGAATTTCAGCGAGCGCCCGTCATTCGATCGCGCGCCCGCCATGAAGACCTGCCATACGACCGCACTCTCGAACGCCGGCCTCGACCTCGAAGAGATCGACCTCTTCGACTTCTACTCCTGCTTCCCTATCGCGATCTCCATGGCCTGCGAATCCCTCGGCCTCGACCAAGCAGACTCGCGGGGTCTCTCGATCACAGGCGGCCTGCCCTACGCCGGTGGCCCCGGAAGTAGCTACAGCTTTCATTCCCTAGCGACCGCGGTCGAGCGATTGCAAGCGGGCGCCGCGAAGAACGCCATGGTGACGGGGAACGGTTGGTATCTCACGAAGCACTCCGCCTCTGTCTTGTCCCTCGAACCTAATTCCGAGACCCCGACTGCAGCCGCAAACGACGACTTCCGCGCGCCTTCGTCCGGCGAACCCGTCGTACTCGACAAGGCACCCGAAGGAAATGCAACGGTCGAGACTTATACGATCGGACATGGTCGCGACGGATCGCCCGAGAAGGGCCTCATTGTCGGCCGACTGGACTCGACTAACGCGCGTTTTCTCGCGACAACGCCCTCGGACGCGAGCCTACTTGCCGACCTAGAAACTCGCGAGTTGATCGGCACCAAAGGAAACGTCGCCATGCGTGATGGCAAAGCAATATTCGAACCAACCTAACATTTACGAACACGGACCACGCCACTCGCTCGTGAGCGGATCGCGGATCAAAAAAATGGCTAGAGCTCGAATGTCGCCGTGATGGCTCCCAAGGACTCCGGCTGCTTGATGACCACGCGGCCTCGGCCGAGTTCAAGAATCCCGTCTTCTTCCCAGGCCCGCAGTTGCTTATTCACGCTCTCACGGGTGGTTCCCACGAGATCCGCCAAGTCCTGCTGAGGCATCCGCACTTCGACGGGCCCGCCCACGATCGGGCGTTTCCCATACTCTTGGGACAAAGAGAGCAGGCGCTTCGCGATCCGCCCCGGAAGCGGCATAGTCTGCCGATCTTCCGCGCGATCCGACAGCTGCCTAACGCGAGAGGCCAGCACGCCCGCCAAAGAGATCGCGGCACGGGGATGGCTTTCCAAAAACGGAATCAGCTCACGTCGATGCAGCGTCAAAAGCTCCGTCCCTTCGACCGCGGTCACCGTCGCCGACCGCTCTTCACCATCGAGCAGAGCAATCTCGCCGATTATTTCGCCCGCGCCCATCAGCCCGAACATGACCTCTTTGCCGTCGGTTCCAGTCGCTGTCACTTTGAGCGAGCCGGACAAAATCCCGTAGAGCTGGTTCCCGGGATCGCCCTTTCGGCAGAGCACGTCCTTCGGCTTCATTTTTTTCATGGTGGTGGCCTGGAGCAGCGTGTCCATTTCCTTCTCACCAAGCGAGGCGAAAATAGAAACACTTCCAAGCAATTCGCGGCGATCCATGGTCGAGTCCTCTCATTCCTTAGGTGACTTTGCAGCATCGGCGCTGAACTGGATCGTGACCGTGAACAGTTTCACACTCTCGGCACTTTTTCGCGGCTCGCCCACCCTGGTCGCCATGCTCACCGCTGGCCCTCTTCGCGTCTGGCGCGCGCGAGGAGGGGCCTTCGTTGGAAGCGGCCTAGGCAGACGAGACTAAACGCACATTCCCGGTCGCCGGATCCACTTCAACCCTCGGCGCATGCCGCAAGCGGAGCCCGCGCTCGTCCGTGCTCCGGCCCGTCGCGACGTCAAAGCGGTAACCGTGCCAGGGACAGATGATTTCGCCGCGCTCGACCTCACACGACTCAAGCGGCCCAAGCCAGTGGGGACATTCGGTGGCATGGGCAAGCAGCTCACCCTCGATGTCGACGAGCCGAAATGGATGCCCCTCAAAATTCACAACGAGGGGAAGTTTCTCACGCAGGGCCGCGACCGCTCCCAGCGGAACGATCTCTCCGGAATCCGCAGCCCCCGTCTCGCGGCACCGATCGGAGGCGTCGATACGCTGCTGCATCATCTCTTCATCTTGATCCCAAAGGCCCGCATAGAGTTTCAGATAGGCCTCTCCAATTTTTCCGAGAACCTCGTCGGGCGTCCCTTCGGGCAGAGGCGCCACCCAAAATTCGACTCGAATCGAGGTCGTGTCTTTCGAGCTGGACTTGAGATGCGTCCAGATTTCTCCCGGCGCACCTACGCCCGATCGCGTGCGGGCCACATAGCAACTGGCTTCGTGGTCAACCGAAAGTTCAATCTCGGAAGAAGCGCCTCCAGGAAATCCGACATCCCCGTGCCAACCCCATTCGCCAGCCTCACGAAGCTCGATCGAATCAAAAGCCTGGTCGTGGAGCCAAGGCAGATGCTCCCAGTCAAACACGTTCTCCCACACCCTCGCAATCGGGGCACCGATCTCGCGCTCGTATACCGCCGCCTCCAACAACTCCGGATGACGCGTGAGCGATCTCGGCGGCTGGGGCGCAAGCGTGCCTTCAAGCATGGGCGACTGCGCCCTTTGCGCCGGCAGTCTCTTCGCTGGGCGCCTCATCGAGCGGTGCTGCAACCCAGCCTTGCGTGGCTAGTTCCCGAAAAGCGTCTTCGCGCTCAGGAACATGAATTGCCGCAGCGACTCGATCCCCATCTCGGAACGACCAAGCGGAGTCCACAGCAAACATGCGCCCCTCGCGTTCAACCGCGAGCAACACGCTTCGCTCTGTATTCCCAGTGGACTCAACAGGGCTCGTCGTCTCGGGGTTTTCTTCTTCTCGCTCCGGAGTCTCGTACACGAAATGAAAGACTTCGACATCTCCGCGCCGCCCTCGCACATCCCATCGCTCGACATCATGGGGCGCATCAAACGCGATCTTCGCCTGGCCACTGCCCAGCTGTTCCGAAACGAGACCACCACCCGCATCCGAAGTCGCCACGAGGCCATTCGGTACCCCGAAGCGATCCTTTGCGCGTCCCACGAAAACGCTATTGAGCGTTCGGTTCGTTGTTAGGGCAATCACAGTGCGCGCAAAACCGAAGCGCGCCCTCTGCATAACATTTTCTTGAAGCGCATCGCCGTACACGACAGAGAAGCCTGCCTCTTCCGCACGACGAATACCCGCAGGATTAGAGTCGAGGAAGACCACCGGAACGTCTCCGCGCCGAAGCTCCTCAGCAAGGGCGAGCCCTAGCGTCTGAGGGTCAAGATCGCGACGGTATCCCTTTGTCGCAGCCGAACGCCTAAGAAGTTGCCAACCGGGCCCGCCGAGAATCCCGCGAGAGTCACGGTCACAGCGATCGTCAGAAACACGAGAGCACGGAGTTCCGCGCCGCCTTCAAGGCCGGCGCGTTCGAGATCGGCGGCGACAAGGGAAGCAATCGCCGCGGCAACAATGCCCCGAGGTGCCACCCATGCCAGAAAGAAGCGCTCGCCGCGGTCGAGATCCGAGCCGAGCGTGCAGAGCCAAACGCCAAACGGGCGCACGACAAAGATCAGCGCCATCACGACCGCGAGACCTGCCCAACCAAGCGCGCGCACTTCTGCGAATCGAACATCCGCTGCCAATAAAATGAAAAGCAGTCCGATCAGCATCACCGTCAGCTGATCTTTAAATTCCCGCAAATCGCGCTCGACCGGCGAACGAGTATTCCCCACGACAACGCCCGCGACGGTCACGGCGAGCACACCACTATGGGAAAGCAGTGCTTCCGATCCCGCGTAGAGCAGAAGAACCGATGAAAGCACGAAGACGTTCTCGAGGCCGTCCGGCAACAATCGAGAGATCCGCAGCGCTCGCGCGATTATGAAACCCGCCACTACGCCTAACATAGAGCCGGCCGCCATACGCGCAAGCCCTGCACCACTCTGCGCGAGCAGAAGTGAACCCGGATCGCCCGAGAGCGCCAACTTCAAAATCACAACGGAAAGAATCGCGCCGATCGGATCGATCAAGACGCCTTCTGCTTCAAGCACCGTCGCGACTTTTGGCTTGAGTCGCAATTCCGAAACAAGCGGCCCAACCACCGTCGGTCCCGTCACCACGACGAGGCCGCCAAAGAGCAGCGACTCCATCAGGCCCCAGCCCAATAAAATATGGACGGCGACCGCACCGCCCGCGAGCGTCACGAGTGCACCCCAGGTGATCAGCCTACGAATGGCCGTGCCTGATCGCCTAAGTCTCGATATTTCGAGGTTAAGTCCGCCCTCGAAGAGAATGATGGCGACGGCAAAATCGACGATGGAGAAGAGGCCGTCTCCGAGTTGACGGGGCTGGACCCAACCTAAGCCATCGGGTCCAAGCGATACGCCTGCGACCAAAAGCAAAACGATGCCCGGCAAACGAAGGTGACGTGCGATGGCCTGCGCAAACATCCCGGCGAGCAGGGCCAGCGCAAAAGAAAGTCTCGGATCGGCTCCGGGAACACTCATCTCATCTCACTCGGATGCGACGCGGTTCGTGCCGAGGCGTGTTCGTCATTTCGAAAGCCTAGCGGGTCGCTCACTATGAGGGGGTGCATCGGCCGATCGATGATGCGAAGTAAGCGAGCTGGTCTGCCGTCTACTCATCGCCGCCCACTCATGAGGTCACGTCAGAGAGCGCGACCCAGCTTTTTCAAGATGAGGCGCCTCGGGCGAGGCGAATTCCACTGAATTGCCAGCGCGCCTCCGGTGGGAAGAAATTTCGGTAACTCGCACGGAGATGAGATCGCGGCGACACGCAGGAGCCGCCCTTTAAGACGACCTGACTGGACATGAACTTGCCGTTGTATTCCCCAAGCGCGCCGGCCGCGGGGCGATACCCGGGATAGGCGGAGTAGGCGCTGGCAGTCCATTCCCAAACATCTCCGAAGAGCTGGAGGGGACCTGCTTCCGGGGACCTGACTGGGGCGATCCCTGGATGGAATCGCCCACCCTCAAGGAAATTCCCTTCGACCGAAATGCGGCGCGCCGCGTGTTCCCACTCGGGCTCCGTCGGTAGCCGACATCCGGCCCACCGTGCGAAGGCGTCCGCTTCAAAAAGACTCACATGGGTCACCGGCTCTTCGCTTCGAACAGGCCGAAGTCCCGAGAGCGTGAAATGCCACCAGCGCCCGTCATGATGCTGCCAATAAAGCGGAGCCTTCCAGCCCGCCTTCTGGACTTGCGCCCAGCCTTCAGAAAGCCAGAACTCGGGGCGCGCATAACCTCCGTCTTCCATGAAGGCGGCAAACTCCCCGTTCCGAATCGGTCGAGAAGCCAACTCAAAGGGCTCGAGATGAACTCGATGCCGCGGAAATTCGTTGTCGAAGCCAAAGCTCGCGCCGGCATGCCCGACCTCAACCAGGCCGCCGCGCTCCGCATGCCATGCGAGCGATTGAATCGCGAGATCCGGGGATTCCTTAGTGGGTCGGTAAACGGGGGCGAGCGGGTTCTGGGCAAGCAGATGCTTCACGTCCGTCAGCAAAAGTTCTTGATGCTGCTGCTCGTGATGCAGACCTAACTCGACGATATCCACCTGCTCTTCGGTGAGCAGGCCGGGGCCGTCGAGCAATTCGCTTACGAGGTTTTCGATTGTCGCTCGATACTCGAGGATTTCTTCGAACGACGGACGGGTGAGCAGACCACGGTCGGGCCGCGAATATTGTTCGCCTACGGCGTTGTAGTAGGAATTGAACAGAACTTCGAAGCGCGGATGGTGTGGCGTGTAGTTTGGCAAAGCCGTCTTGAGAACGAAGGTCTCGAGGAACCACGTCGTATGCGCGAGATGCCATTTCGCGGGGCTCGCATCGGGCATCGACTGCGCTGCACAATCTTCCGCCGACAGCGGATCACACAGCCGCGCCGTAATATTTCGAATCGCTCGAAATCGCCGCGCGAGTAGCTCGTTGCGCGCGGCCGCGTTCGCGTTCGCGTTCATAGGGGAAGGACTCCAACATCCTCGCGCCCATCAGCAAAACAGCGTGCGCCTAGGGCGAGGCGATCGTATTCGAGAATAGACGAATCTAACGTTTTAGCGCACGAATAGGCCGAAACGTGTTGCTATTGCACGTCGTCTCCGGGGCGCACCAAACGTGCACCCGGTTCACTCACGTGCCTAAGATAGAAGAGCAAATTCGCTCGCGCAGAAGCATTCGGAACTCCGGGCGAAACCATCCGATTGCCCGGTATGAAGCCCGCCGGACTCGCAAGAAAGGCGGAGAGCATGCGGTCGTCCCACACGATCGAAGCGGAGAGCATCGCCGGCGAGCCCACATACTCAGGCGCCCGTCCCGACTTGCGACCGTAAACCCCAAGCAGGGACGGGCCGACTTTCTTGACCGTGCCAGCGAGGTCATGGCAAGTCCAACAGGGCACGGCCACCTGTCGCCCGACCCTGAAGCGGGCTTGGTCGGCTTCGCTCAGTCGAGCAAAAATTGCCGTATCGGGGTCAGAGCAACCTCCGACTAACAAGACCAACAACACCAAAACGGACGCTGCGAGCATCCACGCACTGCTCGTATTTTGACGGTAAGGAAATTTCAAGCTCGTCTCCTCCAGCTCGGGCCACCGCCGTGGCTCCAAAAATTTGCAATCAACACCGAACGGCTACTGAAGACGCTCGACTGCCGGCACTCGCTTTCTAGCATGCGATAAACCTCGACCTCCGAATCTAAATCGGCCGAATCCGAAATTCCGAATTCGCGGGGCAAAGCATCGATCTCAGAAAATTCAGCCAGCCATTGCGTCGCGGCTTCTTTGCGACCGAGCGCATGACCGGCGGCGCCGACGAGATCAGACCTGCGTCCCGTCGCCGTGAGTTCTTCGCGCAAAGCGTGGACCCAAAAATGGATTGCCGTCGCATAACGTGAATGTGACGGCGCATGATAGATTCGCAGCCATCGGCCGTCTCCTGCCGCCGAATAGACCAGGGACTCAAGCCGAGGCCAATCACTCTGATCCACCTGCTGAACGATCCTGTTCACGATGCGATTCGGCTGAATACTCATTTCGAATCGCTTTCGTCTCGTCGTTCGGCTGGGTGTCCGGCCGGGTGTCTAATTTGAGGTTCGGGTAAATTTTCGGCGGCAAGGGACGGCGGGCCGAGGAGCGTACGCATGATGTCCAAGATTTAGCGCCGGCCATACAGAAGATCCAAACTAATCTCCTGTTCGCTTGGCCGCCCCTTTGACCAAGCGATCCGGCCCTGACGATGGCAGGCGCAACATCGCGTGACGACCTCAAAATCGACCCGTTTAGGTGAGGCCGAATCGCGCGCCTCACCGATCACGAGCTCAAACTGACTCTGTCGGCAGACGCGGCAGCGAAGCGACTCACGTGGCTCGTCGCGATGCCCCTCGCCCATTCGCGCCGGAACTTCCTCAGCATCAAGCAAAGCGACTTCACGACCACATCGCGTACACGCCGCGAAAACTGGCAGCCAGAACGGGGATTCGACCGGTTCACCCTCGTGCATGGGCTGTTGCGCCTCACGCCAAACACGCGTCACCGTGCGCCAGAAAAACCCGCCGGGGCCGAGGGCGATTCGTGGCCAACCCGACACTCGAAACGATGTGCCGCCGCAATCGCAAGCCGCCGCTCCGTAGAGCATGTCGCTCGCGGGCATCTCCGGCGAAAAGGCCGGGAGCGCGGGGTCGATCTCGAGTGTGCCTACGAGCCTAGGGTCCACGCGCGGAATCTACCGCGTCTGCGGGGTCAACGTGGACCGAGCTTCGACTTCGTTCGGTTTAGACTAAGCCTCCTCGGCTTTAGCCCGATCAGGCGAGGCCGATTCGGGCACGGCTTTCTCTGACGTCGCTTTCTCTGACATGACCTTGCGGATCGCTCGGCGGTAGTGCTCGGCCTCGTTCAGATCCGGCAGGCGCTCGCGTTCGAGGTCGATACGGCGATCGACTTCCCGGCGATCCCCATCGCATGCGGAGAGGATATAGGCGACGTCTTCGCTCGGGGCGGCATCCGGAACTCGGTTGCGCAGCCCAATTCGTTTCAGGACTTCGCGCCCCGCACGTGTTGTCGCAAAGATCGCAAGGGTCCCGGCGACGGCGAAGATCAGCATGAAAATTTCCATGATTCGATTCTCTTCTAAGGATCCGGGTCAGTCGTCCCAGCCGTCAGGCAGGGGCAATCCTTCATACTCAAGTGTGAACCGGAAGCGAAGCTCCTTGCGTATGTAGAGGCAGGAACCCCAGAAGAGCCCGATCATCCAACCTTCGACAAGCAGCATGGGCTCCCATCCCCAATCGAACACATAACAACCTAAGCTCGGATATGCGATCAGAAAGAAGAGCCCCTTCGTCACCACGTAAAAGAGTGCGCCCCGGGCACGAACGCGTTCCCACCAAAGGCGTTCGCTCTCGTCCATCTTCAATTCGTCCGGGTTGGCCATCGATCGGTTCCGTTCCAGCGCTTCGCGGGTTCGCGCGCTCCTTTCGATTTCGGCTCGCAGTGCGGTGCAGTTGACGTCCAGTATGAGAAAGTCTTCTTTTCGTGGTCTTTCCACAACGAATTATAGGTTTCACCCAGTGCTCCGCCTAGCCCAGGCGCCGACCGGCGTAACCTCCAACGCAGACATCTCCCCGTGAGTGCGGATCTCGAAAATGAATTCGGCGAATTCGCCGGAAGACGCAGCCGAAACGATTAGCCAGACGCTCGAAGCCGGGCGCGAGCTACTCGACAACGACACCCACACCTTCTGGACGAAATTCGTCATGCACGTGGGCACCGTGCTGTCCGCCATGAACGGCGACTAACTAAATCCTGTCCGCGGCGCATCGCTACGAATTTCCTGTTAGTCGAGCGCGGACCAGCGACGGTCCGGGTAGAGCCCAACGGCGGGGGCATAGAGCCACTCGTCGCGGTAGCTCTTGCGCGTGAGATACCGGATCAGGTCGGGATCTTCGAGCCGCCGTTCGCGAATCGCTTCGTCGAGGGACGCAAAGCCTTCTGCGGCCGTCGCGGGCCTCGCCCCGAGGAGCACACCCATCTCTTCGCATTCAATGGCATCGAGCGCCGCCCCGTATCGCCGCTTGCGGTCCATGCATTCGATGAGAATGGAAACGTCCTTCGCACGCTGGGACGCGAAGCGATCTTCGAGCCCCTTCGAGACATCGTGCGACTGGGCATAGAGCGCCGCTTCCGCCAGAACATCCTTGGCGCCTACCCCCGGGCTTTCATCCGAAGGCATCTCCGGCCGCTCGACTTCAACTTCCATCGCGAGCGCCAACATTTCGCAGGTCGTCCGGTCCCCGACGTAGCGATAACAGAGATACCAGGCGAGAGATTCCCGCGGATGGGCGTTCGCGCACACGGCGTGGATAGGAATCATGCCGCGCACGTTTTGATGTACGGAGTAGTACTGCGCCCCAAAACGTGAGTACGGAATTCCGGATTCCGCCTCATAGAGCCGGAAGAGGCCGCTTAGCCCGCCACTGGGATTCCACATTTCGCGAACGACTATGTTCCCGAGGTCTTCCATGGGGTCGCCCCAATGGCCGATCTCCCAGTCGATGATCGAACTCACCTGGTGGCCCTGGAACATGAAGTTGACGGGGCCGGTATCGCCTTGGACGAGGGATACGCGCGCAACGTCCTTTGGCGCATAACGTCGCAACCAATCGAGACCGTAGGTCGTGAGCGGATCGACATAGCCTTCCAGAAAGTGCTGCCACTGCTCGACGATTACATCGACTTCGCCGAGCGCCGCCTCTTCGGCATTCTTCGGCCGAGGCGTCATCACGTCATCGATCCCGAGCGCATCGAGATCTAGCTTATGCATCCGCGCCACGATGCGCATGAAATCTTCCATGATGGCGCGCTGCTGCGAGGCGTCAGCGAGCTTGTCGATATCAGCGCGACCCGGGTCCCGCGAGAAGAGCGTCGCCCGCAGATCCGGATTCCAACCGTAAACCTCTGTGACGGGGATATCTGTTTCCGCGAGCGCCTGCGTGATGCGGGTTTCTCGCTCGAGGCGGCGCGGATCGACGCCGCCATCATCTCTTTGCAGGCGGAGAAAACCTTCGAGGACCGAAC
>Ga0115004_10004214_pt1 | contig 11521 bp, 5 predicted proteins | sample ArcticOcean_MG_C_10_FD_88737 | JGI IMG/M metagenome (GOLD analysis project Ga0115004, IMG submission 88737) | Marine microbial communities from western Arctic Ocean - ArcticOcean_MG_CB11_90 | ecosystem: Environmental > Aquatic > Marine > Oceanic | place: Arctic Ocean: Canada Basin | collected...
CGTCGAGCTCGTTAAACTTTCGTACGAACCGAGAGTGGCAGCAGAGGAGGAGGAGAAAAACGACGAGAAGAAAGACGACGACGACGCAAAGTTTTCCTCCGAACCAGAAGAAGTGCTCACCCCGCCGACGTGCACGATCAACCCGTGATATCTTATCAAGTGTCCCCACGCCGCTCCGCGTGGTAAGTCGCCAATCCTCTGCCAACGTTTTCCAATCACATCGAGCGTCCAACAATCTTTCAACAACTGATTGGTTTTCGCGCACACCCCGCCGCAGATTAAAACTTTCTTCGTAGTCGTGTTAGCATTCAAAGCGATGCTCGCGTGGTGAGAACGCGGTTTGGGTACCTCCCCGGTCGTCCAGTCTTCTTCCAGTGATGGTTCAAGGGTTGTCCACTTCATTTCTTTCAATTCTACTCTTCTTTCTCGCGTGCACCGCGAAAAATGACACGAAACACAAACTTTTCTCAGACAGATGTCAGAGACCACCAGCCAACAAAAAAACCCTAAACTCCTAAACTCTCTTTCGTCTCTTTTTTCACTTTTTTTCTTCTTTGACTGTTCTAAACCCTAAACCCTGACTGTTCTTTTCAACGATTTTCTACCACAAAAACACTTAAAAAGGACAAGTTATATCTCTCATTTAATATAACGACTCGTCATTCATCACTTGCAGAGGAGCGCAAACGCAAACGCGCGTGTTTCTTTTCTCTCTGCTACTGCTGCTGCTTTATCTCTCTCGCTCGCGTTGTTGTTTGAACGCAGCAAAAGGGCGCGCGTTCATTTCTTCTCTCTCTCTCTCTCTTTTATTAAAAGCGAAATTCATCGTCTCTTTGTTTTTGTGTGGATAATATAAAGCGCAGAGACGAATACGATTTTAAAGAGAGAGATACGATGATGATGCGCACGAACGGAAACGGAAAAGGCGGCGACCAAGAGGTACCGACGTCCACGAAGAATACGAAATCGAGCTCAGAAGACGGCGGATCGAACGACAACGAAGGACAAGGCTTCTGGAACGAAGGAGGACAAGGCTTTGGTGGAGCGACGATTACGAAGAAAAGGTAGGAGAGTTATCCACATAAACGAGAGACAGTTGTTTGGATCTCAAAAATTGACTTTTTTCCTCCGCGAGGAAATTCTCCTCTTTGATCATCTCTTTCGTTCTCTCTCTCTCTCTCTCTCTCGATGGAAGAAGACAAAACTGACTTTTATTATCATCTCTCATTTTGCGACGTGGTTCATCTTTCTCTTTGAAACGACAACGACGACATTAGGCCGCGCGCGGACGAAACGACGAGGAACGCCGCGGATACGACTACCCGAAGAAGAGAGGAGGAAGAGGCGAACGAAATGGTGGTCGTGGTGCCAGATAGCAACAATGCGCACGCGAAGAAGTGCCCGTATCATCATCATCGGACAACTCGTGCTAAAAATGCCGAGGATAACGACGTTACTATTACCAATAATAATGGGAACAAAGAAGATAAACAGAACTCGACCGAGGAAGAACGCGCGACGAGATCGGACGATATGGGCAGCGCCGAGAATAACAACAATAACTCGGACGAATACCGGCGATTGCAAGAAGAAATCTTGCAGTTGCGAAAGAGCAACGAGGAGTTGAAGAAACGACTGCGAACGTCTACGTCATCCGCGAACGCGAACGAGACGGCGCTGTCGAATAACTTGTTGCGAAAGTTGGCGCCGCTGAAAGAGCTGGCGATGGATTCGTTGGAGGAAGGGGTGACGATTGCGGATTTTACGCACCCGTTGCAACCGCTCGTGTTTGCCAATCAAGGTTTTACGGAAATTACTGGGTATACCGTGGATGAGACGATTGGGAAGAACTGTCGTTTTTTACAAGGCCCGGAGACGGAACCGGAAGTGGTGAGAAAAATAAAATACGCGGTGATGAACGGATTGTCGATTACGTGTCAATTGAAAAACTATAAGAAAAACGGGGAGATGTTCATTAACAACTTATCGCTAAAACCGATTCGTAACGAAAACAGCGTGGTGACGCATTACGTCGGGATTCAATCCGACGTGACGAAAATAGTTGACTCACAAAATGCAGAGATTGAAGCTTTGAAACGAGTCGCCATCGCCAACGCGGCGACGGAATCGAAATCCAAGTTTTTAGCTCACATGTCCCACGAGATTCGAACACCTTTGAATGGGCTAATCGCAGTCGGTCAGTTGTTAGAGGATACAAAGTTAGACCGCGTGCAAAGAGACTTAGTGACAACCATGCAATCGTCTGGGGAAACCTTACAAGCGTTGATTAGCGATATTCTCGATTTCTCTCGCGTCGAGGCGGAAAAGTTATCCTTGGCGAAAGAGCCGTTCAACCCAGAGGCGGTCATCGCAAACGTGTTGGAAATCGTAGGTATTCACGCGGGTAGGTTAAAGTTAAACGTTGGATACCACGTTGACGAAGGCGTTCCGAAAACCGTTTTGGGCGACGCCATGCGCGTGCAACAAATCTTGTTGAATTCCATCAACAACGCCATCAAATTTACCGAGAAAGGGGACATCATGGTTCGTTTGTACATTGGCATGGCCCCGAAAACGAAGAAAATGCAACGCGTAAATTCCTCGTTAGCGATGAATGATGATTGGATCACACCTTTGAGTAAATTGGCGCACATGTGTCCGCACTTTTCGCCGAAAGATGGCGAGCAGCCGCAGGAGAAAGCGGGTTCCGGCGAAGGCGAAGGCGAAGAAAAAGCGCAGTGTCCGTTTCACAACCAACACTCAACCGAGCAAAAACTACAACAACAACAGAACGATATCAAAAGATCTCACGAACTTTCCGAAGCGACTGGTAAAGGCGCGGCGACGACGCACTCCGGCACCGTAGGTAGTGGTAATCAATCCGGGGGAAGCGAGAACAACGACAAACCGGTCTATCTTCACTTTTACGTCAAAGATACCGGCATTGGCTTATCTGCAAATATGATTCGCGAGGTGTTCAACTCGTTTCAACAAGTTGACGATGGTACGACACGAAAGTTCGATGGTTCCGGTCTCGGTCTCGCGATTTCTCGAAAACTGTGTGAAGCGATGGGCGGTACCATCTGGGCCGAATCCGAAGGTTTAGGCAAAGGCTCGACGTTTCACTTTTGCGTGAAATGTCAAGTTGCTAACGAGAACGATATGACAGAGAAAAGGGAAAGCATTGATAACACGAGCAACCTCGTGACAACTTTGAACTCTCCGAGTGGTTTAACTGTACAAAAACTTGGCAACTTTTCCGCGATGAAACACCACGCGGAGTCTTGGATCCCGCAAAAAGTGAACATGTCCATCGGGGACGAGAACGGACGAAGATCGACTGTTTTAGTCTACGACGAAAGTCACATGATTTGTAAAACTATTGAAAGCAGTTTACAACAGTGGTGCATCGAAGTCGAGGTGGTGACATCGGCGCAGAGCTTGTTTGAGAAACTCAGGAAGGACGTCGCAGCGCATCCCGAGGATGAGAAAAATCGAAAGTACGGCTGCGTTATTGCGCAAAGGTCGCCAAAGTTCGAGAGAGAACTTTTGGCTTTCGCGCAGAAGCAAAAGCTAGTATCTGAAGATGGCTCAACCTTTTTAGGTGCGGTTAAGGCGAAACGTAAGACGAGGTCTGGTTCCGTCGCCAGAAGTACAGATGGTGGTTCCGCCGAAAAGAAGCCGAAAGAGCACACCCCGGTGGAAGTGCACAAAATCTTACCGGCAATGCTTTTGCTCACGTGGCCAGCGGCTGCGAAAGTTTTGGGTGGTAGCATCGCTGGAACGTTAGCTCGTTTGCACGAAAAGAACGAAGAAGTCGACCAAGAAGCTTTGGATGTTGAAACGGAGGTAGAAAAAGCCGTCAGCGAAGCCGAGCGCAAGAGAGTCGTGAAATTATGCGAAGCCATCCTGGCGCAATCAAACTTTGAAGCCGTGACGAAACCGGTGAGATACGGAAATTTGCAGCAGGCCATTTACCGAGTCATGGCGAGAGAAAAAGTTGAAGGCGAAGACGAGTGTTCCAAGAGAGGCAAAATATCCAATAAAAGCGCCGCGCACTTGATAAAAGAGAAAGCGCCTGAATCCGCCGGTCCGCCGCCGAAACTTCGCATCTTACTCGCCGAAGATCACTTGATCAACATGAAAGTTGCCAAAGCGGTTTTAGGAAAGTGCGGCTGCGATGACGTCGTCTGGGCAAAAGATGGTGTCGTTGCGCTCGAGTTGATCGAAAAGGAAGAGCAAAGTGTGGACGCGTTTGATATAATTCTCATGGATTTACACATGCCGAGATGCGGCGGATTGGAGTGCGTGAGGAAGATTCGCGAACAGTACCCAGACTCGAAAATACCAATCGTTGCCGTCACGGCGGATGCGATGACAGAGTCGAGGGATAACTGCATGCGAGATGGGTTCACCGGATGGCTCACAAAACCGTTTCGAATCGAACAAATCAAATCGTTAGTGGATGACATCGTAACGGGAAAGCAAACGCTTGAAGGAAAACAGCGAGCGACTTCACCCTCGGCGTGTTGAAAGAAATCAAATCAACAACAGCAACAACAATAACAGCGATAAAACTTGTAATAATATACTAGAAAATACTGCTTTTTGTACAAATTGACTACGTAGATCTTGCAAAGAGAAAAGTTGGACTTGAGAGTCTCATGATGATGCATTCCTGTCCGATGAAGAAGACTCAAGACTCATTCGCGTCGTCTTCAAGTCTGGCATAACCTCCGGGTGATGATGACGGTTTCGCCGGGTTGACTTTTCTCCACGTCCATCGTGCCGCTCGAACCGTATACGGCGTTCTCGGGTCGCCTCTTTCGTACGCGTCGTCGTCGTCTTCTTCTTCTTCATTTGCATTGATTTCCGTCGTATTCATCGGTCGCTCATCTCTTCCTCCGCTTGTCCTGAACGACAGCGAAGACTCGCTTGCCAACGCCGCCCTTTCGGAGGCGTTCGGTCGTCTCCTCTTCAACCTCGGCGCCATCATCCTCGCTACCATTTTTGCTCCAGCATGTGGCATCTCTTCTAAAGCAATCTTGATCGCGCACGTCAACGGTACCGCCAACACTGCTCCAGCGGCACCCCACACGGAATACCAAAAAACTAAACACAACAACACGGTTACTTCCGAGAGGTCCAATCCTTTCCTGTACGCGACCGGGCCAACAAAATCACCGACGATGGCAGATGCAAAGGATGGGAAAATAAACGCGCACCATCTCGCGCTTGATGTTAAATCGGGCAACAACAACGCAATCGGCACCGGCAACGCGAATGAAATCAAGGATCCGACGGTTGGAATGAAGTACAACCAAAACGAGAGAATTGCCAATGAAGCCGCTAAAATCAACGGCACGCCACAAAAGTACAAGACGCAACTCACCAAAGCGGCCCTGAAAAGTGCCAAAACGATCATGATGTTCATGAACTTACGCACTGCCACGACGGTTCGTTTCACTACCGGTTTTTTAAACCTCAACGGCTGTCTTTCCGGCACCAACAAAAACATCGAATACACGCCGCACAAACACACGTCGCCGAAATATCTGAACACGGTCGTCCCAACCTGCGTCCAAAAGTCCTCATCTTTCAACCACGACTCGACTTCATCCACCATTGTCTGCCACGCGTCCACGGCGACGTGATCCTCCTTGAAAATCTTCCTCGCGCAGTCGTCCACAAAATTCGCGACGATCTGAATCCTATCTTTAAATCGTTCGTCCCAATCGTTGTCGTGTAAATGAGAGACAATCCACGTCTGGCCTAAATACAACGCGAAAAGAAACGTGCACAAAAATACGACGACGAAGAATATGGCTATAAAAATAGCCATCGGTCTCGGGAAGACCAAAACGCACCCGGCTCGGCTCCGTTCTCGTTCGTACTCTAAATGTTCCTCTTCCTCGGCGGATATTCTTCGTCTCGACCCGCCGCGCCGCCGCCGCCCGTCGGCGTCATCATCATCTCCCCCCTCTTCCTCCTCCTCTTCGTCGTCGTCCATAAAACTCTCGCTATTCTGCATCACCACGCGCCTCTTCAGCCGCCACTTTCTCAGTATCTTCGCCTGGTACGCCTTATCCGCGCAAAAATCCACAATCGGTTGCAAACACAGCGCTATCCCGCACGCGAACACTAACGGTCTCAACAAATACGCGTACTTTTCCAAAAAATAGCACGCGGCGACCAGCGCGGTGATGGAAACGCTCAAAAGTAAAACGAACGCGTCTTTATCTTCCTTTTTGTTGTTGTTCGTATTATCATTTTCCGTGGCAGTCGTCGTCGTCGTCGGTGGAAGATCTCCGTCCTCCCCGTCGGTTGCCGCTGTGAAAGAATTAAATTTCACGTTTTTGCGCAAAGTTTTTGCGTCGTTCATTTGTTGTTGTTGTCTCCCCCGTTGTCGCAGCAAAGACGACGAGTTCGACGGTAAAGACTTCGTCGCGTCGTCGTCTGAATCGTCGGCAGCGGCAGAAGCGAAAGCGTTGGACATACTATTTTTCTTCTGTAATTGGAGATTTTTTTATGAAGCAAACAAACAGCCAAAGAAGAAGAATTGAAAGTTTTCATCAAATCTTCAATCGAAGAATACGCGCGACGAATATGTGGACTATTGTGGTATAATTCTATAATGTCGAGGCACGCATCCAACGTGCGTTCGTTCTGTGATGTGATGGAGTTTTTTTATGAAGTAAACAAGCAAAGAAGAAGAGAAAGTTTCTTCAATCGAATACGCGTGACTAATATGTAATATTAAACTTTATTGCGATAAATATAATTTCAAGGCACGCATCCAACGCGTTCCATGAGCACGTCGTGCGAGTAGACCACCGCGGGCGCGTACGCCGCCGTCCCGGCGTCGAACAAGCTCGGGATAGGCGCGGTGCCGGCTTGGTTGACTCTGGCGGTTGCTCGCATGGCGTCGTCGGATTGGAGGTACGCTACGGTGTAGAGCTGCGCTTTGACGAAGTTGCACCGGCGAATGTCTTCGAAAGAGTCGCCTTTGGTTTTGACGTCGAAAGGGGTGATTTTGTCGTCTCTCATCGGTTGGTATCTCCAGATGTGTTCGTAGTCGTAGTTGACGACCCGCGCGGTGTTGTAATCGACCGAGTATCCTAAGCTGACCTGTCGCAACGTTTCCGCGCACAAGAAGGAACATCCGTCTTTACCGCTCGTCTCGGATTCTCTCGCGTTCGTGAAGAGTTCCACCCGTTCGGCGTTATTCGCCGCGCCTCTTCTCAAAGTCACCGTCGCTCGGTTTGGGTTCTTACTAAAATCGTAATCCACGCTTTCCACCGCTGTCTCGTCCTTCAAGTACGCGTTAAAAATATTCCTCAGATTGAACGCCCTATCTTCGACGACATCCCCACTCGCCTCGTTCACGTTCTCCCCCGGCTTTTCGTGCACAAACCTCGCCCGATATTTCGGCGCCGGCGTCTTGCCCACGTCCGGTAAATACACGACGCTTAACTTTTGAAATCCGGGACACGTGGCTGCTCGTTCCAGCGTTTTCCGATCGATAAACTCGTCCGACGGGAACTCGTACCCGGCGAACGAGACTTCTTCTTCCCACTCGCCGAGTAAAAAGAGCGGATATTTCGTCGCCCCCGGTTTGCTCTTATTAATCACTCGCTTCTTGAACAGTTTGGGATGCGCAATTTTATTCTCCAAAGAAGTATCGCTCGAGGAGGAGGAGGAGGAGGCTGCGTTGTTCGCTCGAATCCGCTCGGCGAATACCCCAAAAGCGTTGTTGTTGTTATCATCCGCGCGCGCATCGCCAGCATCCGAAAAAGTCGACGACGAGAGTAAGATAGTCGTCTTCATCGCAAAGTCTCGTCTCGTCGCCTTCTCCTCGTTCTTCTTCGTCTTTGTTGTCTTTGTCTTCTTCTTCTGCGTCGTTAATGTTGTGGTAGTATTATTCTGGGTGCTCCTTTTCAAAGAATCCTCGTCACGAGCATAAGCATCATCATTCTTCGTGCTGCGACTCTTTCTCGCAGCAGCAGCACCCAAACTCCTCGTTCTTCTCCTCCCTCTTTCCTTTCGACGAAAATTGGATCTCGCGATGGTGTTGGTGTATTTGGTCTCGACGCAACAAAGAAGCCCCCCCGCGTGGTTGTTGCAGAAAGTCTGTTGCGTTTTAGGGAAAGAAGTCGTCATCTGACATGCAAAGACTCTCGTATGATCTCCTGTGTCCTCCGAAAGCAGCCCCTCGATTGAGGACAAAAACAAATCGTGAATTCAAATACACGGTATATATGGGTTCCGCGAGATAGTGCGAGAGAGGTTTCTCGATGCAACGATGGTTGTTAAAACAATCGAAACTGTGCCTTAAATGGTTAAATTTGTAGGGGAAAAGAGGCTCCCATTTAGGGGGAAATTCTTCACTTGTGCTCGTTGTTTTCTCTCTCGCGCTTTATTATTAAACGTCGACCCAGTATTCAAACACCTTCGATACTTCGATACGTAGCGCTTTAATCGATACGAGCTGTGGTACGCGTACTACCGAAACTCGAGAGTTTGCACTCCATAAAAAGAGATTCGCGAGACGAATTAACAACACATTTCTTCGTAATGTCCGCGTACGGGTTTGGTGATAAGAGCACGACTAAAAGTACTCCCAATGGTGATGGTCTCACGAAAAAACTAAGTCGATGGGAACACCACGCGTCAGAAACGCGAGATGCGCTCGAAAGCTGCGAAAAAGCGGCGAAACAGTTCCAGGACTGTTGCACGTGTTCGTCCGTGTCCGTGGAGGAAAAAATCAGAAGCAGAAATATCTTCAAAAGAGAATTCGAACGGTTTAAAGACGCGTTGGAGAAACTGGAGAATTGTTTGACCATGGGGTGCGTTTTAGTCGTAGTAGTACATTCGCGCGATGATTTTCTTGTTTGTCTTCTTGTTCTTCGTGTTCGCGTTGTTCGAGTATTATTGGTGTTCCTTTCATTTTTACCGCTGACGCGTAAATATTCGTTCTCTCGTCTTCTTCTCTAAATACTAAATATGACGCGTAAAACGACAAACAGAGCGAACTCGGCGCGAGACTTTGCGGATAGACAGAAAATTTTACTCGGATTTACCGAGAAGAAGCGGATATTCGTGGCACAAATGGAAGCCGATGACGAGAGGAGCTCGCTGTTGATGAGCAACGGGAGTAGTAGTAGTAATAATAATAACGGTAGTAATACTAGCAAAAAACTGAGCGCGGAGGAGATGACGGAAGGCATGACGCCGGAGCAACTCTTGCGGTTGCAAACGCAACAGATTAAAAGTCAAGATCAAACGTTGCACGCGTTGTCGCGTTTATCGACCAAGTTGAAAGCGACGAGTGGGACCATATACAACGAAATCGAAGAGCAGATGGAAATCGCGGACGATTTAGAAAAGGATTTTAAGCAAACGCAAATGAAAATGAAGGCGTTGCGGAAGAAAGGCCACGAGTTGAACGGGTATCGGAAGAACGAGATTGCCGAGCAAGATCGGAAGATTCGGCTAGAAGCGGAAAAGGAGAGAGAGAAGGAGATTCGGGCGAAGGAGGCCAGTCAAAAAGGGTTCTGGGGTTGGTTTAACTCCTAAAGATCTTCCTCGTCGGTGTTTCGAAATGAACGATGTACTTTTACAAAAACTTATTATTTACACCGCAGTCGCGCCTCCGCCGCCTGTGGTTGTCGCGCTTCGCACGCGACGCGCGTACGAACAATCTGCAATCGCTTCGTCAATTCTACCTAAAGCCAACTCAACTCGCGACCGGGTGGATTCGTCCTCGTCGCACGCGACCGTTCTCGTCGCGTGTAAAATCGTCACGCGCTTCGCATCCACGTTCATTTCTAAAACGCGCGTCTTCTCATCGACTTTTTGCGCCTTGCCGAATTGCGCTTCGAGCATGGCGACGGCCATTTTAAACCGCAGCAACTCCACGGCTTCCGTGTCATTCTCTTTCGTCGCGATCGCGTGATCGCGTTCGTATGCTTTTAGCGTTTCCGGTTCTCGGTTCAATTGCAAAACGACCGATAAAGTGGCGTCGGCTAACACGTCCGCGAACGGATCGGACGCCCACTCTAAAATCACGTGTTCAACGCCAACTTCGTCGGATTTCTTTGCTTTACGAAGTGTAACCGCGCCGTTGTCTATCGAAACACCTTCTTCCCATTTATCGTCGTCTTCCTCGTCTTCCTCTTTTTTAATCGCGACTTCTTTTTTCGCTTTTTTCGTTTTACGCCCTTTCGTCGGGCTCTTTTTCTCTTCCGGTTTCTTTTCTTCGGGGCTGTTTTCATCATCGTCCTCTTCGTTTTTAAAGCTACTCTTCTTGGGCATTCTTAACGTTCTCACCGCGTGCATGCCTTCAAACAACGCCTCTAGCGCGAATCGCAAAGTATCGATGTTCACTTCGCACGGAATCAATTGTCGTTGCGTCACGACGCTGGTTCGCAACCTCGCGTGATCTCTCACGTCCTCCGGCGCGACTAACAAATGACCGAAATCTTTCGCCACTAAAACGCCTCTCACCTCTTGACCTTCTACGGGTAAACAATCGCTCGCTAACGACCCGGCAACCTTTGCGACTTTCTCACCTCGATACCGAATTTCCACCGATTGGCAATTCTTCGGCGCGAACACGTTCATCTCTTTCCCGTCCGCGACCGCTTTCGCCTCCAAAGCTCTTTTCAACCTCGCCATTTCCGAGGTTTCTCCGTGGACTAAAACCACGTGCGGTGGATTCAAAATGTCCAAAAACTGTTGCGTCTGCGGGTAATCCGCGTGCGCGCTGAAGGAAATCGCATCGACGGAGCACCTCAGCTGTAACTCTCTTCCGTCTCTCGCTTTGACTGTTTTCACGTCGCTTAAAATTTCCCTCGCCAACGTTCCTTGCACCGCAAAATCACAAATAACCACCCCGTTGTCGGAACTTTCGCACCAGTTTTCAAACAACTCCCTGCTCGTTCCACTTTGTAACATCGACGGCGTCGCTAAAACAACGCACGGCCCAGTGTTCCCATCCAAATCGCTCGCCCGATTTAAACTCTGCACGTGTTTAAAATTGAACGGATTTTTCTCCTCAAACTGTCTCTTAATGTCCGCGTTGAGAACGTTTATGTACGTTTCAAACACCGTCATCGCTTTCCTCGCCAACGCGCTCGCTTGATACACCGGCACGTGACTCATCTCCGGATGTTTCTCCCAATAATCTTCCAAAATCAAAAGTAGCTCCTGCGCTCTCCCCAACGCGACCACCGGCAACAAACACTTCCCGCCTCTCCCTAAAATCCCGTGAATCTTATCAGTAAACCTCGCCTCCCTTTCCTCTTTCGGCGTGTGCGGACTCACTCCGTACGTGCTCTCCACGATGACAACGTGTGGCGTTTTCTTCGGTATATCCGCGGCGGGTAAATGTCGATCCGCGACTCTGGAGTAATCTCCCGTGTACAAAACGCGACATCCCCCCACGTTCACTTCAAACTGACACGCGCCTAAAACGTGCCCGGCTCTATACGGCGTCACTTTAATCCCGTCGATGTTAATC
>Ga0115004_10004217_pt1 | contig 11517 bp, 9 predicted proteins | sample ArcticOcean_MG_C_10_FD_88737 | JGI IMG/M metagenome (GOLD analysis project Ga0115004, IMG submission 88737) | Marine microbial communities from western Arctic Ocean - ArcticOcean_MG_CB11_90 | ecosystem: Environmental > Aquatic > Marine > Oceanic | place: Arctic Ocean: Canada Basin | collected...
AGCGTTTGTACCACCGTTCATTCCTTCATGGTACTCGAAGATGTCAGGGTTGTCCTCTGCAAGACGAAGCATTCGTGTCTTCATTGTCTCGTAGGAGTGGTATTCCTTGAACTGCAGGATTCGGTCGTTGGCGGATGCCCATGGGAAAATCATGTTGTTGTAATCATCAGACCAGATGTCCTCTGGGGCATAGCCCATTGGCTCATCCTGTGCGATGCCTGCATTGGCAACAGGTGCCACGAGGGACAACAAAAGTGGGAGCACGATGAGGACTCCAAAGGAGGGACGAGTGCGGATGACCTTGCCATTTTGCATCATGGTATCGATTCACCCAACCCGCTCGACTTCTTGAAGCGTTCGCGTTGCTGGTGAGTCCCCGTAGGGGACGAGAATATGCAAAACAACCAAAACGAGCACGGCATAGCAAGACCATGAGTGGTATCCTCCAACCCGCAGATGGTTCGTTCTGGACCGAAGAGATTTTTCTGATCAACAACGCGACCGTCGTGTTGTTGCTCGGGATATTAGTGGCCGCTTTCTTAGCCAGAGTTGTGACCATGATTATGGCCCCTCGATTGATGAGCAAAATCATCCATTCTGAAAAGGTTCGATCAAAGACGGTGAAGGATTCTGACAAGGCTCTGGGCACAGCCGCAGGTGCCGGTTTATCCATGTATTTATTCGGCCTTTTAACCGACATGCGAGCGGATGCAAACTCCAGTATTGACCTGCCAGATTTTGTTGTTGAATTGCTGCCGAATATCCTCCAATTTATCTTCGCAATTTCCCTTGTTATGTGGGCGTTCCGTTTGGTCTCCCTCGTCCAAGATGTTGTCGCATTGCTCGATGATGATGAAGAACTAGATGGCACTGAGAAGACCTTGATTTCAGCGGTCGAAAGCATACTTCGCTTTGTCATTGTGTTTATTGGTTCTATTTTCGTGGCCGATGCCCTTGGTTTCGACTTTACGTCCCTGATCGCTGGTCTCGGAATCTCTGGTTTAGCGCTCGCCCTCGCAGCCAAAGACACCATCTCCAACCTCTTCGGTGCAACCACCGTCTTGCTCGATCGTCCATTCAAAATCGGCGATTGGGTCATCATCGACTCTGTCGAAGGTGAAGTCACCGAAATCAGCCTCCGCACAACCCTCATCCGTACGGCAGCTGACACCATAATCACAGTTCCAAACGCCAACCTCGTCAACACCCCTGTCGAGAACTTCGGCAAGCGCCGCTGGCGACGCTGGCAAACCACCCTTCACTTGGACCTCAATTCCGACCCTGCTAAGGTGGCTGATTTCTGTGCAAATGTACTCGAAACCATTCACGAAAGCCCTGTCACCGTCAAGCCTGAATCCTCATGGTGCCAAGTTAGCACGCTCACTGCCACCTCGCTCGATGTCTCCGTCAACCTCTACTGGGATGTTGCTGGTGGGGCACCGGAACGTAAGGCAAAGGAAGACTTGGTGCTCGGCATCATGCAGTTGGCCAAAGACAATTCCCTTGTCTTCTACGATCCACGAATGGTTCAAGCGTCCTAATCGCGTTAATACGGCGGCGGATCTTTCGCCCAATAGACTCGATTGGTGATGACACCAAAGGCAAGGCTAGCACCAGCCAGAACCATTGATTGAAGCGATGAGAAGGTTTCCAGTTCGTGACCGAAAAAGGCAACGACGAGTCCCGTGATGGCAACCCAAAGTCCGGACTTCCACATTCGCAGGGTACCTAATCGCGCTTGGAGTCGGGAGACTTCACCTAGCCATGCAAGGCTGGTTGCTTCAAGTTCCTTATCGCCAAAGCATCGTGCTGTTGACAACTGTTCAAGCACAGCGTTGTAGCGCCACACCCACGCACCACCCAAAGCCGTTGAGAGGGCCTTGCCCTTCGACCAAGATGGCGGTGTATGAACCCCCCAAGTGGTGAGTATGGCCTCGCGATGGTCTGCATTCAACTCCACATGCATGGCCCATTGACGTTCAAGGCGCATCAAACCAGACAGCGAAGGCAAGCGTTCAGGCTGGCAGACCAAGTGATCGGCTAACGGACGTGGTAAAGCAATCCAGAGCAATCCTTTGTCGGTGCTGGCAAGGTGATGGAGATCTAAGTTCAGACGTGGCAGACCGACCGTTGCGGCAGTGTGTGGTGCCCGCCACATGGTGTGAGGTTTGAGGCGATCTTCCATTGCTTTGAGGCGCTCATTCCAAAGGCGTTCAGTGTTGGGTGTTTCGAATGGAGCAAGCACTGAATGCAAGCCACTCATCGTTTCCACAAGCGAAATCACTTGTTCGTGTTCCATGGTTGAACCCGTCGATTCGAAAGCAGGGTAAATCAGCACCCGGTCGTGCTCACCAGCCGTCCAACCTCCAATTGGCAGCAAAAGCGGGAGGGATTCAAGGCTCACATTCCATGGCTCAAAGCGTGCCATTCGAGAAACATCTTCGCCAACAAAAAAGGGGCAGATTCGCGCCACGAAGGCGCCATCGATTCGGACCAACAGTCCGTAGGCATCCTCTGAAACAAGGTCAATCTGTTCAACATCAGTCGGCCATTCGCCCCATTGAACTCCATTCCCTGGCGGGCTGTTCCACCAAGATGGGTCGAGTACCTCGGTCGTATCCCAGAGTTGAACTCGGCCAAAGGAGGTACGAAGTTCGCCCTCCTTCTGCGCTTCATCCCGGGATTGCTGAGCAATCCCTGACGGCCACCACGCAGGTTCCTCCATGAACTTGCCAAACACTCCCGGTTCTCAAGCGTGCCGTTTGTGAAATTGTCCTTGAAAACGGAAGAACCCACAGGCGATGAAATCAAACACCATGCCCGCTTGGAAGGGCTGAGGGTGAGTGGATGGGAATCTCAGAACGCATGGGTGATGTCCTCGGTTTAGCTGTGGAATCAAAGCTCATGCGCCAGGTCGCTGAGCACCCAGTACGCGTTCAACACCTCGCTATCATCATGGACGGGAACCGTCGCTTTGCTTGGAAGAGCAATGTAGCTGCTGGAATCGGTCACCGCATTGGTAAAGAAAAACTTGAGAAGGTTTTGGATTGGGTGTTGGACATCAACATCCCTTGGTTGACCGTGTATGCCTTGTCGACAGAGAACCTCAGCCGCCCTCAGGAAGAACTCGATGTGCTGTTCAAGCTCTACGTCGAAGGCCTCCATGACATTGCTGATGACCCGCGTATTCACGAAAATAAAGTCCGTGTTCAGATCATTGGACGCCGGGAACTCCTTCCCAAATCAGTCAACGACGCCATCGATTACGCTGAAGCAAAAACCAGTGAATACGACACTTTTGTGTTCACCGTCTGCCTTGCTTATGGCTCCCGTGAAGAGATGATTGACGCCATCCGCTCAATTGCCGAGGAACACGCAGAAGGCAACCTAGCCCTCGACGCCATCGATGAGCAAGCCGTCTCCGAACGCCTCTACACCGGCAACATGCCAGATCCGGATTTGGTGATTCGAACAAGTGGAGAAGAGCGTATTTCCAATTTCTTATTGTGGCAAATGGCCTACTCTGAACTTTACTTCACCGATGTGTTTTGGCCATCGTTCCAGAAGAAAGATTTGTTGAAAGCCGTTCGGACCTTCCAAGACCGACGTCGCCGCTTTGGAGAGTGAACACCGTGGTCGTTTGCGATGAATGCAACGGTTGGTTGAACCCAGCATTGGCGGCAGATTCCGCTGTTCGGCGCGGCGATGAAGTGTTGCTCATCCAGCGAAAGTTCCCCCCCATGCAAGGCGCATGGGCGTTTCCTGGAGGATTTGTTGAACGGGGCGAAGACCCACTCAAAGGTGCACTTCGAGAACTTGAGGAGGAAACAGGGTTGATTGGAAGCAAAGCAACCCTGCTCATGGTGATGGGCGATCCTGACCGGGACCCTCGCAAGCACATTGTCTCGATTGTCTATGAGGTGGAAGTCTCTGAAGATCAAATCCCAACGGCTGGAGACGATGCACAGGACGCCCGTTTTTGGCCAATTGACACATTGCTTTCAGGCGAAGTTGAATTCGCAGGGGATCACTTGACGATCCTCAAGAAGTGGCTCAATCGATGACTTCGATGCCAAGCCAGCCTGCAAATTGAGACCGAGCGTTCGGCCACGGTGCAGGTTCAAGGGCATCGGTAAGGTGCAGACCCGACAAGAATTGTGCATGCATCGAATGCCAAGCCTCACCCTCGCAAGCCTCATTCCATCTGAACAGTGGGTAACCATCGTCCTCCAAACGGTCAAGGAAGCCACGCTGAGCGGCGCTGATCAAGAGCGTGGGCACACCAAGCAAAGCCGCTTCACTCGCCATCGTCACCGATTGAGTAATCACGCCATCATGAGCTGAAAGTTCCTGAACAAGCGACCAAGGATTGCCTTCAAATGCTTCTTCATCGGCTTGTGTGATTTGCAAACCATCCAACACATCGTCAGGGAAATCAATCAATTCACCCTGATCGTGAATCCCGTTTCCAATCAAACGACGTACAATGACCCTTGGCGGATTGCTCACCGTCGGTGGCCGGATGCTTGGGCGCAGGTGGATGTGACCGTGTAGGCCATCAAGGCGGTGAACTGTTGCTTTCTTTATTGCTGCCAAAAGTCCACCATCAATCGTTGAATCCCAATGCGTAGGGAGCACAAAATGCGTGGCGCTTCGTAATGCCAAGCGGTGAGCGGTATGGTTGACTTCGGTATCGCTGATGTACCAACGCTGGGTGATGGATTTCAGGCTTCGTCGCAGCAATGCAGAACGCCACGCCAGCAGTTCAATCGATGCACCGACAACGACAATCCGTTCAATCGGTTGCGCGGCAGCGCTGCACTTGCGAAGGAAGGCATGGCTGGAAGCCAAGCGCTTGAGAGCAACCCGACGCTGTTTGGCACCAACAGGGCGTTCGACCCAGTGAGTCTGGCGGCGAGGTAAATGCCCATCACCGTGCTCGAGCAAGGACACTACTTCTTCTCGGCGGGTGGCGATGATGACGTCATTGCTTTGGCCAGACCGCAAAAAAGGAGCCAGGAGACGGACATGCGCAGGGTGGTCCAAAACCCAACAGGTTCGCATAACCACGCCTTTGGCTCCCATGTTCTCAATGCATCGCTGTTTTGCGAGAAGTTGATGGGGCGCATCGACTCACATGGATGCATGGAAAAGACGCGCATCGATCCGCCTGGCACCAAAAAATACGCACCTTATTCCCCCGGAGTGGTTGTTGGAAACACGATCTGGCTCTCAGGTCAGATCGACGTCGATGCAGGCGATACCATCGAAATCCAAACTCAAGGGGCGCTGAACAAAATCGAAGCATTGCTCGCTGAAGCAGGTGCAACAAAGCACGATGTTGTGTTTGCCCAAGTGTTGCTCAAATCCATGAGCCTCTACGCTCCAATGAACCAAGTTTACGGTGCATGGGTTGACGATATGGACATCAAACCCGCTCGAGCTGCCTTTGCAGTCGACGCCCTTCCGGCTGATGCTTTGGTCGAAATCGTCGTTCAGGCAATCCGCACATGAGGCGATACAATGCCGGGTTCACCCTACCTCGAAGAGCGGCCGAAAGGTTTGCTCACTTGGCCTGTGTTGATTGGGCGAGTCGCACCATTCGCGCTCATCGGCGTGGGCCTTTCTGTTTGGGCTGATGTTCTGTTTGAGGTGTTGGTTGTGATGACTGGCGCCCTGTTCCTCACTGCTTGGCTACGACGATAAAGCCGCATAGGCATGCTTGAAAGGGTCAGCCCAGTGGACTTGGCATGGACGAGTGGCCTGTTCAATGCTTCAAAGCCTACGACATTCGAGGGCTTTCCAACGGTGATGGGTCTGGCGAATTAACGCCGCCGTTTGCCTACCGACTCGGACGGGCCATGGCCACCTACCTCGGCTGCGATGCTTTTGCCGTTGGGCGAGACATTCGTGATTCCTCACCTGCGCTCACCCGTGAACTCATTCGTGGCCTCGTCGAGGGCGGTGTTGAAGTTCATGACTTGGGCATTGTTTCCACAGGTTGCGTCTATCACGCATGCTGGACGCTCCCGGTTGATGGTGGCGTAATGGTCACTGCAAGTCATCTTTCAATGCCGACGCACAACGGTTTCAAGATGTGCCGCGGAACACTGCCCCTTGCTGGTGAAGAAATTCAGGAACTCAAGGATGTGTTCTTGGCTGGTGAGTTCCGAGTTGGTGAAGGCAGCGTTCGTGACACGCCTCACCTCGACACGTACATCGAAGCCATCCTCGAATCAACAGGTCCAATTGCCCGCCCTGTCAAAGTAGCCGTCGATTGTGGCAACGCCGTACCTGGTCCTGCAATGTCTGTTTTGCTTGACCGCATGGGCGTGGATCACGTCGACCTGTACTGCGATTGGGACGCCAGTGAACCGAACCACGGGGCGGATCCTACACGACCAAAGAACATGGTCGATTTGGGCAAGGCTGTCGTCGAGCATGGTTGTGAATTCGGCCTTGGTGCTGATGGCGATGGTGACCGAATTGGTGCTGTTGATGAAGCTGGCCGATTCATCTATCCAGACCGTTTGATCGCACTGATGGGCGAAGATGTCCTTGCCAATGTTCCAGAGGACGCAAGCGATGAAGCAAAGACCATTGTTTACGATGTCAAGTGTTCATTGAACGTGGAAACTGCAATCCTCAACGCCGGCGGTGTGCCTCACATGGCACGAACTGGCCACTCATTCATGAAGCGGGTGCTCGCTGAGATGCCCGAGTGTTTGATGGCAGCTGAAATGAGCGGTCACATCTTCCTTGCTGACCGCGGCTGGTATGGCTTTGATTGCTCACTGTACAACGCAGCTCGCCTGATTGAGTTGTGGAGCCGGAAAGCAGCACCAAGCGAAAATGGCCCTACCTTTTCAAACGAATTAGATCGCCTTGCACCGGGGTTGCCAACAACAGGTGAGGTCAAGGTTCCTTGCGAAGAAGCCGACAAGTTGCCCGTGGTTGCTGCAATCACTGAAGCATTCAGCGACCGGGAATCTTCCACGGTTGATGGCGTTCGTGTTCGGTTCAACTACGATGGTGAATACTGTGGTTGGTACTTGGCTCGTAAATCCAACACTGAATCTGTGCTGGTGATGCGCGCAGAAGCTCGTACGGATGCTTACCTTGCTTTGATGATGGACGAAATCAAGACCAAGGTTGAACCATTGATCAACATTGAGAAGTTGCTCACTTCATTTTGAAGTGAATCAAACATCGGTAATTTCGATGAACGGTGCAATGGTGTAATCGAAGACGATCAGTTCGACGAGGTAGGAAACATCCTCGCCGTCGTCGTTATGCTCACAGCCTTGTCCACCGCCAGATTCTGCTGCGACTGAAACACTTGCGTTGTAAGATCCAAGACCGGCACCCATGGCATCGATTTGCTCAACAATTTCAGATTCCGAAAGACCGGATATGACACCCATCATTGAGTCATTGTACCAAATGGCTTCGGCTGCATGGCTTCCGCCCTGTCCGCCGTTTTGGCCGTCGGCGCTTCCGGTAAAGCCAGCGTGTTCAGCAGCTCCGGTGATTGTATCTGCTTGGTTGTTGTTATTTCCGGGTAAACCACAAGTAATACCGCCCCCGGTTTCATCATCGGCCCCATAGGTCATCGTCAACCGAACACCAACGATGTTCATGTCTTCAGCGCCATCAAGAGCGTCGGTGTGAAGGTCTTCGATCTCGAATGTGGTTCCATCTGCGATGTATTCCCCACCGCTTGCTAATTCAACGTACATGAGTTCGCCCGAGACTTCGTAATCACGCACGCCACCCATGCCAGTAGCACCAGCAACTCCGCTTGCAGCGAAGGAGAAATACGCTGGGAAGGCAAGCAGAAAGAAGACGATGGAAGCCACCATGATCTGTTTATCTGAATCTGTTTTGAGATCATCAAAGGTCCACATCAAGCCTCGCCCCTACCCCAACGAGGTGGTATTGACCTCTATGACTTTCGGTCAACTGCTGGATTCAACAGGTTTGTCCTCGACCTCGTCTTCTCCTTGTATGAGACGCGCCTTTTCTTCATCACTGATGATTCGCTCATAGGCCACTAGGCCAACGAGGAGAAGGAGCAATGCAATCAATGGACAAATCCAATACATGCTGAAGCTTTGTTCGGGAACAACAACCGGTTCAGGCAGTACGAACACTCCTGCTTCGGTTTCATTGCGTACCGAAACGACGTCAAACGTTGAGTTGGTTTCGATGATTTCAATCATCAACGATATGTTCACTGGCAGCATTTTCCCTCGAACTTGAACGGTGTAGGTTGTGAGGTTTTGAGGGACAAGACCAAACCCTGAAATCACACCACCTTCGAAGGTGAATCCATCAGGGAGGGCCGGTGTAATGCTCCAGACCGGTTCGTCATCTTCATCGAAGTAATACAGCGGCTCTAACGTACCAATGCTCTCGTTGAGGTCGAGCACAAAGAGCGTTGTTGGGTAACGGGCAAGGAAGAGTGGTTGATTGATGACGAGGGTGAATGTTGAGTTGGCGGAACCACCTGAGTTGTTTCCCCAAACGGTGAAAACGCTCTCTGAAAGGTTTGTTTCGGGTACGCCGAGAATCTGACCGTCTGCCAACCACAAACCATCTGGCAGCGATGGTTCGATGGCCCATGTGTCCACCATACCACCGCCAAGCGTTGGAACAATGTAGCTCCAAGAGACCCCGTTGACGAGTTCAAAGACAATCGTTGGGTAACTGATGCTTGCAACTGGTTCTAACACCGTCAGGGTGAATGAAACGAAACTCGAACCCCCGGTGTTGTTCGCCCACACTGTGTAGTTCATCAGTGTCCTGTTAGCGAGCGATGTACCGTGGATTACGCCGTCCACCAAGGTGATGCCCGGTGGAAGAGCAGGTTCAATTTCCCAAGAGGCTACAAATCCGCCACTGTTGTTGATGGTGAAGTTGAGTTCACCTTCACTGCGAGTTAACACATAGTCGTTCATTTCAATCGAGAGGTTCGCTTGAGGTTCGAGCACGGTCAGGTAGAGCATCACTGAAACTGAGCCGCCGCTGTTGGTCGCTGTTACTGTGAAGACGGTTTCGCTCAAGTTGAGAAGCGAGGTGCCCGAGACTGTGCCGTTAGCAAAAATGAGCCCATCAGGAAGCGCTGGACTGATCGTCCATGCCTCGACAAATCCGCCCGTGGAAATCGAAGTGTGCGGCGTCATCGCCTCATAGCGCATCAAAGTAAGGTTGTCAGGAGAAAAACCGATGATAGGGAGTGGCTCATTCACGGTGATGGAAACGGTTGTTGAAGCCGAACCACCACTGTGGTTAGCCCAAACAGTGTAGACGATGGCGGTGGTGTTCTCGAGAGGAGTTCCTGAGATGGTGCCGTCGAAGAAAGTCAAACCAAGAGGGAGTTCAGGTTCAATCGCCCATGAGGAAGGCATGCCTTGGCTCAGTGTGGGAATCGCCGGGGTCATGACAACGCCTCTTGTCAGGCCAAGGGTGGCTGGATCGTAAACAAGAACACCAAGTGGCTCAAGGATGGTGATGTTGATCGATGCTGAGATTGAACCACCAGTGGTGTTGGCAAATATGGTGTAGTTCGTACGCGTCATGTTGACCAATGGCGTACCTGTGATGGCGCCATCAGCGAAGATGAGCCCCGATGGAAGGCCAGGATAAATCGCCCAGACTTCTACGTTCCCGCCGCTAACGGACGGAGCGAACGTGTTCATGGCCACGGTCCGAATCAACGTGATGTTTTCTGGAGTGTAAGACAGCGAAACCACCGGTTCAAAAATGGTGATGTTGATGGTTGCTGAAGAAACACCGCCGCTGTTGTTCGCCCAAACAGTAAACATTGTGATTGTGAGATTGACCGTTGGTGTGCCAGACACCATACCGGTATTGAAGTTCAATCCGGTTGGCAAATCGGGGTAAATTTCCCATGTCTCGACAGCCCCACCAGAATAGGTTGGGGAGAGCGGAGCGATGATTTCTCCGCGGATGAGTTGTAAATCAGATGGATTATAGGACAGATCTCCGTTTGGTTCGACGATTGTAATGTTGATCGAATGAGAAGCTGATCCACCAGTATTGTTGGCCCATACGATGTAGGAAGTGCGCGTCATGTTTACCGTTGGAGTGCCTGAAATAACACCGTCAGTGAAGAGCAATCCTGCAGGAAGGTCAGGATGAATGGACCACGAGTCAATGATGCCTGTGACACTTGGATTCATCGAAGCCATGGTCACTGCTCGCACAAGGCTACGGTTCTCAGGGTTGTACTCAAGGTTGGGTGCGACGTCCACAACGGTGATGTTGAACCAAGCATCGGTTGAACCGCCGGTGTTGTTGGCAAACACTTGGAAGGCAGTCCGGGTCATTGTGACAGTTGGTGTACCCCATACGCTGCCATTCGTGGAACCGAAGTTCAGTCCTGTCGGCAGGCTTCCAACAAGCGCCCAAGAGGCGATATCCCCTGGCCCTGTTAGCGTTGCAAGAAGAGGCATCATTGCAGTGTTATTGGTGAGGTCAAGATCATTGATGGCATAGGTCAGTACGGGAACTTGATCGACCACTGTGATGTTGAGGTAAGCCGTTGCTGTACCACCAGTGTTTGTTCCACTGATGACGAACGAGGTGCGAACAAGCAAGGCTGTTGGCGTGCCACTGATGGTTCCAGTCAAGGTTGAGAACACCAGACCATCTGGAAGGCTTGGAGCGATGGTCCACGATACAATGTCGCCAGCGCCGGTGATGGTTGGCGCCAGTGGCAAATCACTCGAAGCGGTGTTGTTGATCATATCCAAATCGTTAGGCGTGAACGCAAGCGTTGGGACTTGATCAACCACAGTGATGTTGAGATAAGCAGTTGTTGAACCGCCTGTGTTGGTCCCTCTAATGATGAACATGGTTTTGGAAATTAATTCAGTCGGTGTGCCGCTGAGAACACCAGTCGAACTGGACAGAGAGAGGCCTGTCGGTAGAGCAGGGCTGGCTGGATCAAGGGCCCAAGATACAATGGCTCCAAGACCGGTGATGGTTGGTGACAATGGGAGGTCACTCGAGGCTGTGTTATTGGTCATGCTCAAGTCGTTTGGAGAATAGGCGATGACTGGAAGTGCATCGTTGACAACAATCGTGACCGCAGCCGTATCGCTGCCACCGGTGTTGGTTGCTGTGACCGTGTAGGCCGTTGAAACGGACAGCACCGTCGGCGTTCCACTGATCGCACCGGTCGAGGTGTCAAAGACAAGGCCTGTTGGAAGTGTTGGCGAAATTGACCAAGAGACGATCGCTCCACCGCTTGTGGTTGGGGTCACAGTCGTCATCGCCGTGCCCTTGGTCAGCGTGAACGCATTTGGAGAGTAGGCAATGACTGGAAGTTCGTCGTTGACAACAATCGTGACCGCAGCCGTATCGCTGCCGCCGGTGTTGGTTGCTGTGACCGTGTAGGCCGTTGAAACGGACAGCACCGTCGGCGTTCCACTGATCGCACCGGTCGAGGTGTCAAAGACAAGGCCTGTTGGAAGTGTTGGCGAAATTGAC
>Ga0115004_10004219_pt1 | contig 11512 bp, 11 predicted proteins | sample ArcticOcean_MG_C_10_FD_88737 | JGI IMG/M metagenome (GOLD analysis project Ga0115004, IMG submission 88737) | Marine microbial communities from western Arctic Ocean - ArcticOcean_MG_CB11_90 | ecosystem: Environmental > Aquatic > Marine > Oceanic | place: Arctic Ocean: Canada Basin | collected...
AGAGATACGAAATGCTGTAGGTTTTTTATAGGTAAAGATGGTATAAATATACAATGATAATAACAGAACTAACACCAAACCCAGATTCATTAAAATTTTTATCTGAAAAAGTAATTTCTGCAATAGGAACTGAAGAATTTCAAAAAAAAGATTTTAACAAAATAGACAATGAATTTGTAAAAAATTTACTAAATTTAAAAGGTGTAGAACTTGTTTTGTTAGCGGATAACTTTTTATCGGTAAAAAAAAATAAAGAAATTTCATGGGATATATTAAAACCAACAGTCATTTCCCATATGAACGATTATTTTGAGAAAAACGACAAACCCATACTTAATAAAAAAAATAAAACAAAAGGAGATAAGTTAGATCTAGGAGAGGTAGAAGGCAGGATAATAAAAGTTTTAGACGAAAAAGTAAGACCAGCAGTCGCAAAAGACGGTGGAGATATTAGATTTAAATCTTTCAAAGACGGCGTTGTACACGTTGAATTACAAGGAAGCTGCTCGGGGTGTCCAAGTTCACTTATGACATTAAAGCAAGGTGTTCAAAATTTGCTTTGCCATTATGTTGAAGAAGTAAAGTCAGTAGAAGCTATTTAAAATGAAAAGAATTATTAGTTACCGCCAGACACTGCTAGAACTAGCAAGAATTTATAAAATTAACAGTGTTCTAAATAAAAATATAAAATTAACGACCTATGAGATAGAAATAGAAATTTTAAAAAACAAAGTACCAATACCTTCAAGAAGAGGATATCTTTCTCATAAAATCGTTAATGAACTTTTGGAGCCCTTCTACGCGTATTTAAAAGAACAGTTTTCAATAATTTTCAACTTTAATAAAAATTTAAAAAAATTATACGATAAGATTAATCATTTTTTAAAAGAAAAATTCTCAATAAATTTTGAATATAATAAAAATTTAAAAAAACGGTATAATAACAATGATTTCTTTTTAAAAGAAAAGTTCTCAACAAGTCTAAACTTAGATAAAAAATTAAAGCAAATACCCCACGTCATTAAAAGTTATTTTAAATTTATTTTATTTAATATTGATAATTTTTTTAAAGTTCTCACTAAAACTATAATAAATAGCCTAAATGATATTTATTATTTTAAATTTGAAAAAAGAACGATAAATAAGTTTATTTTGAGAGGTGTCTATAGTTTCCTTTTAGTAGCGGTAGTCTCAGGTGGTTTTTATATAAATAGACTTATAACCAACGTAGATGGTTTAAAGATATCAGTAGAAATCAAGTCAGACAAAAAAAAAATAGTTCAAGCACCAGAAGTTGTTAAAAAAAATAAATCTGAAAATTTAGTAAAAAAGCCAAATGTTACAAAGAAAGCATATGACCCTGAAAACGATTATATTTTAAATACACAAACGGTATTAAACTTATTTGAAGATTTAGAATACGACTTAGACCACGTAAGAAATAAAAAAAAAGTAAAACCTATATATTTTACAAGATTACCTAAGGATTTAAATACTATAAAAAGTGTTACAGAAAAAAAAGAAACTTTTTTACAAATTTTGTTACCTTTAGTTGTTGCTGAAAATGAAAAAATTAAAAAAGACAGGGACTATTTATTAAAAATACTAAAAGGCAATGAATCAGCCGAAACTAGAAAATGGTTGAATAAAAAATTTAAAGCATACAAAGTTTCAGATAAAAATATAAATGAACTAATAGAAAAAATTGATATTATTCCAACATCGATCGCTTTAGCTCAAGCAGCAAAAGAAAGTGGTTGGGGAACCTCAAGGTTCGCTCTAGAAGGAAATGCTATATATGGACAGTGGACTTGGAGCGGTGATGGTATTGAACCACTAGAAAAAACTAAAGATCAAAATCATAAAATACTTAAGTTTCCTTTGCTAAGAGCTTCAGTAAAAGCATATATAAGTAATTTAAATACACACAGAGGTTATAAAGATTTTAGAATAAAGAGAGCTGAATTAAGAAAACAAAACAAAAAATTAGCAGGCTTAGAGTTGATCCATGAACTTGAAAATTATGCACAAACTGGCAAAGAATATACAAAAATATTAGAAAAAATTATTGAACAAAATGACCTAGATGAATTAGAAGCTGTAACAATAGATGATTTTAAAGAGAGCAATCAATTAAAACTTTAACCTTAGAGTTCTGCCACAACAAATTGCATACCAAGCCAACGCCAAGAACCATTAGGTTCCCTTAGAGAACAATTAATCCTGCCTCTTTCCGATATAAATTTACCAATTAGTTTAATCTTAATAGTAAAATTATTTATGTATTCAAGTTCAGATTTTCTCCATGAGTTAAGTTCATTAGAGTAACAATTTAATAATTCAATATTTTTAATATCTTCAAAAAATTTAACAATAACTTCAGGAGGATTAGTATTATTATTAATATATTTTTCCGAAGGAGTTATTGATTTAAACTTCAAAGGTATAGTTTTAAGAATTAATTCAAATCTTTTTAATTCACCATATTTCTCATTAATTGAAAATCTTGGCAGTTCATAAAAATTTTTGGTCTCATCAACCACGCCAGAGTGTTGACCAAATGCATATTTAAAACCAAAATTCTTAACAATATTTTTAAAGTTGTTACTATACTCACCAAATGGGTATGAAAAAAAAGGGGAACTATATTTTAGATATTTTTTAAAATCTATTAATGAAAGATTTATGTCATTAATAATTTCATCGTTTGTTTTATCAACCAAGTAATCGTGCGAGTAGCTATGATTTCCTATATGGACAAACTTTTCTTTAGATATTTCCTTAATTTGTTCCCAAGTCATATATCCTCTACTACCTATTTCACGTGTGTTTACGAATAATATAAAAGGAATTTCTTCATCTCTAAGTATAGGCCATGCTTGATCGTAAAAAGATTTGAACGCATCATCTATAGTTAATAAAATTTTTTTTTTGTTTTTAAGTTTAGTAAGACTTGTTTCAAAATCATTCGCATGTAGAAAAATAAAATCATTTTTTTTTATTAGATCTATTTGTTTTATGAAATCAGCTATTTTTATATTAGTAGATGGATATTTATTTTCCTCAAAGCGATGATACATAAGGACAATAAGACCTTTATCATCTATATTACTGGCAGTAGATGCAAATCCGCAAAAAAAAGATACAAGAAGTAAAAAAATGATTAACGATTTTCTAATAATAAATTGCACAGGTAAAAATGATTCTATTGCATTAAAAATTAATAATAAGTTTTTTTTTAAAAAATTACAAACCAATTTTATAAAGAATGAAATGCTTGTTTTGGATATACATACTTTTTTTAGAGAAAATAACGTCAAAATTAATGATAAATTTTCTCTTATAGTAAACTCAGGACCAGGTAGTTTTTCGGGCATCAGAATTGCTTTAGCTGTTGCTAAGGGCGTAGAATTAGTTAGCAAAGTAAAAGTTTATAGTTATAATTATTTTTTATTAAATGCAGCGCCATATTTAAGTAAAAAAATGAAAATTATTTCAATTCAAAAAACTAATAATTTTTATTATTATACAGAAGCTAATTTCAAAGACATATATACTTTTACTAAGCCGGAAAGAGTTAATAGCGATTGTTTATTAAAACAAAATTCCATAATTGTAGCACCCGAAGAAATAATAAATGATGATATATTAAAGAACATTAGTCCCAAAAAAATAAAAGTAGGGCAATACAACCTTAAAAATATTGAAATATTGATAGAAAATAATCTGCTAGAAAATGAATTGATTAAACCACTATATTTAAGTTAAGTTATAATTAATTATATGAACAAAATAGAAGAAAAATGTATAATCAAAGGAGTTAGATTAACAGACCAAAGAAAAATAATTGCCGAAGTTATGTCCGCTTCTAGCGACCATCCAGATGTAGATGAGCTACATAAAAAAGTTAATAAAATCGATAAAAAAATTAGTATTGCCACGGTCTATAGAACGGTAAAATTATTTGAAGAGTTTGGAATTGTTGAAAAACATGATTTTAAAGGTGGTAAAGCAAGATATGAAGAATCACCAGAAGAACATCACGACCATTTAATAGATATAAATAGTGGCAAAATAATTGAGTTCGTGAATAAGGAAATAGAAATTTTACAACATAAAGTTGCTGAAAAATTAGGCTATAAATTAGTTGATCATAAACTCGAACTCTATGGATCTAAAATAAAAAAATAATTTGCCTAAAAAAATTTTTATTAAAACCTTTGGTTGCCAAATGAATGAATACGATAGTAACCGTATTCTAGATTTAGTTAAAACCATGGATTATGTTGTTACAAATAATGCTTTAGACGCTGATTGTTACGTCTTAAATACGTGCCATATCAGAGAAAAAGCTACGGACAAAGTTTACCATGATATTGGAAGATTAAAAAAAGAATTTAGAAATAAAAAAAAACCTATGCTTCTAGTTACAGGTTGTGTAGCTCAAGCAGAAAACGAAGAAATGCTCAATCGAGAAAAATATATTGATGCTATAGTAGGACCGCAGTCGTATCATCAAATACCAGATATAATAAAAAAAATAGAAAATAGTAAAAAAAAAATTAATAGCACCGAATTTGAAACGATAGAAAAATTTGATAGTTTAAATTTACTCAAAAACTCCAACTCAAAAGTTTCTTCATTTTTAACAATACAAGAAGGTTGTAATAAGTTTTGTCATTTCTGTGTAGTGCCTTACACAAGAGGCCCCGAACACTCAAGATCTATAGATGAAGTAATTATTGAGGCAAAACAATTAATAGATAACGGTTCTAAAGAAATCACGCTCTTAGGTCAAAATGTAAATGCCTATGAACATAAAAACAAAGGAAGCACGTCTCGTTTAGCTGATCTAATAATTAAACTTAATAGTTTTGAAGGCTTAAAACGAATTAGATATACAACATCCCACCCAAAGGATGTGACACAAGATTTAATAGAGGCTCATAAGTCTTGTGAAAAATTAATGCCCATACTTCATTTACCTGTACAAAGTGGTTCCTCAAAAATTCTTAATGCCATGAATCGTAAACATAATACTTTAGAGTATCTTAAAATTATTGAAGACCTCAAAGAAGCAAAACCAAATATTAAATTTTCTTCAGATTTTATCATAGGTTACCCGGGAGAAACAGAAGATGATTTTAATCAAACATTAAGCTTAATAGAAAAAGTTAAATTTATTAACTCATATTCTTTTGTTTATAGCTCAAGACCAGGCACACCAGCTTCGAAGTTTAAGAATGTTGACCCAGATATAGCAAAAAAAAGATTAATTAAATTACAAGCGATACTTGAAAAAATTAACTCTAAGCATAAAGAAGAATTTTTAGACAAATCGATAGAAGTGCTTTTTGAAAATAAGCTTAACAATCAAAATAAATATTTTGGAAGAGATAAATTTTTAAATTCAGTTATTGTACAAAGTGAAAAAGACTTATCTGGTCAAATCCTTGATGTTACAATTAATAGATTTAATCATAATAGTTTATTTGGAGTAATTTTATCTAATGAAAAAAGAAATTTTGCAGCTTAACTAATGTCTGAAATAAGTAAAATAGATCAAACACTTATAATAAAAAAAATAGATAAAGAAACTTTAAACATTCAAATTCTAGACAACAGTATTCTCTCACAGATTGTAGGAGAATTTAATGAAAATTTAAAACAATTAGAAAAATTAACTCAAACTACTATTTTTTTTAGAGGTAATTCTATTACAGCAAAAGGAAAATTTGAAAACATTAATAGTGTTTCTGAAGCAATTAAATTTTTAATTAACAAGTTTCTTTTAACTAATAATATTGAAAAAAGTGATATAATTTTATCTGTGAATAAAAATTTAAATTCAGGAAATAATTCTAACGTTCAATCCTTTGCACAACTAATTAAAACACCAAGAAAATCCGTAATAGCAAGATCACAAAAACAATCTGATTATATAAAAGCACTAAGAGAAAAAGATATTGTAATGGCTCTTGGTCCCGCTGGTACAGGGAAAAGCTTTCTTGCAGTGTCAGTAGCTATTACTTTGCTTATGGAAAAAAAAGTCGAACGAGTTATACTTTCTAGACCTGCTGTTGAAGCTGGTGAAAAACTTGGTTTTCTTCCTGGAGATATGAAAGAAAAGGTAGATCCATATTTAAGACCATTATACGACGCTTTGTATGAGTTATTTGGTTTTGAAAAAATTGATAAAAAAATTGAAACTGGTGAAATCGAAATTGCACCATTAGCATTCATGAGGGGCAGAACACTAAAAAATTGTTTCGCTATTCTAGATGAGGCGCAAAACGCAACCGAAACGCAAATAAAAATGTTTTTAACTAGAATAGGTGAAAATTCAAAATTAGTAGTAAATGGCGACCCAACTCAAATAGATCTAAACAACAAAGCTCACTCCGGTTTAATAAAATCTAAAAAAATACTAAGCAATATTGAGGAAATAAAAATTATCGAATTTGATCACAACGATGTTGTGAGACATCCTCTTGTCTCCAAAATCATTAAGGCATACCAAAAAAAAGTCGATGATCAAAGCTGATGTAGTAATTGACAATAAAAAATGGGAAAAATATATTAGATTTCCCAAATTTTACATAAACAAAAAGTTAAAAAAAACAGAAAAAAAGATAAGTGTATTAAAAAAAAATAATTTAAGTTTTACCATTTTACTATCAGGTGACCGTGCTGTTAAAAAATTAAACAATAAGTTTAGAAAAAAAAATAAAACAACAGATATTTTATCTTTTCCTTTCTACGAAAAAAAAATATTGAATAAATTATTAAAAAAGAAAAAAACTGAGATATATCTTGGAGATGTAATAATTAATTTAAATAAAATAGTAGGCCAAATTAAGAATAAAAACTTTCTTTTAAATTTTGATAAAATTTGGGTACACGGATTAGCACACTTATTAGGACACCGACACAAATCTAATCGTGATTTTTTAATTATGAAAAAGCTAGAAAATAAATTGATTAAATTTTCAAAATAATATGATTTTAAATTTTCTTAATAGCAGATTTTTTCTAGTTTTCTTTACTCCATTTATTCTAGGATTGTTGACAGTCTTTAGTTTTCAGCCATTTAATTTAAATTATATAAATTTTGCAATTATTCCAATTTTATTTTTGCTTACAACTTATGTACAGAAAAAATCTAAAAATACTTTTAGGAGAAAACCTTATTTACTAAACTTATTTTTGATCGGATATTTATTTGGTGTTGGCTTTTTTTTAGCAGGCACACATTGGTTAACTAACGCGCTTACTTTTGATGAGAATTTAAAATTTTTAATTCCTCTTGCTTCTGTCTGTTTGCCTTTATTTCTTGGAATTTTTTTTGGTATAGGAAATTTAATAGTGGGACCATTTTTGCAAAATAATTTTACATCTATTTTGTTGTTTTCAAGTTCTTTAGCTTTTATGGATTATCTGCGCGCAAAAATTTTATCTGGTTTTCCTTGGAACGTTTGGGCGTATACCTGGTCTTGGAAACCAGAAATACTACAATCTTTATTTTATCTTGGTTTTTTTTCTTTTAATTTATTCTGCATTATAATTTATTGTGCACCGCTTTTATTAATTTTCAGAAAAAAAATAAATTTTATTTTATTTACTTTATTGGGATTTATATTTTTTGGTAATTATATCTATGGAACTTCAATAATTAAAAAAAATGATATTAATTTAGCTAATTTAAAATTAAATTCAAATAATTCAATATATACAAAAATAATCTCACCTAATTTCGATTTAAAATACAACCTATCTAATACTGATTTAAGTAAAAATATATCAAGTTTAATACGATACAGCGAACCAGAGAAAAATAAAAAAACTCTTTTTGTTTGGCCTGAAGGTGTTTTTACTGGATATAATTTTGAACAAATTAAAGAATATAAAGCGCTATTTGAGGTAGCATTTTCAGAAAATCACTTAATACTATTTGGATCTAATACGGAAGTTGTATCAGCAAAAAAAAATAAAACATTTAATAGTTTAATTATAGCTAACAACAAACTAGATATTAAATTTCAGTACAATAAAATTAAATTGGTTCCTTTTGGTGAATTCTTACCTTTAGAAAATTTTTTAGGTAAATTTGGACTTAAAAAAATTACAGAAGGCTACGGTTCATTTTCAAGCGGTACCATTAATAATATTTTTACCCTAAATAATTTTAGAATATTGCCATTAATTTGTTATGAAATAATTTTCCCTGAACTGAGTACCGCTAACAAGAATTTGATTATAAATATTTCAGAAGATGCTTGGTTTGGCGACACTATAGGACCTGATCAACATTTTGCTAAAGCTATTTTTCGAGCAGTTGAAAACAATGTCTACTTAGCCAGATCAGCAAATAAGGGTTTTAGTGCCTTTATAGACAACAAAGGAATAGTAAAAAAAGTTTTAAAACCGAATGAAACAGGTGTTATTGAGCTTAACATACCTATTATAAATAATGCACAAAAAAAATATAAAATTGATTTGATCTTTTTTGTTCTTTTATTTACATGTGTTTTCACCATTAGTATTTTAAACAAAAAAAAATGAAAAAAAATAATTATTTATTTACAAGTGAGTCAGTTTCAGAAGGTCACCCAGATAAAGTCTGTGATAGAATTTCCGATATGGTTGTTGACTCTTATTTATCAAAAGATCCCTTTTCAAGAGTTGCATGTGAAACTTTGACCACAACTAATAAAGTAGTTTTAGCAGGAGAGATCAGAGCACCTCAAATTAAAAAAGAAGAATTAATACAAAAAGTTAGAGATTGCATCAAAGACATAGGCTACGACCAGGATGGTTTTAGCTGGAAAGAACAAACTACTATTGAGTCCCACCTTCACGCGCAATCATCAGATATAGCTATGGGTGTAGATTCAAAAGACAACAAAGACGAGGGAGCAGGAGATCAGGGTATAATGTTTGGATATGCATGCAATGAAACAGAAGATCTAATGCCAGCACCAATTCACTATTCTCATAAAATACTAAGATTAATGGCAGAGGATAGAAAGAAAGGTTTCTTAAAAGGAATAGAACCTGATTCTAAGAGTCAAATTACAATGCATTACGAAAATGACAAACCAACAAAAATTACTTCAGTTGTGATTTCAACGCAACATTCTAAAGATTTAAATCAAGAGGAAGTTAGAAAACTCATTTATCCCTATATTAGAAAATCTATACCAGAGAATTTATTGAAAGAATTAGATGAAAAAGAAGTTTATATTAATCCAACTGGCCAATTTATTACCGGCGGACCCGATGGAGATACAGGTTTGACAGGTAGAAAAATTATTGTTGACACTTACGGAGGAGCCGCGCCCCATGGTGGAGGAGCCTTTTCAGGAAAAGACCCAACTAAAGTTGATAGGTCTGCTGCTTATGTTTCTAGATACTTAGCAAAAAATATTGTAGCAGCTGAAGTTTCAGACAAGTGTTTAATTCAACTTGCTTACGCAATTGGTGTTTCAAAACCGCTTTCTATTTATGTTAAATTATCACAAAAAGATGAAGAAAAAACTGAAGAAGTAAAAAAACGGATTAAAAAAAATTTTGACTTGTCACCTAGAGGAATTCGAGAATTATTGAGCTTAAATAAATCTATTTACGAAGTTACGTCTGCATATGGCCATTTTGGCAGAAAGCCTACAAATAAAGGTGAATTTACTTGGGAAAAAAACGACAAAATTAGTATCTTTAAAATGTAACCTTGAAAAAGCCTTAAATTTTCATTAAATATATATAAAAATTAGATGTTTACAAAATGGGCCTTAGCCCATTTTTTTTTGGAGCAAACTAAAAAGGAAAAAATGTTAAATAGAGGATTAGATAAAGTAGAATTATTAAGAATAGTAGAAGCTGTTGCAAACGAGAAATCCATCGATAAAGAAATAGTCTTAGAGTCAATGGAAAGTGCAATACAGAAAGCAGCTTTGACAAAATTTGGAACTGAAAATAATATTCGAGTTATTATAGATCGCTTAAGTGGTGAAATTAAAATTCAAAAAGTTCTTGATATTGTCGACACCGTTGAGGACACTAGTAAACAAATAATTTTAAATGACGCACAATCTATAGATAAGAAAAATAAAGAACTTAAAGTGGGTGATCAAATATTTGAAGATTTACCTCAGATAGATTTTGGAAGAATAGCAGCACAAAGTGCTAAGCAAGTTATTAGTCTAAGAGTTAAAGAAGCAGAAAAAAATAGACAGTATGAAGATTTTATTGAAAAACAAGGTCAAATTTTAAGTGGAATTATAAAAAGATTGGAATATGGAAATGTAATTGTAGATTTAGGAAAAGCCGAAGGAGTAATAAAGAAAGATGAACTTATCCCAAGAGAAATTTTAAAAACTGGAGATCGTGTTAAAGCTTATTGTTATGAAGTTAAAAAAGAATTAAAAGGACATCAAATATTTCTATCAAGAGCTCATCCTGAGTTTTTAGCCAAATTATTTTTTCAAGAAGTTCCTGAAATTTATGAAGGTACAATAGAAATTAAAGCTGTTGCTAGAGATCCTGGTAGCAGAGCTAAAATTTGTGTTTTGTCAAAAGAAAGTTCGATAGATCCTGTAGGAGCTTGCGTAGGAATGAGAGGAAGTCGGGTTCAAACAATAGTCAATGAACTACACGGTGAGAAAATCGACATTATAAAGTGGACTGAAGATTTACCAACATTAATTTCTGAGTCTTTATCTCCAGCAGATATTCAAAAAGTATTAATTGATAAAGAGAATAAAAGAATAGATGTAATTTTAACCGAAGAAAATTTAAGTAAAGCCATTGGTAGAAGAGGTCAAAATGTTAGACTCGCTTCAAAATTAACAAACTATGAAATAGATATTTTAACAGATCAAGAAGACTCTGAGAGAAGACAAGCGGAATTCAAAGAAAACACGGAAAACTTAGTTAAAAGCTTAGAAGTAGATGAAACTTTGGGTCAACTGTTAGTGTCTGAGGGCATGCAGAGCATTGAAGAGCTAGCTCAAGCAAATTCAGATGAAATTACTAAAATCGAAGGCATAGATGAAGCAACAGCAAACGAATTAATCAACAGATCAAAAGAAAATTTAATAAAAGAAAAAGAACAAATTTCCAAAAAATTAAAAGAATTGGGAATGGAAGATGATCTAGTAAATCTAAAAGGTATTACCCAAGGCATGCTAGTATTACTTGGACAAAGAAATATTAGAAAATTAATAGATTTTGCCGATTTGTCTTCTGATGAACTGATTGGTGGTTTTGACGAAATAAAAGGAAAGAAGATTAGAATAGAAGGATATTTGGAAGAATTCTCTCTTTCAAGAGAAGAAGCCGATCAACTGATCATGGCTGCAAGGGAGATAGCATTTAAATAAAATATTAATGAAAGATCAAAAAAAAAAAAAAAAAAATTTAAACCATTTAACAAAAAAAAATAAAAAAAAAAAAAAAACAAAACAAAAAAAAGAAAGAAAAAAAAAAAAAAAAAAAAAAAAAAAAAACAACAATA
>Ga0115004_10004222_pt1 | contig 11505 bp, 8 predicted proteins | sample ArcticOcean_MG_C_10_FD_88737 | JGI IMG/M metagenome (GOLD analysis project Ga0115004, IMG submission 88737) | Marine microbial communities from western Arctic Ocean - ArcticOcean_MG_CB11_90 | ecosystem: Environmental > Aquatic > Marine > Oceanic | place: Arctic Ocean: Canada Basin | collected...
AACATAAACGAACATAAATGTCCACATCAAAGGCACAAAAATCATCTTCATCGTCAAAGCACTCGAGTCAAAAATCCTCGCATATGCAGATGATGAACGCGACCAAGCAATTAATGAACGCGAAGGACCACGCGGGGCATACTACGGACAACCAAGAGAAGCAGTTCTTGGAACAGAAATCACCGAACGAGCGTATTCTGAAATCGATTTACGACCTGTACGAACGTGGACCGAATGGGAACCAGCCAGGGTCAGTGGGCATACTGGAGATCGCGAAAGATCCTTTGTTAGTCGTGCAATGTTGGAAACCGAGGAAGAAAGTATCGGTGTTGATCATCGGGAATCACTCGGCCGGGAAGAGCTCTTTTATTAACTGGTACATCGACGAGAGCATACAGACGACCGGGGTAGCGATCGAGACGAGGGGGTTTACGTACGTCACTAGTGGGAGGAAACGCGAGAGCTTGAAAGGAGACGCTACGTTTGCGTTTTATGATCACTTGGACGGGTTAGAGAAGTTCGAAGGTATACAGGCGAACGTGTTCACGGAAGTGAGTACGTCGAAGGAGAAGAATTTCCCGGCGATTGATTTCATTGATACGCCTGGGTTAGTGGATGGGGAGATGGAGTATCCTTTTGATGTGTCCGCGGCGATATTATGGTTAGCCGATCACGTGGATTTGATTTTAGTGTTTTTTGATCCAATCGGGCAAGCGTTGTGCGGGAGGACTATGAAAGTCATCGAGGCGTTGAACGTGAAGCACGCGGAGAAGTTATCGTATTACATGTCAAAGGCGGATCAAGTGGAGAAGGAGCACGATAGGCAGCGCGTATTGATTCAAATTACGCAGAATTTATCGGGGAGGATTAATAACTCGCACGCGTTTAAGTTGCCGACGATTTATTTGCCCAACGAACACAACGCCAACGCGAATATTCCAAACGCTTTATCAGAGGTTTGCGAAGATATCGATAAAGCGATTAGGTTGACGGTTCAAAAAAATCTCACTGCAATGAAGGATGATTGCGCGAGGATCGATAGGAAAGTAGTTGAAGTGTTAGAAGAAGATCGCACGAAAAGAGCGGAGAACGTGAAGAGATCAATGCGCGGCGCCGCGTTATTAGCCTTATCATGGGTTTTTATTTTCTTCATGACGTTCGTGGCATTCGTCGAGCTTTTTGCTTTTCGATTCGTTGGGAATTTCGTTAGAAAAACTATCATTCCGAGATGTAACGATTTTTTCGCCGCAATCTTAATGGGCATGTTACCAAGCGAAGTCGATGAGGTTGGGAGAAGTAAGTTTAGCGCGATGCAACGTTGGGGAGGCGTTCGAAGACGATACGTTTTTGGAGGCGCTTTGCTCGGCTATATTTTAGTAACGTACGTGAAAAACGTCGTATGGACGTTGAATAAAGTTTTAACGAAGAAAGAGCACGCGAGGATGCAAGCGTACCGCACGTATTTACAAGGATTGTTGAAAATTCGATCGAACTTGTATAGCGAGTACTTTAAGCAACTACATACTTTGTGATTGACTACTAAATAGAGATACACAAATAAATATAATACAACATTATCAATACCATGTTATCATTCTACTATCGCGCGTTAGCTAAAGAAACCTTATTGCTATTGCTATTATTATCATTATTATTACTTCCTAAAAGAGGAGATAATCGATCGAGTAAACTACTCCATAACGCATCGACAACTTCTTGTCCACACGCTCGCAAAACGGCGCTTTCTTCGGCAGTTAAATCGTTCACCGCGTCTAATAACTCATCAAAACCGCCATCGGAATTTGAGTTTCGCGCATCATCATAAATTGTTAGTTCCGCGCTTTCCAATTGCTTTCGCGTGCTCCTCGCGAGAGAAAGTAAACGTTCGTCGTTACCTAATGGAGATCTTCCACTTGCGAGAATACCTAAGAGTAAACCGGCAATTGCGTCTGGTTCCATCAATGCATCTCCGGTGAGTATAGTCGCCGCGTTTTTACCAGCTACTCCGGTTACTAAATCACCTAATGAAATTGCAAACAGTTCTTCCTCTCTCGATAACTTCGGCGCAGTGAGCTCCAAGACACGAGCTGGTGAGGCGAACACTGGCGTTGGCGTTCCGCTTCGCGTCGGCAAAAATAAAGGTCCTTCAATATCCTCCGGATTTGGTGGTTGAAAAGGAAGCCATGATGGCGGCCGCGGAATAAGTGCGAATGCACGCGTCACGGTCTTCCTCATCGCTTGTCTAGCCAACACATCTGCGGCACCAATCGATTCTTTCACTAAAAGTTTTCGAAGCGATTCCGCACGTGGAGTCAAGACATATTTTAACGACTGTTTCAAGCTCGCCGCATTTTCCGGTAAAGTTTCTAAATCAACAAACGTATCCGAAGTTTCAGCGACGATACCCATGGCAGAGTTCAACATAACCGCGAGACGCTCGCCTTTCAAAATCGAACCTCCGCTTGCAGTTGAGGCGTACAAAACTTCCTGTAACGCGCGTTGCGCTGCCGGTCTATCATCAGATAGCAACTTTCTTGCTACGAACGGATACGCTTCCATGATGAGCTTATAATCCGGATTGCCTAGCAATGCAATACCTTCCAAAGTAACAACTGCGCGACCTAAAAGTGCGAAATATGGTGGGATTGAAAACGGGATATCGTTCAAGACTGTTAATAAATCTTGCGTCATGGCTTGAAATCCACCGGCAGTGCTCGTTAAAGAGCCGTCCATATTATACATTCTCTTCAATTCAGCTTCGTATCTTTTCGCTCCACCGCCTTTGACGTAAGGAGAGAGCGCTTTATCCATCAAAGGAACTACTTTAGCGCGGTCGCAATCGTCTGGAAGAATTTTCAAATCAATGAAATCATCCACTAAAGCGGCGTAGTCTTTGTTCGCTAAATGAACGATGGAATTCACCATTGCGTCTTGATCTTCTTCATTTATGCGCGCAACTAAACCAAAATCTAAAATACACAATTTCCCTTTCGATTGATCGTTCATTTTCATCAAGTTCCCTGGGTGAGGATCTGAATGAAAGAAACCAACTTGCAAAAGTTGGACTAAAAAGCATTCTTGTCCAATGCCAACGAGTTCGCGAATTTCCGACGGTTCACATTCGGAAAGTTTTACTCCATCTATCCACTCTGAAACGAGCACGCGCCTTGTTGTTAACTCAAAATTCACAGCCGGAACGTACACATCGGCGACCTTTTCTTCATCCATTAACATCCTTCGTAACGTATCTTGATTCTTCGCTTCGTTTATGAAATCTAATTCTGTATAAAAACCAATCGCCCACTCGTTCAGGAGTGCGACGTAATCAGTTCTTTGTTGAGGCGCAAAGCGTTCGATTATGCCTTGATATACTTCAGCAGCTCTTCTTAAAACGTATAAATCTTTTGAGACCGTTGCTAAAATCCCCGGTCGTTGCACTTTCACGGCGACGAATTCATCTTTCCCTTTTAATTTTGCTCTATATACTTGCGCCAAACTCGCCGCGGCGACTGGTCGTTCTGAAATCTCGTCAAAAAACTCCGAAAGCGGTCCGCCTAATTCGTTCTCAATAATCGTAATCGCGTCCGTAGTAGAAAACGCTTTAACGCTATCTTGCAAAATCGCGAGTTCATCCAGAGCGACTTTCGGCAACACATCAGGCCTCACCGACATCATCTGTCCAGCCTTTATATACGTTGGTCCTAATCTTTGTATGATCTCTCTCGCATCTTTCGCTAAACTCGCTCCGTTCTTCGTTAACTCCGCGTTCCCTCCGCTAATACTCAACGAAGCCACTCTCGTCAAGAACGGAACGCTCTCTCTCAAAAACTCCAACCATCGCTTCTGTAAAGCGCCACCTTGTTTTTTCCAATAAATTTGAATCTTCGCAGGGTCGTACACTAACGGTAATCCATCGTCATCGACTAAGCCTTGATTCTCGACATCTAACGCGACGTACGATTTTTCATTATTCGGTGCCTCAATGCCTTTCATGCGTACGGTTTTCGATACGTCCAATATCGCCTCGGCGGCCTTCGTCGTTATCTGCGCGGCATCTAAGATCCCGGCCACTCTCGCCCTCGTAGTCGTTCGCACCGACATCCTAGAAGAAGAAGAATAACGAGAAGAAGAAGACGAAGAAGAAGAAGAAGTTCTGCTACTAATCCGTTCATACAAGGCTCTGCGCAGCGTACTATCCACTCGAATCAATCGATGCTGACCACTGTTATCCATAGCAGTACTATTCATTGCGAGTGTTCTGATCTTCTTTCGTAAGTTTGAGGATGTTGTCGTTATAATCGATCTTTCCGCGTTAAGCATGTGTTCGTAGAAATGACGTCCGAGCTTAAAGTGATGTTGATGACGTTTCGATTTATGCCGAAATTCATGTTTCCATGCTGGCTGAAATTTATTCTCAGCAGCAGCAAACAGCAGGCAAAAGAAATTTAAAAAATCCGTACTCTCTTTTATTTAATTAATTTAAATACAAAGTCGCGCGCGAGAATATACACACACATATCAATACAGATATACATACATACTTTCGATAGTAAGTAAGCGTTGCGAGATGACGCGTGATAGGGACCGCGTAAGTGCTGCGTTTGTTCGTGCGAGTGGGGAAAGCGATGACCGTGATTACGAGGACGACGACATGTCATCAGATCAGTCAAAGATGAATCTTAAAATAGAAAGAAAAGACGAAGAAGAAGAAGAGAGAGTTTTTATACCCGATGAGGAGATATATAGGAGCTCGAAGCGTGAACGAGGCGATGGAATTGCTGGAGCGACTTTGGCCGAAAATGGACAGCGCGTCGATCGAAGGTTGTTCGTGGAACCGCCGCAGAACCATGGAGTATTTTTAGGAGCGAGGTTACCTAGAGACGAACGCGTAGTCAATAGCGCGAACTTGAATCAAAAATCGCCGCAGTTTATTGATGAAACCGAAAGGTTTCGAACGATCGATTTAGCCGAGGAACAAAAAAGAGAACGGAAAGAGCTACGAGCGAAGAGAGATGCCTTAGATAACGCGCGCAGGGCGAGAAACGCCGAGCGAGAACAGGAAAAACTGAGACGAGAAGAACTCGCTATTGAAAAAGAAGAAGAACGAGCTGAATTCAAGCGCTCTCACGTCGGCAATCGCCCGAATACAACGAGCGTTCCGTACGATCCAGTGAATATGGAAATCAAAGACGATAAAGTGAGAGATCAGGATGCGAAAGAACTCAAGAAAATGCTCGCCAGGCGCGCGCTGACGGAAAAAAGGACGTACGGCGAGAGTTTTGATATCGTCACTCATTTGGAGCGCGTTAATATAAACAGCAGTAGTTGCGTACTATAACGAGAAATTTATTATTCTTTCTTTCTCTCTTTCTTTCTTCTAAGTATGATTCTGAGTTCGTTTGTGATATATCAATCCGCTTTTGTCTTTATATGCTTTCTCGCACCCAGGACACTTGTACGGCTTCAATCCAGTATGAATGCGCAAGTGTACTGCCAAACTGCCAGATTGCGCAAACGCTTTATCACATAAATGACATTTATACGGCTTCAATCCAGTATGAATACGCAAGTGCCTCGTCAAAGTATCAGATGTCGCAAACGCTTTCTCGCACCCAGGACATTTGAACGGCTTCTCGCCAGAATGTGTGCGCAAATGTTTTGTCAAATGACCAGATGCTGTAAACGCTTTATCGCATTCAGGACATTTGAACGGCTTCAATCCAGTATGAATGCGCAAGTGTGTTGTCAAATTACTAGATGTCGCAAACGCTTTCTCGCATCCAGGACACTTGAATGGCTTCTCGCCAGAATGCGTGCGCAAATGTACAGTCAAACTACCAGATTCCGCAAACGCTTTATCACACAAATGACATTTATACGGCTTCAATCCAGTATGAATGCGCAAGTGTGTTGTCAAATCATCAGATCGTGCAAACGCTTTCTCGCACCCAGGACACTTGTACAGCTTCAATCCAGTATGAATGCGCAAGTGTACTGTTAAAGCACCAGATGTCGCAAACGCTTTCTCGCACCCAGGACACTTGAACGGCTTCAAACCATCATGACTGCGCAAGTGTGTTGTCAAATGACCAGATTGCGCAAACGCTTTATCACATAAATGACATTTAAACGGCTTCAATCCATCATGACTGCGCAAGTGCTTCGTCAAAGTATCAGATCGCGCAAACGCTTTATCACACAAATGCCATTTATACGGCTTCAATCCAGTATGAATGCGCAAGTGTGTTGTCAAATTACCAGATTGCGCAAACGCTTTCTCGCATCCAGGACACTTGAACGGCTTCTCGCCAGAATGTGTGCACAAGTGTGTTGTCAAATTACCAGATTCCGCAAACGCTTTATCGCATAAATGGCACTTATACGGCTTCAAGCCATTATGAACGCGCATATGTATATCTAAATGACTATTACTCGAAAACCCTTTATCGCACACGTGACAAACATGTCGTCGCCTATTATCACTCGTTCTTCCTCGTTCTCTTTTATGTACAATCTCTTCTTCTTCTTCTTCTTCTTCTTCAGATTCTTCTTCAGATTCTAATTCACTTTCTTCTTCTTCTTCGTGATCTTCTTCTTCTTCTGTTGAAGAACTTCTCGATCTCGAACGACTAATCACGTTCACTCTTGAATTCCTCACCGGTTCACTCTTCCTCCTGACCATTATTTCATCAATTAATCGTTATCAAAGTATTATTATTAATATGTATTAAACAGAAAAACTACGTACGTACGTTCTGGATATCTGAAGTAGTAGCAGAGAGCAGCAAAATCTGAAACAACTTCATAAGAAAGACAGATTTTGAATAGCATTCGAGATATGTCGCTCGTATCACTGAATCCACCGAACGAGCGAAAGCTCGCATTAATAGGACTTTTGATAAGAATCGTGCTTTTTTATCTCCCAACAGAAGGACTCCGAGACAGTGTATCGAAATCGTTCACGCTGACGACTGCGTTCGATTCGAACTTACACGTGAAAGAGTTCTTATACCTAAAAAGGAATAAGAATAACGATAGTGTTATTACGAACGCGTCGAGGGTATCACCGATCACTGGAGTCATATTTGGAGTATTTTATGGCGATAACGGTAGTCGCTCAGCGTGTTTTGTGATCGATTTAGTGACCGCTTTGATGTTAAGAGCGTTACATTTGAGACTTGTGAGGGGGAAAAATGTTCATGAAAATGAGGAAAATGTTTCAGTGTTTGGTTTCTATTTAGTACATCCAATGATTTTAATGTCTTTACTGAGTCACAGTCAACGATGTGCAGAGTTTTTGAGTATTGTTATGGTGTTTTATGTAGCCTTGGATGAAGGGAAACGCGCTGAGATGATGACTGGCGTAGCGCTCGCGGCGCTGACGTTGATTTACGCTCCAGCGGCTATCGCGATGTTTCCTGGGGTTTTAGCGCATTTTCTATGCAATGGAGAGAGTAAAAACGATAGCAGTAATGATAGTAGTAGCTTGATAGTGAGTGGGAGGAAGAGAGGTGTGCAGTTCGTAATGCAGTACTTTTTTGCACTCGCGACTTTAGTGAATGTAGCGGATAGGTATGTAGTGCCAAATGATTCTTTGAGAACGTGGTTACGCATAGCGATCTTCGATCGATTTACTGGTAAGGAGTTACAACCGAACGTTGGTTTACAATGGTATGTATATTCCTTAGTGTGGAAAAGGTTTCTTTCGTGGTATTACGTAGCGTTTCAAGGATGTAGTATAGCGTGCACTATAGCTCTCGCGATTCGATTTAGTAGTTCTAGCTCTGCTTCTTCTTCACCGAGTAGTAAAACGGCAAAAAATAGAGAGGCGCAAAGAGTCGCGCCTTTATTCAGCTCATGCGTGGCTTTATTTAGCACTATTGCTTTATCCTCGCATCCAAGTTTAGGAGAGTTTGCGTTTGTATCGCTTTTATGTTTAGCATTTGCAAACGTATCGCTTACCAGTAAAAACGCTCAGAAAATTGTTTTAGACGGAGCTATGATTGCTATCGCTATTTTTGGATTAAGTTTCGTCACATTACGAGCGTGGTTGGAGACGAGAACGGGGAATCCAAACTATTTCTTTGCCGTTACGTTAATGTTTGCGTTAGGTCAAGTATATATCGTCTACCATGCGATCAATTTTGCTTTACTAGCGTTGAAGAAAAAAGAATCTTAATTTATTCAAGGAATCTGGCGCGTTAAAATAAGGCGGTATTCGTAAAGTTGGCATAGTAAAAATATAGCATTAAAAACGTTACTATTGTTTAACAATCGTTTGATAGTATTGCCAGCAAGCAACGCCTTCTGTAGTCGGAGCATTCTCATCTTTGAACGCCTCTTTTCGCATTTTCTCCGCCTCTGCACCTGGAAGAAACCTTTTCTTAATTCGAAAATAGACGACGTAGTTTGCTAAAATCTGTAAATCGAAAAACGTCGATTCGTCGCTACCGAGTTTTCTTCCGGCGTTAATTAACTCAACTAACTCGTAAGGAACGTCCAATTGTTTTGCAATTTCGAGTTTACATTCACCAACTGTCCCTAACGCGTTCCTGTACGCGTATCGAACGGTCATTTTCTCCGACTCGCTCGGGTGCACGTCCCACGGCCTCAAACGTAAAGGCACTGGTTCATCTGGCGCTATGTTCGGATCACTTCGTTTCTTAATTCTTTGCACGCGTAATTTCTCTCTGTTCGGTAAGTCTCTGAACGCCGGGCTATCATCGACGAACTCTTGTTCGGTCCATTCTCGTTCAGCGTCCTCGTGTTCAAAATCGCCCTTCTCTTGCAACTCCCAGAACTCGACCGACTCCTTATCGTGTTTATCTCTCCTCATTTGAATGTTATTCACCATTCCACGCGTGAACTTCCCGTTTTGTCCCGGCTTCTCGTTCGCTTTAAAATGTCTTTTCTCTCTCTTTTCCATCTCTTCTCGATCATTAGGACGACTCGCGCTCGTCGCTTTCTTCAACAACGTCTTGCCGTCGTCGTCGTCATCATCATTGACTGATCTCATTTTATGAAAAGACTTATATAGTGATTTTTAAAAACGATGCAACCAAATTTATGTGTATATGTATGTGTACATATATATACTCTGTAGCAAAGAAACAAAAATCGTGTTATATATTTAGCCCTCGACTTATTCGCGATTGATTATATATCTTCCTCGCGCGGAAGAGAGTAAAAAGAATCTTTTATTAATTTCCAAAATGAAATGCGTTTTTTGAGGGAGAGAGCGATTTCCCACAAAATTTAGCACTACTGTAAAAAAGCAAATTAAATATGCTCCGTAATACGATGTTTCGCAGCGCATCAGTCTTCACGAGAAGCGCTAGATGTTTACAAACAACACCATCATCATCGTCTCACGCATCTCATACTTTGAAAAGTAATGGCCATAAAACGACTACGAGAGCGCTTAACGAAATTAACAAATCTGAATCCGAATTGGAAGACGAGAGAGAACTTAATGGATCATCATTGCAAGGTCCAATAAACTCCCCATTATTAAAATTCGATGACGAGTTATACGCATATCTCCTCAAGAACACGCGAGAACGAGAGATCTTATTTAGGTTAAGAACTGAGACCGCGAAGTATTCTCCAATAGGCGCTCGCATGCAAATCCCAGTCGAACAAGGGCAGTTCATGCAGTTAGTTATTGAAATGATTCGAGCGAGGAAGATATTAGAGATTGGGGTATTTACTGGGTATAGTTCTTTAGCTATGTTGTTAGCTATGGATGGTGATTACGGTGTGAATAATAATAGTGGTACGAGTAGTAATAGAGATGGTGATGATGAAGCTGTGTTTCACGCGTGCGATATAGACGAAAAAGCGATGGCCGTGGCGAGGAAGTATTGGCGAGAAGCAAAGGTTGATCATTTAGTGAGAGAACACATAGGTGATGCGAAAGTGTCTGTAGAAAAAATAAAAGAGGAGTTTGGTGACGGGTATTTAGATTTATGTTTCATTGATGCCGATAAGAGGGCGTATATGGGATATTACGAACAAGTTTTACCAATGATGCGCCGAGGCGGTTTGATTATCATCGACAACGTTCTTTGGTACGGAAGACCGGTAAATAAAGAGTTTGATAAAGATGCGAAAACGATTGCGATAAAAGAATTTAATGAATTCATTGTGAACGATAAACGAGTAACACATAGCTTAGTCCCTATTGGAGATGGAATCTCCATTTGTAGAAAAAGGTAGATTATTATGATATTATTATTATTTGACACATTACTACTGACTACATCTGCTACATTAATTATAATTATTAACTAAAAACACACACAACGCAACGTAACGAAAAAGCAGATCAACTTACAGAAAGTAATCTGGTACCGTTCGCCTGGAAGGCGCCGCTATTTGTTGTGGCGCCGCTTCAAAGACCTTAAACGTCGGCGTGAAATGTTCATCTAATTCGAGTAAACTCGCTACGTTTCCACATCGATAACAATAGTTCGGCGCCGACCATACCGTCACGAGTTGATTATCAAACATCCATTTATATCCCTCCATGACCAATTGATGGGCTCGACAAATTAATTTCAAAGCGTTTTTATCGTTAAATTGTTGACAAGCGTCGTCGCCGAATAAATACCCAGCCCCTCGCGGGGATAACCCCCACCCCTTTATGTCCTCAGGATCTGACCATAACAAATCGCACATAGGCCCTTCGTGTGGGACTTCCCGTTTTCTATCAATAGCTCGAATCTCATCTATCGTCGTAATATTCGGCGACAACCCTCCGTGCACGCATAGCGCTCTCCCGTCGATCATCGCCGATAGGCTTAAATAATCAAACACATCCGTACAATACCTCCACACGTTAACGCTCCCATACTTCCTTAAACATTCGTCATAAAATCCATACACTTGCGTGATTTGCCTACACTCATGGTTCCCTCTGATCAAGAACATCCTATCCGGGTATCGAACTTTCAACGATAACAATAACAAAAACGTTTCGACGCTATAGAATCCTCTATCGACGAAATCGCCCATGAACAAATAATTCGTATCCGGGCACTCTCCACCGACCGAAAATAACTCCCTCAAATCATAAAATTGTCCATGTATGTCCCCACATATCGTCACCGGCGACTGTATGTTCTGCACGTTTGACTCCTCGCATAAGATCTCGACTGCTAATTGACATAACTTCTTAACCTCGTTTTCGCTTATGATTTCGCAGTTTCTCAGTCGTTCAATCCACGAATCGAGCTCGTTATTCGTACTATTACTACTGCTCGCCATTTATTTCTTATTTCTTATTATTCTTTGCTCTCTTTCTCTCGCGAGACTACTTATTATTACTTATTTACCCAATTATATTGAATTTGAATTCTTTTCGCGATTCTCTCTCTTGCTCTCTCTCTCTCTCGCTCTCTCTGAAGTAAAAAACAAAACGCGCTCCCAACAATACTCACAAAATCACGCTCTCTCTTAATCTCTCGCTCTCTTAATCTCCTTCTCTGCACTTGATCGAAAAAT
>Ga0115004_10004225_pt1 | contig 11493 bp, 7 predicted proteins | sample ArcticOcean_MG_C_10_FD_88737 | JGI IMG/M metagenome (GOLD analysis project Ga0115004, IMG submission 88737) | Marine microbial communities from western Arctic Ocean - ArcticOcean_MG_CB11_90 | ecosystem: Environmental > Aquatic > Marine > Oceanic | place: Arctic Ocean: Canada Basin | collected...
TCCTTCGGATAATTCTAATCCTTCGGATAATTCTAATCCTTCGGATAATTCTAATCCTTCGGATAATTCTAATCCTTCGGATAATGCTAATCCTTCGGATAATTCTAATCCTTCGGATAATGCTAATCCCTCGGATAATGCTAATCCTTCGGATAATGCTAATCCCTCGGATAATGCTAATCCCTCGGATAATGCTAATCCCTCGGATAATGCTAATCCCTCGGATAATGCTAATCCCTCGGATAATGATTTACTAGAGGTGAATAGTATACACGGAGTTATTAAAGAATGCACGTGCAGCTATTTGGTTCATCCGTTGTGCATATATCAATGGATATGTAATAACCCAACGTGTTTAATGTGTGATTCTTTCATAATGGTGCCTCCGCCACCTATACATATACCGATAACGAATGGTAATATTCCACACGTTCGTGCATTGTCGCCACCCCCTCCATATGAGTTGTATCGTTATGCTCGACCGGGTCTTGCTATTCACGATTATAATATATACGAACCCGACGACGACTATTTTGAATTACATAACGAAGATAATATAATACAAACAGACTGCACGCAAGTAATGTGTATATTCTTAATTATTATTTTGGTTATTTCTGGATGGATTGTTGCTACGATCGTTTAAATAATATTTATTTAGTTTTAGTCTAAAAAAATATTATAATTTATATGCTGCTCCAATTCGTATGATTAAATGGAGCAACTAATATTTCGGGAAGTTTACGTTGCCATTTTTCCACGTTTTTATCGAATGCAGCCTCATTGTTTGATTGAGGAAATTGTGAGCTATTTTTCATTATTGTGCTCTCCTCATCAGTGATTTTGGGTTTATTCCCATAACAATTTATTCCAAATTTAGCGTTGGGATTTGAAATATACCCCCCGTTTATACCGGGGCGCCCACAATCGTGAATATGTCCTTCGATCTTCTGCATCTTTTGCCACTTATCATATTGCGTGGGAAATAATGCAAGTTGATTATCCGACCAACCATAACTGCACCAGTCTCCACCCTTTTCATACGAAGCCTCTATCTCTTTATAATTTGCTAATCTTCCTCCATATGCTTTGCATATTGCTGTTGCGTCGGGATAAGTATACTTATTGCCGGGTATGTGAAATACTTGCTTTCCTTTCATAATCTCGGGTGGGGCGGTTGCTGGTGCTGCTGTTGTGGGGGGCGGTGTCGACGAGCCGCCACCTGTGCCGTCGCCACCCGTGCCGTCGCCACCTGTGCCGTCGCCACCACCTGCACCCCTCGAATTACCCTCCCCAATTATACTATCTTGGTTTACTAATATATCTATTTCCGGCGTTTTTGTAAACAAATCCTGCAAACTTGTTGTAATATCGATGTTAAAGAAATACGCAAATCCGTTAAACAATATCAATACAATAAACACGACCCATAATAGGATTTCCAAAGCATTTTTTTCAGATGTTTGTGGACCAGATACTTGCCCCCCTCCCCCAGAACCTCCTAAAGATGAAAACATTATGTAAAATGTTACTACTACAAAAACTAATACGATCAACGCCGTTTCATTTCTTCCAAATTTAAATGGTGACTTTATATAGGGTATTCCCGTTGCAGAATTTAAGTTAACGTCCATTATATATGTTTAGTTATTTTTTTTTACGAAGGAAGAAACAATAAGAGTTCCCGCTAACTACCTTCGCCCGATTTATAATCTTCACACTAGTATCGTTAAATTCATACCAATTGTCGTTTGCGTTTTTAATATATGCGGTATAATGACCTCCGCCACTTCCGCCAATATGATTACACACACCATATAAGTCATATATACACTTTTCTTTTTCATACCCGCTTACATATTTAGATAAGTCGATGTCGGTTAGAGGAGAATGGATCATTTTATTTATCTTGCGACCAGAAGACGACCATCTTTTGATGTCGATAATAAATACGTTTGGCAAGTTCCAAAATGTGATACCGCGCATCACATCTTCATATTTATTCGTTTTATCATTATGCCACGCATTCTCTCCGCATAGTTTTTCCTTTTTACAATATTCGTCGAAGCAATCAAATAACGTGGGACACTCCTTGTCCGGAACGGAAAGACTTAATACCGAGAAGGGTTCGGGACTCATTCCGAGCTGTTCTCTGCCATCTATAGATGTTATCTCAGACACGTGAATTCCGTAAAATATATTTAGTATTTCGGAATAGTCATTCTTATACATCTCCTTCATCATATTATAACAAGAAATTGCAATCTTATCGGTGGTGTTTACTACATTCCCGGTTATTTCCATGTTTACTTCCCTCCTTATTGCGTTATGAAAGCTATCTAAAATAAACAATAAATACTCCTGGATGTCGTTTTGCGAATTACCCGTGAATAATTCTAAATCTTTAATGCGGGCGATTTTTTGAACGCTTTTAACAAATCCCCACGGAGCAATCGTGCAATTATTCGACCACATCATCGTTCGCAACTTATCCCATTCTATTAGCAATACCGAGTCGGATACTTTGTTGATACGTTTTTTATAGGTATCTTCGTTTAAAAAATCGCTAAGCTCATATGTGTGTGATAATATTTGCATACACGAATTTAAGTAGCACGAATTTCCTACATTAGCTAATCCTGTTAATCCTTTACCGCTATATTTTTTGTGCAACGATTCCTCACGCAAACTCATATATTTATAGTATAAACTGTTTCATTCTATTTAAACATCTTTTATTATTATAAATATGGATAACGGAACAACGCGATCACTACGAGATAGTCTCCGTCAGCGTCAACATTTTCTTAACAATACCTCCGCAAATTATTTAGATAATATCCACTCGTCAAGAAATATTATGGACAATATGCTTTCCATAATGGCCTCTCAGGAAAGAAATATGAGTACACTTCTTCGGAACCCACACATCGGGCGCTCTATAAATAATTCGAACGCGACAACTATGAGAGGGGAAGTCGACGACACATATAGAAATTATCGCAGGGCTCCTCCTGTAAATTTTACAGATGTCCCGAGAAACATAATTCCCGGAAGAAATATCCCCCCTCCCCGCCGAGCAAGACCACGCAGCGCCGCACACATACCCAATCCAACCGCCACACAAGACCTACTTGAGAATAGAATAACGGACATATTTAGAAATTTGGCGCAACCTGGAGGCGCGCTAGATAATAATATCATTCAATTCGATTTTTATGCACCCGTTTCTATTATTCCTACGGAGCAACAAATAACAAATGCGACAAGAGAAATTTTGTTCTCCAGTATAGCCGCTCCTATAAATAATACGTGTCCTATAAGCCACGATGCGATTGACCCAAGTGACGTTGTTATGCAAATTAATCACTGTGGCCACATCTTTACGCCTCGCAACTTACGCGAGTGGTTTAGTAGAAGTGTTCGCTGCCCCGTATGTAGGTTTGATATTAGAGACTGCAGTTCAAATACAACTGATATTTCACAGAATAGCGCACCACAGAATAGCGCACCACAGAATAGCGCACCACATAATAGCGCACCACAGAATAGCGCACCACAGAATAGCGCACAAGACGCATCTATGAATCAGACTACTATGAATAATCTGGTTAATATTATAAATACCGAATTTGCGAATTATTTTGAAAATAACCAAACAGACGCGTCCGAAAATATTTCGATTCAATATAGGTATTCGCCAGAAGGTAATAACGATATTGGACAAGACTTACTAATAAATACTCGGACAAGCGCACAAGTGCCTGCTCCTGCTGCTGCTCCTGCTGCTCCTGCTGCTCCTGCTGCTCCTGCTGCTCCTGCTGCTCCTGCTGCCCTTCGCGCTCGTGTTCCCGCTTCTCTTCTTCTTCCCGCCACTCTCGCTCCCGCTCCTGTTGCTGCTCCTGCTGCTCCTGCTGCTCCTGCTGCTGCGCCTGCTGCTCCTGCTGCTGCGCCTGCTGCTGCGCCTGCGCCCATATTTGGACCTATTACCCATTCGGATAATATATTAGAGAATTTTACAGATTCCCTATCTGATTAATCTGTCGGCAGCACATTGTTCCTGATTAATAAAAAAATTGAAAGACTTTAATCCCCTATAATTATTGCAATATATTATGAACTTTCGTGATTGCGCTATGAAATGCAGGCCATATGTTGGCGCGGTGTGGAACATTATCGGTATTTATATTATTTGGATGATTATTCATTACACCTCGGCCCACCTATACGCAGCGTATTGCACACCATATACATTTATGGGATTTCTCGCCACACCATTCCTCGTTCTAAGCCCCCACTGCACCGCCCTCCGTTGGTGTATTATCCGGGGTGCAGATACAATCACCACTATGTGGATTGTTATTGGGACGTCTATTGCAGCACGACTAGGTGGGTACGCGATCGAGTAAATATTAATTAATATCTATAGGAATTGGTATAATTAAAGGAACAATAGGAAAGGCCGAAATCTCTTTTCTTATACGACCCACGTTCCTCCTCGCACCCCACAATTTATTCCTATTTTGTCTAATTATCTTCTTCGTTTCACTATAATTAACGGCGTCTGTCGTTATTTTTTTTTTAAAAAGTGAGTCGGATAAAGTAGCATCTTTCAGTTTTTTTTCCATTACATCTAACTTATCAAATAGCTTATTAAGAATGGGTGACTCCCCGTGTTTTTTCCCCTCCCTTTTTATTGTTTTAAACCTAGCGTGTTCCGTTGGACTTAAGTAGCATCGGCGGCGAACACAACCGTAAGATTTTGGTTCTGACTTACCGACATTATTTATTCCGTTATTTCCGCAATGGGGACACTTTCCATCTACTTCAACCTTACGTCCATACGCATCGTAATCGTAAGACCCTCTATGTCTAAACCACGTCACAATACAGTGGGTGTGATATGTATGGTTGCATTCGGGTAATTTATATGTTTGAGCTGTATCTAACTGGTCGTGGCATATAATACAAATATTATCTTCAACAGGTGGTATATTTACATCTAGTATGTTCAACGCCATTAATATTCATAATAATATTATGTTTAATATTATTATAATTTAATATATTTAAAAATCAACGAGTTCAGTGTAGTTTTTACACAAAATATTTTGTGCGCGATTACTCCTAATAAAAAAGCCCCGAATATTGTCCATCCGGGCGAAGTATTAAAATACTTTATCACCGCATAGGCACCTAATAATGTAAATATAACATCAACTATTGCTATGTTAAAAATACGGTAGGCGTGCGCACCCTTTCCAGGCTTTCCGAAGATATCCTTATATTTACAGAGGGACATATAATATATGTGGATATATTTTATGAATAAAACTATGATGAAAACTTAGAAAAGAGAACCAAATATTAAAGCATCTCGTCTATAAAATCTACAATCTTACCCACGTTCAAAGAGCCTAGACCACTTACAGGGTCATACCCCTTTGTTGCATTGAACCCAAAATTGGTTGCATTATCACAGCATTGCTGTTCGGTGCACCAGTTATGTCCAATGGTAATATCGCGAAAACAATCCTCGCAATTTGAATGTATATAGTAGAGTAGCGGATTAGCAAATCCTAGTTTAATATGATAACGATTCCATAAATGATTTGAAACCAGTCCCAATAAACCTCCTGTTACTGGTGCTGAACAACTCGTGCCGTCTACTCCCTGCATTTCATCTTGCGCGTAAATTGGGCAGTTGTGTCCGATCGCAGTAAGATCAGGATAAGCCCTCCCATTACTATTATATAATGATTTAGACGGCAGCGCCACACCCGACTCCAAATAGCTACTCACTACATCTGATTGCCACCAAGGAGTCTCGTTAAGATATAGGTCAAACCCTCCTCCAGCAGTCCAACCCACGTGCTCAAAGCTAATAGAACGTTCATCGGTGCCTACAATACACCCAAAATCACGACAAAGAGGGGTTGTCGCATTTTTTGTGGCGTTTTTATAGGGGACATATGTTGCTCCAACGCTCGTGATATATGGACTTGAACCGGGAAATACGGGATTCATCGGTCTACCATATCCACATTGTTCGTTGGTACGCCCAGGTGCACCTGCATCGCCCGACGATACCACAATAGTAACGCCCCTAAGAGCCAGCTTTAAAAACTCGGTGTTGACTCTCTCTACATATTTTTCTGAAGTTAATCCACTCGAACAATCTATGATATCGCACTGACTATCTTCCGCCCATCCCCACGACATAGATATAATATTCCCTATATTTTGAGAATTAAAATAATCTACAGCAAAAGAAAACAGCCAGTATGGCGTATCCCAAAACCACATCTCCATTCCGTTTCCCGCCTGAGACATCATTTGAACATCCAGCACGCTCTCAATATCTATTCCGACATTACCGCCAACTATTTTGACGACATCATTTTCCGACTGATTATTAGATGCCTGATGCATCGTTAAATCTGCGGGCAAGAATCCGGCATTGCCTTGAAACTCGGCGAGAACGCCTATTACCGAGTGTGATACGCTTTCGGTGGAAACATTATACATATACATAAGTGGTTCCCTCCCGAAAAAACGCTCATCCGTATCTCCATTAGAAACGGGGCGATTGCGAGAAATATACTGACTATTTTTATTGAGAGGATTCCGTTTAATTTCCATTTCAACAAATTCGATTATTGGAGAAAGTTCTAGTGGAATAGAATAATCCAATAATTTATTTTTAGATATTCCCCCCTCAGGGATTTTAAACACGTGCGCCAGTTTAGGATATGATGCCGAAAACCTTATCGCATCTCCGTGATTCTCCGCGTCTTGTATATTGTTATCACTCAGCCAAGTGAGAACCGCACGCTGTTCATGATGCGGCGGGTCAACGATAGAATGGATTTGCGGTGCGGAGAGATATTTTCCATATTCAGCCGACACCGGGTCACTAATCTGTCGCAATTTATCTTCCAGCATAGGAATGTTTTGCTGTCGTAATGCAATATACACCGGGATGTCCTGCGAATAAATGTGCGTAATACCGAATAATGCTGCGACAATAAACCTTAGGAAACCCATATAATGTAATACTTAATTATATTTCTAAATAGATTCGGTTAAAATATTAATATATATATATAATGCTTCAAACATTTAAAGTATTTGGGCAAAAAATATTATATGGCTTCGGTTTTGGGAGCGGAATGGGCGTTGCGTTCCTTATTGAAAACAAGATTTATTCGAGTTCGGCTTACTAAATGCAATATCTCTTATTGGCCGAAGAAGCTCATTATACTCTGACTCCCATCCCGCATTGTTTGTTGCAAATATTTTTCAAAAAGCATTGCCTTCACCTCCTTATTGCGAATCGCATCCTCCTTCTTTTTATATGTTTCCGGATCAGGATGTAGTCGACGAAGGGTCTCCAGCTCCTTCTTCCATTTACGCAACGTATGTCCCTTTCGCTTCTTAAAATCCGCCAATTGCTCCAACACTAAAGCAAATACCTGCTGGACCGGTTTCATAATCTGGTTTGTGATATAAAACGAATAATTAATTTCGAGTTTTTTCTCTAGAATATACGCCGGAACTTCAATTCTTTCGCCTTGAAGTGCCTTCTTATTCTTATTCTTAATATATACATATGCAACACGGTCTCCCACGCTGGGCTTACTCCCCGGGTCCCGCTTACCAATCCTGTCAGCCAGAACTTTATGCGCAATCTGGTCAGGGTTTTTATAACCCGAACGCAGAGATTTTGTAATCACAAGCTTATCCATCTCCACATTGCCATCCACAATTTTCTGCAAACAATCTTTTAGAAACTTCGCCGCCGACTCCACATTTTTATCTTTCATCAAAATATCAATAATTCCGCCATAGATGTCCTTCACGATAGGAGCGTTGTCCCTGCGCTTCAATACAATCCCCATTGATTTACGCTTACACTTATGCGGGTCGTGCTCATATAACATACCCACATATCGCTTCTTGGAAAGCAAGCAGAACGGCATAAACGTCTTTTCATATTCCAAATCGTGGGGATTCTTCAGGAATTTAGTTGCGAGAGCTCCCGCCAGCTGAGAAAGCTCGATCGTAATCTCCAACGCCTTTTGTCCGATGATTTTCGTCCCATCCAACTCGGTCGGATTAAACTTGAAGAATACCGAGTCTGTATCGCCATATACATACTCCGCATTCACCATAATTCTACCATAATCTTTTGTCTCAACTTCCAGATTATGATACGCCTCTTCAATAACGCGCCGTGCGTATGTGAGCAACTTCCTGCCGATTGCCGTGGTCGATGCTGCACAATCCATCTCATAAAATGTGCTGGTCTTCGCGCCCGTCTGACCATACATCGAGTTAGCAGTTACTTTAATGCTTAACTGTCGCTTATCCAAAATGTTCTTTTTGAAATCGTCTTTCTCGCCGGGAATAAGCCGCCTTGTATCTTTTCTCGCCTTAAGAAGCTCTTCGAGAATAGACGGCATAATGCCCTTCCCTTCCGGAAATTGCGCGTATCTGCACAACTTCTTTCCAATGTGAACTTTCTCCACGGCACTTCCTGGCAGCGAGCTTTTATTGCGCCACTCGTATGTGTCATATTCAATATCTACATACTTATAATTTGATAGATTATCATAGATATATTCGCCAGCTTCATTGCGCTCGCCTGTTTCTTTTACTAGATTTCCGGTCAAGTCATATTCTTTTGTCATTACCTTACTGTCGTGCGAGATGTTCTCACTAATCATCGACGACGGATAAAGGGAACTATAATCCACGCACGCGACCGGGTCTTCGAGATACAAATCGCACTTTGGTGGCAATACAATCGCACCTTCATATGCCTCATTGTTGCTGCCCTTCTCGATAACAGGCATAAGCGTGTTTTTCTCACGACATTTTTTAGCAATATAACTAGTTAGCTTGATCCCCTGCCCACGCATCACAAGGAAATTCAACGGAACACTGCAAAGTCGGGACATCTCAATAAAACCGGTGATGACGTCGATTTTACGCAACAAATGATGAACCAAGTTGCAATCCTGAATGCAATATTTTGCAATAATTGCCCGCTCATCAGGTCCTTCGTTTGTCATTCGGAAAATATCTTGCGGGGTGACATCGTCTTTCGCCATTCCCCACCTGACGCGCTTTGTCTTGGTATCGGGAGTTTCCGTCCCATTAATACAGAATGTTCCCTCCACGTAATTAATATCGAATACTTCAAACTTTTTTCCGTCTTTATATTGGTCAACCGAGTGAGCAGCCTCCTCGAAGTTGACAAAGCTGTGGTTCTCCAACCCAGAAAGGTTCTTACTATAAATCTTCGTGATGTCGTCGATGTGTTCAATCTTTTTCACTTGGTCACCGATAAAATACCCAGATACATAATCCAGCTTATACATCATAAGCTGATAATCTCGTCTAATATAATTATATAGGTCAACTTGTAGTCGCCCATTCATTTTAATATATTTAAGGTCATGCTGACCGCTCGCGATATAAATCGTGTTTTCCTCGAGCCCCTCCTTCTTTGTTTTCCAGTCTTTTTTAAGACAACGCTCGCCTTTGATCCTCGACAACCCGATAAACGAATCCACACAATTCAGCTCTTTTGCCCTCTGATACATAAACGGGTAATCAAAACCAAATATGTTATACCCGATGACAATATCAGGGTCTTCCTCCTGAATCAATCGCTGCCACGCGACGAGAACTTCCTTCTCCGTTTTGTAAGAGTCGATTACAGTATTATTAATAGACGGCAGATCACTACACGTATCAACAACAGCACAGTGGTTTAGGTATGGTGCAGATTCGGTATACTTCCAGAATGTAGAGCCGATAAATGTTACCTTATCTCCCTCGACCGGGGGAAATAAGCATTCGCCGTCGTTCAGAGACTTATTTATTACGGTAATCTTAATATCGCGGCATATCTTTGGATTATTTAACATATCCACTACATTTCCGCTGATTGAACAACGATTATATTTCTTCTTCTTTTTATACCAATAGTTGCATTGGTCCGACTCCACTTCATTGTTATTCTGTCCCTCTTCGCCTGCATTTGCTTCGATGTCTTGGGATATATCTTCGCATTCGCCGTCGTCGTCGCCGTCAGCGTTTCCGTCGTATCGGGAAATATCGGTATCAAACCAGCTCTCGAACGCCGTGATAAATATATCCTCATCAACAGGATATTTGGGATATATTATATCCACGTTATCAACTGTGTCGGTTTTTAACCGAAATGCCGTCTTGAGAATTTGTTTCATCAAAAGTTTCCCCTGCGTATTATCGATGTCATATTCTTTCGTATGTTCCTTCCACACATCTACAATATTAGTCGCCAGTTTTTTGTAATCCTTCTTCGCCAGGGGGAAGTCGCCGTGACTACTGCTCGCCTCAATATCAAAACTGCAGATCTTGTATGGAACAACTGTTTCTTTATCAGGCTGAGACACAATATGTTTGTAATGAATCGAGAACTCGTGCGTGCAACTCGTTTTGCTGAATTTTTTAGGAATTTTTGTGGTCAGTTTTGTCGGCAAACCAATCCAACCAGACGGACTAATATCTTTTATATGAAACATACGAAGAAGTGGAGGAATCTGTGCTTCGTAAATATATGTTTGGGTAGAGCACTCCCTACACAGATAACCGGCTGGATTTAGAACCTTATTATACACGCGATTTGTAATAGTTGTTGTATACCACAGATTTTTTGCCTTTCGCATCGCCGCCTCGCTCGTGAATTTAATAAGAATAAACGTGTGCTCTTTTCCGCCGTCGAACCCATACAATTTCTTCTTGTTTACGTATGATGCTTTCACTATACTATTATCGTAGTATTTCCCAAGGTCGTCGTTGATTTGCGATACGAATATCATCATCTTGCAGTCATCCCACTCGCCCTCCACTTTAATATAAAAGTAGGGAGTGAAGTCTGTTACGTAGATAGAGGCCGTCTCACCCTTTTCGTTTATTCCAAACATTTGAATCGCAAACTTTTTCTGATTACTTTTATCATCTCCCTCACTCTTTACCGATTCGTCGTAAGTATTAAAACTTAGGAGGCGGAAAGAGTGCATAGGCTTGATTTTCATTATTTTTACCATTATCTACTCTATTATTAACTCTTCAATTTTTCCTATATAATTTTCTGCACTTATTTTATGAAATATGCTTCTGTCTTTTCAAAAAATAAATTAGTTGTATATTATCCAATATAGTATAAACAATAGCTACTATACAATATAAATGCACCATAATTGCAGTAAATGCGGTAAACATTTCAAACAAAAATGCGACCTATCCGATCATCTACGCAATATATTTGATTGCGATAAATGCAATGATAATTTTAAGACTGACTATGTATATATAGATGGATCACCTATTCACATTATTGAATATATTAAGAATAAAGACAGCACATATTGTAAAAAAAAACTGCTTTGTTCACGAGGACACGCCCTCACACTTGTTAATGGGAAAATACGTAAAAAA
>Ga0115004_10004226_pt1 | contig 11492 bp, 8 predicted proteins | sample ArcticOcean_MG_C_10_FD_88737 | JGI IMG/M metagenome (GOLD analysis project Ga0115004, IMG submission 88737) | Marine microbial communities from western Arctic Ocean - ArcticOcean_MG_CB11_90 | ecosystem: Environmental > Aquatic > Marine > Oceanic | place: Arctic Ocean: Canada Basin | collected...
TAGGACCGTATTATAGGACCGTATTATAGGACCGTATTATAGGACCGTATTATAGGACCGTATTATAGGACCGTATTATAGGACCGTATTATAGGACCGTATTATAGGACCGTATTATAGGACAGTTTGAGAGAAGTCTATTATGACATTGTTTTCTCACACTTTATCATATTCGTAATTATAATAAATAATAATGTTTGAGTATTATTTATATGGTTTATTTGTATTTCCAATACAATGCGAAAATAGCGTAGAGTATTGCCATGTTGCGAGTGATGTAGCACCATAAAGAGAGCCAATCATCTTTGTATTTAATGTAGTGATACACGAAACTAGCAATGCTGAATGAGAAGACTAGAATTCCTTTCTGTTTGTTTTTGAGGAATAACCATGGTATGAACAATAATATGAAATAGAGTATATTTTCGAATGTAAATTTCGTATCTTTGGTAAAATCCCACTCCAGATGTTTGACACGCGGACGAGAGCACTTCGTGCCAGGTTTCAATAAATATTCTACAATGCCTCTCCCATAAACAATGATAAATACGATGGAAAGAATGGTAGTCATTTGAAGCGAAATATGAAGTGTTCTAAAATAGTAGCCAGCCCACAAGACGGACAGGGGTTGCATCAACAAGACGATGTATGCATAGATGGTAGCGTATTTGTTGGTGTCCCCGCAGGATTGGTCTTGCCACATAAAGTATTCTGCCAATTGCATCTGTATAACGAAGAAGAAGAAGATAGCAACGTGTTTGTCGTATTTGTCTCCAATATACAACAATACAACAATAGAGCGGTTATTGCTGTAACAATACCGAAATTTTGGATAGACGAACGGGCATCATAACACATATACATTATATACCTAAATTATATGGTCACTATTATGCCGGTGTGATATAGTGTAGTGTAGTTATGTCAGAACCGTATAACGATACCGCTGATTTGTACTTTAGAATTGGACTATTTGATAAATAAATACTATCCTAGAACTGTGGTAATATGATATTATCGGGAAATGGGTGGGATATCGGGAAATGGGTGGGATATCGGGAAATGGGTGGGATAGATAGATAGATAGATAGATAGATAGATAGATAGATAGATAGATAGATAGATAGATAGATATCGGGTATTGGGTTCATTGTTGAACTCGAGAGAACATTCGACATTTACCCTTCGAGAGAACATTCGACATTTACCCTTCGAGAGAACATTCGACATTTACCCTTCGAGAGAACATTTCACATTTACCCTTCGAGAGAACATTCGACATTTACCCTTCGAGAGAACATTTCACATTTACCCTTCGAGAGAACATTTCACATTTACACTTCGAGAGAACATTTCACATTTACACTTACTTACACTGACACTTTTATACCTCACTCCACTTTTTTCAAATTACCATCACTCTACCACGGGACACCACCGGCTATTCACAGAAGGGGAACCCAGGTTCCCCCTTACCCCCTCCTTACTTTTGATAAAATTGAAAAAATAATATAGATATATACACTTTATATCTATATATCTATAATCATGGGACGAAATTTACAAGGAGGTAACAAAACCAAATCAATGGCAAGAAATACGCCTTATGATAATAATAATACACGTGTGCCTCAATCAGAAGAAGAAAAATATGCGATAGTTAGATCTGTTAGTGGGAACGGTAGATTCCGTGTCGAAACATCAGAAAGTAAAACGCATATAGGTATTCTTCCAGGATCAATGAGGGGACATAAAAAAAGGAAAAATTATGTAGCACTTGATACCGTGGTACTTCTCAATGATAGAAGATCATGGCAATCAATAAAAGAAAATTCACCAGCAGACATAGTACACGTATACAGTCATATGGATGTAGAACGACTAGGATTGAATTCCTACTTTAAAGAAAAGAAAACGATTGAAAGTGACATTTTATTTTCAACAAATTCTATAAGCGATGCACTATCACAAAACGCAAAGGAGATTCAGTTTGACAATACAAATGAAGAAAAAGATAACGATTTCAACATTGATCTCATATAAATAATTCTCTATACATTTTTGTAAATTCAGTTATAAAATTACCATATTTATTATCTATCTATCTATCTCTATAATCATAATAAATAAACTCAAAATATTTTCTTCATTTAATATTTTAATCATCATTTTTTCCATGATATAATCGAATGAATCATTCATTCAAAAAAGGGGGACCATAAGATAGCACCCCCAAGTTATATAATTTGGTAAATAATTTTTTTAAGGTTCACTACAATAACTCGTAGTGAAAGTAATTCAAATGGTCCTTGAAAAAGGATAGTATTTTTACCATAACAAAATACTTTTTGTTTTTTCTAGTTTGTCGTAATATTCTGGTCGACTACTTGTGGTATTTTCTATATGTGTCACCAACGGTGTGTCAAAAACAGTATTTGGAATAGAAAAACGAAAGTAGCAGTAACATCAAACAAGTCAATGTACTTATCATATTCTTTACACCCTTGAAGATTTAAAATGGGACAGATAAATATTCTTTTTTTATTATATGAATGAATGACGCATAAAAGCGAAGATAATAAAATATCTGCTGTTAAATATTATTTGAAGAATAAAGATAATATTAGAAGAACTTGTAAATTTTTTGATTGTAATAAATAAATGTACATTACAACGATGGATAAAGAGATACGAAACTTCTAAAAATCTCACAAGAAGAAATATAAAACCTATTTCTTACAAAATAACAAAACCACAAGTGAAAAATGCGTTGGAATTATTGAACCAAAACGAAGAATTGACTTGAATGAATTAACGATTGATATGAAAAATAAAAATCCATCATTTGATATAACACTTCAACATTTAGTACGAAGAACAACAAAAAATTATAAGGAATCATAATAGTCGGTAGTTACACCCTTGAAGATTTAAATACGCACCTTTCGGTGAAAAAATAAAAACTAAAAGGTTTATCCTTTTCTGGATTATGTAAATTTTGATTTTACTGATTCGTCTAAACCAGTTGAATTTGAGTTGCTTCTTGATAAATAACTCGGTCATGCCTTGTTATGTATCGCATTTGAAGCAATTCTGTAAATATTTGTTGCTCCGTTTGTATCTCTGTTCCAATAACCGCATCCATTTTTACAACAAATCAGTCCATGAACTAAAATATGCCCGTCTCTAAATGGTTTCGGGTTTTCCCTTACCATTGTCTTGCTACAAATACCTACTGTAAGAAATGGGTTTCCTGATTTTTCTTGTAAGAGTTTTAGTTGTGTTATATTTGTAAATCCAATCTCGTAATGTAGATTTTTTACAATCAAAAATTTTACAGGTTTTCTTATACCCATCTCCATTTTCATTATTCAAATAATATTTAACAGCAGAATTTTATAATCATCTGTTTTATGTTTAGTCATTATCCTATAATAAATTAAGAAAATTAATTAGGGGTGCGGTTTTAAATCTTCAAGGGTGTAAAATACGCGTTGCTCTAAATGGCGGGCTTCGCCCGCCGAAATATCCAGTCTATCGACTGGATAAATCAAAACACTATAGTTTCGTTGTCTTATAGCTTTGTTGTATACATGCTATACCAGATACAAATAGTACTAATCCAAGTGTAAATAATCCATAATTAAAATCTTTTATTTTTAAAACAAAAATAGACAATAAAAATGTTATGAACACACTACAATTCAGAATCATATGTACGATTGTAGGATTAGATGTATTTTTCATTGCAACATATATCAAGTATCGAGTTAATGCAAACGATATTACAATAAATGTTGCTAGATGATAGAAATAATTTTTATACACGGACATAAGTTTCAACGAAAAAATATGGAACCCCATAAGAACAGCAGCAATCGCCGAATACAAAATAACCATATATATGGTATATCTTTATTTTTGTTTATCTATGATTTGAATTCTTATTTTTTTTCGCATTTGTTCTTCGTTATCAAACACAAATAGTTTACATTTTACGTATCTATACTGTTTTACTGGAGTTGGCAATACCGCTTGGGTCAGCCATTCCAATCTCTCAATATAAATCGTTGCTTTATCCCCATTTGCAATGACCTTGCCATCATATATTTCCTCTAAAATATCTGGATCATGTGTAACACGATGTAAAATATGCCCATCTGCTTGTACTCTTCTTATTTTTTTCATTTTACGATTCATTTTATCAATACGACCCAATTCTCTATCATAAAATGATAAGCACTTTTCGCTCATTTCTGGTACTTTGACATGATGCTTCATCCATGCAATTTGATTCAATAAATCCGCCATACGGCGTATTGGACTAGTTGCATGAACATACTGAGAAAATCCTAGCAATTCATGTTCCAATTTGAGTTGTTTATCTTCGTAAACTACATATTCACCAGACATTTGTTGCTCCCATATACGAACAAATGGTGGTAATATTCCATCGTCGTAAGATGTTGGTTCTTTTTTTGCCTGTACTGTACGAAACACACCAAAACGTTCAAATTTCATATGTTTCGCTAAGTAAAAGTTCATTTGCATCATCCAATACGCTATAACATTATGACTATCTTTCACTGTTTTATCTAATTTTTTTGTGAGTGTAAGCAAACTTTTATAACTTTCATTTTTTAATAAAGCCGGTTCCTCGTATACAAAGTTTTTATTGATTTTTATAGCAGATTGATATACCTGAGGGCGAGTTGCATCAAGATATTGGATATAGACTCCTTTTGTTGGATGTTCAATAACAGTAATGTCCATTGTCATCGCCAAACATATTTTACCTTCATCTAGACTACATAAATTTTCACCTACAGCGGTTGGTAACATTGGACGTTTCATGTCTGGAAAATAAATAGTAGACACTCGATCTCCTATATAATCCCACAACTGAAGTGCATCCAACCATACCCATACATTGGCTATATGAACTGATACAACGTGCTCTACAATGACGCCAGATGAACCAGATACAATTGAGATTGCATCGTCTCTGTCGGTACAGCCATTTGGGTCTACACTGAATGTATATATATTAGGTAGTTCGAACAGATACTCAAATCCTCCATATCTGTCGCTGTTTTGCATGATTTCATCTCGTATAGATTGTACGGAACGCTCTCTCAATGTTTCTTTTGTTACTGCAATTGCCGGTGTTATAGAGTGGTGTAAATTTTTACAATATAACTGATATTCATTGAAAGATGGCAGGTCATAAACATCGCCAATATTTTGAGAAATAATACCCAATGGGTGTTTTTCCTTCCAATTTTTGAAAAAGAAGGTAATATATTTATTTTTGAAGTTTTTATTGAAACCCATAGATAAATCAAAAGCGACTAAGAAACTGGGGATATTTGAATCGTGTGGTCGACATTTATAATAAAGCCGTTTGTTATTTTCAGTACGTCCGTATGTACGATTGTTTTCTAGTAGAAGAATACCTGGAATATTTTGACATTCTCTAACGGGGGAATGAGTTACTGTTATAGTGTCATCTTCGTTTTTGTTAAATGTATCGCCATGAAAAAGTTTATTTTCAAGGGGAGATTGTAGTGACGATTCTTCTGGTTCGTAACTCCATTTACTGTAATCTCTGGAAGAAATATTACACGTGTACATTTTTGCTAAATGTATATAGACATTTAGCAAAAGGAAATTCAATTTTGTACTTATATAAAAAGATTTTACCATAAAAAACAACAACAAAATATGTTAGCAAAGAAAGCAAAAGCACGTGCATCTTCCACAAAAGTCAATACCTCCAATACTCCCTATTTGGTCGTTGTAGAGTCACCTTCTAAATGTGCAAAAATTGAGAAATACTTAGGATTTCAGTATCGTTGTATCGCTTCTAAGGGGCACATTCGTGAAATCGCCAAAGTCGCCAACGCAAAAGAACACTATACGATTGAATTTGAATTGATTCCAGAAAAAGCCGATCATGTATCATGGATGAAGACAATCGTCTCTCATTTTGATAAAAATAACATCTTCATTGCCACAGACGATGATCGTGAAGGTGAAGGCATAGGTTGGCATATTTGCCAAGTTTGTAATCTTGACGTTCACACAACGAAACGTATTTTGTTCCATGAAGTGACCCAAATTGCTCTCCTGAAAGCTATACAAAATCCTATGCAATTACGAATGAACATCGTACATGCCCAACAAGCCCGTCAAGTACTGGACCGTATGATTGGATTCCAGATCAGTCCAATTTTGTCTCGGTTAATTGTCCATGACAATAGCAAATTCTTGTCGGCTGGTAGATGCCAGACTCCTACATTGCGTCTCATTTATGATCGATATCAAGAATCACTCTCTAAAATAGAAAGTTTACACTACAAGATAGTAGGTCGTTTTTTACCACATCCGTCCACTTTTGAGGGAACTCTCAATAAAATCTACGAAACGGAAGAATTGCTGTTAGCATTTCTCGAAAAAAGCAAAACATTTTCTCATAAATTGGAAATGAAAATGCCTAAAGTAAAATCCAATGGACCTCCGAAGCCGTTCAATACCTCCAATCTACTACAATTCGGCAGCAATGCTCTCCATATGTCACCTAAACATGTTATTGATTGTTGTCAAAGTTTGTATCAAGAAGGGCACATTACATATATGAGAACGGAGAGTAAACAATATGCGAAAGGTTTCTTGTCTCAAATTGAAAAATTTATAGAGGATCAATATGGAAATCAATATATCGGTGAACTTCAAAAGTTGGAAAATAGTGACAGCAACAATCCTCATGAGGCAATTCGGGTTACCAATCTAGATGTTCGATTTGTAGAGCATAAAGACAAGAAGGCATCAGAAGTATACAAGTTAATATGGACCCGTACTATGGAAAGTTGTATGTCTTCATATGATCACAAAGACCATGACATCCATGTCTCGGCTCCAGATGAGACCCACTACAAATCCACAATAGAGATTCCGCATTTTTTAGGATGGAAGAGAATTCATGTGGATCCGAAAGAAATGACTAAAGTATCTGAGTCCAATACGATCCAAATTCATTATATTGAGAGATACAATGGAAAAAAGGTATCATTCAATAAGATTGATTGTACTATACATATGAAGGACCTTGACAAGTATTACAATGAAGCGAGTCTCATTCAGAAATTGGAAGCGATCGGTGTAGGACGCCCGTCTACATATTCCATGTTGGTGGAAACAATCCAAGTCCGCAAGTATGTAGAGAAGGAAAACATTGAAGGAGAAATGATAGAACAAAATGAATATACTCTTCAAAATAATGAAATTGAGACAAACTCCATATCCAAAACATTCGGAGCTGCTAAAAACAAATTACGCATTCAAGATTTAGGCATTCAGTCGATTGATTTATTGTACAAACATTTCGAACCCATTTTTAGTTACGACTATACTAGTCAAATGGAGAGAGATTTGGACAAACTGATTGAAGATCCAACTATACCATGGTATAGTGTATGTGAAGTATGTGATAAAACCATAGATCAATGTCTCAAACCGATCAAAATGAAGATGTGTAAAGTATATTCAATCGATGAAGAACATGAATTCATTTTCGGAAAAGCGGGAGCAATGATTCGGGTAAAAGGATCGAAAACCTATAAATCGCTAAAGAAGGATTTGGAAATCGATTTTGAGAAATTAGAAAATGAAGAATATACATTGAATGAACTGATTGAAATTGAAAACCCATGTTTAGGAATTTATAAAAATGAAGAAGTGATTATCAAAAATGGACCATATGGTGCATATGTGAATTGGGGTAATAAGACAGTGAGTCTAAAATCTTTAGGAAAGAAGAAACTGCTAAAGGATATTACAATTGAAATGGTAATACAACTTTTAGAAGAAAACAAAACGAAAGAAGAAAAAAATACAACATTGAGAGAATTGGACGGAAACACATCAGTTAGAAACGGTAAGTTTGGCATGTATGTTTTCTATAAGACGGAAAACATGAATAAACCAAAATTTATAAACATCAAGAAGTGTCCGTTGAATGTGTTGGAAGATAGTAAAGTGCAAGTCTTGCAATGGGTGCAAAAAACAATACAAAAGTAATACGTATTGAAGGCGGATGTAAAAAATGCAATGTAATCATATAGGAATGACAGAAAGAGATATAATTTTTAATGGAACAATATTTGATTATCAAGCATGGGGGAAGTTTTTCAATAGTCCATCTCCTGACAAAAAACGGTCCCAGTTCATGTTTATATATTACTTTCTCTCAGTTGTACTTCAAATAATTAGTTTATCGTATTTATTCAATCACAAATCAACAGAATATTTAGTATACGTATTCACTTTTATTATATATTGTGTGAGCCCCTTTTTATGGATTCAAGATTTGCATAATTTTGGTAGTTCAATAGAGAAAGGAAGATATAAAAATTTGTTTAAATACAAAGAAGTCTCTTTAGGAATATCGTTTTTATTCACCTTTTTAGGAATTTTACTGGTGATCTTAACAAACGAAAACATACGAAAACACAAAATTGGAATCCATAAGAAGAAAGAAGATAAAGGATTCTGGGATCTATTTGAATATGAAAGAGATGATACTGACAAAAGTTACAAATCTGAAATAAATAGTCTGAAAACAAAAGATAAATTAAGAGAGAGAAACAATAATAGTATTTTAATATTGTATGCAACGTTATTATCGTCACAATGGGGTCTTATAGGAGAAGCTTTCTGTAGAAGCAATTCATTTGGTAAACAAGACAACCCAGAATTGTATAGTAGTGGTTTTACTGAAACATTGGCTTGGTTATTAGATCAACCATACATTACATTGAACAATTTGGATAAAAAGATACACAACTACACAGATAAATTAAACGTAACTCCATTACTGAAGTCATTTTCTTTGTATTGTGTGACATTTATTTCAATGTTTTTCGGGTTGTTTATAAGACTACCTAAGGGATTCACCAAAATTCGAGATGAAAGCAATAACGGAGAAGACAAAACAGGTAACAAACGAGGATTAGCACGAAAGCAGGCAGATGCGGAAGAGAGATACAGACAAGTGAAGATTATCAATATGGGCAATTTATTTACACCAAAGTTTTATCGTAATTTGACAGACCATAAAAATACTACATTGTTTTTCTTCTCATTCATATTGTGTATATTGGCATTCATAATAATGAATGTAACCATACCTTTTACAGGCGGTTTTAGTTTCAAAACAACAATAAAAGAACATGCTGGTAAAACAGGGTTTATTACGCTATTATCGTCAATAATAGCACTGATTTTTGGATTGTGTTTTGGATTAAGAGATAAAGTTACAACATACACGATTGAAAATATGGTGATGTTATTGATTAGTGTAGTATTTGCATTATTTGGTACACCTGTTATATTAGCTATTCTTCAATTGCTGTTAGAAAGTGGTATTATAGGAATAATATTTGGCGGATTTTCAAATTTCTTTATAAAAGTGATAAACAAAATTATGCTGTCATTTGGACGGAACTTAAATGATTTACACTTCTTAACAATACCTCGAACATTGAACTACAATGGTTACTTTGGTTGGGCTGCGGGTTTTAGTTTCTTGGCATTGTTTTTATCTATGTTTGGTTTGGGTGCTACAAAGTGGACTCCAAGTAGTGGAATCAATGTTTATATCGATGAAAACGGAAATCGTAAAATAGACAGAAATGAACACGATGACAAAGGAATTAGACTATTCAATGCAGTACTAGTAACAATGGCAGTATCATTGTTTATTTCATTAACACCAAATTACAATATGTTCACAAATCTATATCAATTTATTAAAATAATCTTAGAATTACTATTGGTTTACATTGTACCTATAGGTTCAATTGGCATGGCATTGGCATTATTCATATTGTCGTATAAAAATCACCATAAAAAAATATATCAAACAGATGGATAAAATACAAAATGCGACCAAATAACATAAATATTTCCTTTCTACAAATTAAATGAAATATTACGAAACAAACTTTGAAGAGTACCTACAATCGGCTCAAAATTACGATTTACACAAGGAATTACAAACAACGATAACGAACTTACCAAAAAAAAACGATTTTAAAAATATTATTTTATATGGACCATCTGGAGTGGGAAAATACACTCAGGCGTTAAAAATAATACATTACTATTATGAAACGTGTTTTAAATATGACAAAAAAATATCAATCAATACAGATAAAACAGAAAAGAAGTCAAAAACATACAAATTGGACGATTCAAAGAAAAAGAACAATAAAGTCGTAAGTATTTCAAAAAAAGCAGATTACATGTATAGAATAAGCGATATTCATTATGAAATAGATATGGCAACACTAGGTTGTAATTCAAAAACATTGTGGTATGATATATTTTTCCAAATTATTGATATTATAACATTGAAACCAAATAAAACAGGCATAATAGTGTGTAAAAATTTTCATAATATCTATAATGAATTATTAGATGTGTTCAATAGCTATATTCGACATCCAGTACACAATATCAATGTGCATTTTATTTTACTTACAGAACACTTAAGTTTTATACCAGAGTCAATACTAAAATCGTTTGTAATTCTCCCAGTACGACGTCCATTGTGCAATGAACAAATGACGGTATATGAAAATCAAAAGAAGACAGTATTTGGTCATGCACAAATATATAGTCAATCAACAAACGAAAAGAAAGTGCTTTTGGAAAATTTAAACCATATTTCAGTTGAATCAATAACAAATATAAAAGAATTGAATGTCTTAAAAAGAACAACTACGTTACCAAATGATATATTCAATATAGTAAGTGACAATATATTGGAAAAAATCCTTCAACCATCCTTGATAGAAATTCAGTCATTTAGGAACGATATATACGAATTATTGATATATAATACAGACATAAATGAGGTAATATTTTATATAATAAGTTTTTGCATTACAAAAAATATATTTCAAATTGAAGATATTAATTCTATTTTGAAAAGAAGTTTTACATTTTTCAAATATTACAATAATAACTATAAACCAATTTATCATCTAGAAAACATGATTTTTTACATTATATATAAAATACATTTCAAAACAAAATAAAGTGAACTGTGCGATGTACTAAAATGGATTATAAAAAATCATGTAACATATTAGGTTTAGATGAAAACAGAGAACATGATATTTCTACAATAAAAAAGAAATATCATATATTGGCTTTACGCTATCATCCAGACAAAAATAAAGAAGAATATGCTTCTGAAAAATTTCGAGAAATAAATGAAGCGTATAAATGTTTAAGTAAATCAGATATTGCTCTACAACCATACGAAGTATTTGTAAGGTTATTTATGGGAACATTGGAGAATCAAGAGCATCAAGAATATATTCATACAATATTAGAAAAAGTACTTTGTATTTGTGAAAAACAAGCGATTCAAATGATTGAAAATATGGAACATGACAAATTTATTCTATTTTATAAACTCATCA
>Ga0115004_10004227_pt1 | contig 11492 bp, 17 predicted proteins | sample ArcticOcean_MG_C_10_FD_88737 | JGI IMG/M metagenome (GOLD analysis project Ga0115004, IMG submission 88737) | Marine microbial communities from western Arctic Ocean - ArcticOcean_MG_CB11_90 | ecosystem: Environmental > Aquatic > Marine > Oceanic | place: Arctic Ocean: Canada Basin | collected...
GAACAAGCTACTATGGAAGAAACAGTTATTCCAAGTGAGCCAAGAGTTAATCCAACTTATGATACAGGAGCTATATTTCCAATGCCAAATATTCAAGGACCAATGTCCTCGGAGCCAGGTTTTATGGAAATACCACAAATGGACAGAGCTCCTGAAGGTACTGTTATGCAAGATATGATAATGAAGGGAAGAGTTTTAGATCCTAGAGATATATATCCTCAAGATCCTGATCCTAGTTTTGTATTACCTCCAGGTGTTCGACCTAAAACAGGAATTTTACAAATAACAAAAGAATATGATATATGATCGAAATAACCGATGAACTAATTGACAGAGTTAAGACTCATGAAGGCTATAGGAATACTGTCTATTTAGACACGCTTGGCAAGAAAACTGTGGGGGTAGGACATCTTTGCGTAGAAGATCATTGGGAAGAAGATAGAGAATATGAAGAAGGTTATCTCATGAACATTTTTGAAGGTGATTTGAAAGAAGCTTGTGTTAATGCAGAGACTTTAATTAACAAGAACATTACGTCAGAAGTCATCTTAGAGGACTCCATAGAACACGTCTTAGTAGAAATGGTATTTCAACTGGGTATTGGAGGCGTTGGAAAGTTCCAGAAGATGTGGAAAGCCTTAAACGAATGTAATAATGAAGAAGCTGCGAATCAAATGCTTGATTCTAGGTGGCATTCTCAAACGCCCGCAAGGGCAGAATATCTTGCAGAAATAGTTGCAAGCGCATAAAGAAAGTAGTAGGGTAAACACATGGGTATAAGCAAAGTAAAAAATTTATTTGGAGCAGCAAAAAGAGGTTATGGAATGTTAGGCAAAGGTAAAACTGTTGTCAAAAATACTAATCCTCCTATGATTAAAATTAAACCTAAACCAAAGGGATCTACCCCTAAAAATCTTAATGATCAAAAAAAAGTTTACGTTTCAGATAAGCCCGCTATTTTAGGTAAAGAAACATATAATTATGAGGGTTTAAAAAATGTAAAGAAGACAGAAGGCATGAAAGAAAAGTCACAACCAATTAAACTTCCTCCAAGAAAAGGATCACCTAAAAAAGATTATGCTACTTTATCGGATATCAAAAAAGATAATCCAACTTTATATAAAAAATACATGGAAAACTTAGGTAAGAAAACTTCAACACCAAGTCGTTTTGAAAAAAGAAGAGCTTTTTTACAAGGAGTTCCAACATCTAAGAAAGTAATAGTAGGTGGAGCAATAGCATTAGCTGGTGCTGATCTAGCTACTGGAGGAAAAAAGATGAAGAAAGCCAAAGACAGCTTAAAGGAGAAGAAAAAATGAGAAAAGATTTAAGAAAAAGATTTGGTATCGTAGACACCTTCAAAGCACCTAAGATTCAAGACGATGGTGGTTCTCCAAAAGAGTACACGGACCACGGTGCATTTAACAACGAAGCTAAGCCAAGCCTACCTGAAGGTTACAAAAAAGGCGAAGCAAGAGGTATGGGAGCTGCTATCAAAGGCGGCAAATATATCATAGCTCCAGGAGAGTAAGATGCCTTTTTCAAAATATTCAAATAAGCAAAAAAAGTTAGCACGAATTGCAGAACCACGAGATGCGATTACAGGAGCTGACTTTGCTGCTTTAAAAAAGAAACCTAAGAAGATGGCTGGCGGAGGTACCATTGCTTCAGTTAAAAAAAGATATGATAACGCGATTAAGCGTAAGGTTGCAGATGTTAAGAAACGTAAAGAGTTAATTGCAGATCCATCAGATGGTTTTAAATTAGACAGAGCTTCCCAAACATTAAAAGATATTCTTAAAGAGCAAACTAAAGCCATAAAAAGAGGAAAATCTTACTTAGGTATTCAAGGTGTAGATGAACAAGAATTTAAAGTTAAAGACATTCCCACCCCTAAAATTTAAGTAATCCACTCTTTCGCAGCATCACCCATAACCTGACCAGCAATGTTAACCTTGTTCTTTAAGGCAGTTAAGATTTTTTCATCTATCGTTCCTCTACAAACAAGATCAACATAAGTAACCTTGCATTTTTGTCCTATTCTATGAGCTCTGTCTTCAGATTGTAATCGGATTTCTAAGTCGTAATTATTTGAATAATACACAACAGTGTGAGCGGAGGTAAGAGTAATACCATAGCCTCCGGTTTTTGGGTTAGCGACCAAATACGTAAGATCGTTCTCCACGTCTTGAAAATTCTTGACAAGATCCATCCGTGTCTGATTATCAGTATCACCATAAAAAGCTGCAGTCGAAGTATCACCATATTTCTCCTTTAATAATTTTGTTATAGTTTGAATATTATGTCTATAACTAGCCCAGATAATAACTTTACCTGTGGACTCATCTAGTACATGTAATAACTCACTATAACGATTGCCAGGGACGTCGTGAGTCTCACCATCATCGTTGATAGTAAACTCACAACACACCTGGTGCAGTTTCACAATTTGTGAAAGTCTGTTAGCAGTCGTCGTCGTTTTGTCGTTAAAGATAAACATAGCGTTTCGCTTTAACGATTCATACGCTACGAGCTGTTCCTTGCTCATCGGTACGAATCTTTTCTGATAGATCTTTTCAGGGAGATCTAAACAATCTTCTTTTTTAACACGGTATGAATTAGACTTAATTAATAAGTCAAGCTCATCAAGTCTTTGATAGCCAATGATAAGAGGAAAGGTTCTACCGCTTGATGTAGGTTTTGAAATAACTTTGGCGTATCTTGCACGGAAAGCATAATAATTATTTTGTCGAAGAATCTTTGTATCTAAAAAAGCAAATTGAGCAAAAATATCTAAAGGACTTTTAGTAACAGGAGTCCCTGTTAAAATTCTTTTATATTTTATATCTTTAGCAACACGTAACATATTTTTAGTTCTCATGGCCGCTGGAGTTTTAATAGTTGTACTCTCATCAACAATCATCATTGTTTTATTTTTATCTTGTTTAGAAATAAATTTGTCTAAAAACAAAAAACCTTTTTTACTAGAAATAGATTCTATATTCATAAGAAAAACAAAAAGACCTTTTTCTTGTTTAACTAAAATCTGTGTTAAGTCTTCCTTTGTTTCAGCATCTTTTAAACTTGGGTCCCAAGTAACAATCTTCATTTCTTGATCTGTGTATTCTATTATTTCTTTATGCCAGTTACGATACACGGACTTCGGACCAAAGATGATGACAACATTAATTTTATTATCACTATATAAATCGAGCATGTCATGAATAGTAGTAATAGTTTTACCTGTCCCCATCTCCATAAGATAAGCGAAAACATAAGGGTTTTTTCTTCTACACTCGGACACGGCAGTGCGTTGATGATCAAAAAGATCTTTTTTATAGTTAGCCATAAAAATAATATATTGCATTTTTCTAGGATTTCAAGTATAAGATTATTAATAACAACACTAGGAGGTGTTATATGGCTAACGAAATAAGCTTCGAGGAATTGAAGCATGACTCGGGAGATCTCAAAAAGCTTGATGATTCAAGCTTAGAGAGTCTTTCAGTTCTAATTCAAAAACTATTAGATAAACAAACTATAGTTGAAGAAATAGAATTAACTTTAAAAGAACAGAAGAGGGAAGTTGAAATATTATCCTCTGAGACAATACCACTTAAAATGCAAGAGATGGGTATCACATCTACTCAAATGGAAGACGGTAGCAAAGTAAGCTACAAAGATGAATTCTTTTGTCGTATTCCTAAAGATAGAGCTGAGGATGCTTTGAATTATTTAAGGGATAAAGGTCTTGGAGATATAATTAAAAATCAAGTTTCCACAAGTTTCGGATCGGGTGAAGATAATATGGCTGGTGATCTAGCTGGATATATTCAGCAGAATTACGGTGTCACCCCTGACGTGAAAGAATCAGTGCATCCTTCGACACTGAAGGCGTCTCTTAAAAGACGTCAAGAAGAAGGAATTTCGGACCCTGAGGATCTTTTCGGGATCTTCATACGTCCTGTAACCAAAGTAACGAAAGGTAAAAAATGAACGAACCAAAAGCAAAAAAAGAAGTAGCAACTAAATCAGAAAACACTGTTGCTGTTTCACAGCCTATGGATCTTGCCACAGTAATGGCGGACCAAGGCGCTGGATTATCTAGTCATACAATGGATGACTTAGCTATTCCTTTTATCAAAATACTTAGTTCTATGTCTCCACAGACAAAGAAAAATAAAACTGAGTATATTGAAGGAGCAACAGAAGGTATGATCTTTAATACTGTTAGTCAGGAATTGACTGATGGTACTAAAGGAATTTCAATCGTACCATGTCTCTTTGAACCTGTTCTACTTGAATGGACTGACAGAGGACAAGGATCTTCGGCTCCTGTTGTCCATCCTGTTGAATCAGATATTCTGAATCATGCAGTCAAGGATGCTGAGGGTAAACTTAGGTTGCCTTCAGGTACTTACTTAGAGAGGACTCACAATCATTATTGCCTCCTTATCGATAATGAAGGATTCACTTCTCAAGTGCTTCTTTCTATGAAAGTAAGTCAACTTTCTAAGTCAAGAAAGTGGAACACAGTAATCATGGGGGCTAAGGTTAGGAATGGTGACATAGTTATCAATCCTCCTAGTTGGTATTATACATATCACCTTCAAACCAAAGCTGAGTCAAATGACAAAGGTGATTGGTACGGCTGGAATATAACAAGGGGTGAGGTTGTTTCAGCGTCTGTGTATACCGAAGCGAAGGCTTTCCATGACTCTATTAAGAGGAAGGAAGTCAAAGTTAATTATACTGAGGACGATGGCACGGAAAAAAAGGATAATAATCCTTTTTAATCATTGAATGTGGTGGGGTCTTAATAGGCCCCACTCATTTGAGTGAGTGTGATGGCAGATCATATAAAATTCAGAGATATATTTAGTGGCTTGACTAGAGCTCATGGTGTTTATCATAAGGGTGAAGTTAAGGAAAATGGTAAAGTTAGTGGTAAAGCTTTTATTTTAAAAGAAGACGTCACTGATATTCATTGGAAAAATCATATAGAAGGTATTGAGCCTTCATTAGGAATTGTTCCAATACGAGATGATAGCACTTGTAGTTGGTGTTGTATTGATGTTGATGACTACACTCTTGATATTTTTAAAACAATTACAAACATTAGAAAATTAAAAATTCCAATCGTTCCCTGTCGATCTAAATCAGGTGGATTACATTTATTTATTTTTATTAAAGGAAGTATCACAGCTTCTCTTGCCCGGAAGAAATTAAAAGAGATTGCTTCGGTCTTAGGTTTTGCTCACTGTGAGATCTTTCCAAAGCAAACTGAACTTGATTCAAAGCGTGGAGACACAGGTAATTTTTTAAATCTACCTTACTTCAAAGGAGATTTAAGCGGAAGATACTCAATTGATGATAAAGGTGAGTCAAGAACCATGGAACAGTTCTTCGAGGCTGTAAATCAATATGCAATCATACCAGAGGACTTTCAAAACATATCTGTACAGTCCTTAAAACCGAAAAAGACCTCTTTTGATGGTCCTCCTTGCATAGAAATCCTTCAAAACATAGGTATTTACGAGGGTGGACGCGATGATGCGGTATTTCACTACTGTTGTTATGCTAAAAAGAAGTTTCCCACGGACCAATGGCAAAATGAAGTGTTTAATTTTAATACTGCTTACTGCAAACCTCCAATGGGTTATGATCAAGTCAAGCAAAAAATAGATCAACACGAAAAAAAAGATTATGGATACAAATGTAAGGATCAACCAATGATGTCTCACTGTGATAGTTCTAAATGTAGAGTAAGAAAATTTGGTATAGGCAGAGATGATATGGATATGTCTATTGAAAACTTGACAAAGCTAGAGTCAGATGAATCTGTATGGCATTTAGATGTAGATGGTCATAGAATTACAGTTACCACTGATGAGCTGATGGATCAAAAGTTATTTAGGAAAAAAGTATTAGAAACAAAAACTACATTACCTGTTGAAATGACTAAGCGGGATTATGAAGCTCGTATTAGAGAACTATTAGATACAGTTGAAATAGTGAAGATGCCTTATGAAGTTACTAAAGAAGGTAGATTTAATGCTCACCTGGATGACTTTATTTTTAATCAAGCTATTGCAGATGATATTCAAGAAATTATGAACCACTGTATTTATAAAGAAGAAAATAAAGTTTTCTTTCAGCTATCCTCTTTGGAGAGATATTTAAGAAAGAATCAATTCAAAGAATTTAGCACAACTCAAATGGGTTCTATTATTAGAGATAGAGGTGGAGATAGTAAACGTACGAGACTTAATTCCAACACAGTAAAGAATTTGTTTTGGATACCTGATCCTCAACCTCAAGAAGAAAAGAAATTAAAAGTACCTAAGGTAGATAATGATACCCCTTTCTAAAGTAAAAAAGATTTACGGTCCCCCAGGCACTGGTAAAACTACTTATCTTTTAAAAATAGTTGAAGAAGAAATACAAAGAAAAGTTACCCCTGATCAAATAGCTTTCCTTGCTTATACAAAAAAAGCTGCTACAGAAGCAGTTAATAGAGCTAGTCAAAAGTTTAAGCTTGACACTAAGGATTTTAAACATTTCAGAACCATACATAGTTTAGCTTTTCAAAGTTTAAGTTTATCTACTAACGATGTAATGAAGCCAAAACATTATATAGAAATATCAGAAGCTCTTAAAGTAGATTTACAACCAAAAGATATTCACGATGATGATGGTAATTTTATTCAACAAGATCCTTATTTAAAAATCATTGACTTATCAAGAATAACAGGAATCGATTTACACGATACTTTTGCAAAGTATGGACATATTATAGGTGGCTGGCGTAAGTTAGAACAAATTGCAGAATATCTAAAAGAATATAAAAAAGTTAGAGGTTTATATGACTTTACGGATATGTTAATAGAGTTTAACCTAAGACCTGAAATATGGCCAGATTTAGAGGTATTAATAGTTGACGAGGCGCAAGATCTATCGCTCGTCAATGGCAAGTTATCACAAATCTCATTACTAAATGTAAAAGAGCCTATATCGCTGGAGATGATGACCAGGCTATTTTTAAATGGGCTGGTGCTGATGTTAATAGTTTTCAGTCTTATCCAGGTGATTCTATTGTCTTGGATAAGTCCTATCGCATACCAAGATCACATCACAACATTGCCAATAAAATTGTTAATAATATCAAAGACCGAATTGAAAAAACTTGGGAAGCGAAAGATGAAGAAGGAAAGGTCATTACAGTATACTCACATGAAGCTATACCCTACAAAGATAAAAACTGGCTTGTACTCGCAAGGACTAAATACATACTTAATAAAGTTGAAAGGTTCTTCCTGGAACAGGGTTACTACTACTCACGGTTTGGAAGCAGTAGCATAAGTGATAGATTAAAACACGCTATAGCATCCTGGAAAAAAATAGCTGAAGGACAATCTATTGGGTTAGAGGGTTTAAAAGCTATGTATGAATTTATGAGTTCAGGCAGAGGAGTACAAAGAAATTTTAAAAAACTTACAGAAATAGATGATCGAGAAACTTTTGATTATGAAAAACTTATGTTTAGTCACGGTCTTTTAGTAGGAAAAGAAAGCACTTGGTATCAAGCTTTAGATAGGATACCGTATGGAAAGGTAATGTATATTCGCCAATTAATGAAACGAGGGGTAAACATTTGGCAACGCCCCCAAATAGAACTTTCCACTATCCACGGAGCAAAAGGCGGTGAAGCCGATAACGTTGTTTTGCTATTAGATCTATCTCGTAAATCAGAAGAAGCACTTCAAAATAATCCTGATGATGAGCATAGAGTTTTTTATGTTGGCGCAACAAGAGCTCGTAAAGAGTTATGGTTAGTTCGTTCTGAATCTGACCGAGAATATCTGGAGGCTATAAGATGAGAATAGTTTATCAAAGCGGTAAGTTATATTTAAGTTTACGTGAAGAAGAAAAAAAAGATATTGTTGAGTCTTACCCTAAACCTTGTGAAATAGATTTATCTTTAATACCTGTTTTAAATAAAGATCTATCTAATATTAATGAACAGATATGGAAAGATACCACGGCAAAAGAATACCAAGAACTTGTAGGAACAATCTCTAAAAAATGAGTGCTTTACAAAATCCTTTGTTCGCTCCTCCGAGTGAATGGGTATGTCCTGAAAGTATTGATTACAAAGGACAATCACCTGTTGCTATTGATTTAGAAACTCACGATCCAGGCATCAAGGACCACGGGCCAGGATGGGCTACAGGTCATGGTAAAGTTGTTGGAGTTGCGATTGCCTGGGAAGGCTTCAAAGGTTATTTTCCTATCGATCATGATGCACCAGGCAACTATGATAAAAAAGTTTTTATGAGACAGTTTCAAGATCTACTAGACAGATGCCCTGAAATTGTTTGTCACAACGCTATGTATGATGTTGGCTGGATGAAACGTATGGGTCTAAAAATTACTTCTAAGATTTGGGATACAATGCTTATGGCTCCTATCCTTGATGAAAATAGAATGCGTTACAGTTTAAATGAATTATCAAAAGATTATCTTGGAGAAAAGAAATCAGAAGCTCTTCTTTATGAAGCTGCTAAAGAATGGGGTGTGGATGCTAAAGCTGACATGTGGAGACTGCCACCACTTTATGTAGGTCCTTATGCAGAGCAAGATGCAGAGCTTGCCTTAAAGCTCTATCATATTTTTCAAAGAGAAATTATTGCACAAGATTTAACTTATATAAATGAGTTAGAGCACGAAGTCCTTCCTGTCTTAATCGATATGAAATGGAATGGTGTTAAAGTTGACGTAGACCAGGCAGAACAAACAAAGAAAACTTTATCTATTAAAGAGAATAGTTTTTTAAAAAACATTAAAGATAAAACAGGAGTCACTGTGAATGTTTGGGAAGCTAAGTCTATTGCAAAGATGTTCGATCAACTCGATCTGCCCTATGATCGAACTGAATTAACGGGAGCTCCAAAGTTCGATAAGTTATTCCTCCGTACTCATGAGCACCCGTTGGTTCAACAAGTGGCAGAAGCCAGGGAACTTAATAAAGCAAGAACAACATTTATAGATACAATTTTAAAGCATTCTGTGAATGGTCGTATTCATGCAGAGATTAACCAGCTACGAGGTGATGGAGGCGGAACAGTAACAGGAAGATTGAGTTACAATACTCCGAACTTACAACAAGTCCCTTCCTCTAAGATTCTCGGACCACTGATCAGATCTTTATTTAAGCCAGAAGAAGGCGCTCAATGGGGTTCTTTTGACTATTCGCAACAGGAACCAAGACTTGTAGTACACTTAGCTAGTTTAACTGCTGGTGGACTTAAAGGCGCTGATGATTTCGTTAAAGCCTATCAGCAAGATCCTAATACAGACTTCCACACGATGGTATCGGAAATGGCTAAGATAGATCGTAAGAAGGCTAAAACAATTAATTTAGGTTTATTTTATGGTATGGGTAAAAACAAATTAGCTAGTCAGCTAGGTGTTACACTTGGTGAAGCTGAAGATCTTTTTGATAAATACCATAATCGTGTTCCTTTTGTAAAAGAAATGATTGAACGAACTATGAAGAAAGCAGCAGATGTAGGTCAGGTAAGAACTTTACTTGGTCGTAAGTGTCGATTTAATAAGTGGGAACCAGCCAGGTATGGAATTCATAAACCACTGACCAGGGACGATGCTGAACGAGAGCATGGCAAACAAATTAAAAGAGCTTTTACTTACAAAGCATTAAATAAAATTATTCAAGGTTCAGCTGCGGACATGACTAAAAAGGCTATGGTAGATTTACACAAAGAAGGTATTATTCCTCACATTCAAGTTCATGATGAGTTGAACTGTTCTTTTTATAGTGAAGCAGAGAAAAATAAAATATTAGAAATAATGAAGAATGCAGTAGAGCTTCAAGTACCTATCAAGCTTGACGCGGAAGTGGGGCCATCATGGGGCGAAGCAAAGTAGTTGAAAAGATAGAAGCCTCTATCTGTCCTGACTGTAGCTACGAACATATAGTTGTACCTATGTTTAAAGTACAAAAAGATTTCTTTCATTGTATTGTTTGTAGACAAACTTTTTTAAAGAAAGTAAATGGAAAAACTATATTTATGCCTGTTGCAGATGTAGACATAGAATTCACAGCAGACTTCGAATTATAGCACAACTCTTTTTTATTTTATGATCTATAACATGGTTATGATGAATCTAACAGACAGTGCTAAGAACCACTTCCTAAACTTCTTTAACGGGTTTTTTAAACAAAAAGAATTTAATGATGCGGGAATAAAAGAATATTGCCGAACTGAATATAAAAAAGATTGGGAATACGCTTATATTTGCTACACAGAAGATAAACGTTTCCCTAATTCTTTAAATATTCGTTAATTCTAAACAACTTACTTTTATATTTTTAACATCAGTGAGATCTGAACTAAGCTGTACTCCTTTAATCATACATTCAGAAACTGTTGAAAAAGCTTGTGTATCCTTAATTTCTACACACTTATTTAAGTCACCGGTTACTTGTTGAGAGCAAAAAACCATTACGAGATAATACTTTAACATTTTAAATCCTCCTAATTACTTGACATTTTATACTAAATCCTTATATTAATCTATAAGAAATTAGGACATGTTAGTATATTTAACTATAACAATAATATTACTTGTGATCGCCATTTTCAACTGGAGATGGCTAATGTGTCTTGGTTTCTTACTTTATATATTATCAATAATAACAGGAGTTACATAAATGGATGCCGCGAAATACAAATCAGTTGCACTGAAAATAGCAGTGTACGAAAAAGCGAAACCAATGGCAGAGGCAGATTACTCTACGATGGGTGGATTTTTAAAAAGATTAATAGATGAGGAGTACGAGAGAAGAAATGGAAAAGCTAGTAAAAAAAAATAGTCCAGCGTTGACTTACAAAGAAGCCTTAACAAAGTTGATTGACTACGTAACCACAGACAATGTTGATGATCTACCGACCATAGTTTTAAGATCTAAACAATTGGTAGATAAAATAGGACAGATTGAATGGGAATTACAACAGTGGAATGAAATGTTAGTTCACAGTGACTTTACAGTAAGTAGTCAATGGGCTGTTGATAGACTTTATGAGATTCTAAAAGAAACCTCTTTGAAAAGTTCCGATGACGGCGCCACGTCGGATAAGGCAGATATATAAGGAGCAATCCTGAAAAGCTGTTGGTTTACATTTCCCGCGAAGTGTCAACCAGGCGCCAACTTTTTAACCCTTACCTGAAGGAGGTAATATGACTATATTCGAAAAAAATAAAATGATGCACCACACGATAGATAAAAAAGAAATATTGAAAGATATTTTTCATACTCAATTAGATCACCTTTTTACTGAAAAAACAGTTGCAGAGATATGTTTTATGATTGAACAAGTAGCTGATGAAGCTTGGAGAAAAGGTTTCGCAGAAGGTAATGATTTATGGAAAGACGTTATGAAAGATATGGGTAAAGAAAAAAAAGTAAA
>Ga0115004_10004232_pt1 | contig 11484 bp, 9 predicted proteins | sample ArcticOcean_MG_C_10_FD_88737 | JGI IMG/M metagenome (GOLD analysis project Ga0115004, IMG submission 88737) | Marine microbial communities from western Arctic Ocean - ArcticOcean_MG_CB11_90 | ecosystem: Environmental > Aquatic > Marine > Oceanic | place: Arctic Ocean: Canada Basin | collected...
ACCTATGGTTATCAGTGCTATTAAAACTTTAACAGAAAGAGTGCTTTGGAAAGATCTTGATATTATTGTTATCGATATGCCACCAGGGACTGGTGATACCCAACTTACTTTTGCCCAAGATATAAAAATAGACGGCGCAATCATCATATCTACTCCTCAAGATATTGCTTTACTGGATGTTAAAAGAGGCATTCAAATGTTTGATAAGACAAAAATAAATATTTATGGATTGGTAGACAATATGAGTTTTTTTAAAGGAGATGATGGAAAAAATTATAATATTTTTGGTGAAGGAGGAGTTGAAAAAACAGCTAAAGAGTTTAATAAAGACTTTCTGGGTAAAATTCCATTGCATCAAGACCTAAGAATATCTGCAGATAAAGGTATGCCTCTAACTCTTTTTGACACACAACACGAAATATCTCTTGTATTTCAAAGTATTGCAACAAAAATTTTAGAGAAATTTAATCACTGACAAAATTAAAAATCATTTTTATCAATAATAGAAATTGAGTTTGCTCTAGAGTTTTTTCTGGGAAAAATTATATTAACTAAATAAGCAAATTTATTATTTTTAAAAATTATTTTTTTATTTTTTTTTATATTATTATATAGAAAATCATAAATGTATTTTTTTGGAAACTTCGTGTAAATAGAAATTGAATTTTCACGTAATTGAAGTTTTTTTCTAAGTATTTCATTTTCAGTAAAAATAATTAAATTTTTCATTTCTAAAGATGAAATCTTTTCATAAAAATAACCTTTTTTTGAAAAGATTACTAAAGTTTGATCCTTGAGACTTTTTATAATTTCTTCAATAGATAATTTTTTAAAAGTCTTAACTTTATTTTTTTTATTTTTTAAGTACTCACTGAGCCAACGAATTGTATTTTTCCAATTTTTTGAAGTAGCCGTTTCATCACTTAACATTAAATAATCAACATCCTGTGAAATATAAAAATCTATATTAGTAACATCACTTTTACTTGGTGAGTTTTCAACTATTAAAGAATTTAAATTTTCTGTTGCTACAATTATCGGCTTTCCATATTTTTTTGCATCTTCAATAATTTGTTGAACATATTCATAAAGCTTAGATATACCAACTTCGGCGGCTAAATCACCTCTGTCAATCATGATTGCATCGCTATATTGAATAATTTCTTTTCTATTCAGAAATCCTAAATAATTTTCAATTTTAGAAATAAACAATTTATTTGGGTATTTTTTTTTCAAGACCTGTATTATTTTAGCATTTTGTATAAAACTTAAGCCTACACAATCAAAATTTAAATTTTCTATTTTTTTTAGAAAAGAAAAATATTTTTTTTCTTGAAGAGAGTTATCATAAATTGAAAAAGGGACATTTAATCCTTTTTTAGTGCCAAGGGTAAAATTATGTAGTGATATTCCAGTTAAAATATTTTTTTTAAAACTAACAAACTTAAAATGAAACGTTCCATCTGATAAAGAAAAATATTTTGGGTTCTTCTTTATTTTCGGCACCTTGTTAGAAAGCTCTATTATATTTTTAATTTTTTTGTCATTACCAAATTTAACAATGTCTCCTTTTTTTATATGAATTGAATCTTTATTTAAAGTTCTTGGTTTAATACCTGGGATATCAACAAGTATTAATTTATGTGAATCTATTTTTTTTATCTCATTAATATTTTTATTATGCCACTTAATAGAATTATGAGACATGTTTAGTCTGATTAAATCTGCTCTATCAACAATGTATCTTAAATTTTTTCCTTCAGAAACTGGTCCGATAGTTGCTAGTGTTTTTGTCATAAGTAATTATATATAATTTTTTGTAATTTAATATCAGAGTGAGAATAAATTAATTTCTTTTTTAAATGAGATCTAAACTCTGTTCCAGATATATTAATTAATTTGTTGTGCTGGCATTCAGATTTTATAACGTAGTCTTTACATTTTGGACAAAAATACCCGCCTTTAGATGTAATAGAATTAATTTTAAATCTTTTTTTATTCTTAACCGCCAATCTAATTGCTTCAGTAGAATTATACAGATTTTGTGCTCCCGCGTGATCCCTGCCAATATAAAAATAATCAAAACCTAAATTTTCTCTCATTGAAAGATGGTGCATCGCTTCTCTTGGTCCCGCATAATGAAAACTGCTCCACAAAGGTAAAAATTTTGTTCTATTATATTTTTTTTCAATAAATTTTAAAGACATTGAAATTAATCTATCTGAAAAGTCATTTTTTTTTTTTATTCCAAAAATAGGGTTTAAAATTAAAATATCAAATTTTTTTAAAATGTACTTAAATACAACTTCATGACCATAATGTGGTGCATTTCTTATTTGCATAGCACATATTTTTTTATTTTTATTCTTTAAGGATAAAATTTTTTTTCTAATATTCTTAACATTTAAGAGATAAGATTTGTATCTATTGATATATTTTTTTTTTAGGACTGCGTTGGTTGCAAATAGATTTCCATATCTAAAAAATTTTTTATTTCCAATATAACTAAGTTTATTAGTACCAAATATTTTTTTAGAAAATTCAAGTTTATCTATTTTAAAAAATTTTGATTGAGAGTAGTCAAAAAATTTAATTCCACATGGCAAACAAATAGGTACACCCATGAAAATATTTCTATAAAATTTTTTTATATCGTCTGGACCTATAAAGTTATCTTGATAAGTAAATAATTCAGATTTTAAATTTGCATAACTAATAAGATATTCTTCTTCATCATTCATCATTATTAAATTATTGAATTATTGAATAATTAAATTGCATTTTTATTTTTGAGCAGTATAGATGCTATAACTTGGTTTCTTAACATTTCTTTATTAAAAAATATATATAAACTGACTATTAATTTTAAAATATTATTTTGCTACCAACCTTACTTATTAACTCAAGTTTTATAAAGTTATGATTGAGCTAGATATAATTCATCTCTTAATTTTTTTTTTTATAGTATTGATGCAAACAATTGTTGGAGTGGGCGTTCTAGTCCTAGGAACTCCATTTTTATTAATTCTTAATTATGAGATTATTGAGGTGATTTCTATACTCTTGCCAATCTCAATTTTTACAAGTTTCACTAATCTTCTTTATTTTAGATTTATAGATAAAATTTCTTTATTAAATCTTGGGGGGAAAATCAAAAAATCTTTTTTTATAATTTGTGTACCGGCCATATTTTTGGGAATTATTTTATTAAAAAATTTTCACAATGTTATAGATTTTAGGATTTTGGTTTCAATAATTATTTTTGCTACCCTAGCAGTCAAAAAATATTATAAAAAAAACATCTTGAAATTGTCTAGTTTAAAAAAGAACATTACACTTTTTTTTATCGGTTTGGTGCATGGAGTTAGTAACTCGGGTGGTACATTGCTATCTATATTTATACTTCATATAAATAAAAATTTTAAAGACTTAACTAGATATAATCTTACTTATTTTTACTTTTATCTTGCCCTATTTCAATATTTAGTTTTTTTAATTATTTTTCAAAAAATATTAATTGTAAATTTATTAACAAGTTTAATATTTGTTGTTTTTGCGGGTACGTTATTTGGAAATTTTTTAGTTAAGTATATTAAAAATAAAAAGTTTAATTTTCTTATTGAATTCTTGGCCGTATTTTCGGCAATTTTTTTAATTATAAATAATTAAACTGTCTTATCATTAAATTCAAAAGCTACCATGAGTTCGTTCCATTCTCTTTTTGATAAACCTGAAGTCTCTTGGGTAACTTTTTCACCTTTTGCCATTTGTTGGATTGCTTTTTTCCCTTTGGCTGAAACGTGAACTGCTCCAACTCTATAATCTAAAAAGGCTGCATGTGTTATTGGCACCCACTTTTTAACTGTATCTAACATAGCTTCCGCGTAAACTCTTATTTCATATTGAGCATGGCTATCTGCTCTTAAAAATAAGAAATTTAATAAATTCAATAAATCTGTTTTCCAATACCATTGAGTATAAGAATTTAAAGTTAAATTCATTCTAGCAAGTTCTCTGGCTAAACCAGATTTGTTTTCGTCAATAATTGTTCCGTCATATTTTTCGTTAAGCATTTTTTCGTAATTAGAGTAAGTTCTTGTTGCGTCATCCTTTAATATTTGTAAAACCTCATCTGCTTGTTTGCCGGTAATTAGTTCGCCCCTACCTTGTCTATTAATTGTAGATTGAGCTGACAAATGTTCTTTGTCTGGAACATAAAATTCTTTATCCAAAATTGAATAGCGAGCTGAATATTCATTAACATTTGCAGTTCTATGCCTAATCCATTGCCGTGCTATGAAGATTGGTAGCTTCACGTGGTATTTAATTTCACACATTTCAAATGGTGTTGAGTGCCAGTGTCTCATTAAATATTTTATTAGACCTTCATCTGTAGAAACTTTTTTAGTTCCTTTGCCATAAGAAACTCTTGCGGCTTGTACAATTGAACTATCATCACCCATATAATCAACAACTCTTACAAATCCGTGATCTAAAACTGGAATTACATCATATAAAATAGACTCCAACGCTTCCGAAACAACTCTCTTGGTCTTATTAGATTGTGACTTTTGTTGATCGATTTGATTTTTTTGATCTTTTGTAAGTTTCATGTTTTGAATTTGTTTGGTAGCAAAATTTTTAATCAAAAACTCTAAATTAAATTATTTATCCCCAGTAAACTTTTAAATTTTAGATGTTTCGATTAAATTCTTTTATTTGTTCAATACAACCTTTATATGAATCTTGTTTATAAAATTTGTTCCATTCTATTATTTTATCAATTGCTTTGTCTAAAGACCACTTGGGATGCCAGTTTAAAATTTTTTTTGCTTTGTAGTTACTTAGCCTTAAGAAATCTGTCTCAAATTTTTTTTTATTTTGGTTCAAATTTTTTTTTACTAAGATTCTCATACCAAGTGATTTAGCGAATCTTGAAGTAACATATTTTACAGATTTACAACTGCTTATATTAGGTCCAAAATTCCAACTTTGCTTAATTTTTTGGAGTCTATTATCGTAAAGTTTTTCTGCTAGAATTATATATCCTGTTAAAGGCTCAAGCACATGTTGCCAGGGTCTAATTGAATTTGGATTTCTTAAGGTTATTATTTTCTTTTTTAAGCTTCTGTAAATATCTGGAATTATTCTATCTTCTGAGTAATCCCCTCCACCAATAACATTTCCGGCTCTGACTGTTGCAACTTTATTATTTTCATTTAAATTAAAGAAACAATCACTATAAGATTTATATATAAGTTCACAGCAGACTTTAGAAACACTATAAGGATCTTTTCCACCCAGCGAGTCACTCTCCTTAAATATTTTATTTTTTGTTACGTCATAGACTTTATCAGTTGTAATAATAATTGAACTTTTTATAAATTTAAAATTTTTAACACACTCCAATATATTAAGTGTGCCATTAAAATTTACATCAAATGTATAGGCAGGATCTAAATAGGATCTTCTGACTATAGGCTGAGCAGCTAAGTGAAAAATTATCTCAGGTTTATTTTTTTTTATAACCTCGGTTAATTTTTTTTTATTTCTAACGTCAAAGATATAAGATTTATTTATTTTTGTTCTGATTTTTGCTTGATCAAATAAATTTGGTTTTGTGGGTGGCTTAAGTGAATATCCAATAATATTTGCACCAAGATATTTAAGATATATACATAACCAACTACCTTTAAATCCAGTATGACCAGTTATAAGGACTTTTTTGTTTCGCCAAAATTTATTATTAATTTTATTTTTCACTATTTAAGATTAATTTTTGTTTCATAAATTTCTACTTCACTTTGCTTTAGGTGAAAATATATACGAGTTATATACTCTAAAATTAATGATATTCCAAAAAAAATTCCAATTAGAATTATAAATATTAAATTAAATGATAGAGATAAAAATTTAAAACTTAATATTAAATTTAGTATAGTAAAAGCAGAAATAGACAAAGATAGAAACAAAGAAGCTTTTCTTAAAATTTTTGTAAAAAGAATTGTTTCTTCAAAAAGAGCATTAAGAGCGTATGTAAATGTATTGTAGATACCAAGTTTACTTTTACCTCTTGCTCTTGGTTCTCTAACATATTCAACACCTAAAGATTTTTTTGAAAATGAAAACGTTAAGCCTCTAATATAAGGATATAAATTTTTAATTGAGGATAATCTTTCAATTATCGATCGATCAATTAATCTAAATCCACCCGCGTCCAGAGGATAATTCGTAGGAGAATTTAAATTAATAACTTTGTAGTAAAGTTTTCTCAGTTTGGCAAATATGTGAGATTCTTTTCTTTTTGATCTTATCCCGTAAACAAGATCATAACCTTCTTCCCATTTAATAATAAATTCTTTTATTAACTCTGGAGGATCCTGCAAATCTGCATCTAGAACTATTGCTGCGTCACCCTCCGCATGTTTGTATGCTTCGAGTATTGATTTATCGTAAAGTAAATTATTTCTAAACCTTAAATACTTAACTTTTTTATCACTATTAGCAATTTCTGATATAATGTTTTGAGTATTATCTTGGCTGTGATTGTCTGTAAAAATTATTTCATAATCATAATTTGATAAAGTGTTTTTAAAAAGATTTGTTATATTATTATATATATTCTTAATATTTTCTTCTTCATTTAAAACTGGAATACAAATTGATATTTTTTTCATAAATTTTTTTGAATTTTAAACTTTGTAAATAAAAAATTTTTTAAATAACGAACATCATTAAATATCATTTGTTCATATTTGTTAATATTTAAAAAATGAAATATTTGATGAGCTAATGTTAAATTTTGAAATACTTGTGGACATTTTATAGGTTTTCTCCCCTGAACTAAAACTTTACTTAGATTATTGTTGGTAAAATCAATTTTTACTTTTTTTCCACTGCTTAAAGAAAAAGATAAAATTCTTGATCTTTTTTTTTCATTTCTTTTACAAAAAATTTCAGTTGGAATTTTATTATACTGCACTTTATAAAAATTATTTTTAACTTTCAAAAAGTTTTTGTTGTACGAAATATTTGCTTTTTCTATAAAAACACTAACAATACTATGAATATGGTATATCACATCGATTAAATAGTTTATTTTTTGATGTTTTTTTTTATATCCATATTTAATTTCTGCAAGAGCATCAGTCCAAAAAAAATTAATTGATGTAATTTTTTCTTTTATAAAAAATTTTTTGTAGTAATGAAAATACATTGCGTGAAAATATGGTAGACTAACTAGTAAATTTACTCTATTTTTTTTGGAAATATTATAAAGCTTATTAAAATGTGATAAATTTTCAACAATAGGTTTTTCTACCAAAGTATTAACTTTCATTTTTAAAAGTTTTTTAGCGTAATTAAAGTGATCTCTATTTTTATTAATTACAATAGCGTGGGTGATGTTGTAATTTTTAATTTCCTCTAATCTAGAAATTAAAATAATTTCAATTTTTTTTTGTTTGCTCCAAGTTAAAAACTGAGCTTTTTGCCTAGTGAAAACAAATATCTTAACATATTTAAAATTTTTACTAATTTCACTAACCGTTATTTTACTCCACCTTCCAGAACCTATAATTAATATATTTTTTTTTATCTTACTTTTAAGAAAATTAAATTTTTTGATTTTTGTTTTTAAGTCTCTCACTTAAAATCTTTTGGTTCAATAATATCAATTATTTTATTTTTCATACCCATTTTAGAAATATACATTTTTATCTCTTTAGATATATGCCAAGCTAAATTTATAATAGGCGTTTCACTTTTTTCTTTTAATAAATTTTTCTCAGACAATATTGGAATTTTTGTTCCTGGGACATAATGATTAATCTTCAGAGAACTATTTTTTTCATAAACACATTTTATCATTTTCTCGTCAACTTTCAAAAGCCGTAAAATAATCGCTGCTCTACCAGGAAATGCTTTAGCTGGAACAGGTCCATGTATTGAAACAATATTTTTAATAAGTTTTATTTTTTTCTTTTTCCATTTTCTAATTTTAAATTTCATTTTTTTTAACTGTTCTTGAAATTTTTTTTCTTTTTTTAAAAAAAATTTATAATTTGTGATATTTTTTTTTTTTTGAAAGAAAACCCTGATGTTTCCAGAGTATCTTTTTGGGAACGAAACGCGCGTCAAATTTAAAGTTAAAAGTTTTTGCATATGTAGAAAGGAGTTTAAACTGTAAGTTCTAGGGTGCTCGTGATAAAAAGTGTCAAATTGATTCTTGTTAGTTACGGCACCTAAATAATGGTTTTCAACCACAATAATAGTCTCTTTAGAAATTAATTTTTTTAGATTTTTTATTAATTCTCTAAAATTTTCAATATGCGCAAATACATTTGTGAAAGTAATAATGTCTATTTTTTTATATTTTTTTTTTATCTTTCTAACGACTTCTAGATTGAAGTAAGAGTTGTAAACATTGTGACCATTTTTTTTTGCATCTTTGTAAGCATTGGTTGGCTCAATTCCAATTGTTTTGCAATTTTCTAATTTAAATAAACTTAACAACGAGCCATCATTGCACCCAATATCTAATATTTTTTTGTTTTTTAATGTACCTACTTGTTTTCTTACTTCTACAACTAATTCTTTCATCCCATTAATAACATCCGCTGTAAGTTGTGCTCTATAATGATAATTTTTTGGAAACAGTTTATTTTTATTTACATTGTGCATTTGGAATGCAGTAAAGCAATTATTACAATATGAAATATTAATTTTATAAAACTGATTTTTTTTTTTTGAATTAATTGGTATCAAATCATCACAAAGTGGATGTAAGCCCAAATTTAAAATATTAGGTATCAATTTTTTGGAACAAACTTGGCAATGAGTCATATTTTAAATTTTATGAATTGTTTTTTTTATAAAACACAAAACCTTGATAGTTTCTATAAAATTGATAATTTTCTTTAATGTATTGGAAAACATAAGTCATATTTTCTTGATTTTTAATAGTAGGCAAATATTTTATTGGAGACTCAAATAATAAAATTTTTGGATTAGATAACCTCAACTGACTAATAAATTTTTTTTCTGAGTTTCTTGTAACAATTCCAACAGTATTATAAAATTTTGTGCAAGTCGGTTTGTTTAAAAAATAAGGAAATGAAACATCTGCTGTTAGAACTTGAACACAGTTATCATCTTTGCTTATATTTCTATAAAAGTTTATAATATCTTTATATTTAAATTCTTTATTAACACTTTGTAAATGCTCTATTTCTAAAAACTTATCGTCTTCAAGTTTTGCGAGATAATTAAAATTATTTTTAAAGTTTTTTATTCTAGAAAATTTTTCAAGCAAAAAATTGATATTTATCGATAAAATTGTAAAAATTAACAAATATGAAATTAATTTGAAATATTTTTTTTTTAAAGTTTTTTTTAAAAAATCAAAAAATTTTTCGATTAATCCAGAATTATCGAGTTTAAAAAAAATAAAATAAAGAACAAGAAATATAAATAACAAAGTGTACATACCTGAAGCGTATCGTATATGTCCTGCGTCAGATCTCACTAAAGCAGTATTAAAAAATAATAAAGAAGAAATAAAAATTAAGTTTAAGGATATTCTTAATGAATAATTTGCTTTAAATTTTTTTATAAAATTTAAATTAATTAGTAATATTGTTACCAAGAAAATCATCAAAAGTGCTTTTGTCCACCTTGTTGATCCGTCAGAAAAAGGCTGCTTGTATTCAATTCCTAACACATAACTTGCATTAAAGATGTACTCGGTTAAATCACTAAGATAATCTAAGATTTCAGTTATCGGTAGCAACATAAATAAAATTGTCCAAGAAAATATAACTCCCGAATACAATAAGCATACCTCTAAAAATTTTTTTTGTGTCAGCAAAATTAAAGATGTAACTATTATTATAGCATTAGTGTAAATACCAACATCCCACCACCAAAGAATACAAATAAGAGAAAAGGTTCCTGTAATAAAAAAATTTAGTTTAGAATATTTCTTTCTGATAAATGCTGTAATAAGAAACAGCAGAAATATAAAATAAAAAAACATTCTTTCAGTAAAATATTCGCTCATATCGTAATAATTAGGAAGGTTAATTAAGATAAAACCAAATATGAAAAAGAAAATTTGCTTAACTCTATAATTAAAATATAAATTTGAAACTATTTCTTTGGAAAGAAAAAGTAATAAAAACTTTATAAAAAAAATTAATATTATTTTTATAATTTTAATTGAACCAGGAGAATAATAGTCGAAAAGATATTGGCTTATAAGAGCAATATTGTTACCTAAAAAGCCATAATCGTAAAAGGTACTATTTATCGAATTAAAATTTAAAAAATTTTTTGGTGCAACTAAAAATCCACCATCATGATAAAATTCTAAAGAAATAAATTGACTAAGATCAAGTATAAAAAATTCTAAAAGCAAATAAATTAAAAAGAATGAAAATATTTTTTTATAATCAAAATTATTGCTGTCATTTTTTTTTTCAAATAAGAAGTATTCTCTGCTTCTAGGATTTAAACTATAAGTGTTGTTGTTTAAATAAACTATACAACCAAGATAGACTAATCCAGGAATAACAATTATTGCAATAAATCTTAAAACCTCATTTATAGGATTGAATTTATTAGCAGAATAATTACCTGATATTAAATTATTTTGATCATAGGGAATTGCAATATTTTCCCAAAAATATGCACTTAATAAAAATAAAACTAATGATATTGATAATGATGTTAAAATTTTACTATTATCAAATTTAGTTAACATTAATTTGTCTTAAATTTAGATTTTACTAATATTTTGATTAGTTTATTTTTCAAAAAATCTAAAAATTGTTTTCGTGATATGTCTAATGTGTCTAATGTCAATAAACTCATGAACGGGCAGTGATAAAGATGTATTGGCTAGTTTTTCGGATATAGGAAAATCACCTTTTCTATATTTTAGGTATTTTGCTGCTTTTTGAAGGTGTACTGGTATAGGGTAATGAACTTTTGCATCAATATTATTTTTAATTAGATATTTTTGGAGCGTGTCTCTAATTTTTAAACTTTTTACATTAATATGATAAAGGTGAAAAACTTCTTTTAAATACTTCAATCTTTTTACTGTAATAATATTTTTATTTTTAGATAAAAGTTTATCTAATAATTTAGAATTTTTTATTCTTTTAAAAGTAATATTATCTAGTTTTTTACTCATTTTATAATTTGCTACTGCAGCTTGAATTGTGTCTAACCTTGAGTTGTAACCAAAAATTTCAACTTCGTTTCTATTTTTTAAACCATGATTTCTAATTAAATATAATTTTTCAGCCAAAGCTTTTTTATTCGTGACAATAAATCCACCATCGCCCCAAACATTTAAGTTTTTAAGTGGGTGCATGCTATAAGTGCAGGTATCACCGAAATCAACTAAATGTTTTTTTTTAAACCTTGCTCCAATAACGTGAGCGCTATCTTGAACAACGTGCAATTTATGTTTTTTTG
>Ga0115004_10004238_pt1 | contig 11475 bp, 8 predicted proteins | sample ArcticOcean_MG_C_10_FD_88737 | JGI IMG/M metagenome (GOLD analysis project Ga0115004, IMG submission 88737) | Marine microbial communities from western Arctic Ocean - ArcticOcean_MG_CB11_90 | ecosystem: Environmental > Aquatic > Marine > Oceanic | place: Arctic Ocean: Canada Basin | collected...
GATGTTCGGGCGTTTTGTAGTGGTGCTGGTGCTGGTGCTGGTGCTGGTAGTGATACTAATAATATGAACGACGATGATGATGGTTCGAAGAAAAATAGAGAAGAAGAGTTTTATTACTTACGCGAACGAGCGAAAATAGAGAAGGAGCAAATTGCCGTGCATTTGAGGAGGGGGAGGTCGTACGATCCAAATTACATTCCGTTGTTTCGTGCTTCAGTAGATAAGAAGGTTTTGATGGAGGAGATTGGACGACTGAGAGAAAAATATGGACCGTTTGTGTTAGATAATAACGATTATTGGGTATTGAAACCTGCGGATGATTCTGCAGAAGTTGCCGGGGAAGTGGCGGCTTCGGAAGCGCCCAAGCCGTTGGAATCTTTACTTTAACATCATCATCATCATCATCATTAGTAAATTAGAAACTTTAAACAAACACACACAGACACACACGCACACAATGTATTAATTATATCACTTACAAAACAAATCGAGCTAAATCCTTCTTCTTGAGCAAATCCCCAATTGCTTTATCTACATCGGCAACATCGATGATGATTTTGCATTTCCCATCCAAACCTTTCTCGCGATGGACTTTTGCCAATTCTGGAGCGTCGAAACTAATTTTTTCGCAAATGCGTTCGACCATCGCGTGTAAGCGCCTGGCGCCGATGTTATCGACATTCGAGTTGATCTCTTCGGATAATTCAGCCATGCGTTCGATTGATTTCGGAGTGAATTCCAATTCAACGCCTTCTGTTTCCATTAACGCTCGCTGCTGTCGTAAAATATTCGCCTTCGGTTCCGTCAAAATTCGATGTAAATCGTTTTTCGTTAACCCTTTCAACTCGACTCTAATTGGAAGTCTCCCTTGTAATTCTGCGAGCATATCGCTCGGTTTATTCTGCGAAAATGCGCCGCTGGCGATGAATAAGATATGATCCGTGCTCACGTTTCCGTATTTCGTGGAAACGATAGAACCTCCGATTATTGGTAGCAAATCTCTTTGCACGCCTTCGGAGCTCGCGTCAGCGCCGTGTCTCGAATCCGACGAAGATACGATTTTATCGATTTCATCGATGAATACTATACCATCCGACTCTACCGCATTCACGGCTTCTTTTGCAATCGTTTCTTGGTTCAATAACTTATCAAATTCAGCTTCTTCAATGACTGGTTTACACTCTCTGACGGTCATTTTCCGTTTATTCATCGAAGGCGCGTTCATGCCAGATTTCTTTGAGAACATCTTGTCCACTTTAATGACAAGTTCATGAATTGGTAACGATCCACTGGATGGGTCAAATCTAACGTTATCACCGCCTGGGCCTTCCGGTAACTCTACTTCGATTTGTCGATCGTCTAAAGCGCCTTCTCTGTACAACTCTCGAAACGCCTCTCTCGTCTCCGCGCTCGCCGATTCGCCGCATAAGAAATCGAGAATCTTATTTTCAATCATCTCGGCCACTCTCGTCTTGAACTTTGCTTTCAATTTTGTTTTCGTTAAATTAATCGCGTTATCCATTAAATCTCTTATAATTTGATCCACATCTCTCCCATGGAAGCCGACTTCCGTAAATTTAGTCGCCTCGACTTTCACAAATGGCGATTCGGTTATTTTCGCGAGCCTTCTGGCGATCTCGGTCTTCCCGCACCCGGTCGGTCCAATCATCAAAATATTCTTCGGCACGATCTCATCTTTCAAATCATCGGGACACCTGTGTCTGCGCCACCGATTCCTCAACGCAACTGCAACCGCTCTCTTCGCATCTTTCTGCCCGATTATATAATCGTCCAACATTTCAACCACGCGCGTTGGAGTCAAATCATCCGCCTCAACCCCGGCTCCAAACGACATCTCTTGCGTTAAACTCTGTAAAGTTATCGGTTCCAAATCGGACGTCTTCTTGCTCTTTATCGTCGTTGTAGCAGCAGCAGCGGTTGCTTGTTGAGCATTCGTCGTCGTCGTCGTCGTCGTCTTTTGCGCTTTCCCTTTCTTACTCGATGTCGCTCTACCCCCCCCTTCAACGTTATTATCTTCGTCATCATCGTCGTCGTCATCGTCATCATCGCCATCATCAACGCCGTCGTTCTTAACGACATCGGCGCTACTAAACAACCTCTTATTCTTCCTAAGAAACAAATCCTTTCCAATCCTCCTCCCATCGTCCACGTCGAATTCGCTCCTTAAAAAAGTACGTAGCGACAACGATCGAACTTGAAACGCCTGCGAAATCTTCGAGCACGAACGCAGATCGCTCGTAACGAAGTTCTGCAAAGAAGAAGAAGAAGAAGAAGAAGAAGAAGATGATGATCTGCGCTCGAACTTCCTGAACAACCTGTTAAGACCACGTCCTGCATTTCGTGTTTGTACAAGTGAAGACGATTTCGTGACAACAGAAGCGGCGCAGGCGGCGATAGCTACGGAAGCGGAAGAACTTTTGCTCATCATCACTCTCTCGATTCGTTTCATTGGTTTATTTTCACTAGCGCTGCGACGATTCAAAAGGCGCTCTTTCTCTCTCGTGCAAACGAGACAGAGAGAGAGCTCTTAAAGAGGAAATGTAATTTAGGGTTTCAGCTGTTTTTGAGCGTACTCAAAAACATGCCAAACATGCGCTACAATTAAGAAAACACTCAGATCGATAGGTCGTGATTTCGTTGATTCAAATAAGTAGGTATTACTTTAATCGACGTCGCGAGAGCATGTGTGAGAACAATGCGTGTATGGCGCGTTTTTGAGACGCTCAAAAGTACTGAAACCCTAAATTATACTCCCTTAACACAGGCCTGTGAGAGAAAAGAAAACATCAGAAGCGAATAAAGGTTTTCCCATGGTATACGCGGCAGAAAGTGTCACAACTGATGAGTGCGAAATAAATGACTCCGATCACTGTGCGATGCGTGACTTCGGAAGCTCAATAGTTCACCTAATCAGAACTGTAAAAGCGAAACCGCACTGGACAGGTTTATTCTCGTCGCAATCATAACCGTTTTTGTATCCGATATAAATAAAAAAGAAGGGTCCGTTTGCCCACGCGGCACAGAAAAAATACCCGCGGCGGCGTATTCATGACATCACTTAATAAACACCGAGATAAAAAGATGCGAGAGCTTACGTGAAGTATCGTTAACGGAAGTACTTCGCGCAGACTTTTGGAACGTTAAAAAACTCTATCGCTCGATTGCGACGGCAAGCAAATCAAAGCGCTGCCGATATGAACTTGGCCTCGAGAGAGTTCAGGAGAACCGATGGAACGACGATCAAAATAGATCAGAGACGAGCGAGCGAAGAAGAGGAGGAAGAACGCGAGAAGGGCAGGGATGGTTTCGTGGGCCATTGTGCGAACGTACTCAGGAAGGATCGCGTGAGAACGAAGATAGGGCGATTACTGGCGCTCCTGTTGTTACTGTCGTTCGCGTTTGGATTAGGTCGGGATACTTTGCCGCGCCGCGCGAACGAGCGCGGTGAACGAAATAGGAGAAAGGTCTCGTTATTGCAAGAACGAGCGGATGATTCTTTGGGTAATAGTAATAATATGAGCAATCGTGATCATGGTAGTTCGTTTTCGTTGATTCCTAGGAAAGCGATGATGATGATCGGCGGCGCGGCCGGTAGTAGTAGTAGTAGTAAAATTGAGCGCGAGCGAACGCGAGCGCGGAGCGCCGAAGAGCGAGAGAAAATAGATATCGCTCGATTAGGCTCTTTGAACGATAACATACGAGCGGCTAGACCGAAAGTCGATTTCATTGAACATGGAAGAAAAGCGCACGAGAGTTGGAGGAAGAGCGTGCGCGAGCTCGAGAACGCGCAAAAGTGGGACGGTCGCCCGAGATCGTTCCCGAAGCGAAGAGATAGTTCTCCTTAGTTCGAGAGTAGCAGTAGCTGCTTTTTTATATCCTTTTCTTTAGTACGCTGTTGCGATTACCTTCGCTCGCCGCGACGTCAGTATCCTTCCTTTTTATTTTCCCAGCTAGCAAGGTAACGAGCGGATCCGAAAACTTGGTTCCAAGGAATCGCACCTCTCTCGATTGTTTTCTTTCTTTCATCGCGCATCAACATCGACGACGTGAATACTTTCGACGTTGTTTATGGTTCGTTAAGAAATGGAGAAACCCTAAATTACACATCTTAACAGCAAAAAAGCACTTCTGCTGTCCTCTTTATTGTCCTCTCTACAAACTGCTTCGGTAGACATAAAAAACGTACGACAAAAAGACGACGACGACGACGACGAAAAAAAGAAAAACGAACGAAAGCGATTGGCAAGGATCAGAGCGTCGTTCGCTTTCACTTCGAAAGCGAGTTCCTGTTGCATCGAATTCGTAGAACACGAAATGCGTTTTTTCTGAACACATTCGTGTTTCGAGATTCCGAACATTTGTGAGCGATTAAGAAGAGAGCGCGATTAAGAAGAGAGCGCGATTAAGAAGAGAGCGCGATTAAGAGAAAATATATATATTTACGGGCACAAAAAAGGATACATGATCGCAGCGCTCTCGATGCAGCGGAAGAAACTGCTAAGAATCTTGACGTACTCGTTCTTCGCCTGGTTCAAGCCGTCGGAACCGTTCTTAGTGCCTTACTTGGTCGAGACGAAAATGTTCGCGATCGAGGAAATCAATGATAGGATATACCCGGCGTATATATACGCGTTCTTCTTCTTCTCGGCAATGTCTGGACCTGTATCGGCGAAGTTCGGGTCATTGGCCGTGATAAGGGTGGGAGTACTGTGCGAATTGATCGTTCGAGTGATTTTGATATTCGGCGAAAGCGTGCGGGCGATGCAGGCGATGGAGGTGTTGTTCGCGATGACGATCGCGAGTTTCCCGTTTGCGTTTTCGTACGCGCTCGAGATCGTGAGAGGAGGTACATCGAGTGGTGGGAGCGTTGTTGGTGGGAGTAGTGGGAGTGGTGATGGCGACGATGAAGTGCATAACGGGGACGTGACCGGGTACGTCAGCGCGGTTTTCGCGTTTTCGTACGGATTAGCGGCAATCGTTGGACAATTTATTGTCGATTATGGGAGAAGAGGGACGAAGAGAGAGAACGTGGAGGATTTGTTTTGGGTGAGTTTATTTAGCGTTTTAATCGCCGTATGTGTTGCGTTTTTTGGATTGGAAGATTTAGGGAGCGCGAGGAGGAGGAAGTTAAGGAAGTTCAGAGATCGTAATAATAATAACGACACTATTGATAATAACGTAGCGGTTAGTAATACGAAACTTAAAAGTAGTAAAAGTACGTTTGGTTTACGAGAAAGTGCAGTAGAGGTCATGGAGACGATAAAATTAGCGTACGGAACTTTAGGCGCGCGTTGTTTATCCATATGGTGGATAATAGCATCCGCTGGATTAAATTTCGTGCAAACGTACGGGTCGAATAGTTGGTATGAGAGCGATAGTTCTTCAGGGAGGAATAACGGGTATTTCGTCTTTTTATCGCAGGCGTCGATTGCTTTAGTGTCGCTATTGACGAGGTTCCGATCGTTGAGTGAAGATTATGGTAATAGGCCTAGGTTTTATTCAATTTGTTCGTTATTTGGGTTTGTGTCGGCGTTATTAACCGTGAGATGGGGACATGACGCACTTCAAGTTGGAGGCTCAGAAGTCATCCCGATGTTTTCGTTTTACGTCATTTTGACTTCTGCTGTGAATTTAGGTTTGTTGGTAAATTACGCTAGAGTAACAGCGTGTATTTCAAACGGATTTGAAAAAGCGAGAGAGGAAGAAATGACAAATAGTAGTAGTATGAGTAGCCCTCCTGCTGGTGCGTTAGCAGTAGCAAATTCAGAGGAAGAGGACGACGATGCCGATGATGATGAAATCGCCTTGACATCGTCGTCATTTTCAATGACAAAGGAAAAAGCAGCGATTCGAATGATTTTTGGCATGAATAGCGTTTTCTCTGCGTTTGCGCTAGTAATGTTTGAAGCTATTACACATGGGCATAGCGCGAAGGGATTAGTTCGACTGGGTGCGATATTTATTCAAGTCGGGTCACTTTTAACAGCCATTACGACGAGATTATGCGGGTTGAAGAATGGATTCACGTTTTCTTTAACGCATTTGAGAGAAATCGAACTTCAGAACGTCAATCAAAACGTTCGATCGTAAAAATTTAACTAAAGTATTGCACCAGGTACAGAAGCGACGCGCACGTGGAGCATTTGGTGCAACGCGAATGTTGGACGGTTATATTGCCTAAGCAACGTTCGTGAACTTGTGTTTGGAGGCAACCTTTACAAAGGGGATAATCTGTGTTCTCTCGACGGCGGGTATATGTTTGAATGATCCTCTAAAACTGGTTGCTTCCTGGCTATACTAATAAATTTTGTATTATAATTACATAGCGCATTTTTAGCGTTTCTTTTTGTATCTATCTAATCATCGTCATCGTTGTCGTCACTATCAAAATCCACGTACTTAACGATTCGATCTTCTTTTGATTTCTTCTCTTTTTTCGTCGTTTTCTTCTTCTTCTTTTTGTTGAGCTTCTTCTCTCCTTCTTCATCATCTTCGTCATCGTCATCATCATCTGCATCTGTGTCGTTGGATTTTTTCTTCTTTTTCTGTTTATCGCCACCATCACCGCCGTACACATCCCATGCGACGCTAGTTAAACATTGTTTTGCATAAGCGGCCCCGAGACATTTTCTACTCGTTCCATCGTACACTCTAACGTATCTATCTAATCCGGCCGTGGCCACGAGATCGAGTGTTGGATGCACTTCAATTTCGCGTATACTTCCCGAGTTTCCTCTAATGCTCCCGCACGATTTCCCGGTTTTCAAATCAATCGCAACACACTTCCCTCGACTATCGCCCGCAAACAATCGAAATTCATCGACGCTACTAAATGCGACAGAATTCACAGCCGCTTCACCAAACTGGCACTCCATAATCGCGCGCTTATTCTCTCTAGCATCGTACAACCTCACTTTCTTTTCCCCAGTTCCTACTGCAAAGACTGTATTGCTCTCATCCGTAGGTTTAAATCGTAAACATTTCACCCAAGGCGGCGCTCTATAGTTCAACCAATTCGTCGGAGGCGGTTTCGCTTTCCATATAATTTTCCCTTCGTGCTCTACGTCGCAAATCTTCACATCGTTCCCTTGCCCTTGCCCTCCATACACCATCTTCGTCCCACATCTCGTCGTTCTCGCGCTAAGTATCGCACGTTTCTCTGCATCGAACTCGTCCAACTTAAACTGCTTCAACCTCTCGTCCACTCTTGTTTCATTCTTACCGTTCTTCTTCGTCTTCTTCGCGTCCGCGCTATTCGCGTTCGTCGTACTACTCATCCCCCACGCCCCAAACTCATCCGCTCTCCCAACAGAAACGTTCCCACCACTGTCACAACTCACGAACGCGCACCCGTTTGCCGTGATATCTATCCCGCACTGCTCAAATCCGTCCTCGTTCGATACTCGAAATCTCTCTATTTCGCTCAAAAATCCGCCGCCACACCTTACTACTTCCACGGTCCCATTCCTCCTCTGCGCGACTAACACTGTCGCTCGCATGGCTTCGTTCCATGCAGATCTTAATCGCACTATCGTGCGATCTTTTTTCTTCTTCTCTTCTTCTTCTTTTCCGAATTCGTATCGATGAACGATCGATTCGTACGCTTGCGATGAACTCGTTTCTCTCACAAACCCGAGTTCATCGGAGCAGAACAGTCCGAGCGAATCAAAACCATGATGGACTCGTTTTAAGCCCAGTTTTTGCTCGAACTTTGCCATTCGCGATTCGAGATCGTTCTCACTGTCTTTCCTCTTTGGCAATGTTTTCTGATGATTTAAACGCGTTCGATAGAGTTTTATTGGATTCGGTTTTAATAACGAGTCGATTGATTGATTGGAAATTGTTTTTTAAGAAGAAGTGAAGGATGGCAGTGTAGGGGAAGAAACTTTGTTTTTACGCACAAGACTGGACGCGAACGACTACGAAGAAGCCCTGTGTACGATACGTATAGCAGCAGCAGAAGAAGAAGAAGAAGAAGAAGTGAAGATTGGCAGTACGTGGGAAGACTTTGTTTTTATATAGAACTACCGAGAATGACTAAGAAGCGGCTCTGTTTGATGCGATACGCGTAGTATAGTAATAAAAAACTAATCGTCGTCTCTGTGAATGGTCTTGAATTGATAGCCTTCGACGCGCGCTTTCATTCTTTGTTTATACTCCTTATCATGTTTCTTCCCGAGCTTCGCTAAATCCTCGAGCGTATGCTGTTTCCCCTCTCGTTCTTCCAAATCCATTCTTCGTTTGAAGAGTTCGTCTTCTTTGTGTTTATCCGCGAGCTCGGCGGCTTCTAAGAGCTCTTTCACGTCCATCCTGTGCGGTTTAATGAAATGCGTGTCGACTCCTAAATATTCCATGTGTTTAACTACTTTCTTTGCGGCGTGTTCTTTCAGAAGATCGTGATCGTTTTTACACCTTTCGTTCTTCCCTGTAAGTTGCTCGTGTTCTTTCTCGTAAAACTTTTGCGTATCCTCTAAATTCTCGACTTTATAGAATAGCATTTGCATTTCTTGACTACAATTCTGAGCGAGCTTCCCTAAACTTTGCGCGAGCTTATTTCTCTCCTTCGTCATGATCATTAACTCTTGCCTTAACTCTCTCGAATCCATGAAACTCCATCGCCTTTTCTCCGCGTCCGTGACGTCGATCTCGCTCGCGATCAACGACTTCCCGATCAACGCGACGTCCCCACCAGTCGCCTCTGCAACCGCTTCCCTGGCCTCTTCCTCGATCTCGTTCTCCATGTTCCTAAACGCTACTGCCGTCTTATCCCCTTTCGCAACCTCTTCCGCCTGTAATTTCTTCGCCTCGTCCACGTAGTCCCTATTCTTCGCCTGTGGATACTGTGCCCCAGGGCTACGCTTCCGTGCATTCTTGTTCGCGTTCGTGTACATCCTCGCAAGCGCATCATCTACTACGAACTTATTCGCATTCGAACTATGCGCGTTATTTCTATTATCATCATTCTTGAACGCATTCGAGTATGCACTATTCCCTCTTATTCGTTCGTTATCCGTTCTCTTTTCTTCCAATTCGAACTTCTTCGAACTTCTCAAAAGTTTCCTTCGCGCGAATGTTTTCTCCTTCGTAAGTCTTCGCGAGCGATCATCGCTTACCTCAAACCTAGATGCAACAGAACGACTGCAAACGAAGGAGAAGAGGAAGAAAAGGGAGAAAGTGAACATCGAGCGAGTTTTGATCGAGAGCATTTTATTCATAACAGTGTTATTTAACGTTTTTATGCGCAGGAGAAGAATGAGAAATTGTTGACAGTAAAAACCCTAAACCCTAAGGAGCGTTTTTGTTTTTTTAAAGAAATCGAGTAGAAGCTGATGTCGCGCGCGCTGAAATAATCGCGAGTAGGCGAGGGAATCGAATAGTCGTCATCGATTTCGCTCGCGCCGATGCGATTATTGATGAGCGATTGGTGCTATAGTTGTTAATGTTGATGTTTTTGTTGTATGATCTCGTAGTCGTAGTCGTGGTTGTGGTCGATGTTGGTCTGGAATCGGAATCGACGGTTGCGTCTTGCGAGGAAGCGCCGCTTCGGTCGTAAACTCTTTCGCTTCTTCGATTGGCGAGCACGTTTGAACTCAAAATGTCTTGAATCACGTTATCGATAGCGTTTCTTCCTAAACCGCAATCTTGTAGAGCGCGTGTTAAAGCCTTGTTCGTATCGCCTCGATCGATTCGGAAACCCATATCGATCATCCACGAAGCGACTCGTTTTATGCCGATCGCGTCTTCGCGTTGGCCGTGCGCCCATATAACGTGCGAGAACGTGCGCTCGTTTGGATTTACGTTGTATTCTGTGATCATTTCGTTAACCATGCGTTCGGCTTCGATAGTATCGCCCGTGGTGCAATACGCGGCGACGACGGTCGTTAAAGGAATCACGTGCGGTTTGATATTGAACTGTTCCATCATGGCTTTGCACTTTTTCTCGGCCATTTCTGGGTCACCGTGTCTTGCATACGCTTTCGCGACTGATGAAACGACGAACGAATCGATCTCGATCTTTTTATCTACTTTCATAGCGTTTATATAACGCTCTACGTTTTTAACGTCTCCAGAGTTTGCCCAATATTCGAGGAACATCGTATACGTTTGCACGTCAGGTTTCACGTTCATTCGTTCGGTGTCCCACTCGCCGCCGCCCTGAAGCTCTCGAAAGATAACTTCAGCCGCTCTTGGATTCCCTTGCTTTAAATAACCTTTAATGAGCATGTTAAAAACCGGTAACGATGGCGCGACGTTTGCCCATCGCATTTTTTCCATCGATTTCCGTCCTTTCCCAACTTCGTCGTTCGAGCAGTACCAATCGATGACCATGCCATACGAGGCGGCGACCGGTTTAGTGACAGTTTTCGAAGCCATTTTTTCCAAGTCGTATTTTTCGTTGTTCCATCTTTCAAGAACTTGCTCGGCTTCGTCTGGATCGTTATTTTCTATGCATCCTTTAATGAACGCGTTATACGTTCTTTCAGAAGGAACGACAGAATGTCGTTCTTCCATAATCCTTAACGTTCTGTATACTTTCCTATACTCTCCTTTTCTACCGTATGCGTTGATAATCTCTGGATGCGTCGCTTGATTAGGCCCCTTTGTTGCAGCGTTCATCTTTTCCACCCAATGATCCACGAACCTCATGGCTTCATCTGGTTCATCGTTCTCACAAAACGCGTGACACACCGCGTTATAAATCTGCGCGTCGCAATCGAACTCTTTTACAGCTTCGTTCATAAAAATCCTCTCCGCCTCTTTCGCGTTGCCTCGTTTCCCGAGCGTTTTTATTAACGCCGTATACGTCTTCACTGTCGCCCTATGCCCGTTCTCCAAAAGCTTCTTCATTTCATATCTCGGATCATCGTATTCATACTCACTGTTATTACTATTACTATTACTCTTATTGTTGTTCTTCTTAGTATTCTTTCCACTGTTGCCAGTTATCGTCGTCGTCAAATTCCTCTCGATGGTAATAATCCTATTCGTCGATTTATGAACCTCAAAACACGAACTGCCCCTCGCGCACTTCCTACATCGGTATCGTTCGTCGTGGTATTTCTCTCGCGACTTATCTTGCGGATTCCTTCTCTGCCCTTTCTCCTCCGTGCCAGTCATCGTCTCTTCTTTTACGATTTTAGATATTTTAGATATAATGCACTTCACTCGTATTATTATTATCGCGGGATCCCTTATATAACAGGCACAGGAATCAGGAAATGCCTACCTGGGGCGGATTTAGGGTGTCAACCTTTTTGAGTTCTAATAAAGCACTAATAAAAAGGTTGGAAATATCCTAAATCCGCCCTCATATGAGAGGTTTCCCGTGACTGTATAAAGCTCTTTGAGTCTTTTCGAAGAGACCAAGACTTTATTGAGTAGCCTGTTCTGCGCGCGAGACATATCCACGCCCTAAACAGCGATCAAATCTATATCGCTCTCGCAGAGAACTAA